>ERZ779874.17-NODE-17-length-163848-cov-54.809333_pt1 | contig 163848 bp, 143 predicted proteins | sample MGYA00511031_ERZ779874 | MGnify/ENA primary metagenome ERZ779874 (study PRJEB29588, sample SAMEA2156850) | human gut metagenome | biome: human gut; feature: human-associated habitat; material: faeces | place: Denmark | collected 2008/2010 ...
ACGGAGATACCACCTGTCCTCGCCACTCGCCTTGTATATCCTGGAGGGCGAAGTCTCGTTTGTCGCCCTTATCGACACGTTGTCTATACGGAACACGGCATCCGCGTCCATGACGACAGAGCCGCTTGCAGGCCAAGATTTCCCTGCCGGCATCTCTATCCCCGACTCCGGTCCTGCGGAAAAGTCGAACGTCGTGACGACATCTGCCGAAGCGACGGCACAGCTCATACACAACAGGCACGCTATACAGAAATTTCTCATGGTTTAAACTGTTAGATGGTTACTAAACAAAAGTGTTAGATTGGTTTTTAAACATTGCAAATGTAAGACAAATTATTGGCAACGCAAGACCGAATGGTTTATATTATTATGAGTGTGTTGCAGGCTTTTTGCTTTACTTCGTTTACGAATGTGGACTCGTCTCTGAATCCGTGTTTTGCACTGCTACGCAAAAATCATATGCATACTCACCATTTACTACGATTATTTGTACTTTTGTATGTATGGCAACGGTGTCTGTGATGGAGAGACTCAGGAAAATCATACATATCGACATGGACGCTTTTTATGCGGCTGTGGAGCAGCGGGACAACCCCGGACTTCGCGGTCGTCCTATCGTAGTTGGTCACGACGGGCCTCGCGGAGTGGTTGCCACCGCGAGCTACGAGGCGCGTCGCTACGGCATCCGTTCGGCCATGCCGTCAGTGACAGCCCGCCGCAGATGCCCCCATCTGATATTCGTACCCGGACGCATGGACGTGTACAAAGAGGTGTCGGCTTCCATCCATGACATCTTCCATGAATACACCGACATCGTAGAACCCCTCTCCCTTGATGAAGCATTCCTGGATGTAACCGACAACAAAGCCGGCATGGAGCTCGCCGTGGAAATAGCACGCGAAATAAAAGACAAAATACGTCAGAGGCTACATCTCGTGGCATCGGCCGGGGTGTCATACAACAAGTTTCTTGCCAAAATAGCATCGGACTACCGCAAGCCTGACGGATTATGCACAATCCACCCCTCACGCGCCATGGAGTTTATCGATGCAATGGAGATAGAGCGCTTCTGGGGTGTCGGGCCGGTGACAGCCCGCCGTATGCACGACCTCGGCATACACAACGGCTTCCAGCTGCGCCAACGCACTTTGCAGGAACTGACAGACGAGTTCGGCAAATCGGGCGTAATATACTACAACTTCGCCCGAGGCATCGATGACCGTCCTGTATCGCCGGAGCGGGAGCGCAAATCAGTCGGATGTGAGGAGACTTTCGACCATGACGTATCGGATTACAGAGAGATGGAAAGCCTGTTGATGTTACTAATCCAAGATCTGTCCGGACGGTTAGCGCGCAGAAATTTCATGGGACACACTCTAACGCTGAAAGTCAAATTCCATGACTTCACCCAAATCACACGGAGCATAACCATCCCTGACGTTTTTGACTCTGATGCCAAGCTGACTGAATACACACTGCGGTTGGCCAAGAGCGTCGACTGTGCCAGTTACCCCGTGAGACTGTTGGGGCTGTCCGTGCATAATGCGCAGACCTCTCCGATAGCTCTGCATACAGAAGGGCGGCAACTTACCATAGATTTCGGCGACGGGGGCTTGTCTCCTTGGTGAGTCAGGTGAAAGCCATTGAATAAAGCACGAGCCCTTAGAGATTTTTAACTCTGAAAAATCTCTAACAACACATATCAATAGTTAATTTTGTGTATCATCTCAAGCATCATATTCCAAAAATGAGAAAAATCTGGATTTCACTTATCGCTATGTCGATTGCAATGCCATCGACGGCAGTCATAGCCCGCAAAGGCGTGTACAACATCGCACAAAGCGACGGGAGCACCATCAGCGTAATCAAAGTCGGTGACGAACGTAGCCACATATACATGACCACCGATGGAATCCCGGTATACCGTACGGATTCAACAGAAGATTTCCATTATATGACTCCGTCAGGGCGGTCTGACATCAAAGCCCATAACGCAGACAGACGAGACTATAACGAACTCTCGTTCCTGCGAGAAAACATCACGGACTTGTCAGCAGGCCAGATCCTGCAGAGCCGTATCCGATTGTCTCAGCGAGTAAAGACAGCCAATGCTACTTCTCCACACAAGACTTCCGAGGTGGTCAACAAGGGCAAGGCAAAGATACCTGTACTGCTCGTGCAATATGCCGATAAGAAATTCATAGACAGCGATCCGCTGGCTACATTTGAGCGGTTTTTCAAAGACGGAGACGAAAGTGCCCGCCAGTATTTTGAAGACCAATCCAACGGATTATTCCAACCGCAGTTTGACGTATACGGTCCATATACCCTCTCTGGCAACCGCGCCACTTACGGAGGCAATGATTATTGGGGCAACGACAAGGGGGTGGGAACGATGGTGGCACAAGCCTGCATCGGACTGTCCGGGCAAATAGACTTCAGCCAATATGACAACGACGGCGACGGACAATGTGACACCGTCATAGTGCTTTACGCAGGTGAAGGTGAAGCATCGTCGGATGTCGACGAATCAGTATGGCCATGCCAATGGGAGCTTTCGTCGTCGGACTACAAGAAATCACTTAGTTATAACTCTACCACAATCGACCGCTTCGCCGTATTCAACGAACTTAACGTTGCAAGCGGGACTCCCAAGGTAGAAGGTATAGGCACATTCTGCCATGAATTTTCACACTGCCTCGGACTGCCGGATTTCTACGATACCAATTACAACGGACATTTCGGCATGTCATATTGGTCGCTCATGGATTCGGGCTGCTACAACAATGACGGCTATACCCCTATCGGTTACTCCGCTTACGAAAAGGAGTTCATGGGATGGCTGACCATAGAACCCGCCACTGAAAACACCCTCTATACACTCCCTTTATTTAATTCCGGCAACTCCGCCACGGACAAAGCTGTAAAAATCACGAACCCTGCCGATACCGACGAATACTACATCATCGAAAACCGCGCAAACCAGGGCTGGGACGAATACATGCCGGCAGAAGGTCTGATGATAACCCACGTTACATACAGCCAGAGCGCATGGAACAATAATACAGTCAACGACTACGACTTACAGCGCATGACGATAATCCCTGCCGACGGTGAACTTAAGCTCAACAGCTACTCATATTACGGAGATACATATTACGAAGCCGACGAAGAGAGTCTGCGCGGCGACCTATGGCCCTACGGTCAAACAGATGCACTTACTGACGACACTACCCCGTCATTCAGCCCCAACACAGGCAGTGCTGTCGGGATGCCGGTCACCGAAATGGCACGTAACAGCGACGGAACGATTTCATTTTGGATTGCCAAAGGCCAACTGCCCCCACTCCCGACACCCGATGTCTCAGACATCACACCGGAAGTCAACGGTTCTGATTCGTTTACCGCCATATGGCAAGCATCCGACATCGACGATGTGACCTATACCCTCAACGTATTTGAGCATCAGGACGTATCATACGAACTTGCCTTGTCGTCAAAATTCGTCAAGAATGGTGATTACACCGATAACTGGAGCACCGAAGGCTCTACCGAGTTTTACACCAATATTGGCGGCACAACCGAGGCCATAAAATTAGGCAGTTCGAGCAAGACAGGAGCTGTCGTGACAAAATCAGGCTTCGCCATAGGCAGCTACGACTGTGCGACGGTGGTAATCAATGCAAGGTCATTCGGCTCGGACAGCGATGTAAAGATGAAAGTATCTGCCATGTCGGGGTCAACGACTCTATCGTCCAGCGAAGTCACGATAACAAACTCCGCTGCCGACTACGTGGTACTCCTCCCGCAGATCACCGGCGACTTCACGATCCGCATCGAAACAGTGGCATCCAAGAAACGTGCATACCTCTACAGCGCGGACATCTATCTCGGAGATGCAGCCTCTGCTTCAGCCAAAAGCAGACAAGTGCCTGTAGTAAGCGGTGACCAAACAGATATGACCATCAGTGGCATCACCGGCACCCAGTACACAGTCACAGGACTCAAGCCTGGAGCAGTATACGACTACCGCGTCAAGGCTGTCCCCACTAATGATGGCGAGTATTCCGACAGCCCGTGGTCGGCAACAGTGACCGTAGATCTGTCATCGGCATCCGTCCTTGACTACACAGAGGACTCAGAGTCCGAAGCCGCAGAGTATTTTAATCTGCAAGGGATACGCGTAAATCCCGACAGCATGAAATCCGGGATATACATCAAACGTCAAGGTTCCGAAAGCTCAAAGATATACATCAAGTAGGATAACATATACAATGTGAAAATGCGCGGACTCCATGGCTGATGGAGTCCGCGCATTTGGTTTGCTACAGCCCACCACCAATGCGTCATCAGAAACTGTAAGCAGCCATGAGCATCATACGGTTGGCGTGATTGGATGCATGATTGCAGTCGGCACGTCTGCCCCACAAGTATTCCAGCCCGAACTGCAAACCGCTTATAGGCTCAAGCACACCATTGACCGCCACATACTGTCCGTAACGGTAAGCATCACCACCGAGCGACTCCTGATCATACAGACGGCACTGGCTATAGGTAGCCGACATGAAGAATTTGCTTGAAAAATCATACTGCACACCTGCGAAATAGCCAAGTGTGCCTGGCATGATCAGCTTTCCGGCCACATCGGCCGACGGAATCAGGTCATAATCCATACCGCTAAGGTCGTTGAGATATTGAGCTACCCCCTTACCGTAGATACACTGGTAATAGATAGTGGTGTTGGGTATGCTCGCTATATTGCCGCTCAACCCCACACCCCATCCTGTAGCTGTGTGGTTATCAGATGTAATCAGACTACGATACGACAAATTACGGAGTATCGCCGACAGACGCACACGGCTGTCACTGCCGTCCCACGCGTATTGCACGTAGGCAGGTATGTCGGGTACTCGCTGGGCTATCTTGTGTGTATCATCAGTGAGCGTGTATGAAGCCTGCGGTACCTCTACCGCAACTCCTACAGTCCATTGCTTGTCCTTGCCGAAACGCGGTGTCCACTGTATACCCACGTTGTCAGAGCATGTCCCGCCTGCAGGCCCTTGTTCGTCGACGGTAAACGGAGCCGCATCATCGTCATTGAACAGAGCTGTGGTCAGACCGGCACGTAACCGCCCGATGTTGGCCCATGCCTGTTTCAGTTTGAAACAATCGCCGTTCTTGCCTCCCGAAAAATCCGTTTCGATATACATGCCATAGTCACCCAGCTTCTCCTGATGTCCGACGAGACGCATATACAACTTGGAATTATTGACCGTACCGTTAAATCCCGACCGCATCTCAGGGTCGTAAGGGACAGGGATGTCGTGAGGCACAAAAGCCCCGTTGCCATCAGCCGACCCGTCAAAATCATACTGCAACGTACCCTTCAGCATACCTCCGATACCGAGAGCTACACGCCCTTTTTTGTCAACAAACAGAAACCTCGGTGCCTGACGCACTTCATAATGCCAGCCATCAGGCTGAAACAGAGCATTGAAAATACGCTGATGCGAATCCGTGTCAAGTTCCTCAATCTTAGCGTTAAGGATTACGGTATCGTCAGGGATTTCCACAGTCGATTCCTGCGCCGCAATCGTGCTGACTGCAAGCGTTGAGAGCATCAACGCACTCGAAACTTTCGTAAAATGATGCATAAACTTTTAAGCATTTATGTAATGAAACTTATTCTTCGTATATTTGACTCCGTCCAATATACTCTCGCTCGGCAATGTACAAATAAATTTGATATTGCACTCGACTTATTCGTATATTTGGCTCAAGAAATTGGCTTCGCCGCCACGGACCGGCCTACGGCCGACTTCCGCTATTTCATTTCGCCGAATATTCTCCGTATATTTGTAACAACGTAGATACATGGCCAAATGTTTTAAGATATATTAGCATATGGCCTGATTTTTTCAGAGCAAGTAAGAAGCAATGAATCCGACACCAACTGTCGCTCCACATACACTTTTTATTAGTTCCATACTCGACACCATGGGACAATGGCTGACTACCGTGGCAGATGCGCTATGCGGCTACCCGCTGTTTGTGCTGCTGATTGGAGGCGGTCTGTTCCTGTTTTGCTACAGCGGCTTCACTTCTCTACGCCGTCTGCCGCACTCCATCAAAGTGCTCCGCACCAAGCAGAGTGCCGATGGGAAAGCCACAGGGCAAATCAGCTCGCTGCAAGCCCTTGCTTCGGCTGTATCTGCCACCATAGGCATGGGCAACATAGCCGGTGTAGCCATAGCGTTGATGATGGGAGGTCCTGGTGCGATATTCTGGATGTGGATGAGTGCTCTGGTAGGGATGTCTACGAAATACCATGAAGGAGTTCTGGCTATCAAGTATAAAGGACGTGACCGCGACGGCAATCCCCAAGGGGGTACTATGCACATCATCGAGCAGGGATTGGGGCGACGGTGGCGGCCTTTGGCTCTGACTTTTGCATTTGCCGGAATGTTGGGTACGCTTTGCATCCTCAATGCCAACCAGCTTGCCGAAGCCCTTGTGGCCGGCGTGTGGGACGGCAACGACACCGTCGGCCTACGCTTCGGCATAGGCGTGGCTATAGCCGCAGTGGTGGCGTTGGTAGTGCTCGGAGGTATCAAACGCATAGCGAAAGTGGCTTCATATCTTGTCCCATTTATGGTGACGCTGTATTTCGTACTCGTGAGTTACATAATAGTTACACATATCCATGATGTCCCTCGGGTAATCGCCTCAATATTCACTGAAGCATTCAATATCCGCGCCGGATGGGGTGCACTCGCGGGGATAGCCATCATAGGGGCGCGGCGTGCAGCATTTGTCAACGATGCCGGAATCGGCACCGCCACCATAATGCACGGAGCCTCCCGCAACACCGAACCTGTCAGAGAGGGACTTGTGGCGATGCTCGGACCGGCCATTGACTCAGGGCTGGTATGTACCCTGACAGCCTTGGCGATACTCCTGTGTGGCGACATCTCATCGGGCCAGCTGCAGGGTCTTACCGTGGCTATGCAGACGTTCCGCACGGCCATTCCCTACGGCGATATGTTTCTGTTGGCCATAGTGCTGTGTTTCGCTATGTCGTCCATGTTCAGCTATTCGTTTTACGGATTTACATGCGCCAGCTACCTGTGGGGACAACGCAAAGCCCGGTGGTACACATACTTTTTCATCCTCTCGCTAATCCTGTTTGCGGTAGTCCCGCTCAAAGCTGCTGTGGGTCTCTGCGATTTGTTTTATGCCCTCATGGCTTTCCACACCATGCTCGCCCTCATACTTCTCCGTAAAAAAGTCAAAGAGGAAACACGCCGCTATTTCAACACTCAATTCCAAAATAAACATTCAATATCATGAAAGATTTCGGCAATACCATATCCGGCCTGCTCAATTTCATGGATGCATCCGTGTGCAACTTCTATGCAGTACATACTTTGAGCCACATACTTGATCATGCCGGCTTTACCAAACTTGACCGCCGGGACAGATGGGAGCTTCAAAGAAGCGGCAAGTACTATATCACCGTCAACGGTTCGGCCCTGTTCGCTTTCATAGTCGGCGATGGGGATGCTGCCGACGGATTCAAAATCATATCCGCCCATAGTGACTCTCCAGGGTTCCGCATCAAACCCAATGCAGCCATAGTCACTGACGGCAACATAGTCAAACTAAACACCGAGGTCTATGGCGGTCCGATACTCTACACATGGTTTGACCGTCCGCTGTCTGTTGCCGGGCGTGTGCTATTGCGTACTGACAACCCTCTGCGGCCAGAATCGCGGCTGATACGCATCGACCGTCCGTTGCTGACCATACCGCACCTTGCCATACATTTCAACCGACAGGTCAATGACGGCAACCATTTGTCACGCCAGAAAGACATGCTTCCGGTACTTGGACACATCTCCGACCGCACCGAAGCTGACGGACTGCTGATGCGCCTTGTCACCGAGCAGTTAGGAGTGGACAGCAGCCAAATACTCGACTTTGACCTCAACCTCTACGACACGACCAAAGGGTGCCTGTTAGGGCTTAACGACGAATTTATCAGTTGTGGGCGTCTGGACGACCTTTCTATGGTACATGCAGCCGTATCGGCTCTCACAACATCCCACGGAAGCCAGCGTATGACCCGCGTCATGGCTATCTTTGACAACGAAGAGACAGGGAGCGGCACCAAACAAGGAGCGGCATCTCCTGTACTCGCCAACATTTGCCGGCGTATCTCGGCAGCTCTCGGCGGCAAAGAAGAGGATTATCTCCGGGCTGTGGCCTCATCGTTCATGGTGTCAGCCGACAATGCCCACGGCATACACCCCAACTACCCCGAAAAACATGACCCGACTAATCGCCCTGTTCTCGGAGGTGGACCAGTCATAAAAATCAATGCCAACTGCAAGTATATGACCGATGCCGACTCTGCAGCCGTATTCCGTTCGGTATGCGAGGATGCCGGAGTCCCGTTCCAATATTTCGTCAACCACAGCGACGTGGCCGGAGGTTCGACTCTCGGCAACATCCTGACATCACAGATTGACCTGCGCGGAGTGGACATGGGAGCAGCCTTGTGGGCCATGCACTCTGTCAGAGAGACAGCTTCGGCTGACGACCACCTGATGACCATACGCGCTTTCACACGTTTTTACGACTGCTAACACATACATCTAATAACTATTTATGATACACGGATTTCTTAATCTCGGCACTGGCGAAATAATCCTGATTGTCGTAGTGATACTGCTGTTGTTCGGAGGCCGCAAGATTCCCGAATTGATGCGCGGCATAGGCAAAGGCGTGCGCTCGTTTAAAGACGGACTCAACGAAGTGACTGACGAGGTCAACCGTAAGGAGGATGAATCCGCCCGGAAAGAGTCAGACCAATAACGCCGGCGAAATGCCTTTCTGGGAGCATCTTGACGCTTTGCGCAAGGTGATTATCCAGGGACTCCTGTTAGTGACGGCTGTTGGTACCGGCTGCTTTGCGGCTATGCCATGGCTCATGGACCGTGTCATATTGGCTCCGTGCAGCTCCGATTTCGTGCTGTACCGCTGGCTGGCCAGTGCCGGAAGCCGCTTCATGCCCGATTTTGCCCTGACATCGTTCGAGCTGCATCTGATCAACCTCAATCTGTCGACACAGTTCTTTCTCCATTTTTCACTGAGTCTGTGGTTGGCGGTCATACTGTCATTCCCTTGTCTGCTATATCTGATATGGACTTTCGTGCGGCCGGCCCTGCTTCCGTCCGAAAAGCGCGGAGCCCGCACAGCATATCTGCTCGGCACCGTCATGTTTTATATAGGCGTAGCCGTCGGCTATCTGCTTGTGTTTCCGCTTACGCTCCGGTTTCTTGCCACCTATAACCTGACCGAATCGGTCACTAACACGCTGTCGCTTGACTCCTACATGGACAATTTTCTGACCCTTATCCTGACCATGGGGATAGTCTTCGAACTCCCATTGGTTACATGGATGTTAGGTCGCCTGAGTATCATACACCGCTCTCTGTTCGCCAAATTCCGTCGCCATGCCGCAGTCGTCCTGCTGGTTCTATCCGCAGTGGTGACTCCCACCGGCGACCCGTTCACCCTCATGGTAGTATTTCTGCCTATCTACATGCTCTGGGAGTTTTCAGCCTTATTGGTTCCTAAGCAGCTGCCGTCATCGCCAGCCGATAAAACGGTCTAACTAACGTATTATTATAAAATATTTGAATTGAAATTATTGCAATAATCACACGAAACGATTACTTTTGCATATATAATGTATTCTCCGCCATACCTGACGGATGGCAGAATACACGCTGACACGATTATTATTCTCATTAATTTAAAATTCCAATTGTTATCTTATGAAAAAGAAATGGATATGCACCGTTTGTGGCTATGTACACGAAGGTGATGAAGCTCCCGAACGCTGCCCCCAGTGCAAAGTTCCTGCAAGCAAATTCAAAGAACTCGTTGAGGACACTCTCAATTTCGTGACCGAACACGAAATCGGCGTAGCCAAAGGTTGCGATGACGAAATGATAGCCGACCTCAATGCCCACTTCAACGGCGAGTGTACAGAAGTAGGCATGTATCTGGCCATGTCGCGTCAAGCCGACCGCGAAGGCTATCCCGAAGTTGCCGAAGCCTTCAAGCGTTACGCCTGGGAAGAGGCCGAACATGCCGCAAAATTTGCCGAACTCCTCGGCGACGTGGTATGGGACACCAAGACCAACCTCGAAAAGCGTATGAATGCCGAGTCAGGAGCATGTGAGGACAAAATGCGCATCGCACGCCGCGCCAAGGAACTCAACCTTGATGCAATCCATGACACAGTGCATGAGATGGCTAAGGACGAAGCCCGTCACGGACGCGGATTCAAGGGCCTGTTTGACCGTTATTTCAAGAAATAATCTGTCAACGGAATAAACCACATATCCCCCGGCTCGATTAATCCATTGGGCCGGGGATATTTGTCACAACACCGCACCGAACAATATCACATATGAAAACTGTCAGACGACATAAAACCATCACATCTCTGCTCGCCGCCGCAGCCATAGCCATCGGAGGTATCCTGGCTGCAACAGCCCGACCTAACGACGGTATGCAACAGCCGCCTCAAAACGGCAATGTCGCCACCGTTAACCCGGTCAAAGAAAATACGACCTTTGCATTTGCCGGTGACATAATGCAAGGCACCACGTACCCTGAAGACGGAGCATCGTATCTGCCGGCTAATGACGGCAAAGACCTCTTTAAAGATGTGACCGAAGTGCTGTCTCAGGCAGATATCGCTGCGTCAAACAATGAAGGTACATTGCTTGATCGTGGCGGCACAGTCAAGCGATGCGGCGACCCGGCGTTGTGCTATGCGTTCCGCACCCCGACAGCTTATGTGTCCAACCTCGTAAACAGCGGCATCGATTTCATGTCGATTGCCAACAACCATATCAACGATTTTGGCCCGGAAGGTGTCCGCTCGACCGAAAACACCCTCCGCCAGGCCGGCATAGCCTACGCCGGGTTGCGCGACCGCTGTGAAACGGCCATCATCCAGCGTAACGGCAAGAAGATAGGATTTGCTGCATTCGGACATAACAAAGGGACGCTGAGCATCCTTGACATGGATGAGGTGGACCGCGTAGTCAAAGGTCTAAAACAGCAAGCTGACATAGTAGTCGTGTCATTTCATGGGGGCGGCGAAGGAGCGAAATTCTCCCACGTACCTTATGGGATGGAAAAATGTTTCGGAGAAGAGAGAGGGGATCTGCGTAAATTCACCCACCGTGCCATAGATGCCGGAGCAGATGTGATATACGGCCACGGACCCCACGTGACACGCGGAATCGAGCTATACAACGACCGCATTATTATATATTCGTTAGGTAACTTTGCCACTCCTTACCGCGTCAATCTCAAGGGCATAAACGGCTACGCGCCGGTAGTGACAGTAACAGTCGGTTCTGACGGGCGTTTCATCGATGGGCAAATCCACTCGTTCATACAGCGCCGAGGCATAGGGCCGCGCAAAGACACGACTAACACAGTGGCGGCGCACATGGCCCGGCTCTCACGCGCGGACTTTCCCGAATCTCCATTGACAATATCCAACGACGGTAAAATCTCCCGAAAATGACACCCGAAGAGGCACTCGCCCGCATATCATCGCTGCGTTCCGAACTCAATGAGCACAACCACAACTATTATGTGCTCAACAGCCCTACGATATCCGACTACGACTTTGACCAGCGGCTTAAAGAACTTGAGAAGCTGGAGCAGGAGTATCCGCAGTTTGACGACCCCAACAGTCCGACGCGCCGGGTAGGCAGCGACATAACCAAAGGATTCTCCCAGGCTGCACACATCTATCCCATGCTCTCTCTGAGCAATACCTACACGCCAGAGGAAGTGGATGATTTCGTCAACCGTGCACAAAAAGACCTCAACGGCGAGAAAGTCACCATAGTCGGCGAAATGAAATACGACGGCACGTCTATCTCCCTCATATATGAGGACGGACGGTTGGTCAGAGCCGTCACCCGCGGCGACGGTGAAAAGGGCGATGTAGTGACAGACAATGTACGCACCATACGCAGCATACCTTTGGAGTTAAGAGGCAGCGGATGGCCGCGCCGGTTTGAGATACGCGGCGAGATACTGCTCCCGTGGAAAGAATTCGACCGACTGAATGCCGAGCGTGAATTTAACGAAGAACCGCTCTTTGCCAATCCCCGCAATGCTGCTGCCGGCACTCTGAAGCTGCAAAACTCAGCCGAAGTTGCCCGACGCGGATTAGACGCGTACTTCTACTACATCCTGTCAGAAGACCTGCCGTATGATAATCATTATGACAACATAATGGCTGCACGGCAATGGGGCTTCAAAGTCAGCGACATAATGCAGCCGCTTGAGACCACTGCGGAAGTTGACGAGTTCATCAGGCACTGGGACACGGCACGCAAGGAACTGCCGGTGGCCACTGACGGACTGGTGTTTAAAGTCAACTCTCTCCGGCAGCAGCTCAATCTCGGCTACCGCGCCAAGTCGCCACGATGGGCTATCGCCTACAAGTTCCAGGCCGAACGCGCCCTGACCCAGTTGCGCTTCGTGTCATTTGAGGTCGGACGCATGGGCATTGTGACACCTGTGGCCAATCTTGACCCTGTATTGCTCTCAGGAACCATAGTGAAGCGGGCATCTCTCCACAATGAGGACATCATACGCACACTTGACATACACGAGCATGACATGCTGTATGTGGAAAAAGGCGGCGAAATCATCCCTAAGATAACAGGTGTGGACCACGACGGACGCAAGCCGACAGCCATGCCCATCCAGTTTGTCACACACTGCCCTTCATGCGGCACACCGCTCATACGCGAAGAAGGTGAAGCGGCATGGATATGCCCTAACCGTTGGGGATGCCAACCACAGTTGATGGGCCGTGTCGAGCACTTCGCCGGGCGCCGCATGATGGATATCGACGGCATCGGAGAGGAAACCGTAGAGATGCTGTTCAGAGCTGGACTCGTCAGAGTCCCGGCCGACCTCTATGACCTTACAGCCGAGCAGCTGATGGAACTCGAACACACCGGCCGTCGCAGTGCCCAGCGGATGATAGACGGCATCAAAGCCACTGTCGACGTCCCGTTCGAGCGTGTGGTATACGCCCTTTCGATACCATTCTGCGGAGAAACGGTGTCAAAACGCCTCGCCAAAAGCGTCAAGGATATAGATACACTCATGTCGCTGACAACCGACCAGCTGACAGCTATTGAAGATGTAGGTCCACGTATAGCCAACAGCATCGTAGACTACTTCAGCCAACCAGCCAACCGCGACAATGTGGAGCGTCTGCGCAAAGCCGGATTGCAAATGGCACTGACCGTACAGGAAGGACTATCGTCAGGCAACCAGCTCGCAGGCAAGACTATAGTCATCTCCGGCACTTTCAACCGGCACTCCCGTGACGAGTATAAGGACATGATCGAACGGCACGGAGGCAAGAGCTCCGGGTCGGTCTCTAAAAAGACCTCCTTCATCCTTGCCGGAGACAATATGGGACCAGCCAAACTCGAGAAAGCCCGTTCGCTCGGCGTGCAGGTGCTCAATGAGGATGAATTTCTAAACATGATAGCTGACTGATGAAACGACTCAACGACCATGGCATATTCGACATCAAGGTAGTGCACCGCGACATATTCCCGGGCAATATCCTTGTAGCCGAACCGTTTCTGCGTGAAGGGTACTTCAACCACTCTGTCATTGCGCTTGTGGACTATTCACGTGACGACGGTGCCATGGGTGTGGTTATGAACAATGCAATCAGTGCTGTCAAGCTCCAGGATATTTTACCGACTGTCAAATGTGACGATCCCGTCCCCGTGTTTTGCGGGGGACCTGTCGCATCTGACCGCATTTACTTCCTGCATACCCTCGGCCATCTTTTCCCTGACGACATCCAGATAAGCGACGGCCTCTATGTCGGACGTGATTTCGCCACTGCTACCGACTATGTCAATTCAGGTTATCCCCTTGAAGGGCGGCTGCGCTTCTTTATCGGTTACAGCGGCTGGGAGCCTAAACAGCTTGAAAAGGAATGTCTGGAAAATGTATGGGCTGTAAGCCCCGCAGTCCTTTCAGCCGAAGAAGCCTTGACCGGCAGCGATGATGCCTATTGGCACAAGACAGTCAGACGGTTAGGTGACGAGTACCGCCAATGGCTGCTGCATCCTAAGAATCCATCGCTCAATTAACCTCAGCCGGACGCAGCTTCCTGAAAGCCCTGCGCTGCACTATGACCGCAGCCGTGATGACCATGATGCCCGTGATAATCCACGTTATAGGGTAAATGTTCATCAACACCTCAAACGAGCGGTATTTCATGGCATAAGTATATATCCACACCAAGCGCAGCACACAGGTGCCGAATATGGTCAGCACCATCGGTGTCATCGAATATCCCAACGCTCGCATATATGACCCCGACACTTCATAGCTGCTGGCTAAACACTGCATGACGAGCACCGTGTGGAAACGTATCAAGCCGAACTCCACCACTTCCGGGTCGCTTGTGAAAACACTGAGACACACACTGCCCTGCCAAGTAATCAGCAGGTTGGTAAGTCCGCAGAGCACCACGCTGTAAACCATGCAGATGCCGACCACTTTGCGGCAACGGTCAGTATTTCCGGCTCCATAATTTTGCCCTGCGAAAGCTATGGCTGCTGCACAGAATCCGGCTATGATGTAATAGCAATACACCTCGTAGGTCAAGGCGGCAGCACTTCCGGCTATGGCATCAGAGCCGAATTTGTTGATGGCCGACTGAATGAATATGTTGGATATCGAAAACACCATGCCCTGCAATCCGGCGGGTATACCTATCTGGAGCATCTTCCTGAAATCCGACCCATGGAGCGTCCAGCGGCCTAAATGGAGCGTCACCGGTTCGGGTTCCCGTGTGAGAAAATACACTATTATCGCAGCATTGACACCGTTGGCTATGACCGTGGCCCATGCCACGCCGCTGACACCGAAATCGAAGACGGCCACAAAGACCCAGTCAAGCACAAAATTGCACACTGTGGCCACAAGAAGCGAATAAAACGGAAGTTTCGTATCCCCCACACTCCTCATTATTGCCGAGCCGAAATTATATATCATTGCAAACGGCATCCCGCAGAAATATATGCGCAGATATGTAGTGGCCAGATCTATCACGTCAGGCGGAGCACTCATAGCCTCCAATATCGGACGGGCAAGACACACTCCCATGACAAGCAGCAACAGTCCGGACAGCAGCGCGATGACAGCCACCGTGGAGATTGAACGCCGCACCGCATTGTGGTCGCGATGGCCGAGGTAGTTGGCTATGACCACATTGGCACCGACAGCTATGCCGAGAAACAGATTGACAAGTATGCTGATGATAGGGCCGTTGCTCCCGACAGCTGCGATAGCCTCGCTTGAAGAATAATGCCCCACCATGGCCACATCCACCGCATTGAACGACTGCTGAAGGATGCCGCTCGCTATCAACGGCATGGTAAACATGAAAATCTTGCCCCACAATGGTCCGTGGAGCATATCCATCTGTGATGACTTCTGTATTCCTTCCTTCATAATAGATACTGACGGCGGTGCAAAGTTAGATAATCTATCCGAATTAAAACAGATTCTTAATCTAACTTTGCACCACCGTCAGATGGTATCAATACCATAGCAGCCGTGGCAGCATCTAATGCCTGCGGAGCATTTTGGCCACCGTAATGATTCGCGGCACAAGAGTGCGAGGAAGCGATTTCTACTGACCCCCTTTTTGTCCACCCTGCCACCTTCTCAGAAAATGGAAATCGCCAACTGCTTGATTCATCAGCAGTTGGCGATTTGTGTTGTTGCCTTGGAAGGATTCGAACCCTCACAGGCGGAACCAGAATCCGACGTGCTACCATTACACCACAAGGCAAAATGTTGTCGTTTCGTTTTGACGATTGCAAAGTTAAGGAGTTTTCTCAATTCTGCAAAATTTTTCTATAGATTTTTGAGAAAAAATGTTTTCAAACTCAACTCAAACTCAACTCAAACTCAACGGGGCAGCTCAACAAGCTCAACAAGCTCAACAAGCTCAACAAGCTCAACAAGACAGATCCAACGGCAATAGGTTTGCCAGCAAAATAAATATATGGCATCACAAATCTGCTAAGTTCACCGACTTGTTGCAGACAGAAAAGCGACAGGAGGCACTCTGAACTCAGAGAGACCTCCTGTCGATATGTGCAAGTATTATTTAAGCTTATTCGCGGGCGAGGATGAGGGCGGAGACAGGAGCTACTTCCATCTTGCCGCCTTTGGCTGTGCCGAGTCCGTCAGGGTTAATCTGTTCGTCGCGGGCTATCACTGTCCAGTTGCCTTTGGGGACATTGACCGTCTGTGTCATTTCCGAACCGTTGAACACGAGCTTGATTTCACGCCAGCGGTCACCGTTGGCATTGTTGAGAATCGAGTAGGATATCAGGTTTGGCACGTTGACACGGTCAAACTTGATGTTGCGGGCCACCTCTTTGGCATCGGACATGCGGAACGCGGGATGTGCTTTACGCAGGGCTATGAGGTTGCGGTAGTAGTCTAACAGTTCGGGATAGAGATGCTTGTTGTTCCAATCGATAGCGTTGACCGAGTCGGGGCTCTGGAAAGAGTTATGCACCCCTTTCTTGTCGCGGAACACCTCTTCGCCGCACCATATGAAAGGTATGCCCTGAGAGGTCAGTACAATGGTCTGAGCCAGCTTGGCGGCACGCTGACGCTTTGCGATAGAAACAGTGTCGCCCATGGATTTATGGAGCTTGTCAGTAAGGGTCAGGTCGTCATGGCATGACACATAGTTGACCACCTGCGCCGGCGACAAGGCGTATGGCTTCTTGGAATTGTTGCCCTTTGAGTAATCGACCTGCGGATGGTTGGTTGCACCTACAATGCCGATTTTGACAGTCTCCTCATTGCCGGGCTTACCTGTAGCAAATCCGCGATCCTCCTGACGGCTGTAATGACCTTTGACGGCATCACGGATGTCGTCGGAGAACACACCCACGCCGGGCATCATATAGGCGTTGTCCTTAAGGGCGCGTTTGTCGGCAGGCAGAGGAGAGTCCCCGGCAGTCCAGCCCTCGCCGTAGAGTATGATGTCAGGATTGATTTTGCGTAATTCGGCAGCGATTTCGTTCATGGTTTCTATATCGTGGATAGCCATAAGGTCAAAGCGGAAACCGTCTATATGGTACTCATTCACCCAGTGTTTGAGCGAATTAAGCATGAAGTTGCGCATCTGCTGACGCTCGCTCGCGGTTTCGTTGCCACATCCCGAAGCGTCGCTCCACGAGCCGTCTTGACGGTGACGATAGTAATAGCCCGGAGCTGTGAGATCAAAGTTGCTGCCCTCGCCGATAAACGTGTGATTGTAGACCACATCCATAATCACACCTATACCGGCATCATGGAACGCCTTGATCATCTCCTTCATCTCCTTGACACGTGCCGCAGGGTCGGAAGGGTTGGTCGAATAGCTGCCTTCGGGCGAGTTATAGTTCTGAGGATCATAGCCCCAGTTATACTGGTTGGAGGGGAGATTTGTCTCGTCGACCGACCCGTAGTCATACGACGGAAGTATCTGTACATGTGTGATACCCAACTCTTTCAGATGGTCGATGCCGGTTTTTTCACCCGTAGGAGTGGTCGTGCCGTGCTCGGTCATAGCAAGGAATTTACCCTTGTTGGCTATACCGCTTGACGGGTGTATCGACATGTCGCGGTGGTGCATCTCGTACACCACAGCATCCACAGGCGACTTGGTTTCAGGACCCTTGTCTGCATCCCACCCTTCGGGGTTGGTCAGAGACAGGTCTATGATGGCTGCACGCTGTCCGTTGGCACCAGCGCTTTTCGCCCACACTCCCGGGGTCTCCCCGCGCCAGCGTCCATCCTGATATATATTATAGGTGTAAAACTTGCCGTACAGCACCTCTGGTACTGTGGCAGTCCACAGTCCGTTATCACCCTTGAGCATCCCCATGGTCATGATGGGAGTAGAATTTCGGCCTGTAGGATATATGTTAAGTTTCACTTCCTGAGACTGCGGGCTCCAGAGCTTAAATGTGGTAACACCGTCACGAACCGTGACTCCTAAATCATCGCCCGCATAGGTGGGCAATGAAGCATACTGTTGTTCCATGGCAGATTGTGCATTGGCTTGAAAAGGCATCACGACAGCCATCGAAGCAGCCAACGCCGTCATAGATGAGATTCCGAAGTGTGAGATTTTCATGCTTAGGTTAAATATTATAAGTGATTTAGATTTACCGTTTATTACGCATCAGACCGATGAACAGTCAACAGCCAAATGTCAAAAAAAGAGCCTGTAAAAATCATGCGTGAAATTTAAACAGACTCTAAACCATGTCATGAGGTGTATCATGACTTATATTATCCGGCATACAGCACAAACCAGCAAGAAACTGATGCACACGCCGCCGTCATTTGACCACGATTTTCTGGCTCTTGACCTTCTGCCCCGTACTGTTGCCAGAGGGGAGAGCCCTCACCAAGTAATATCCCTTGGGCAGATTCTCTATCTGGGGATTGCCGGAAAGATTGTCCGTATCGACCGTCATGTCACACATCACCGTGCCGGTAATCGCTATCACCTGCACACGCGACTCGCCTGACGGAAGCGCATCTGCGTCTATCTCTATAGTGTTGGCAGTCGTAACCCTTGCGATAGGAGCGTCGGGAGCGCCGCTACCGCCGGTTGCGGACATGGACATACCGTCGGCTTTTACGTAGCCGACCGCACATGCCACAAATACCATAATGAATGATAGTAAAAATCTCTTCATCTGCCACTACTGGATATTACCACCTACAAAGGTAACAATTCGTCCCAATATCTCCAAACACCTTAAGGCATTTTATAAAAATCTTTTTTTGATTTTTCACAGAATATCCGCTATCTTTACAACTGCTAAATCATGAAAACACCACTCCACTTTATCATCTTATCTGCATACTTACTGCTGACAGCATGCACCCAAGATGCTGCTGAAACAAACGACATGAAATCCCATAGCGATTTGCAGACACTGTATGCCCTGCTTGATACCGAGATCGAGCGCAGCAAGGTCTACGAGGATGCAAAGGCCGAGAGAATCGCCAACCTGCGCAGGGAGTATGCTCTGACATCCGACAGGGAGATACGCATCAAAATCACCGACAGTCTGATTGCAGAATTTGACGCGTTCAATGCCGACTCCGCGCTGTATTATGTCAATCAGAATCTCCACCAGCAGGCATTGTCAGCACATCCGGGCGAATATACACGCCTTATGATAAAGCGTGCCGACATATATGCACATGCCGGACTCTTCCAGGACGCAATAGCAGTCATACAGGCAATCCCCCGTGATTCACTCAGGCCGGAATTGCTCGAACGCTACTACTCCACATGCTGCGGCATATACCAGTATCTCAGCGAATACACCGACGAACACGAGACGGCCATCACATACGAACACCAGCGCACCCTATATGCCGACTCCTTAGACATGGTGATACAGCCGGACACTTTCAACCATCTCGTATATGTCATGAGCCAGATGGCACGTGAAGGCCAGTCAGAGGAGGCGATAAAAGCACTTTCATCACACCTTGAGGACTACCAGACCGGCACTCGGGAATACTCGATACTGGCATCCGTGCTGGCTTACATCTACAAGACAGCCGGATATCACGATGAATACAAGAGATACCTCGTATTGAGTGCCATATCAGATGTCCGTGGCGCGGTCAAGGAAAACATGTCGTTCAGGGCACTTGCCACTGTCATGTATGAGGACGGGGACGTGGAGCGCGCCAACCGTTATCTCAAGAAAAGCATAGTCGATGCAAATTTCTACTCGGCATTCATGCGCAATGCCCAGTCAAGCAAGATGCTCCCGGTCATTGACGAAGCTTATGCATCACGGCAAAACCAGCTGACCCAACGGCTGCGCACTATGGTATGGGTCAGCAGCGTGTTGTCAGGCGTGCTTGTCATAGCCTGTCTGCTAATCCTGACACAATTCAAAAAGCTCCGCAGGGCAAATAGACGGGTATGCGCTATCAATAGCGAGTTAAGCGACCTCACCGCTCAGCTCCAATCCGCCAACGACGAACTCGAAAAGCGAAACAACGACCTACGCGACTATAACCGCACCAAGGAGCAATATGCCGCCCTCTTCATGGAATACTGCCAGTCGGCTATCTCCACCCTGCTGCAATACCAGCAGTCTCTGCGTGTGCTTGCGGCCCAGGGCGGCAGCCGCACTGCCCTTCTCAAGAAATTGGAATCCACAGCTACGTTCGAACAGATGCTCAAAATTTTCTATGCAAAATTTGACGAGGCGATACTCAACATCTACCCTTCGTTTGTCGAAAAGTTCAACTCGCTACTCCGCCCCGACGACGGAATGGTACTTAAATCGGGCGAACTCCTCAACACCGAACTCCGCCTCTTTGCCCTGATAAGAATAGGCATCGACGACAGCACCAAGATAGCCCAATTCCTCCGATGCTCCATCTCTACAGTCTACACATACCGCTCCAAGATACGCAAACGCGCCATCAACCCCGATCGTTTTGAGGAAGATGTAAGAAATATCAGCTAAATCAATCATTTAAGTCAGTCGAATCAGCTGAATAGATGTTGATTTTTTGCAACAAATATTTAATTTAGCAACCTAAATAACAGACATTTAAACTATATGTATGTTTTGATTTCATTTTGATTGGATTGACAAAGCGTGACATGATGGCGACCTTTGCCATCAATCACACGTCACGCATATTATAAATGAAGTTACTTCACATTTTAAATCAAAATATACATATGAACAGAAAACCATGGAATACGCGAGTCTGCGTCCTGACGCTACTTTGGACGTTAGCACTTGTAGCTGCCCCGTCGATGTCGGCGCAGTTATTGAACGTTTCAGGCACTGTCACCGATCCGACAGGGGAAGCGCTGATAGGAGTCAGTGTCTCTGTAAAAGGTGACCAAAAACATGGCATCGCCACAGGCTTCGACGGTGATTATACTCTGAGCGATGTGCCGTCAGATGCCACATTGGTATTCAGCTATGTCGGTTTTAAGCCTGTAGAAGAGCCGGTCAACGGCCGCACCTCTATCAATGTAACAATGCATGAGCAGAGCGAGCTGCTTGACGAAGTGGTCGTTGTCGGCTACGGCTCTCTCAGCCGCAAGGAACTGTCAAGCTCTATCGTGCAGGTCAACCGCGACGATTTCCAAAAAGGCGCAATGAACAGCCCCATGGAAATGCTCACAGGCAAGGTGGCAGGTCTCAATGTGTCAAGCACGGCAGCCGCCAATCCCAATGCAGGAGCAGAGCTGCAGGTGCGTGGCGCGACATCCCTAAGCGCAGGCAACGGCCCGCTCATAGTCATCGACGGAGTGGCCGGAGGCGACATCCGCACTCTCGCACCCCAGGATATAGAATCGATGTCAGTGCTTAAGGACGCTGCTTCTGCAGCCATCTACGGCACACGCGGAGCCAACGGCGTCATCCTCATCACCACCAAGAAGGGTATCGGCGATGTCGGGCATCCAGTGGTCACATATGACTCCTATGCAGCCCTCGCCTTTGCCAAGGACAAGCCCGAAGTGCTGTCACCCTTCGAATGGAGGCTCGCACGCCGTGGCAACGACTACGGAGCGAGCACCGACTGGTATGACATGATCACTCGCAAAACCTCTTATGACACCAACCAGTATCTCTCTATCGACGGCTCGCTCCCCAATGGCGGATACTACACGGCTTCGGTCAACTACAAGAAAGCCAACGGTCTCGACATCGTAAGCGGACGCGAAGAATTTGGCGGACGAGCTGCCGTCTCGGCAAACACGCTTTCCAACCACCTGCGTTTCACCGCATCGTTCAATGCCCGCAAGGTCAAAGAAAAATGGGGCGACGACGGCATGTTTGACACAGCACTCGGCATGAACCCGACAATACCCGTGTTCAACGAAGACGGCACATATTTCCAGCCCACATCGCCTACCGACATAAAGAATCCGGTGCAGCAGCTGACGGTCAACACCTCCGAAGGCAACCGCACATATCTCCTCGGCACCGCCGATGTGAAGTACAACATCTGGAACAACGACTACCACAACGTAAGCACTACCCTCTCATATTCTTATAACTACAACGACCTCAAGAGCGACTACTACACCCCCTCCACCTCGGGCGAGTCATATTGGGGAGGCTATGCAGGCCGCGCATCCATGCAGTATCAGAAATGGTGGACCAACCGCGTGGAGTGGATTGCAGATTACGGCTTCCACAAAGATGACCACGATGTGAAAGTTGTCGGCGGCTATGCCTACGAACGCTCCAACTGGGAACAGATGTTCATGCAGAACAACGACTTCACCTTCGACAAACCGCTGTGGAACGGCATCGGTGCCGGTTCATGGCTCGGCGAAGGCAAAGCACAGATGTATGGCGGCAAGAGCGAGTCGACGCTCGTCGGATTTTTCGGACGTGTGAATTACGCTTGGCGCGGTATGCTCATCGCTTCAGCCTCCATACGCCATGAAGGTTCCACAAAATTCGGTGCCGACAAGAAGTGGGGTTCGTTCCCGGCTGCATCTATCGCATGGGAAATGGCAAAAGCCCCGTTCCTCAGCGATTATGCGCAGACAATCCAGAGCCTCAAACCCCGTATCTCCTACGGTGTGACAGGCCGAAGCGACTTTGACGCATACAAATCGCTCGCCACCTACTCCGCCAACGGCACATATTTTATCGACGGCCAGTGGGTCACAGGCTACCGTCCCTCCAACAACGCCAATCCCGAACTCGGCTGGGAAAAGCTCTCAAGCGCCAACTACGGCATCGATTTCATGTTCTTCAACCGCATCTACGGTTCTATCGAATACTTTGACCGCCGTTCGCAAGACCTCCTGTATAACTACACCGCCCCCCAGCCTCCCTATGTGTATCCTTCGATATTGGTCAACGTGGGCACTACCAAAAACACAGGTATCGAGCTGTCGCTCACGGCTGATGCCGTAGTCAACCGTCCCGTGACATGGACCACAGGCATAAATTACGCCTACGGCACCACCAAGCTGACCAAACTGTCAAACGACATCTACCAGGCATCATATCTCGACCTGTACCAGAAACCGGGCGTAGGCACGAGCGAATACTTCTTCCGCGTAGAGGAAGGCGGCAGAATCGGGCAGTTCTACGGCTACGAATATGCCGGAGTGGATGAAAACCACAACATGCTCGTTTACAACGCCGATGGCGAAAAGGTCATCGCAGCCACGGCTGACCCCAAGGACAAACGCTATATCGGCGACGGAGCTCCCCGCCACTTCCTTACATGGAACAACACTATCCGCTGGAAAAACTTCGACCTGAGCCTGATGTTCAACGGCGCGTTCAAATTCCAGATTTTCAACATGCGCCGCTACGGCATGGGGCTCCAGGGCAGCGGCAGTGACAACGTCCTCCGCAGTGCCTATCTCAAGGACCGCGACGTGTGGTCAGGAGGCGGTGTGATATCATCGTACTTCCTCGAGCGCGGCGACTACTTCAAGCTCGAGAATGTGACCTTAGGCTACACCGTACCTCTGAAAAACCGCAAGCTCCTTGACACCATCCGCGTGTACCTCTCTGCCAAGAACCTCTTCACCATCACCGGCTACTCCGGTACAGATCCCTCGGCAGTCACATCTACCGGCATAACCCCTGGCATAGATGTTTCGTCAGCTTATCCTTCAGCCACACAGCTGACCATCGGCGTGACATTGAAGTTCCGTTAACCTCATCATTCCTGACACAATGAAAACCAAAAACCACATAGCCGGACTGCTCGGTGCAGCCGCAATAGCCGTCGGAGCCTGGTCATGCACCGACCTTGACGAGATAACATTTGACCGAATAGACGCGACGACCTATTATCAGGACGAGAACAGCGTCAAAGGCGCAGTCGCCTCCATATATTCAAGCGCAGCGGGAAGCTTTCTGGAATATTTCTGGTATCTCAACGAATTTCCTGCCGACCAGATCACATGGCGCACATGGAACGGCGGCGCATGGGGCTACGACGAAGCAGCCAAGTTCGTCCTCTCCTCACAGACATGGAACTCCGAGTCGGTCATCATCCGCCAGGCATGGGAACACGCATGGGAGACCATCGGACTCTGCAACCTGCTGATCAACGACCTTGAAGCCCTCGACCCTGCCGAAATAGGCATGAGCGATGCCAGTCTGCGCTCATACATAGCCGAAGTGCGCACCATGCGTGCCTGGGCATACTACAACAACTTCGAGCTGTGGGGCGGCGCACTGCCTCTCAACGTATCTGTAGGCAACGACATCCCCGGCTCGGCCGATCCCGATTTCAACCGGGGATGTAGCATCATATGGCAGTTCATAGCCGATGAACTCGACGGCTGCTACATGGACCTGGCCGCTGAAGACGGCTCAAGCGCGACACGTAACCGCATGAACCGGGGCATGAACCGTATGCTCAAGATGCGCCTGCTGCTCAACTCGCAACTCTTCACCGGAGTCGATCGCTACGCCGAGTGCGCCACTCTCTGCCAGGAAATCATAGGGGGTACCTACGGCGTATACGATCTCGCCAGCGACTACCGCGACATCTATGGCATCAACAATGTCACATGCCCTGAAGTGGTGTTTGCATTCGCCATGGAAGCCGGCCATGCCACCAACAACAACCGCGACACCCCCTTCCTCCCCTATAACTATGACGAGATGTTTGACTTCTCATGTGACCAGAGCGGATGGAACTGCGTATGCTTAGTACCGTCAAAGGACAATACCGGCACGCTCGTCCCCAACGCCGGCAGCGAAGGCGCCAAAAGTTTCCTCTTTGACTACGGCGACAAACTCGGCGCACCGTTTGACCGCATGAACGATGCCGACATACGCAAACAGCCCTTTACATGCGATGCAGCCGGTAACTGGAAAGGCATTTTCGCCATGGGCGCACAAACCAACTATCAGACAGGCGAGCCTGTCATGAGTCCGCGCTGGGGTCAGACCAACTCCGGTTTCCGTGTGCTGCGTTACCCCATCTACCCCTCATCGGTTGGATTCGACTATCGTGATGCCGACCAGGTGGAGTTCCGCCTCGCCGAGGTCTACTATACACTTGCCGAGTGCCGTATGCGCGCCGGAGATGCCGGTGGAGCCAAGACGCTCGTCAACGATGTGCGCCAGCGCTACTTTGCAGCCGCCGACGCGGCAGCACTCGAGCAGCCAGGCCCGGGATTCGATTCCTTCGACATGGACTGGATGCTGAGCGAATGGGGTCTTGAATACCTCGACGAAGGCCGTCGCCGCCGTACCGACCTGCGCCGTTTCGACAAGTTCACCCAGGGACAATGGTGGTTCTTCGGACGCGCTACCGAGACCGACCGCTCTCTGCCTGCCACACGTGACCGCCGTTACGAATGGTATCCCCTGCCCCAGGCAGCCCTGATGGTTAACCCCGGACTCGTACAGAATCCTAACTACTAAACCCTCCCGACCATGAAGAAATTAAATATATCAAGCCTTCTCCTCCTGCTGCTCCTGCCTTTCCTTGCAGGATGTTCCAAGGACGAAATCATATTTGACAGCCAGCTGCCCCGCTTCGAATTGCGGCAGGGATACCAGCTCCTCGAGGTAATAGTCCCCCAGGGCACTCTCGCCTCTGACAAAATATACATCATCGGAGAATTTAATGGCGGCATGGATGCCGTGGGTGATCCGCGCTGGCAGCTCGAAAAAGCCCCTGATACCGATGCCAAGTGGGGCATATACCTCAATCCCGCCGATTTCATCAACGGCAAGACACTTGCCGACGGTTACACATTCTACTCCGTAGGCCAAGGTGAAGAAAGGTCTCTTGAAAACACTCCTGTAGTCCACCGCGATGCGCCCGATGTCGGTAGCCGCCTTAATGTGATAGTGTATCGCTGGGCTGACTATTTCGACAAGCCTGCCGACCCCGGCGAGATAGTACACGACGGCTACGTCATCTACGTAGTTGACAATTCGGAATTCGACGACCTCACCATGTATGCATGGGGCGATGCCGAAGCGTTCGGCGGATGGCCCGGCATGAAACCGACCGGCACTGTAGAAATCAATGGTGTGAAGTACAAATACTTCGACACCGGCGCAGCCAACGAAGGTCTGAACCTCAACCTCATCTTCAGCGACAACGGAAACGAGCAGCTGCCTGACTACAACGTGACCCTCAACCAGGACTTCTATCTCGAACTGACACCCGGCAGCGTCAATGAATTCGACCCATCAGAGGTGGTGACACACGACGGATACGCAGTGTTTGTCGTGGACCGCACAGGCTGGGATGCCCTCTACCTCTACATGTGGGGAACGGTCAATGACCTCAACGGAGCATGGCCCGGTATGAGTCCGACCGGCACCCAGACCATCAACGGTGTCCAATATACCTATTTCGACCTCGGAGCAGCCAACTGCGATGCCGGACTCGAAGAGCATGTCATACTCAACAACGGCAACGGCAAGCAGGTCGATGACGTAGTAGTATTCAACCTTGACCGCGACGTGTATGTGGAACTGACCGCCTCTGGAGCTAAAGAAATCGACCCAGCAACCTATGTGCCGTCAGAACCTACACCCGACCCCACTCCCGACCCCACTCCCGACCCGGATCCAGAGCCTGCCAAGGAGTACAAAATCTACATCCAGGACCTCACTGGCTGGAGCAGCTTCTATGTATATGCATGGGGCGACAAGGAAATTTTCGGCACATGGCCAGGCGCACAGCCCGATGTGACCGAGACCGTCGACGGTGTCACTTATAAGGTGCTGACCGTAGAGGGCAGCGGCGAAAGCGAAAACCTAATCTTCCACGACAATGCCGGCACACAGTATGATGCCGTAGGAATAACCCTTGACAAAGAGTATTACATCATAGCCTATCCCGACAAGGCTGAAATCAAATGACAAGACTTATGAAAAGCATCAAACCTAAATATTTCATGGCGACGATGGCAGCCCTGGCTTTGTCAGGATGCACTTCCTATGAAATGGATATGCCCGACAATCCTGCCGCACCCGTAGTGGGACGCGAGGTGTCGACCAATGTAATCTATCAGGCAAACCCACGCTTCTTCGGCGACAATGACTGCCTCAATGCCATAAATGCACAGCTTCCGCGCATATCAGGTATGGACTGCGACATACTGTGGATTATGCCTGTATGCGAACCCGGTGAGCTCAAGAGCATCGGCTCTCCCTACTGCATCCGCGACTTCAAGGCTCTCAACCCCCGTTACGGCACCATGGCAGACCTCCAGCGGTTAGTCGACGATGCACATGCCATCGGCATGAAAGTAATCCTCGACTGGGTAGCCAACCATACATCGTGGGATCATCCGTGGATCACCCAGCACCCCGACCGATACGAGAAAGATGCCGACGGCAACATCATATCGCCTAATGGATGGAGCGATGTCGCCCAACTCGATTTCAGCAACCCCGCGACGTGCGATGACATGATCGACGCCATGAAATACTGGGTCGACCAGGCCGGCATCGACGGTTTCCGCTGCGATTACGTCGAAGGTGTACCCCACGAATTCTGGAGCCGTCTGATCACCGAACTCCGCACCGTAAATCCCGAAATATTCATGCTCGCCGAGAGTGGCAACCCTTCATATTATGCTGACGGTTTCGACATGATATATGACTGGGAGAGCCCTACCGCCATTTCGTCGGCATTCAATGGAGGCAAGCCCTCGGGCGTGGTCACTGAAGCGACCGAAGCGTTGGCTGAAGTACCCGACGGCAAGTCGATCCTGCGCTATGCCTTCAACCATGATGTAGCAGCCGAAAACGAAGTCGACAAAATGTTTGGCTCTGCTGATGCCATCCCCACCGCCTATGTGCTGGCATCGATGCTCAACGGCACACCTATGATATATTCGTCAATGGATGTAAAGGGTCTGTCAGGCAAGCTGTCGTTCTTCAACTACAATCCCCTCGAGTTCTCTGACGAGCTGTCTGACACATACCAGGCCATCAACCATGCCTTCAAAACATCGGCTGAAGTGCGCCGTGGCGAGCTGCGCGATTTCTCGACCTCGTCGGCTGTCTGCTTCGTCCGCGCCGTCCCCGGTCACAACCTGCTCGTGGTGGCTAACACCTCCGGCGACACTCAGACTGTCCGCGTACCGATCACCCTCGCCGGGGCTGCGATGACCGACCTTCTCAACGGCTCCACACAGACAATGCCGGTGACTCTGGAACTCCCGGCATACGGATACGCCATCTACATGAACTAAGTAAGTCTTAAGCTCATTTACATGCTCCGTTAATATGAAACTACTGATTTCAACACTAATGCTCACTGCTGCCATCAACATGGCAGCAGTGAGCATCACCTCCCCTTCCGGGTCGCTGCGTCTTGATGTATCGACAGACTCCCTTGGTACACCAATCTACTCGCTTGACTACAAGGGCAAAACCTTGGTATCTCCGAGCCGCCTCGGGCTGAAAGCCGATGAGGTTGCATTTACCGACGGATTCAGCGTGACAGGCATCGACACCGTGACAGTCGACCGTACATGGCAGCCGGTATGGGGCGAATATGCCAATGTGCGCGACCATTTCCGTGAATTGGCCGTGCACATGAAAGCAGCCAACCCCGACCGCTACCTGACGGTACGCTTCCGTCTGTTTGACGACGGACTCGGATTCCGCTACGAACTGCCCCGACAGGACAACGTCAACTACATGACTCTGCGCGACGAATCGACCCAGTTCAACTTCACCGGCGACCCTACGCTCTACTGCATCCCCGGCGATTACGACACCGACGAATATCTCTGGTCCGAGACCAAGGCATCCGCCCTCCCCGAAGCTCTTGCTTCCTACAAACGTCACAACGAAAGCCAGCGTTCGGGAGGCAACATGGTGCAGACACCGATGCTGCTGCAATCGCCTGACGGCGTATATGTCAACATCCACGAAGCGGCCCTCGTCGGTTACCCCGCCATGCTGATAAATGTCGATCCGTCCACTGCTGCCATGACTACCGACCTCGTGCCTGACCGCTTGGGTGTGAAAGCATACCTGCAACTGCCGTTCAACACCCCATGGCGCACCCTCATAGTCAGCGACGATGCCCGAGACATACTCGCGTCGCAGCTGATACTGAACCTCAACGAACCCTGCAAAATCGAAGACACCTCATGGATAAAACCCATGAAATTCGTAGGCGTATGGTGGGAGATGTTTACCGGCAAGCAGAAGACATGGGCGTATTCCGACGATTACCGCGCCAAACCCGGTATCACCGACTACGATGCGCTGAAACCCAACGGACGGCATCCTGCCAACACCGCCAACGTCAAGCGTTACATCGACTTTGCCGCCAAGCACGGCATAGACGGAGTGCTCGTGGAAGGGTGGAACCAAGGCTGGGAAGACTGGGCGAGCTACCGCAAAAACCGCCAGTTCCTCTTCGATAAGGCATACCCCGACTTCGACGTTGACACCATACGCGACTATGCCGCTTCAAAGGGTGTCAAGATGATTATGCACCATGAGACCGCCGCCAATGCCGCCGACTACGAGCGTCAGCTCGATGCAGCTTTCAGATTCATGAAAGACAACAATTACGATGCCGTAAAGACCGGCTATGTCGGAGCCATCATACCGCGTTCCGAGCATCACACTTCGCAGTGGATGGTGGACCACGTGCGCCACGTCATCGAAAAAGCCGCCGAATACCGCATCATGGTCGACAGCCACGAGGCTCCGCGGCCCACAGGCCTGTGCCGCACATACCCCAACTGGTTAGCCCAGGAATCGGCTCGCGGAGGCGAGTTTGAATCAATGGGCGGCAACCCGCCGTCACATACGTGCATCCTGCCGTTCACGCGCCTCAAAGGCGGTCCTATGGACTACACCCCAGGGCTGTTTGAAACACGCCTGAGCTACTACAACGAGGGCAAGAGCGACCAGGCCGGCACCACCATAGCCCGTCAGCTCGCCCTCTATCTGACAATGCCGTCGCCGATGCAGATGGCATGCGACCTGCCCGAAAACTACGAACGCTTCCCCGATGCGTTCCAGTTCATCAAGGATGTGCCGGTCGACTGGGCTGACTCCCGCTATCTTGAAGCTGCCCCGATGCGCTACATCACCGTGGCCCGTCTCGACAAAAATTCCGACGACTGGTACGTAGGAGCCATCACCGACGAAAACGCCCGTGAAGCCATTATAGACTTCAGCTTCCTGCCGAAAGGCAAGAAGTACACGGCCACAATCTACGAGGATGCCCCCGATGCCCACTGGAAAGACAACCCCCAGGCCTACCGCATCCTGACGCGCACCGTCACCTCCAAGACGCGCATCAAGCAGCATATCGCCCCGGGCGGCGGCACAGCCATACGCCTCACCCCCGCAAAATAACCGCACAAACAAGGCTGCGCCCACGCAGCCCCTTTTCCCAATACATAAGACTGCTAAGATTGGTTTGTATAACTCCTCTGTTAAGTAACTCGCAAAAATAGCTTACTTAACCTATAATGTGATGGTTTGTTTGCGAAATTGCAAACAAACCATCACATTATCATATCCACACTCACTAAAGCGTCCAAAGGGAACTCTACACACTTGGCATCGCTACCGCGATACACCTCAACCCACGACAGTCTGGCTGTGGGCTTTTTATACATCGTGTCGCATAAAATTCGTAACTTTGCAGCGGTTAAATCATTTTACACGTATGAGTATAAGTATTACCGCAACCACACGCAAACAGAAAGTCCTCTCATTCGTCTGGCAACATATCATGCTCCTAATGTCACTCTATCTGATGACATTAGGAGTTGCTCTATGTGTAAGGTCGTGCCTCGGCAGCAGCGTCATCTCGTCGCTGCCGTTCGTGCTGTCGCTGGCCGGCGAGGCCGGGGGCGGAGTGCCGCAATGGAGCATAGGCGGATATACCATCATGATGAATTTCATATTCGTACTCTGCCAGATAGCCATACTCCGGCGAAAATTCGACCCCATGCAACTTTTCCAGCTCGTAATCGGTTTTATATTCGGCTGGCTGATCGACCTCAACATGGCTCTCACATCGCCGCTTACGTGTGACACGCTTCTGTCGCAGGCCGTGGCGCAGCTGGCAGGATGCACGGTGATGGGCATAGGCATCGCGTTCGAGATACGATGCGGCTCGGTCACAATGCCCGGCGAAGGCATCTCCATCGCCATAAGCCAGGTGGTCAAACGCCCCTTTGCCAAGGTCAAAATCTGCGTCGATACACTCCTCGTGGTGCTTGCCGTGGCATCATGCTACATCTTCTTCGGCAGCTGGCTGTGGAACGTGATAGGTCCGGGCACCATCTTCGCGATGGTTTACGTCGGGTTGGTGGTAAAGTTCATTTCACCCCGCATAGGGTGGTTTGACCGCCTGCTTGGCTACATACCGGGCTTCCGACGCTATATATTCGGTTTGGCAAGGCTTATCTACCGCCACGATTGACCACTGCGACCCAGAGAAAACATTTAATCCACTATGAGACATCAGTTATGGCGGCTGTTTGCTGCATTTTTCAAAATCGGTGCATTCACTTTCGGCGGCGGATGGGCCATGATTTCGATTATTGAGAAAGAGGTGGTCACCAAAAACCGCTGGGTAGAGAAAGAGGAGTTTCTCGACCTTTTGGCTGTCGCCCAATCGCTGCCGGGAATCCTCGCAGTGAACATCTCTGTGGCCGTCGGCGACAAGATACGCGGATTCAAGGGGAGCATCGCCGCCTCGGCAGGCACCATATTGCCGTCATTTCTGATAATCCTTGCCATAGCCATATTTCTGACACCGGAAGCCATAAATACCAACCCTACGCTGACAGCGATATTCAAGGGATTGCGCCCGGCTGTGGTAGCCCTGATTATCGCGCCTGTCATCACAAGCGCGAGGGCGGCAAAAATATCGTGGCGGACGGTATGGATTCCCGCCGCAGTGGCTCTGCTCGTGTGGAGCGGATGGCCCGTGGTGGGCAACCCCATATTATATATTATCTTGGGCGGACTCGGCGGCTACTTGTATCTGCGCCACCGCCACAAGTTGCTCACCGCCGCAGCAAGCAACCAGCAACATAACGAAGGAAAGGAGGGCGACGAAGCATGATATACCTGCGACTCATATGGAGCTATCTGAAGATAGGACTCTTCGGGTTCGGCGGCGGATATGCCATGCTCGCGCTTATAGAGCGTGAGATTGTAGGTCCGGGATGGATAACCAAGAAGATGTTTACCGACATCGTCGCAATATCCCAGATGACCCCGGGACCTATAGGCATCAACAGTGCCACATACATCGGCTACGTGGCTCCGGCACAAGCCTCTGCCCTCTTTGCCGACAATCCCATGTGGGGCATACTCGGCTCGCTGATATGCACCCTGACAGTGGTGATGCCGTCATATTTCCTCGTGCTATACACCAGCCATTTTATCAGACGGCACCGTGACAGCCTCGCCATCAAAGGCATCTTCACCGGCTTGCGGCCCGTGGTGGTAGGGCTGATAGCTTCGGCGGCACTGCTGCTTATGAACGACCAGAACTTCGGCACAGTCGACTCCGATGTGATAAAAAGCATCTGCATATGCGCAGCATCATTCTGCTTGGTCTTTTGGGCCAAGCTCCACCCTATCCTTGTCATCGTTTTGGCCGGAATAGCCGGCTTCATCTTATTTTGAGTTACTTATGACCTACAGCGACGCGATAGACTTCCTGTTTGAAAGCACACCTATGTTTCAAAACATAGGGGCACATGCCTATAAACCAGGCTTACACACCGTCACCGCCCTGTCGGAGGCATTCGGCGACGCACACCGGTGCTTTAAGTCCGTCCACGTGGCCGGCACCAACGGCAAAGGCTCCACAAGCTCGCTCATAGCGGCCACCCTTACGGCTGCCGGCTATCGGACAGGACTCTACACATCTCCGCACCTCATAGATTTCAGGGAGCGCATACGCATCGACGGAGAGATGATTTCCGAGCAGGAGGTATGCGATTTCGTACAGGCATACCTTGACAAAAATCTCGGTTTGGCACCGTCCTTTTTCGAGCTGACCACGGTCATGGCGTTTGACCACTTCGCCCGCCACAAAGTCGATGTCGCCGTGATAGAGGTAGGCCTGGGCGGACGGCTTGACAGCACCAACATAATCACCCCTCTGCTGTCAGTCATCACAAACATCTCCAAGGACCATACCGCCCTCTTGGGCGACACTCTGCCCGAGATAGCTGCCGAAAAAGCCGGAATCATCAAGGCCGGCATCCCTGTCATAGTCGGCGAAGCAGACGGCGATGTACGCAAGGTTTTTGCCGACACCGCTTCCACTCGCCACTCCCCTATCACATTCGCCCAGGACAATATGCCATACCAATCGGCTACAGCCGCTGCAAATGCCATCAGATACACCTCCACACCATATGGCGACATAGATTGCCAGCTCACAGGAAGCTGCCAGCCGCACAATGCCGCCACAGCGTTGTTGTCACTGCAACATCTCAAAAAAAACGGATTTGAAAAAATCAATGCCGACAGTGTACGCAAAGGTTTCGGGAATGTCTGCAAGCTCTCAGGGCTGATGGGTCGCTGGATGACGGTGAGCGACAATCCCCATGTCATCTGCGACACCGGCCACAACGCCGGAGGGTGGGAATACCTCGGCAAGCAGCTCTCCGACAAGTCATTAGGCCACCTGCACATGGTCATAGGTTTTGTCAACGACAAGGATATATCTACGATTTTAGGCATGATGCCGGCCGATGCCACCTTCTACTTCACTCAGGCGAGTGTCAAGCGGGCACTTCCCTCTGACGAGCTACGGCGCATAGCCGGGCACCACCGCCTCCATGGACTCGCCTACCCGTCGGTACGTGAAGCTTTTGAAGCTGCATCGCAAGCCGCGACAGAGGAGCATGGCGAATCCACGATTTTCGTCGGCGGCTCCACCTTCGTAGTGGCTGACTTACTCTCACTGTTGGCAGATTTTGACTAACTTTGTAAGTACAAACCATCAATCCCTGAATCATGGAGATAGCCATCATCGTTATACTCGCCGTGACGCTCGCGGCCACTCTCATATGGGCGATTTCGGTCAAGCAGACCTGCGTCCGGCTTGAAGAACGCAACAGCTCGGCAGCAGCCGAAACCGAACGCATCCGCGCCGAAGGGACGGCTGAAGTCCAACGTGTCAAAGCCGAGAGCGAAGCCGAAATGGTCCGCATACGCCAGCACTGCGACAGCGAAATAGCCCGTGCCGCCAGCGACTCACAGCGCGAGATAGCCCGCATACAGGCTGATGCCGACAAGCGCGAAGCAGAATACCGCGAGCGTCTTGACCAGCGCGAAAAAGCCGAAGCGGAGATGGAAAAGCGTTTCAAAGCCATCGCCTCCGAAGTCCTCAACCTCCAGTCGGCCAACATGCGCGAGCAGCAGGAAAGCCGTCTCGGACTGATACTCCAGCCGCTGCGCGAGGAACTTGACGGATTCCGCAAAAGCATCACCGACAATTACAACGAGGAGTCGCGCCAACGCTTTTCGCTGACCGAACATATAAAGCGGCTCATCGAAACCAACAATTCCATAGGCACCGAAGCCAAAGAATTGGCGCGGGCACTGCGAGGCAGCAGCAAAATCCAGGGCGACTGGGGGGAGATGATACTCGAATCCATCCTCGACAAGAGCGGACTGCGCCGTGGCGAGGAGTATGAGGTACAGGCCACCACAGATGCCGAGGGCAAAACCCTGACAAACGAGGACGGTGCCCGGCTGCGTCCCGACGTGGTGCTCCACTACCCCAACCAGGGCGATGTCATCATCGACAGCAAAGTGTCGCTCAAGGACTATGCCGACTACGTCAACGCCGATGACGAGATGACACGCATAGCAGCCATCGACAAACATGTCAAGTCGGTGAGGAAACATATCCGCGAACTGCGCGACAAGCGTTATCAGGACTATGTAGGCGCAAAGACCGACACACGCACCATGGATTTCGTCATGATGTTCATCCCCAACGAGGGTGCTTACATGGCGGCTCTCCATGCCGACCCCGGGCTGTGGCAAGAGGGATTGGAGTCACGCGTGCTGATAGTCTCCCCGACCCACCTCGTGTCGGTGCTCAGCATGATACGCCAGATGTGGAATGAAAACCGCCAGAACCGCAATGCCATAGAGATAGCCGAAGCCGCCGGACGCATGTACGACAAATTCTGCGGATTCGTCAGCGACATGGACAAACTGAAAAAGGGCATCGAAAACATCGACAAAACATACACCGAAGCCATGGGCAAACTCTGCCAAGGCCGTGGCAACCTCATCCGCCGTGCCGAAGAGCTGAAAAACCTCGGAGCAAAAGCCACCAAACAGCTCGCCAAAATGTCGCAAGACGACGGCTCCGACACTCCACTGCTTAACGACTGACACACCCGAGCGATGCCGCCACCGACTCGGCGGCACGGATGCCGTCAATGGCCGCGCTGACTATTCCCCCGGCATAACCCGCGCCCTCGCCGGCCGGATACAGCCCGGCAATGTCTATGTGCCTGAGAGTCTCCGGGTCACGCGGTATGCGCACAGGCGACGATGTCCGCGTCTCGCATCCTATCACCGTAGCTGCCGATGTCAGGAATCCGCGCTGTTTCTTGCCGAACTCCTCGAAGCCTTTGCGCAGACGCTCGCTGATAAATCCCGGCAGCAGACGGTCCACACGCGCCGCATGTATCCCCGGGGCATACGAAGTGGCAGGAAGCGACTTCGTTGCAGCACCCTTGACGAAATCGGTCATCAGCTGCGCCGGAGCGTTTTGTGACGGTTCGCAGCCCTCTGTTTTTCCGTCAAGATAGAACCGACGCTCTATCTCCTCCTGAAAATCCATCATGCGCAGAGCCGCATCGCCACCGTCTTTGGTGGCGACATCCTCCGGCAGCACCTCCACGACCATCCCGGAGTTGGCCCAGCGGCCGCCGCGGGTCGATGACGACATGCCGTTGACCACAAGCAGACCGTCCTCGTTGGTAGCCGGGACTATCACGCCGCCCGGACACATGCAAAACGAGTAGACACCGCGCCCGTCGACACGTGTAAGCATGGTATATTCTGCCGGAGGCAGGTATTTGCCGCGTCCGTTAGGGTTGTGGTACCGCAGCTTGTCTATCAGTTCCTGCGGATGCTCCAAACGCACACCCACGGCAAGCCCCTTTGGTTCAAGCGTCACGCCACCGGCATGTAGGAATCGGTACACATCCCTCGCCGAGTGGCCGGTAGCCAGAATGACCGGGCCGGAAAACTCACGCCCCGACGCAGTCGCCACCCCTTTGACCTCATCAGCCTCGATAATCAGACCTGTGACACGCTCCGAGAAATGGAACTCGCCCCCGGCTTCGATTATATGTTCGCGTATCGACTTTATAATCCCGGGCAAACGATCCGTGCCGATATGCGGATGGGCATCGACCATTACAGATTCGTCGGCACCGTGGTCATACAGGATGCGCAGTATCTCGTCGACATTGCCACGCTTTTTGCTGCGTGTAAACAGCTTGCCGTCGGAAAATGCACCTGCGCCGCCCTCTCCGAAGCAGTAATTACTGTCGGCATCGACCGTCCCTGTCCGCGCTATCGCGGCAAGATCCTTGCGGCGCGCATCCACATCTTTTCCGCGTTCTATCACTATCGGGCGTATGCCGAGCCTGACCAAACGCAGGGCGGCAAACAGGCCAGCCGGGCCCGCTCCGACCACTATGACCTGCTTGGCATCGTCAGCGACATGCGGCAGCCGTGCCGGATTGCGGCTCAGCCGCTCAGGCATCTCGTCTATGTAGGCATCAACAACGACATTGACCATGACCGCACGCTGCCGCGCATCTATGCTGCGCCGCACAATCCTGACAGCCTTGATGCGGTTGGCGTCAAGTCCGAGACGCGTACTTGTGATAGAGGTCAGCATCAAGTCCGAAGCGGCTTCCGCCGGCTTGAGCCGGAGTGAAATCTGTTGTATCATTGGAGCAAGTTAGTCTGCAAAGTATGTTCAAACCGTCTTTTTTCGCGGCGTGTCGCCACGATGACAGTCACCAAAGTGAGTACAAATGCCAAGAAATCACTGGTAGCCATCGCTCCCCACACACCGTCGAGACGGAATATGGGCGACAATATCCACAACGCCGGCAGCAGGAATATGAGCTGGCGCGTCAGCGAGAGGAATATCGACAACTTCGGCTTGCCGATGCTCTGGAAAAAGTTCTGGATGACAATCTGCACACCCACCAAAGGGAAGAACATGAAATAAATCCTGAACGCTTTCCGCGCTATATCGACCATCTGAGTGTCCGTAGTGAACATCGCACTGATAGCGTCAGGAAACAATTCAGTAACCGCGAATCCGACTGTGGTAATCGCCAGACCGACATAGATGCCGAGCTTAAGCGTCCTCATCACACGTGGCCAGTTGGCGGCACCGTAATTATAGCCGAGGATAGGCTGCATACCCTGTGTCACGCCGAAAACTATCATTACGAAAAACATCGTGGTGCGGTTGATGATTCCATATGCGCCTACACCTATGTTGCCGTCAGCACCGGCATACTCTAATATCGCCTTGTTGATGAAGATGACCACCACGCAAGCGCACATATTCATCAAAAACGGCGACAGCCCTATGGCATATATCTTTTTAAGTATCTCAAAATCAAGCCATCCAAGCCCCCTGGTGTAATGCACGAAGCTTTTCTTTGACAGAAAATGGCTCAGCACCCATACTAATCCTGCCGCCTGTCCCACCAAGGTAGCCATGGCTGCTCCATACATGCCCCAATGCAGCACAAATATCATTATCGGCGCGACGGCGGCATTGACCACAACGGAGATGAGAGCCGACATCATAGCCTTCGACGGATAACCCGTGGCCCTCATGACGAAATTGAGCCCGATGAACACGAACGACAGCGGCGATCCGAGCAAGATTACGAACATGAAATCTCGCGCATCGGGCAATATCTGCTCTGTAGCCCCGAATAGCCGCAGTATGTCGTCAAGCCATATCAGCGACAAGCCTCCGACCACCACGCTGTGCACGAGACAGCAGAGAGTGACATTGTTAAGAACCTTAGTGGCATTGACATAATTTTTCTGACCGAGAAATATCGAGCTTATTGCCGCCCCTCCTGCCGCGACAAGCATACAGAACCCTATAATCAGGTTCATCAGCGGAAACGCGATAGCCAGAGCCGAGATAGCCAATGCTCCCACCCCGTGTCCGATAAATATACTGTCCACAATGTTGTAAAGAGATGTGGCAACGCTTGCCACGATAGCCGGTATCGAATACTGCACTAACAGCCGGCGTATGCTCCGCGTACCGAGTTCGGTAGGCGATGTACTTGCTGTAACTTTATCCATAATTCCGCTGCAAAGTTACCAAGGATTATCGTAGAGTTTGCGTAAAATACTCCTAAAGATTGTAAATTTGCACACTCAATTCACAAACAAGACTCCTAATATATTGTTATGACCGAGATTAAAGGCATCCTTTTCGACCTCGACGGTGTGCTGATCGACAGCGAGACGCAATACACCGCTTTCTGGGCCGAAATAGAGAAAATATACCCTACAGGTATTCCCGATTATCCCATGGCCATCAAAGGCACCACGCTGTCAAAGATTCTTGAAAACTATCCCGACGACGGCACTCGCCAGGACATCATCGACCGCATACACCGGTTTGAGGACATCATCCGCTACCACAAGTATCCCGGCGTATCATCCTTCCTGCGCGATGTCAAGGCCCACGGCATAGCCACAGCCATAGTCACCAGCAGCGACAACGTCAAGATGGGCTACCTCTTCGAACAGCTGCCCGGATTACGGCCATGGTTCGATACGGTCATCGACGGCACGATGGTCTCCCGTTCCAAACCCGACCCTGAGCCTTATCTCACAGGAGCGCGTATGCTCGGACTTGAACCTCAACAATGCGTGGTATTTGAAGATTCATTCCAAGGAATAGCCTCCGGCATCGCAGCCGGCTGCCATGTCATAGGCGTTACGACCACATTCTCCCCCGAAAAAATGAAAAGCCATGTCCCCTTGACCGTCAGCGGCTTCGAGGACATGACCTATGATAAAATGATAGGACTGCTGCGTTAGCAGGCTTTGAAACTCATGTCGAGACCCTTGACCGAGTGAGTCAGCGCGCCCACCGATATGTAGTCCACGCCACATTCGCCATATTCACGCAGCGTGTCGAGCGTGATGCCGCCTGACGACTCTATCTCGCACCGTCCGCCAATCAGTTTCACAGCCTCGCGTGTGCGCTCAGGCGTGAAATTGTCAAGCATGATGCGGTCCACTCCCAAGCCGAGAGCTTCCTCTATCTCAGGAGTGTTGCGCACCTCCACCTCTATTTTTAGGTCTTTGCCCTTCTCCTTGAGATAGGCGCGTGCACGGTTGACGGCATTGGTGATGCTTCCGGCAAAGTCCACATGGTTGTCCTTGATAAGTATCATGTCAAACAGCCCGATGCGGTGGTTCATGCCTCCGCCGATTTTGACAGCCTCCTTTTCAAGCATACGCATACCCGGAGTGGTCTTACGGGTGTCGAGTACCTTGGTCTTCAGTCCGGCAAGCTTCTCCTGATATCTGGCTGTCATGGTAGCGATACCGCTCATGCGCTGCATGATGTTGAGCATGGTGCGCTCGGTCTGCAACAGGCTGCGCACAGCCCCCTCGACCACAAACGCCACATCGCCGGGCTTGACATGGGCACCGTCATGGATATATATCGTCATCTTGAGCGAGGGGTCAAACTTCTCGAACACCATACGGGCTACGTCAACGCCCGCAAGTATGCCCTCCTCCTTGACTATCAGCTGCTGCTTGCCAATGGCATCGGCAGGGATAGTCGACAGAGTAGTATGGTCGCCGTCGCCCACATCCTCGGCAAACGCCAGTGTGAGCAAATCATCAATCAGTTGGTCACGTGTTTCCATAAGTAACTATTCAAATTGAAACGATGCAATAGCTTTAATTTTGTATTTTTGCTGCTACAAATTTAAGAAACAGTTTTGATTTACCATAATATGAAAATCATACTCCTCGTCACCGGCGAGACCAAGACCTCCTATCTGCGCCAAGGCATAGACCAGTATTTCTCACGGCTGAAACATTACATACCTTCCGAATTACAAGTGCTGCCCGACATCAAAGCCTCCAAAGCCATGACTGAGACGCGCCAGAAAGAATTGGAGGGGCAGCAAATGCTACAGTCGCTCCAACCGGGCGATTACGTGGCCCTTCTCGACGAGAGAGGCAAAGAGATGACCTCCCGCGAATTTTCAGCATGGGTCGACTCTCGCATGGTCTCAGGCCTCAAACGCCTCGTCATGGTTATAGGTGGTCCCTACGGATTCTCTCCCGAAGTCTACGCCCGGGCCGACGCACGCCTGTCGCTCTCCCGCATGACATTCAGTCACGAAATGGTGCGCCTCTTCGTGGCCGAACAGCTATACCGCGCCATGACCATACTCCGCAACGAACCCTACCACCACGACTGACCGCCCATGTAGCCGTCTCGGAGCGAATCATTTCATGCCTAACGACTTGATGTAGCTTTCTTGGACCACGCAGTTTTTCAGCTTGCAGGCCTCGATGAAATCCATCATCGCCTTAAGTGCCGCAGCCTGGTCGGGTCGCGCTTCACGTATTTCTTGGTAAGTGGCCCGCGGAGCCTCGGAGAAGTCTACTATACTCGACCAGTTTTCCGGGGGAGTGATGCCAACGAAGCAGGAGCCGTCCATCTTTTTATAAGGCCAGAAAGTATATCCGATATTATTCTCACGCATCACCTGACTGAAAGCGGCCTGCCACTCATCCGTGTTATGCCCTATTTCGCCCATATACATCGGCAGATTGACGCTGTCACGGAAACTGATGAAACTCTGGATCGCCTCTTTTGTGGGATCTCCTCCGTAGCGGTGGCAAGTGTACATGATTTTGTCATCGAATTTTGAATCTTTAAACGGCCGGAAGTTGCTGTTCCACTGCGAGCCGCCAAGCAAGATGATATGGTTCCGATCCACTTCGCGGATAGCAGCAACACCCATTTTGTAGACATCTTCCAGCTTTCCGTTCAGCTCCTCCTTATTCTCGAAGTAATGGGCTATAGGTTCGTTGAACAGCTCATAGCCTAATATTACCGGTTCGTTCTTATAATACTCCGCAATCCTGCGCCAGATGTCGCAATAGAGCTGCTGGCTGGCTTCGCTCTCGAACAGCCACGGATAGCCGTAGCTGTCATCGATGTTGTCGCCCGTCTGTCCGCCCGGAGCATCGTGCATGTCGAGAATGAGGTATAGACCGGCCTCGCGACACCACTGCACCACACTGTCCACACGGGCAAATCCGTCCTGATTGGCGGTCAGTCCCATATAATCTTCATCGGTGAAAAGCTTGTAGTGAAACGGCAGACGGATGGTATTGGCACCCGTATTCTTGATAAACTGGATGTCTTCCCGCGTCACATAATTGTCTTTGAAGGCTTTCCAAAATTCCGCAGTGAAGTCCGGGCCTACCAACTGGCTAAACATTTCATTGATGAAATGGGCGGAATTGGTCTTGCTGAAGCCGAACATGTAACCTTCGGGATTCAACCAATTACCGAGATTAGTGCCTTGTATAAACAGTTTGGTCCCATCGGGCTTTATCAGGTCTTGCCCCTGGATGGTTACAAATGCTTCGGGAGGCAACTCACGTGACTCGTCCTGCGTCCCGCCGCTACAACCTGTCAGACCCAATGACAGCAGAGCAATAGAAATGCTCGTAAACAATAACTTTTTCATAGTGTTCATGGTAAGATATATGGCTAATAAATTTGTCCAAAGTTAGCGAAAATATGGCATTAAATACTTAAATTAAATTTAATACACATATAATAAATGAAGTTTTCGTACATTTGCACCAATGATTGACCCCAAAGGACATCTGCGCACGATATTGATGATGGCTGTCATCGCGGCCATCGTGATGTGCTGCTCCCCGATATGCCAAGCCAAGACCAACGCCAAAAACGCTCCGTTTACCGTGGTCATCGATGCCGGCCACGGAGGCAAGGATGTCGGAGCCAAAGGCAAAAAGACCAACGAAAAGTCAATCAACCTCAAAGTCGCGCTCGCCCTCGGACGCATGATCGAGAAGAAATACAGCAAAAAGGAAGTAAAAGTAGTGTATACACGTGACGGAGACTATTTCGTGACACTCCAAGGACGCTGCAACAAAGCCAATAAAGCCGACGGCAACCTGTTCATCTCCATCCACTGCAACAGTGTCGACGAAAAATCTCCCCGCCGCAACACCGTCAACGGAGCATCGGTCTATACACTCGGTCTCAGCCGCAGCAAGGAGAATCTTGAAGTGGCCAAGCGCGAAAACTCCGTCATGATGCTCGAACCCGACTACACCACCACCTACTGCGGCTTCGACCCCAACTCGGCCGAAAGCTACATCGTGTTCGAGATGAACCAGAACCGCCATCTCAACCAGAGCATCAAATTCGCAGCCCTCGCCCAGCAGCAGCTCGTGTCACATGCCGGACGAGCCGACAAAGGCATCCGACAGGACATATTCTGGGTACTCGTACACACCGGTATGCCGGCAGTGCTTATCGAACTCGACTTCATATGCAATCCCACAGTGGAGAAGTACATGATGTCTGACAAAGGCATCGACCAGATGTCGTCAGCGATATTCAATGCTTTCAGCGAATACTACCGATCAGCCAAAAAGGCGGCAAAAGCCTCATCCAACTAAGCAGTAATTTAGTACGTTCAATATACATCCACGACATTTATCCCATATAAGCAAACAAGCGACTTCATCAGTCATAGAACTGATTTAAACTTATTTCAAATTAACATTTCGCGGCTGGTTTCGAGTCGTTTTTGAGCTTTCTAAGGAGCGATGGGGTTCCATCGTGACCGATAAAAGAGAAGAAAACGGCCGGAAACAGACCGAAAGGTTAACACAAAGGGTTACATCAGTTCTGGATTTAACATTTTGAAATAAGTTTAAATCAGTTCATAACAATAGACTCTTATGAAAAAGATTTTTTCTAAAGAATTTATCATCGGCATCTGCGTCATCCTGACAGCAGTGATACTCTACGTAGGCATCGAATTTCTCAAAGGTGCCAATCTCTTCAAATCCACCAACTACTATTATGCCACCTTCACAAACGTCGAAGGCCTTGCCGAATCGGCCCCGGTCAACCTCAACGGCTTCAAGGTCGGCCTCGTCCGTGAAATCAGCTATGAATATGACAACCCCGGTCATGTCAAGGTGAAAATGGATCTCGACAAAAACCTGCGGCTTCCTGTAGGCTCCAAAGCCATCATGGCATCCAGCTTGCTCGGCACAGGCACCATAACCCTACAGCTTGCAGACGCAAAAGAATATTACCCCAAAGGCCACAATCTTGAAGGAGTCAACCCCAAAGGCATGATGGAAAGCATCTCCAACGAGGTGCTGCCCACCATCACCGACATGATACCCAAAATCGACTCCCTGCTCGTGGCTGTCAACGACATAGTGACCGATCCGGCACTGACTTCGTCAATCAACCGCCTCGACCGCGTCATGGCCAATTTAGAGACTTCAACCGCCAAGCTCTCATCCACCATGTCGTCGCTCTCGCCCGTCGTAGGCAATGTACACACCATTACCGACAACCTGTCAACGGTATCGACCGACCTCACCCAGGTGACAGGCAAGATAAACGCCCTACCCATCGACAGCACCTTCAACAACATACACGCCATCACAGGCGATGTGGCCCGCGCCACCGCGCAGCTCAACAATCCTGGCAGCTCGCTGGGACAGCTCCTGTATTCCGACGGCCTGTACAACAACCTCAACCACTCCGTACAGTCGCTCGACTCTCTGCTCACTGATGTCAAGAAAAACCCCAAACGCTACATCAGCATCAAGCTCCTCTGACGGTTAGGACTGCCACAAAGCCTTATTTGGACCAAGTTCAGATAAGGCGTAACATGTGGATTTAACATTTCGGCGCGTTTTTCTTTTCCCTCGGCTGTTTCTGACTGCAAAACAGTAGAGATATATCCCTCGGCATCGCCACATAAAGCCGGCATCTCTCTGAAAACATGGCAGTTACGCATTTACGCCCATAACAGTCGCATAACCGGCTGTCTTTCAGTATAGTTGCATCAGCTTTATAAAATCCAAAAAAAATGATGATTTGTTTTCATCATTTTTTTTTTGAATTTTGCATTGAGTGATTTCCCCGCCTGCCATATCATCCCTACGAAACAAAGGCGAGTATCCGTATCACTTTTCAACCCAATGGAACCATCAAAACACACCGAACTCTGGGATAAATGTCTCCAGATATTAAAAGACAATCTACCCCCGGAACAATTTGACACCTGGTTTAGCCCTGTGACATCAATGAGCTACGTGGATGACGCGCTCACCATTGATGTGCCCTCGCCTTTCTTTGTCGAGCAGATAGAGGAACGCTTCTACCGCATCCTCAAGGCTACCCTTGTCAAGGTATATGGTCCCAAGATAAAGCTGTTCTACCACTACGACCAGGTCAGCCACCAGCCAGAGACCGGCGTGACCATGCGCAGCGAAAACCCCAACCCGGCAATCGGCCTGCGCAAAGCCCCCCCGGTGCCTGTCAGCCCGTTCCAGCCCCAGCAGCTGCCCGACATAGACTCGCAGCTCAATCCGCGCTACACGTTTGAGAACTACTGCACGAGCGCGAGCAACCAGGTGGCATACTCCATAGGAGAGGCCATCGCTATGAATCCGAAGCTCAAGACCTTCAACCCCCTATTCATATTCGGACCCACCGGTGTCGGCAAGACCCACCTCATACAGGCCATAGGCATCCGCATCAAGGAGCAGAATCCACGGACACGTGTGCTCTACATCACATCGCGCCTCTTCGAGAGCCAATACACCACGGCGGTCAAACGTGGCAAAATCAACGACTTCATCAACTTCTACCAGAGCATCGATGTCCTCATCATCGACGACATACAGGATCTGATGGGCAAGAGCGCCACGCAGAACACTTTCTTCCACATCTTCAACCATCTCCACCAGAATCAGAAGCAGCTGATACTATCCAGTGACTGCCGCCCCTCGGAAATGGAAGGCATGGAAGCGCGTCTGCTGTCACGATTCAAGTGGGGCATGACCACAGAGCTCGAAAAGCCCGACTTGAAGCTCCGCCGCGACGTACTCCTGAAGAAATCCGAAAATGACGGTCTGCAGATACCCGACGATGTCCTCGACTTCATTGCCGGAAACGTGACCGAGAGCATCCGCGACCTTGACGGCATCATCTCCTCGCTTATAGGCCATGCAGCCATACTCAACCGCCCCATCACCATCGACCTCGCCCGCCGGGTTGTGGCCAACGCGGTCAAAATCCACCGCCGCCAGATCAATTTCGAGATGATAACCCAGCATGTCAGCACATACTTCAACATCGATGTCGACAGCATCTTCACCAAATCGCGCAAACGCGAAGTCAGCGATGCCCGGCAGATGATTATGTTCCTTGCCAAGAAGCACGCCAACATGCCGCTCAAAGCCATAGGGACGCGTCTGTCACGCACACATGCCACCGTGCTCTACGCATGCCGCAACATCGAAGAACGCCTTCCCCTCGAAAAGACCCTGCAAGAGTCTGTCACAGCCATAGAGTCGATGCTGATGCAGCCATAACCCACTCCTGAATAAAAGCATAGGGGGCTTCGGTCGTTAAACCGAAGCCCCCTACGCTTTTACCTATGCCATCACGCCTTATCCAATGCCTGTGACAGGTCGGCTATGATGTCGTCGATGTGTTCTATGCCGATTGACAGTCTGACAGTCGATTCGGTGATGTGTTGCTGCGCCAATTCCTCGGCCGACATCTGCGAGTGCGTGGTGGTTGCCGGATGTATCACTAAGCTCTTCACATCGGCTACGTTAGCCAACAGCGAGAATATCTCCAGACTGTCGATGAACCGCCATGCAGCCTCGCGACCTCCACATATCTCAAAAGTAAAGATGCTGCCGCCTCCTTGCGGGAAATAGCGGTCGTACAGTCCATGGTCGGGATGCTCAGGCAGCGACGGGTGGTTGACCTTCGCAACCTTGGGATGCCTGTTCAGAAAATCGACCACTTCGAGCGCATTGCTCACATGACGCTCCACACGCAGCGACAGTGTCTCAAGCCCCTGCAAGAGCATAAACACATTGAGAGGCGAGATAGCCGCACCCGTATCACGCAGCAGCACCGCACGTATGCGTGTCACAAATGCCGCCGCCCCGGCGACATCGGCAAACACAGCCCCATGATAGCTCGGATCAGGAGCGGCAAGAGTCGGATACTTCCCTGTTTCGGCTTTCCAGTCAAACCGTCCTCCGTCCACTATCACACCTCCAAGGCTCGTACCGTGCCCTCCGATGAATTTTGTAGCCGAATGTATCACGATGTCCGCACCATGCTCTATAGGGCGTATCAGATACGGCGTGCCGAACGTATTGTCAACAATCAAAGGCACTCCGTGGCGGTGGGCGACATCCGCCACCCTATCTATATCAAGCACCTCGCTGTTTGGATTGCCGAACGTCTCTGCATAAACGGCCTTGGTGCGAGGAGTAATGGCCCGTTCAAGTGCATCGATGTCGTTGACATCTATGATTGTATATCCGATACCCTGCGCAGCCAGCGTGTGGGTAATCAGGTTATACGTGCCTCCATACAGATTGTCGGCAGCAACAACATGGTCGCCCGGAGCAAGGATATTCTGCAACGCATATGTCGCCGCAGCAGCCCCTGAAGCCACGGCAAGGGCGGCAACCCCACCCTCCAGAGCGGCGACACGGGCCTCGAACACATCCTGCGTCGGATTGGTCAGCCTTCCGTAGATATTGCCGGGGTCTTTGAGGGCAAACCTGTCAGCCGCATGTTGGCTGTCATTAAAAACGTATGATGCAGTCTGGTATATGGGTACAGCCCTTGCCCCCGTTGCCGGGTCTGGTCGTTCCTGACCTACGTGGAGCTGCAGTGTCTCGAAATGTAGCTTGTCTGTTGTCTTCATAATCTTTGTCTTTTTTAGAACTGATTTAAACTTATTGCAAATTAACAACGTGTTGCATCAGTTCTGGATTTAACATTTTGAAATAGGTTTAAATCAGTTCTTAAATCGCTTTTATGATGCAAAATTATATCCCGATAAAATATTTTGTACATTATTACCATGCAAATGAGGCAAATTTGCTGAAAGTCATTATCTTTGTAGATTATATATCTACAGCAACGCTTCCCACCCCTCAATCAACAGAAACGTATGTCACCCATTGATAAACTCGACAAGACAGATTTGCAGATTCTGCGCCTCATGCAGCAGAATGCCCGGCTGACCATAAAGGAGCTGGGACAGGAGGTCAACCTGTCATCAACTCCCGTATATGAGCGGCTCAAACGGCTCGAACGTGACGGCTATATCAAAAAGTACGTAGCCCTGCTCGACGAGGAGAAACTTAACCAGGGCTTCATTGTTTTCTGCACCGTAAAGCTGCGGCAGGCTTCGCTCCAACGCGCACAGGAATTTGTCGACACAATCCGACAAATTCCCCAGGTCACCGAATGTTACAACATCTCTGGACGTTACGACTACCTGATGAAGATACATGCCGCCAACATGAAAGATTACCAGCAGCTCATACTCAATGTGCTCGGCTCCATAGACAGCGTAGCCTCGTTAGAGAGCACTTTCGTCATGGACGAAGTGAAAAACGAAATCGGAGTGGCAATACAAATCTAAATTATGCCGACGGATGTTATTATTATGAAGAATGCTTCATAATAACCCGCCTTTATAACTATAATCATCATAAGTGATTAAAAATCAAATACATCACACTATGAAAAATCGCCAGAACATAGCAGGTCCGCTGCTGATAGCCGTAGGACTGCTGGCATTAGGATTGGCTGTAAAAGCCGGTATCGACAATTTCTCACACCGCGACCGTGTCGTGACCGTGCGCGGCCTGTGCGAAAAAGACGTAGAAGCCAATCAGGTAGTATGGCCCATAGTAACCAAGGAGATGGGCAACGACCTCCCGACCCTCTATGACCGCATACTGACTACCAACGAGAAGATAAAAACATTCCTTACGGCCAACGGCATCAGCCCCGACGAAATAGCGGTCAACCCTCCGAGGGTCGAGGACCGAAAAGCCAACGTGTATGACAACTCCACACTGATAACCGAACGCTACCGCGTGACCAATGTCATAGTAGTCACATCTTCAAAAGTCAAGCAGGTCAACGAACTCATCAAGAAGCAGACTGAGCTGATGAGGCAGGGCATAGCCGTGATGGCCGACAATTACGAATATCCCACCACCTACAGCTACACAGCCCTCAACGACATCAAGCCTGAGATGATAACCGAAGCCACAAAAGCCGCTCGTGAGGCTGCCGACCGCTTCGCCGCCGACAGCGGAAGCCATCTCGGCAAAATCAAGACAGCTTCGCAGGGGCAGTTCTCCATAGTTGACCATGACCGCTACACCCCGTATATCAAGACCGTGAGGGTGGTCAATTCAATCACCTACTATCTTGAAGACTAAGAAGCTGTCGTCAACAGCTTCCAAGCGACATGAGTGCATGAACGAATCCGCGCTACAGGCTCTCCTTATCATCAACCCCATATCAGGCGTGTCAGGCAAGTCAGGTCTTGCCGAGCACGCCCTGTCGGCTCTCAGCCACACCGGGTGGGACATCGACGTAGCATATACCACATGCCACGGCGATGCGACACGTCTGGCCCGCGAGGCCGTCGGGCGTGGATTCCATGCCGTACTCGCGGCAGGCGGCGACGGCACAGTCAACGAGACAGCAGCAGCCCTGTGCAATTCCTCCACACGCCTCGGCATAATCCCCTGCGGGTCGGGCAACGGCTTGGCACGGCATCTCGGCATACCTGTCGACATCGACGATGCATTAGCCATTATCGGCAGAGGCAAATACATAGTATGCGACTATGCTTCGGTCAATGAGATGCCGTTTTTCTGCACATTCGGCGTAGGCTTCGATGCCGAGGTGAGCTGGCGGTTCGCCAAGCAGCGCCGCAGGGGTAAACTCAGCTATATCCGCAGCACCATCGCCGAATACATACGCTACCGCCCCCAGAACTACACGATCCGCGCCAACGGCACCATCGTGACCGACAAAGCTTTTTTGGTGGCAGTATGCAACGCCTCGCAATACGGCAACAATGCCTACATCGCACCACACGCATCGCTTACCGACGGACTGCTTGATGTCACGATAATCCACAGCGGCTCGGCTCTAAGCACCATGGTAGCCGGAGCCGACCTGATGACGGGACTGATTGACAAGAACGCCATCATCGACACGTTCCGCGCCGACAGCCTTGTCATCGAACGAGCCGCCGACGGTCCTGCCCATATCGACGGCGAGCCGATACACATCGACAATGTCATGGATATAAAGTGCCACCATGCCTCACTGAGCATATTTACCCCGGATGAGCACGAACACCGCCCATTCTACCCGATAGTCACTCCAATGGCCGATGCCATCAAGGACATGGGTCTTAGCATTAGGCATCTGTTTCCATCAAGCTTCCATTCAGCATTGCACCATGGACATAAACCGCATAAAAAATAACATCAGCCGCCGTCTCGGCATCGATGAGCTTAACGGGCTGCAGACCTACATGGCCTCGCACCTGTCGCAGCCGTTCACCATGCTGCTCGCCCCGACAGGTTCGGGCAAGACGCTCGGCTTCGCGATACCCGTGCTTGCCAAGCTCCAAAAACCCGGACACGGCGTACAGGCGTTGGTCATAGTGCCGTCACGCGAACTCGCATTGCAGATTTTTGAAGTCGTCCGTCCTATAGCCGAGGGCTACAAAGTGTCGGTATTCTACGGAGGCCACGACATGCGCCAAGAGACCAATTCGCTTTCCGCCTTGCCCGACATCCTCATAGCCACTCCAGGCCGTCTGCTCGACCACATCCAACGCGGCCAGCTTGCACTCGACAGCGTCACCACCCTCGTCCTCGACGAATGGGACAAGACCCTACAGCTCGGATTCGAGAAAGAGATGAAAAAGATACTGCGCCAGCTGCGTCCCGCGCCCCGCCATGTCATACTCACCTCGGCCACTTCGGCCATAGACATCCCTGCATACCTCCCTGCCGGCGGCAAACCAACGATAGCCGATTTCTCAAACCATGGCGACGACCTTACCGGCAACGCCGGCTCACGAGTAGACATAGTGGAAGTGCCGTCGGCAAGCGTCGACAAGCTACAGACCCTCATTGACCTGCTCGAAGCCCGCCCTGGCGAAAGCGCCATGGTATTCGTCAACCACCGTGAGAGCGCCGACCGGGTGGTCAACGCGCTAAAGAAAGCCGGCATCCCTGCCGGACTGTACCACGGCAACCTCGACCAGCAGCAACGGCAGATTGCATTAGAAATGATGACCAACGGCACCACGCCGGTACTTGTCACCACCGACCTCGGAGCCCGCGGCCTTGACATCGCTGGTGTCAAGAACGTAATCCACTACCACATCCCTCCCACGCAAGATGCCTGGACCCACCGCAACGGACGAACAGGACGCATGGGAGCCGACGGCACCGTATATGTAATCACCTCGGAGCATGACACCGTGCCGCCCTACATCGTTTACGACCGCAGTTATGTCCCCGATCCTTCGGGATGCGCCCCATGGACAGTCCGAAACGCCACGCTGTATTTCAACGCCGGCAAAAAAGACAAAATATCACGTGGCGACATAGCCGGCTACCTCATACAGCGCGGCGGACTCGAAGCCTCAGAAGTAGGCCGCATCTGCGTCAGCGACAGATATGCCTTGGCCGCCGTACCGGCATCAAAGGCATTGCAGGTATTGGATGCCGTGCGTCCCCACAAGCTGAAAAATAGGCGCGTGCTTGTATCAGTGGTTGAAAATACCTAAATTTGCAGCGGTCCGAGACACACCTCCCGGACGCTATAAAAGCATATAAATTGCATCAAACATATATATCACCATGGCTACAACTCTGGTAACAACCGATTACAACTTTCCCGGTCAGACAGCAGTATATCACGGCAAAGTACGCGATGTATACACCATCAACGACGACTATCTCGTAATGATAGCTACCGACCGTATCTCGGCATTTGACGTAATCCTCCCCAAAGGCATCCCTTACAAAGGGCAGGTACTCAATCAGATTGCCGCATATTTTCTCGATGCGTCGGCCTCTATCGTACCCAACTGGAAAGTCGCCGTACCCGACCCCATGGTGACTGTAGGAGTCAAAGCCCAGTCATTTCCCGTAGAGATGATAATACGCGGCTACCTGACAGGTAGCGCATGGCGCGAATACAAGGCCGGAGCCCGCGAGCTGTGCGGAGTGAAGCTGCCCGACGGCATGAAGGAAAACGAGCGGTTCCCCCACCCCATCATCACCCCCACCACCAAGGCTGCCGAAGGCCACGACGAAAACATATCCCGCGAGGAAATCATAGCCCAGGGGCTTGTCAGCGAGGAGCACTACAAAGTCATGGAAGAGTACACCTACAAACTCTTCGAACTCGGGACAAAGATGGCTGCCGAAAAAGGGTTGATTCTCGTCGACACCAAATACGAGTTCGGTCTGCGCGAAGGCAAAGTAATACTCATCGACGAGATACACACCCCCGACTCTTCGCGCTATTTCTACGCCGAGGGCTATCAGGACCGCTTCGAGAAAGGCGAACCACAGCGACAGCTATCCAAGGAATTTGTGCGCCAGTGGCTCATAGACCATGACTTCATGGGTCGCGAAGGACAGCAGATGCCTCAGATGAGTCCCGAATTTGTCGAAAGCGTGTCGGCTCGCTATATAGAGCTTTACGAGCACATCACCGGGCAAGCCTTCGTAAAAGAGCCCGACAGCGACCTCAAGGCCCGCATCGCCACCAATGTAGTGGACTGCATCCACAACATCTCCCTCTAATCCACACTATACACATAAGTGTTGAACGACGACGACAACGACCCTAAATGCCAGCAAGTCAACCCTTTCGTCTCTGACAGGCGCGACAAGACGCAGCAAGTGCGTCAGATGTTTGACAATATAGCTCCGCGTTACGACTTGATGAATATGCTCATGACCATGGGCATATTCAAGTTGTGGCGGCGTCGGCTTGTCAAGACCGTCGGGAAAGTTTCCCATAACGACATACTCGACATCGCCACTGGCACCGGCGACCTCGCGCTGCTGATGGCCGAGGAATTTCCCGGCGTAAACATCACCGGGCTCGACCTCTCCGAACAGATGATAAAGGAGGGTAAAGAGAAAGCGCTCAAAAGAGGTCTTGCCGACCGCATAGACCTGGTGCTGGGCGACTCGCTCAATCTCCCTTTCGCTGACGGAAGCTTCGACTGCGTGACCGTGGCCTACGGTGTGCGCAACTTCGAGGATCTGCTGCGCGGCTACACCGAGATGTACCGAGTGCTGCGCCCCGGCGGCACACTATGCGTACTTGAACTTTCTACCCCTACGGGATCTGTGACGGGCTCCCTTTACAATCTTTATGCCGGCCACGTAATCCCTGCGATGGGGCGCATTTTTGCCGGCGACTCCGGAGCCTACGACTACCTCCACCGCAGCATCGCCGCCGTCCCCCAGGGCGAGCAGATGCTTTCCATCATCCGCAACGCCGGATTCGACCGCGCTTCCTACCTGACCATGACATTCGGAGTCTGCACCCTCTACGCAGCCCGCAAGTAATCTGGAGTTACGCCGCTCCTCGGCCCGCACTCGCGCTCGCCGCGATCTCTCACGCGCCCTGAGTATGTAAGGCAGCAACGCCATGCACATAGACTTGATGTTTTTCAAATGTATGTTGTCGGGTATGGTTCCGTGGAGCATCATGTGCTTCACATAACCGTAATAAAAATCCTCCGCGAGCCCAAAAGCCGCAGCGATGTCACGTGCGATGCCCATGACCTCGTCATACACTTTCCGCGACACAGGCCAGTCCCACTTCTCTTTTCCGGCAGACTTCCGCCTGCCCTTTCCTGCTTTTGCTTCCATACGAAATTAATTTTGTGATTACTTCACAAAATTAACACCCACCCATGCCCCCACCATGCGAAAACATCAGCATCTCCCCGACCCTTCCCGATTATAACAGTACACAGTGGTATCAGATTAAGAAGAATTTTACTAATTTTACAAGCGGAAAATGCAGAAAACCTCCTAAAATGTATCTGACAGGAGCCAAGATTATTGCAGTTGACCGGAAACCAATTATCCACACCGCTTGAACGACAAGACACCACTACTCTACGCAGCTCCGCTACAGGGCTACACCGAGGCCGAATGGCGGCACTACCACGCTGCTGTCGCCGGCGGTGCCGATGCCTATTACACGCCGTTCTTGCGCATCGACAAAGGTGCTGTCCGCTCCAAAGACATGCGCGACATCACTTCCGCGCTCAACAATGGAATACGAATCATCCCCCAGATACTGATACGCGACACCGAAGAACTGCGGACGCTCGTAGATGCCGTCGCCTCAGCCGGTTACCGTGAGATCAACATAAACATGGGTTGTCCGTTCGCCCCAATAATCAGGCACGGACGCGGCACCGCACTGCTGGCCGACCGGGAGATGCTTCACGCCTTGGGCTGCGAGATGAAAGAGCGTTACAGCGATGTCAGGTTTTCAGCCAAGATGCGCCTCGGGCTCTCCGACCCGGCACAGTGGCGAACCGTCATCCACGAAATCAACGAGATGCCCCTGACACATCTCACAGTACATCCGCGCACAGCCGCCCAACAGTACAGTGGCGAACTGCATATGGAAGAATTTGCAGCCCTGCTCCGTCAGAGCAGCCACCCTGTAGTCTACAACGGCGACCTCTCGACACCTGCCGACATAGACCGCATAATCCGGACATATCCGGCAATCAACGGCATCATGGCCGGACGAGGTCTGCTGGCACGTCCGACACTGTTTGCCGAATGGCGCACCGCCTGCGAACAACCGACCGACAGCAGGCTTGCCGTCATCATCCGTCTCCACGATGCCATATACAGCAGCTACCGGCAGCGGCTATGCGGCGACTCACAGATATTGTCAAAGATAAAACCCATGTGGGAATACCTCGAAGGCACCATAGGTCACAAAGCGGCAAAAGCTATACGCAAGGCCACATCGCTCGCGAAATACGAAGCAGCTGTAGCTACCATACGATAAAAATCTTTCAAACTCTACATCACAATAACCTTTCATTTATCATGAACATTAAATCCATCACAACGTCTGGGCTCCTTATGCTCGCTGCGGCTGTCGGTTGGAGCCAGACATCAGATGACCCACGCCTGATGTGGTATGAACCAGCCGACGCAAAGCAAAATGAGGAAATCACGGTCTACTTCAATGCCACACGTGGCGACCAAGGACTGAAAGACTTCACGGGCGACGTGTATGCCCACACGGGTGTGTTGACAGCCGAAAGCACCAGTAACAGCGACTGGAAACATGATTCCAAATGGCTCGACAATGACGTAAAGTATAAATTCACACGCTCCGCAACAGACCCAAATCTCTATTCATGGACTATAACGCCATCGGTGTTCTATAACCTTTACTCCGGCGAGAGCATCAAGAGCCTATGTTTTGTGATGCGTGACAAAGAAGGCAAAAAAGCCAATAATGCCGATATATTTATACCTTTCGCTGGTGGTGGCGATGATGTCGTTACAGCCCTCGGTGCCTATGTATCACATACTTCCGATGGGACAACACTCACCGTCACAGCCGAACACGGACTACTGCTGATTACGCCATATAATGATTGTGTAATTAAAGTAATCACTTTCCCCGATGGAATAGATGCTCCCGAGCGTCAGTCTATAACCGTATCTGCCACACCCGAGGCAGTTTATACGGTGGATGACGAAGAAGATAATCTGACCCTCCTGACTTCTGCAACGAAAGTGATTGTGAACAAGTCTAATTGCGCAATATCATTCGCTGATGCAGCCGGAAATGTCAGGCTATCAGAAAAAGAAGGCATCAACAACAGTGCGCACCCACGTAAAGTCACATTCAAGCCTATGAACGACATCGGTTTCTATGGCGGTGGTTATAACGGACAGCGGACTAACCAAAATGAATGTACGATAGTCATGGATAATAAACAGCAGTGGGGTTGGAACGCCAGCTACAGCGATTCGCGCAACATCTGCATCCCCTTTGTCGTGTCGACATCGGGCTACGGACTGCTCTTTGACGACCACTACCGCAACGCCAAACTCACCCCGTCGTCGACGTTCGGCACCACCTACGAGACCGGCAGCCTCACCCCGATAGCCTACTACTACGTAGGCGGCGACGGCTCCATGGCATCTGTTCTTGAGAATTATACCTTCCTCACAGGGCGCCAGGAGCTCCCTCCCTACTGGGCTCTCGGCTACATCACATCACGTTACGGATATAAGACCCAGGAGGAAGCTAAAAGCGTAATCCAAAACATCAAAAACGCCAACCTGCCGCTTGACGGCATAGTTATGGACCTTTATTGGCAGGGCTATGACGAGTCTGGCATGGGTAACCTTGAATGGTACCGCAATAATTGGCCCGACCCGCAGACGATGATGAGCGAATTTGACGCTCAGGGCGTAAAGACCATACTCATCACCGAACCGTTCTTCACATCCAATTCTTCAAATTACGCAGCACTGAAAAACCTCGGATATTTTGCGGATGAGGATGTCAGCAATATGTCATGGCTCAAATCCTCTAATGTCGGTCTGCTTGATGCCACTAATCCCGATGCTCTTGACTGGATGTGGGGTTTCTACAAAGCCCGCACTGCCGAAGGCGTGGGCGGCTGGTGGCTCGACCTTGGAGAACCTGAGCAGCACGACGGCGACTCCAGCCACAATGGAGGCACCGTGGAACAGGTACACAACGAGTTCGGCAACCTGTGGATAGAACGCGTATATCGCGGCATGAAGGACGATTTCCCCGAAGTGCGCCCGTTCCTGATGCCACGGGCCGGTACATCTGGTATGCAGCGGTTTGCCACGTTCCCCTGGACAGGCGACATACAGCGCAGCTGGAGCGGCTTGCAAGCTCAGATACCGGCATTAATCAGCGCATCAATGTCAGGCGTGGGATATATGGGGAGCGATGTAGGCGGTTTCGCCGCCCCCAACGGCGAGATAGATGCCGAGCTGTATCTGCGCTGGGTGGAGTTTGCCACATTCTCGCCTGCGATGCGTACACACTCGGCCGTGAACCCTGAGCCGTACCACGATTCTTACAAGAACATCATCGACGACGTGCGCCGCTACCTCAACATGCGCTACAGCTATCTCCCCTACACCTACACACTCGCTTACGAAAACGCCACGACAGGTATGCCGCTCGCACGTCCCATCAATTTCCACTCCGAGTCAAGCAGCACCGGTGCCGGCTGCACCGACGAATACCTCTGGGGGCGCGACATCCTTGTAGCACCCGTAATCAACTCCAGCACCTCACGCCAGATCACCTTCCCCCAAGGCCGTTGGGTAGACCTCAACGACCTCAGCCGCGTATATGACGGCAACACGACCATCAGTTACGATGCTCCACTGTCACTGCTCCCTCATTTCGGTCGACAGGGCTCGTTTATCACCCGCTACACACAAGAGTCCTACACCACGACAGGCGAGATAGACCACACAGCCCTGTCAATCACCTATCTGATGAGCGACGATGCGAACTCGACAGTGACCGCCAAGATTTATGACGACGACCGCATTTCCACCCGCTCGCTCGAGGACAACGCCTATCTGCTCACCACCATCATCGGCCAGCAGCTCGAACTCGGGCATCAGATAGAGTTCGACCACGACGGCAGCGGATATGCCGACATGCCGCAGTCACGCACCATGACCATCCAGATTCCGCAGTTCACCGACAACATCGACCACATCGGCAGCACATCGCCGACGGCGACTTATGACCTGACATCAGACGGCGGCTTCATTGCACTGACGAGCAAAGCCGACTTCGACGCAGCCGATGCACCGGCCTACTATCTCTCGGACGACAAGACCCTGTATCTCAAAGCCGATGTACCCACATATGGCAATACAGCAATATTCATAGCCAACTCAGAGTCAGACCCGACATCCATATCGTCCGTAGCAGCCGACGCAAGCGGCATCATGCTCGAATACAGCGCCACGACAGGAGTGTTCTCCTACTCCATGCCGTCAGGCTTGAGTGATGCCACCATCACCGTCTACGACGTGGCCGGCATGGCTACCGACCTCATCGGCGGTCTGACAGCCGACGGCACCGTGCGCCAGACCGCGCCCACATGCGCCCTGTCAGGCGGGCTCTACCTCGCCACCCTGCAAGCCCGCAACGCCGACGGCTCGACATTGACCCGCACAGTCAAAATCGGCGTAAGATAAAATTCTGTACTATCATGTTATATCACAAGCCCGGATGCGCCATATGGTCGTCCGGGTTTATTATTGTGACGATTTAAAGTTTGCTTACCTTTTTCATTAGAATTTTCACAAATTATTTCGTAGGGTAGACCACGATCTCACTCGTTATATAACCCGCTATGCGACTCGTTTGCAAGTGCCATATGACTCAAATTTCACCTCTATAATTTTAATGCTACAAGTAAAAAACACTCTTATGACAGAATATCCATAATCAGCACATTAAAAAGACAGCCCGCATCACGATATCGGCATCGTGATGCGGGCCATCGGTTGATAACCAATCTATAAAAATCAGATGTCTTCGAGCATATCACTATGCCGTGGACACACACATCTAACAGATGAATCAAAAAAACCGGGGTGGAGCAGTCGCCCCACCCCGGTATCAGTAAACCATGAGATTAGAGTGGATTATCGGCGGGATCCGTCAAGCACATGTTTTACGGGTACGGCGATGTGACCCTTGATCATCGTATCGTCGTAAGAACCCCAGAGGTGCTTGATCTTGACGGGAACAATCAGATAAACATCCTTAAGGAGCTGGCCACTCGCCTTGAATGTCAGGACACCAGTAGCGTTGTCAACTTCAGCAGACATATTGGCTTGTGCAAGAGTACGAACGTTCTGCGTAGCATCAGCATTGTCAGCAACCTTTATCTCGCCAGAGAAGTCGGCTTCTTCAACGCCATAATACTTGTACAAGTCTGCTGCATATTTCTCGTACTTATTAGGATTAGCAGGAGTTACCTTGGCTACAAGCATATCATAAGCATCAGTCAAAGTGTACTTGTCAGCGATATTGAGAGACTGCTGAACAGAGCTGTCTTCAAAACCTTCGGGGAGTATGCGGTTGAGCGTAAGGATAGGCTTGAACTGGAGGTTCATCGAACCGAATACATACCTGTTGATAGCAAATCCATTGATATCGTTCGACCAATCAATCTGGATAACCTTACTACCAGCTATCAGCTGCTGACCAGCGTGGGTATTCTGTATAGAATAGTAAACGTATTCAAGTTTATTCTGATTAGCAGAGGTCATAAGCCAATGGTCGAACAAACCGCTGCCGTCGGTCAACTTCTGGAACTCCAACGGCTCACCGTAGTATACGGAGCTTACCTTATGCTTGTTAGCATAGTCAATGTCAAAGAAAGCACAGCTACGGAGACCCTTTACTAATGGCTGGATACGACCCATAAGGATATTCTGCTTATATGTAGCTTTTGAAGTGCCATCGTATGGAATTGGCATTGAAACCGGACGTATAATTGTTGTGTTGTCAGTCCAATAGTAATCTGTTTCACCCAAAGTCACTTCATCAACATGAACTGTAATCGTCCATTTGAGGTTGATGACTACATCGGGGTGGAGACCAAGAGCATCGGAGAATGTCACTGACTTAGTCACGACAACAGTATTGTCACCAACGAGGAGCTTGCGGGCATTAGAGAGGTTGACAAGCTGTGCAGGAGTGAGAGACCACTTCATAACAGGATTAGATGCGTTCGGGTCATCAACCATGTCGACCACAAGAGTGCCGTTGACATCGTTTGGTTCTTTGATAACCGGAGCTTTAGCACCGTAAATCTTCACGAAGTCATCTTCTGACATACCCTTACCGTCATTGAGGAATTCGAGTACACGTACAGCCATTTCAGACCAAGTGAAATCATATTCAGCACCGTTGCAAGCATCACCCGAAGATGTGATTTCCGGCCAGCTTATTTCAACAGGTGTCATCTCTTCGGCAGAGTAGCAAATCTTGAAATATTTCTGCTCAATCACATTGCTGTTACCCATGGACTCATCGACAAGCATAGCAGCGATGATGGGCTGCTTGCCCTGACAGGCTGAGTTGTATTCATCTCCTGATGTACCTGTAGGAGTCAGGATATGGTTGTTTTCACCAGAGAGCTTACCATATGTCTGCTGGTTAGTACCATCATCAACGGGGTCATATACGATGTTAGCCATATGGAACTTTATCTTCATGCCATAAGCATCCAAATCGTCGATACCAATAAGCTTATGAGTGTCAGGAGCATAGAATTTGCAACCAACGACAAGATCATAGAGATCAAACTGCTTATTGGATACTACGTATTTGTTGATACCGGCATTAGCAGCCCAGCCAGCACCGCCCTTAACACAGTAATAGAGCGAATCTTTAGGATGACTGCCGTTTGCAGTAACATACAGAGGATCGCCATCTTTGTCCTCATTGAACGCCAGTTCAGGCTTAAAGTAGCTCTCATACAGGCGGGTGAACTCAGAGTAAACGACAGTTTCGCTCTCGCCTTGATCCTTGAAGAGGTGCTTAGCAGCAACAGGCACTTTAAGCGACACTGTGTAAATCTGATTGGCATCAAGGTTATAGTCGTTGAGCGACTCGGTATTGCTCTTGGCGAGTTTTACGGTAAGGATGCCGTTGTCGCTGACTTTGGTACCATTCGAAGCTACTTTAACAATATCGTCAACCGTTTCGTCGGCACGTGTCGTGGCTTTGCGTGTCACATAAGCAAGCTTGTCCATCTGGATATCCTCTTCTTGTATAGAAGCGGGGTTGAGACGGTACTGGGCCTGAGCCGAGTTGTTGCTGATGATATAAACGCGCTTGTTGACACTACCGATCGGTGCATCGTGCCAGCCTTCAGCCTGAGACCATACCTGCTTCACATACTTAGCAGACTCAAACTCGATAGTAGGAATACCGTCAACATATACGTCGGGCATCAGAGTAACAGAGGTCAGACGCTTCGACATAGTACCGGCGATGGTGTTGACCGCATTTGACACCTCGGTAGAAATCTTGGCAGAGAGAGTAGTCAGCTCACCCTTGATCTCGTTGATAGCGGTCTCGTTGGCAGCAACACGGCCTTTGAGCGACGACAGCTCGCCCTCCAAAGTGGCAATCTTGGCAAGCTTTTCGGCTATGCCGTCGACACCGCCGAGCTTCTCATTGAGGTCTTTCTGGAGCTGGTTGAGAGCCTTGAGCTGGGTCTCAATGGTCTGAAGCTGCTGAGCCTGTCCGGCGATGAGTTCGGCCTGAGCACCGAGCTGGCTGTTGATGTCGGTAAGGTCGATGTTAGCAAGACCCTGCTCGATACCGTCGATGCGGCCCTTGAGGGCAGCGATAGCAGCGGCGTTTTCGGCGTTGGCGCTTTCGTTGGCATCAATAAGAGGCTTGAGCTGTTCGATTACAGCGGCGATAGCCTCGGCCTTTGCATCAGCGGCAGCTTTCTTGGCGAGTTCAGCCTCAGCTTCAGCCTGCTGTGCAGCAGCCATAGCCGCGTCACCAGCCTGCTGTGCCTCCTGAGCTGCAGCCATAGCACGGTCAGCAGCACTCTGTGCAGCCGTAGCAGCGTCCTGAGCCGACTGCAGCGCAGTCTGGAGGCTTGCGAGCTGCTTGCTGAGACCATCCGTTGAGGTGTTGAGTGCTGTTATGTCGTCGTCGTAGTCCTTACAGCTCACGAGACCAGTCGTGAACCCTCCGAGCAGCAACGAGCAGACAAACAAGTTTAAATACTTCTTTTTCATTCGGAAATGGTTAAGTTAGTTAATAATGGTTATTGGTTTAGAGTGATAAAATTTGCATCTGTTGTTTCCTGTGTGTTTTGAATAGCGTGTTTTTTTAGTTGTTAATAATGACTGAACCCCCAGGCCGACATGCCTGTGGAGTTTCTGATGCAAAGTTATGTCTAATCCCATTACCAGCCCTCAAATAGCTGTAGCACGGTTTTTTACTCTTTGTAATGAAAAATTTACGGTTATTTTACGTATATGTCCGTATTTACCTATCTTTCTCTTGCTCAGACTCAAATTCAGCCGACAGCTCTTTGAAGAAGTCATAGCGGAGCACGACCGAAATGCGCATGAGCAATTCGGTGTCGATGGTGCTTCGGCGGAAAATGTCGTAGACATTGACGCGATGACAGTTGAGCTGCCTCGCGAACCATGAGACGGTGTGGTTTTTAGGTTCCAGGTCGAAACGGGCTTTTATGCGAGCGCCAATATTCATTGCTGGAAAGGCGGGTGGAAATGCCGGTGCGTTCCCTGTAGGAGGCATTTCTTGGGGTCAGTGGGGGGTGAAACACAAAAAGCGTGGAACGCAGCAGTTTACCGTTGCTTAGGCATCGCCAAACGCCCACGACCAAGTAAACAGTCCGCTCCCACGCCTATATCGGCCCCTCCACCCCCTGTCGGGGAGCGGATGATCGACAAGCATGAGCGTACATATTTACTTTACCTTGGTCGGATGTTAATTTGGCGATTTCAAGCAACCGGTAAAGCAAAAACGCTTTACAAAAAATATGTAGCGTGAACCGGACATGCCGATTCACGCTACAAAGATAGGTGTTTTCACTAAAAAAGAAAAATGCCGCCGGCGATGCACGCCAGCGGCACTCTACGACAGATACTTTATGGTTTGCGGCTCAACAGACCGTCAGGATGTTCGAGTTCATCAACCAGTAAATCAACCGTAGTACAAGGCTTGTGGCTTTTGAAGTCATACGAATGTTCAAAGACTTTGCGCAACCTCTGAGCGTGAAGCTTTGCTTGATGTTCATTACCTATGGTCTGGAGCAGTCGATATATGCCGACATCATTCTTTCGATAGCTGAAGCCCTCGTATCCTGAAATCTTGCGGATTTCCGCCTCAAGTATCTTTATATAGTCGGCACGGGATATGGCGGCATCAAGATAAACAAAATGTAACACATACCACAACTCAAACGCTTCATTTGTCCAAGCCGCATGAAACCCTTTTCTGTCGGCAAGTCCAATGGCTTCGTTGAAATCATTAAAGTCGTCCTTATCGAACACAACCCAAACGCGGTCAAACGCCAGCTGCCTCTGTCGTTCAAGTCTGATACGTATTTCTTCCGTTTTCTTTACCAACGCACATGTCGAGCGGCCTTCACCGATTATTTCCTCGCTTCGCACTTCGGAGTATCGGTCTTTAACCAGAGCCTTGAAATAGTTTGGTTCGGTTCTCTCACCTTCACAAACGATAAGGAAACGGACAATCTTGTCGCGAGTGGCGACTTTACGCTTCTTCGCCGCTTTTGCCTCACGCTTCTCCCGCTTGAGTTGCTCCACTTTTGATTTAGGTATCAATCCCATAAAGTCAACTCATAAAAGGGATTGCACCATAGCGACCGTTGATATAATCTTTTTCGATATTGCGGTCATTGCGCACCTTATTACCGCTATCATAGCGGAACTCCACCAATGAATACAGCTCCGAAGCCTCCGTCTTATCTTTTTCGGTAAACCAGATTTGATCACGGCGAAGATACTGGAGATTGAGCAGATTGGTGTCATGTGTGGCAAAAATAAGCTGAGCCCCTTTAGGGTTTGTATTTTTATCCATAAACAGACTGATTATTTTGCGTGTAAGGAACGGATGCAATTTGGCATCAAGCTCATCAACTATCAAAATCTTACCTTTAATAATGACATCAAAAATGGGTCCGGCAATCTCAATCATCTTTTTTGTTCCTTCTGATTCCATGCTCTCCGTAGGGAAGCCGCGTTGTCCGACGACCGTCCCCTCTTCGTTGAAGATGTTATGTATTGTCTTTGAGTCAAGGGAATGTTTATCATCCAACCGGGCATTAACCTCAATGCCGTGGAATCCCAAGTTGGTCTGCTCAAAAAAACGCACAACAGCCTCATCGCCCTCCTGACGATACATTATCATTTTAAGCGTCTTCCCTGCATAGTCCTTATCATCCATTCCTGACATATATTCAATATTGGAAAACCAGTCAAGAATCAACTGAGAGACAGTTCCGTTCAACTGGGCGACGAGTGAAACAAAAAGACGATTGGCCGGGGTAACAGACTGCTTACCGAGACCTTCGGCAAAACGAGTTTTTGAAATCCTATACTCATCACCGCTCCTAAGAAACAGCTCAAATTCACGTTCTCCGACACGCTTCTCATACAGCCATTCCGCCACAATGGTTTCCGGCGTATAATCAAAGCCGTAGCGATACTTTGAATTTCCGATAGTAAACTGAATTTCAAACGACGTTGGTTCTTCTACAGAAACCAAATCAAGGCAGAACCGATCTGCATCGAGATAGTCTTTAGGGTTAAGTTTGACCGAGTTGAGAAGCACGTCGCGCATAGCTTTCAATGCTTTCAATACATTGCTTTTGCCGCTTGAATTAGCTCCGTACATCACGGCGACAGGCAGCAAATCCTCATCGCATGATTTCACAACAGCTCCAGCCAACTCTTGAATAGAAGCCGCCTCCAGACTCAAAGTCGCTTCGTCTCTAAACGACCTGAAATTTTTGAAAGTGAAGTTTACCAACATACTTTTATTTTTTAATATGTCTCAGTCGCATTAATTTGATGCCCTTATTATACCAGCAAAGATAACAATAAAAGCCGAACATAACTCATTTTGCGAGAAATTTCCTCACAAAACAGACTTTATCATCCCGTTTTTGCGCTGACAAACAAATGAGGCTTGTGTCAGTTCAGACAGATGGAGGGGTCAGGCGGTGACAAACAACGGATGGCCGGGAGCGGGGTCGTCACGGAGACAGACCATATCGGGGGCATCGATGCCACGCAGGGCATCGCCGTCGGTAATGCGGTCGCAAATAATATGGCGCAGGAGGCTGCCACGGAGAGCTTTGAGCAGAGTGGCGTTGGGTGTCGCCAACGCTTCTCCCTGCTGAATCTTGAAAGACGGCACAATCACCTTGGCGGAATCCTTGACACTCTTCCAGTCGATGCACTTAGAGGCATCCATGGGGAGCAGATTGACCACTTCGCCGACACCCGCAGCCTTGATTTCATCGACGAGCGCGGCAGTGACATCTTTACGCCAATAACCGTACATCGGCTTGCCGCCCGGAGCCGCTTTGGATGTAAAGTCAAGGCGGTAAGGCTTGATTATGTCATCAGGGCGCAGCCAGCCGTAGAGCGAAGATATGATGCGTAGCCGGCTCCGCATCGCTGTCAGAGTATCGCCGTCAAGCGACCGCACATCGAAATGCTTGAACACCACTCCTGTAAAAGCCTCCACTGCTTCAATGCCTGTCGCGGTATTGGTGAAATCATAGATGTAATCAGCCATAGCCTTGGCCGACTTGGGCCCGATGCCGAGCCGCAACGCTATGTCGGCTACGGACATCCCGGCAAGTGAAGCCATTATCTCTGCGGCCTGATGCAGGAACACCGGGAGGCGGACCGACTGCTCCGACGGGTCTATCTCCCGGAGCATCGCGCAGTTCATGGCCTTGGATTCGGCAATGAGTATCAGCATAAGCGAATCATGTGTATTATTGCCGTGCAAGGCCGTTGAGGTCAAACACACGTCCCTCGTCCGAAAGCGACACCGCAGGAAATTCCTCACGTGCCTCAGCCAGCAGGGGCGACAAGTCGCGGTAACGCTTGCTGTAGTGGCCGAGGATGAGATGGTGCACACCTGCCATGGCTGCTATCTTCGCGGCCTGGCGAGCGGTAGAGTGGCCACGATGCACGGCCTGCACCTCATAGTCATCGGCATAGGTGGATTCATGATAAAGCACATCCACGCCCTTGACGCTGGCGGCGACCCTGCGGTCCATAACGGTATCGGAGCAGTAGGCATAGCTGACAGGGCGGCGCGGAGGGAGTGTCAGATGGCTGTTGGGGACGACTGTGCCGTCATCCTTGAAAAAGTCCGCACCGCATTTAATGGCATGTAACTGACGGACAGGTATCTGATGGAAGCGTACCATGTCGCCACGCAGATTGAGCAGCGAGGGCTTCTCGCGGAATATGAATCCGCTGCACGGAAGACGGTGATAAAGAGGAAACGTTTCGATCGTCAGACCGTCATCCTCATACACCACACCCTGCGCCGGCAGCGGCTCAAAGCGCAGGTCATAGGCAGTATTGTCGCAGAAATAGCGAATCATCGGCTCCATGACCTTTATGCCTTCGGACTGCATGTGTACCGTCACCATGCCGCCTTTCTCGTGGAGCGACATCGTGGACAGCAGCCCCGGCAAGCCGAAGCAATGGTCCCCGTGCATATGGGAGATGAAGATATGGCTCAGACGCGAGAATTTCAAACCTAACCTCTTCATCATCACCTGCGCTCCCTCTCCGCAGTCGACCATGAAGAGTTTGTCACGGAAATTGACTATCTGCGATGACGGATTGTGCCTGACGGTAGGCGTAGCCGAGCCGCATCCGAGTATGTTGAGGTCAAACTTCATTTAGAGCTTGTTTAAAAATAAATGTGAATAAAAAGCAGTGTATTTCGGGTCAGATTCGTCTCTGCGCCGATGGAGCATAGCGAGGCTATGTGACTGAGGCAAAGGGACGAAGATGTCCTAAAGACGCTGGCTGACGAGTCTATTGGAGACTGCTTATATTGTTGCTGGGTGTTAAATATCCTTCTATGATTGTTACTGATGGAGTCTCTTTTGTTAAAATCCATCAGTTCATCGGTCACGTAGCTCGCTACGCTTCCTCTTCACTGACTGGATTTTACCTAAAAGATTCTCCACTTTTTATTTCACATTTATTTTTAAACAAGCTCTTAGCATCTTATGTGCCTGAGCAAGGGCTTCTTCGCGCTCTACGCATGTAGCGCACTCGCCACAAGGCTTTTCGCCGCCTTTATAGCATGAATACGTATGGTCATAGTCAAGTCCGAGACGGAGGCCGCGCAGAGCTATGTCAGCCTTGGTCAGGCCGGTATACGGGGCATCAAGCACCACAGGAGCGAACGTGCCTTCGCTTATCGCCTCGCCCATGGCCTTGACAAATCCCGGACGGCAGTCGGGATATATCTCGTGGTCTCCAGCATGGTTGGCTATCATCACCTTTGCAAGCCCACGGCTTTCGGCAAGTCCGGCAGCTACGGCAAGCATGATGCCGTTGCGGAACGGAACGACCGTAGAACGGAGGTTTTCACCGTCATAGTGTCCTGTAGGTACCGCGTCCCCGCCGCTCAACAGCGAACTCTCGAAATACCGTCCGATAAATCCGAGCGGGATGACGAGATGGGGTACGCCGAGCTTACGGCAATTATAGGCCGCACACTCTATCTCACGTGCATTATGGTTGGAACCGTAGTCAAACGTGACCGCAAGGGCTATGCGCTGGCGAAATTCGTAGAGCATTGTCGTGGAGTCCATGCCTCCCGACAAGACGAGTATAGTATCTTTGGCAGTATCAGACATAAGTAACTGTTTAAACTAAAGCGATTCAGAGGCTGTTTATCTTTTTTTACTGAAAAACGACTTCATCAAAGCGGCACATTCAGCCTCCAGAACCCCGGAGGCCACCTCGCACTGCGGATGAAACGGCGAGCGGGATGTCATGACCGAATAGCCACGCTTGGTGTCAGGAGCACCGTAGACCACACGGCTTATCTGGCTCCACCCCAAAGCCCCGGCACACATCACACACGGCTCGACAGTGACATAAAGCGTACACCCGGTGAGATACTTGCCCCCGAGGGTATTGGCGGCAGCGGTCAACGCCTGAATCTCGGCATGGGCGGTCACATCGCATAGGCTTTCGGTGAGATTATGCCCGCGACCTACTACACGGTCGCCGCAGACGATGACCGCACCTACAGGAACCTCGTCGGCATCATAGGCTTTACGCGCCTCCGAGAGGGCGAGCTGCATCATGCGGCGGTCAATGTCGGATATGGGTGCATCCATGGGGCAAAGATTTATAAATTTATAAGACGTATAAGACTTATAAGAATTATCAAAAACATAAAAGCATCGCTCCCCAGAGAGTGATGCTTTCACAGCGAGGAGTTACCCTCGGAAGTGACTCCTACAGGATTCAAACCTGTAACCTTCTGATCCGTAGTCAGATGCTCTATTCAGTTGAGCTAAGGAGCCCCAAATGTAAAAAATGGAAAACAAAATCGTGACTCCTACAGGATTCAAACCTGTAACCTTCTGATCCGTAGTCAGATGCTCTATTCAGTTGAGCTAAGGAGCCAAACCTGCTTCACACATCGGAAGCACCATAGTTGCCGTCGCCGACAAGTGCCGCACCTCTGCGTTTGCGGATGCAAAGTTACGCCATTTTATTCAAATGTCCAAATTTTACAGCGGCTAATATTCAACTTTTTTTTGCGACACGATGCCGAAAAACCTGCGTTCTAATTTTATGGGCTAACTTATCACTTGCCGCCAAACAGTTTTTTGATTTCAGAACCGACCTTTTTAACGGCGCCGTCCAAATCATCATCTTTATCCAGCCCCATACCGAACTCGCCTTTGCATGAAGCGACCGGCCTGCCGGTCATATAGTCGACAAAATTAACGCTTACGATAGCCTCATCGTCAGTCTGGGTGGCGGAAAATCTCACAAGCAAGAGCTTTTCCTTTTGAGAGGGAGTCAGGTCGTCGATACGTCTGTCGCCGACCATGGCAAGCCTGGTCTTTTCGAGAACATCGAATATCTTGACTTCAAGCTCCATCAACGCAGCATCGCCATTATAGTTCATTACGTCTGTCAATGCCGCATACTCATATCTATCCAAATCGGCCGAGTCAGAAACCACTGTCTTGCCGGCCACACACGACGACAGAATAAACAGAAACACAAGGCATAGGGAGTGCAGATACTTGTTCATATTCATAGAAAAGGCTGTGTTAAGTAAACGTTCAAACTGTTTAGCGATGATAAGTAATTGACTATCTAAGTAAATGGACATCGGCTATATGTCAGAGCGGATTGTCGGGGGTCTGGCCGTCATCGGCAAGAGGGTTCCAGCCCTGCGCCCTGATGGCGAGTTCGGCACCGTCACGTGTCACCATCATGCATCCGAGCTCCTCTTTGGTGATATGCCCTATGACCTTGATGCCGTCGAGCCGGCTGACGGTGTCGTGCATGTGCAGAGGCACTGTGAACAGCAGTTCATAGTCCTCTCCCCCATTCATGGCTGCAGTGACGAGATTCATGCCGAGTTCCTCCGCCATGACAGCCGTCTGGTAGTCGATGGGGATGCGGTCCTCGTAGACACGGCAGCCGGTATGGCTCTGCTTGCATATATGGAGCAGTTCGGACGACAGACCGTCGGAAATATCCATCATCGCAGTAGGCACCACTCCCGCCTGTGCCAGCTCGCGGATGATGTCACGGCGGGCTTCCGGCTTGAGCTGACGCTCCACAAGGTACTCCTTGCCGGCAAATTCAGGCTGGAAATCTTTCTGTCCTGCCGAAGCCACCTTTTCCCTTTCAAGCAACTGCAGCCCCATATATGCCGAGCCGAGGTCGCCCGAGACGCATATCAAATCGGTGTCCTTTGCCCCGTCACGATACACCACCTTGTCCTTTGGGGCATCGCCTATACATGTGACGGAGATGACAAGCCCCTGACGCGACGACGTGGTGTCACCGCCCACCAGATCCACACCGTATATCTCGCAAGCCAGACGCAGGCCTGCATACAGCTCCTCGATATGCTCCACGGTAAACCGCTTGCTGATGCCGAGCGACACCGTTATCTGGCGAGGAGTGCCGTTCATGGCATATATGTCGCTGAAATTGACTATCGCCGATTTGTATCCGAGATGCTTCAGAGGCACATAAGTCAGGTCAAAATGCACGCCCTCAAGCAGCAAATCTGTGGTTACAAGCACTTGGGTTTCAGGATATTCAAGCACTGCGGCATCATCTCCCACGGATTTCAGCGTGGAAGCATTGACTACGGACAGTTTATCAGTCAGGCGGTGGATAAGCCCAAATTCGCCCAATGTCGATATTTCGGTCATGGATTACATTTATTAATAACGTTAACAAGTTGGCTTACAAACATAATCTATAAGCCAACTTTACGGAATAAACAGGGAATAGCGCCGGGTCACAGATGCTCTATCATGCCCCGGATAAGAGCGAGCATCTTGGGCTGGGCATTGACTGCGGCCTGTTGCACCTCCTCATGGGTGGGAACCTGCTTTATGTCCTTGCCGCCCAAATCGGTTATCACCGACAAGCCGAACACCCTCATGCCGCCATGGACGGCCACAATGACTTCGGGGACAGTAGACATGCCCACGGCATCGCCGCCTATGATACGGAAATATTCGTATTCGGCAGGAGTCTCAAATGTCGGGCCAGTAGTGCCGACATACACCCCGTGCATCAGGCGTATCTCCTTCTCCTCAGCCACAGCATCGGCCAGAGCTATGAGTCTGTGGTCATAAGCCTCCGTCATGGCGGGGAAACGTACCCCCAACTCCTCGTAATTCTTTCCACGGAGCGGATTCTCTGGGAAGAGGTTGATGTGGTCGGTGATGACCATGATATCGCCCACCTTGAACTCCTTGTTCATGCCACCGGCTGCATTGCTTACAAAGAGCGTCTCGACACCGAGCATCTTCATGACCCTGACGGCAAATGTCACGCTCTTCATATCATAGCCCTCGTAGTAGTGGAAACGGCCCTGCATGGCCATCACGCGCTTGCCGTTGAGGGTGCCGAATATGAGGTTGCCAGAATGACCCTCGACTGTAGAGACGGGGAAATTAGGGATGTCGGCATAGTGCAGTGTCTGCTTATCCTCTATATAGTCAACCAACGAGCCGAGTCCCGACCCGAGGATTATGGCAATCTGGGGCATTTCGCCCGTTATCTTTCCACGAAGGAAATCTGCGGTCTGCTGAATCTGTTGTAACATGGTAGTATTGTTATTTTAAGGGAATTGTATAATCATAAAGCGACATAACAGGATGTCAAACCTTGAAAGCTGTTTAGATTACGTCAGCAATCACTTGACGTTAGCTTTTTTAGCCAGACGGATATTGCGTATCAGCTGGCGGAGAGCCGGGTCGAACTCTTCCTCGTTCTGCGGCATGAACTCAACTTTTATAGGCAGGTAGAATATGGAAGCCTTCAATGCGTGAGGAAAATAAGGGTTGTTAGAGAGCCGCACCGCGTCCTTCTCCGTGGTCACGATAAACTTGCGCTGTCCCGGGAGTTCGTCAAACTTTTTCTTAAGCATAGCCATATCGCTCTGGGAAAAAGCATGGTGGTCGGGGAATCGGAGCAGCTTCACCTTTGCCTTATAGTTGCGCAGGTGTTGCACGAACGGACGCGGATTGGCCACGCCAGTAAGAGTGAGTATCGAATCGCTCTCGGTCAGCCAGTCGAGATACGGGATGTATGTCACGCTTTCAGGGAAAACGCTCACAAGGTGACCGTAAGCATATTTGGAGAAAAAGAGCTTCTGGAACGGAAACAGGTTGAGGTTTTCCTTGAATATCCTGCAGTCCATCGGTTTCATGTCGTCCGTACACTTAGTGACAACAACTACATCCGCACGGTTAAGAGCCGATACCGGCTCGCGCAACCGCCCCAGCGGAAGCAGTTTGTCATAAAACACCGGGCGGGTACACTCTGTCAGTACCACCGACACGGCAGGCTTGACGTAGCGGTGCTGGAAAGCGTCGTCGAGAATCATCAGATTGATGTCCTTATTGATTTCAAGCAGCTGTCTGATGCCTTTGACGCGGTCTTCGCACACTGCCACGGTTATATCGTCGCCATATTTCTGGAATATCTGATACGACTCGTCGCCGATATCCTCCGGACGCGAACGGTGTGTGGCCAGCACGAACCCTTTAGTGCGCCGCTTATATCCCCGGCTCAGCACCCCGATATTATAGTTATAGCGCAAGGCTTCTATCAGGTACTCAGTATGGGGCGTCTTGCCGGTGCCTCCGATAGCTATGTTGCCGACAACTATGACCGGGACATCAAATTCGTGCTGCTTAAGGATTCCGGCATCAAACATCTTATTGCGCAACGCCATCACCGCCCCGTAGATTCGCGACAGGGGGTAAAGCAAAAGGGCATCTAATATCTTGCTCTTTGACATCGGCAATAAACGGTGTCAGCCTAAGAAGCTGTTTGATGACTTTTACAGCCTATTGAAATCCATCAGTCATAGTCATTTGCACACAGCAGAGCATGTCAGAAATCAACAGAGGTCATGGCACGCGCCTGCACAGGCTCCATCTCCGAAATCTGGCGCATTTCTTTCCACATGGGATATGCCGCACCGAGCTGGTGCATGGTGATACGTTCCTCCACCACGTTACGCAGACGCAGGAGGTCATAGAGGAGGTCATATTCCGACTTCGGATATTCCACGACATCCTTGCGGCTCATGCCGAGCTGCTTGGTCATATCAGCCACAGCGGCATCCAGGCCTCCGAGCTTATCGACCAGCCCCAGCTTCAGAGCTGTCATGCCGTCCCATACTCGGCCTTCGGCGATGGTAAGTAATTTGTCCATAGGCATATTGCGACCTTCGGAACACCGCTTGGTAAACAACGCATATCCACGGTCAACATTACGCTGCAATGCCGCGACAGAGCGGGCGGACGGTTTAGCAAACAGATTGAACAGCTCACCCTGCGGGTTCGTCAAGTACTGGTCGAAATGTATGCCGAGCTTATCATTAAACAGCTCCGCTGCATTTGGAATCATTCCGAATATACCGATGCTGCCCGTAATAGTCAGCGGTTCGGCATAAATCTTGTCGGCACCGCAAGATATGTAGTAGCCTCCAGACGCGGCATAATTGCCCATCGACACATAGAAAGGCTTGCCTGTGACTTTCTTGAACTGGTCAAGAGCCTCCCATATCTGCTCTGACGCAAATGCGCTGCCTCCGGGCGAGTCGACGCGGAGTATCAGACCCGCCACATTGTCGTCATTCATAATGGCTTCTATCTCGGGCACAAGGCTTTCGGCAGATATGCCGGAAGTGCCAGAGTCAGAAATATCTCCTTCAGCATAAAGCACGGCCACATGCTGCTTCTTGTTTTTGGGCTGAGTGGCATCCTTGACCGTCTTAGTCGCAGCATATTGCTCCACACCTACCCAATTTATATCGGCAGCCTTTTCGCAATCGGTCAAATCCGCGATGAGAGTGTTGATTTCATGGCGGTAGGCCAGACGGTCCACCACTTTTTCACGCAAGAGGAACTGCGGGTCCTGGAACAGGAGGAGCGAATCGGCCCACTGGTTGACCTTGGCTGCAGTCACCTGACGGTTGTCGGCGATGTTCTTGCGCATATAACCCCACATCGAGCCGAGGAACTGCGCGTTCTGCTCGCGGGCGGCATCGCTCATGCCGTTGAGTATAAACGGTTCTACAGCACTCTTGTATGTGCCTACTTTAACCACCGTAACCGACACACCTACCTTGTCAAGGAAATCCTTGCCGTAGAAAGTCGCAGCTCCGATTCCGTGGATGTCAATCGCGCCCACGGGATTGAGAAACAGGCTGTCAGCTGCGGAGGCTATGTAATACTCGCTCTGAGAATAGGAGTCGCCATAGGCATAGACCCATTTGCCCGACTTCTTGAATTTCTTGATAGCCCGAGCCAGGGCATCGGCCTGTGCCGTTCCGAAATCGCCATCACGAGCCTCTATGAACATACCGTCGATATTGCCATCGTTCGCAGCCTCCTCTATCGCCTTGATAGCTTTGGCGAGAGGGAGCGGAGCCTTTATGTCGTCCGTGATGATGTCAGTGAGTGACGGGCGGTCGCTATTGTGTTCGACCAAGTCGACATCGAGGCTGAGATGCAGCACCGAGTGAACTTTGGTTTCCATATTGGCATAATCCTTGGACACCGATGACGAACTTACAGCAATAACTAACACTACAGTGCCCAGCACTATGAGAATCCCTGTAATCCACAGGGCGGCCATTGAACCCAGAAAAGCGATGAAAAACTTTCTCATTATTTCAATTAGATGATGTGTTATCGACTGGCATTGGTGTAAATGACACATACGTAAAAAACAGCTTCCGCGCCACCTTGTATATGTGCACAACACACTTATCTTGCAAAGTTAATAAAATATGCCACTTAATAAAAATAAATTTACATACTGCCGATGCTTAATTAATGTTCCATCGCTGTTTTGAAATAGCACCGCGCATGTCATACAATCCAAGAAAAAACGACTAATGGGTGTGGGCGGCAAGAATGACGAGGGGCTAACCAGAAGATTACAAAAGACGGCGGCAAGACACCGAGATTGCAGCTTGTTTCAGCACATAAAACAATCTGCCGCGACACGTGAACTAAACACGTATCGCGGCAGAGGCAGACTATCGAAACATAGGATTATCTGACTTTGAACAGCCGGTCAAGTGTCTCATTTATCGACCGGACGTTTAGGCCTTTCATTATTTCGTACTGATTGGCAAACTCGCGGTATTGCTGACCCAAGCTTTGGGCGACACCTTCGGCCATGGTCGGTTCGCCGTATATCGAAGCCGGTGGTGTCCACAGCAATTGCCGTCCTCCGCTAACCGGCTTCATCCGCACACCTTTCACAAAATCGGAGGTAAGACCTCGGTCCACTTTGGTGATGAAGAAGCCTTGCTCATACGACACTATGCTTGGATCTCCTCCGGGTACCCAACCTCGCGGAGAGAACCGTTGCAGCTCGCCGAACGTGAACTCGCCGGTAGCCGGATCAATGTCGAGCATTTCCACGCGATAATGAGCCGGTGAAATGCTCGCCGCATCAAAGTTGTCAAACATCAGCATCAGATTGGCCATCAGAGCCTCCATAGCGTTGACATCGTTGGCCTTGGCACCGGTCGACACAACCCGTGTGTTAGCCATTATGTGACAACCGCCGTCAAACACGAGCCATTGACGCCTGTCGTCAGTACGTGTGATACCCAGCACTTTCATCGGCACCGGGAAGAAATTGAAGGTGACCAGCGAACCCTCTTTGGGCGCACCCATCGAGCGCAACTGGCTTTTCACGGGAGTCTCGGGATCATTGACTATAGTGAACACGCCAGCTGTATTTTCACCATAAGGCGAGCTATAGGAGTTATCGGGACTCATTTCGAGGTAGATTTTCATCTCCGGTATGCCCATCAGCTGTTCGTTGAACGCCATTCCAGTAAGCGAGCCCTCAAAAGCGCCTTTGCCCGCAGCCGGAGTCTCCTCTTCCTTTACAAACAGCAAAGTTATCTCACCGTTACCTCTCACGACATATTCGGAGCCTTTGCCTGAGAGCGTGAAGGAGTCCTTGTTGTCTATGCCTGTAAGTATCCAGCCTTCGTTGACCGTACCGCCGATCTTCACCGTGTCGGCATAATGATAGCGGCCGGATCCGGTGACATTGGCGGCTTCTGCCGGGCTGGCCTTGACTGTCACTTGATATGTCACATCGTTGACCTGCTTCGGGCCTTTGGGATCGCCGCCTATGACTTTCAGGCCGCCAGTATATGGTGGCACCGGTGGTATTGGTGTTGGTATTGGTATTGGTGTTGGTTCTGGTGGTTCTGGTCCAGGCTCTACGGGTTCTATCGGCTCCGGCAATGTCGTGACATCGCCCCTGCCCGCTGCTTCATCTTTGCTGAACGCCACTACAATGTTTCCCGCCAGATCGGTTATGCCTACATAGGTGTGGGAGCCATTCCAATCCAAAGTAGCCTGAAACGGTGCATATCCATCAGCAGAAAACCGCCCTACGCTACCGTTGCGAGGATAAGAATTGCCGGCTGAAAGCAGGTGGCGCCCCGAGGCAGAGAAGACGTTATCTTCGTCGACCGTCACCACTCCAGCCTCCGAATAATCGAAAGCTTGCACAATATCGCGTTTCAGATAACTGAGCGACATTCTCCTCTTAGGCACAAACTTGCTGTCTACGGCGGTGAAACACTCATCGCCGCTATTGCGGGTGAAGGCATAGCCGTCAAAGAATCTGGTTGCCCAAGCATATTTGCGCACAGGTTGCCCTTTGAGGTCGTAATATGTGGCGTTACGATAGTCGACGAACATATCTTCAGCTATATCGCTTATACTTTGCGCATATTGCAGGGTGGGAGCGTCGATTGGAGGCTTAACCACCTCTTTGCCCGACGTGTCGATGAACACAGGATAGTCTTTCCCTTCTCCTTTGGCTATCACCAACGCATATCCGCCAGAAAAGTCACGCACCTCGACATATTGCGGAGCCAAAGCCACATTACCTTTATCATCAAGGTATCCCCATCGTCTCTTAATGTTGTCATAATAGGCTCTGCGCCCGTCACGCAAATATCTGGCACCGTTTCCTATAGTCATATCCATTTTGGACTTAAGGCTATAATCCATTGCCAAAGACGGCCATATCTTTTCACCCTTGGTATTGATGTAGTAGACACCTGATTTCCTGCCCTCGGAATATGACACTTTGGCAACGCCGTCATAAAATTGAGTGGATTCCTTAATCGACACCGGGAGTTCGCGCACCGAGCCGTCTCCGTACAGGATGTATAGCGGTTGCTTCCCGGCACTGTTCCTTTTTCCGGCTTTCACTATGGCCGCCCCACTGTCAAAACGCGGCTGCTCGCCAGAGGATACCCACTCAGGAGCGAAGAGATATTCACCCGTAACTGTATAAAAACTGAAATATGCGGCATAACCAATCTCCCTGTTATATTCAAGCACTGAAAATATCCCGTCTGAAGGAGTCGAGATGCCGTTCAAGCTCACCGAGCTGACTTTGAACAAGGTCTCACGGGTAAGGTGGGGCACTGCCACATTTTGCTCAGCCATCTGGCGCAGCTGCTCGGTGGTGTACATCGGTGATGAATGTGAGTCATCAGCCTTGTCTGCCGGGGAGGAGACGGCTTCCGAAGTGGTTTTGTCGTCTGGTTTCCGACTTGAATTATCGCCCTCCAGAGCAGAGTTGATGGATTTGACGGTCTCATTGACCTTCTTTTCCACTTTTTCTTTTACTTTGCCTGCTTTCTTTAGCAGCTTTGACAGCTGGGCCTCGCTGATTGCCGGTATCGCCAATGCCACAGCTGCGATAACGGTATATGCCACGATACGTTTCATGATATTGTATGTATAATGTGTTGGTTTTAGTCCCCAAATTACTCAAAATGCCGGCAGCTGCGAGGCATAAACGATACAATTTGCGGTATCAATCAGTAAAATCCATACCCATGCATGTAACAATCAATAAAACATATATGTCACAAACAGTATATCTCCGCTGGCTGTCAAATAATTAACTCACGGAAAAACAGCGCATAATCTGGAAACGCTGAGCGTCTATGGAAGTATGAAATACAGACATCAGGATGAGTGGTCCGCTCGACTTTTTACGATAACAGCCATGTTGTCGAACGCCCAGTCAAACAAGGCATTGAGGTGAGGTATGAGCGAAGCCGTAAGCTTTGTTGCCGAGTATTCGACCCGAGGGGGCACTTCTGCAAAAACCTCACGCCGGACGTAACCGTCCTGTTCGAGAGTCCGGAGCGTGGTGGTGAGCATTTTCTGTGAAATATCTGGCACCGACCGCTGCAACTCCTTGAACCTGACCGGTCTGTTGTGCAGCGAAAGTGTATACAGCACGAGAAGCGACCATTTGTCGGCAATGCGGGCTAATACATTGCGGATGGGGCAATCGGGAAACGGCATGTCACGCACTACGAGTTGTCTATCCATATCTGGCATATTGTATTACGCTACAAAAGTAACCAAAAGCATTTTATTCACCAAAAGTATTTTCGACACTTAGTTAATTTTTGTCAAAACATCCGTATGTAAACATCTGACAACCAGCATTAGTCACCGCAAGGTAACCAAGTCTCACCGCAGTACCTACTTGACATCCACGATTCAGGAGGATAATTTTGCATAAACAAAACCAATAATCCTAACATTCATGAGCAACTACACCAAAACCACCGTCCTTTCTGAAGCCTCCCGCACCGAACTCCATGATGTACTCAACCTGACAGGTGCAGAAGTGTCGATCAACAACATGCCTGCCGGCACAGCCGTGCCTTTCGTCCACTACCATAAGCACAACGAAGAAATCTACGGCATCATCTCGGGAAAAGGCACCATCACCCTTGACGGAGAGACGATAGAACTCAATGCAGGCGACTGGCTCAGAGTAGCACCCGAAGCCAAGCGTCAGATTGCGGCTGCTGCAGACTCGCCCATCAGTTTCATCTGCATCCAGGCAAAAGCCGGCTCACTTGAAGGTTTCTCCATGACCGATGGCGTCGTATAGACAATCAGGCACCGGCTGCTATATCACGATTAGTCAGAGCCAACACACAATGAAAGATACGATGCCGTGGACAAAATCCACGGCATCGTATCTTTTCATAATACTACATATGGAGCGGCCTGATCCGTCTCCATATGTAAAGGTTATTTTGTCAGCATGGGCTACTTTCTGGCCGGCATGGGCTTTGCGTCCTCTGTAAGCATGAGCTCGGAGCCGTTGGACAACTCCACTTTGTATCCGCCACGCTTACGGGAGATTTCGACGATGCTTTGAGACTGGAAATTTGCATTTACATATTTGACGATTGCAGCCGGGATGACAGCCGAGGGGATGGACTTGCCACGAGCGGATTTCAGTCCTTTCCACGTGCCGTCAGACATAAATTCGAGTTCCGCACCGCTTTCCATATCCACATCGTATTCGATGCCATGGCTGCCACGATCCTTTTCAGCCTCCCAGACCTTATCATCAGGGAAATATTTTGAGATGAAAGTCTGCGCTGCCTTTGGCAGTTCGGATTGAGTGATGGGAGTACCGGCAAACACTCCCGACGAAACAGATGCAGCGACTAAGCTGAACAACGTTACTAAGAATTTTTTCATGTTTGAGGATTTTGAAGTTATAGGAAGTTTGTCGTTTGGCTGTAGAATCTCCACAGCAAATGCAAAGATAAAAAAAAGACTGCATAAAAAAACCATGCTTCAAGGTGCGCCCTGCCTATACTCGGCATGGCGAAACAGCAACGTCGCCCAATCGAGCGAATTTGGATAAATAGATGTAATTTGCTAAATTTGGGGAAAGAAGCGGTTTATGACGCTTTTTAAGCAAGTCGCAAAGGATTAACTTACGTGTATCCGATACTTATAGCATTTATTGTTTTTTAAAATTACTTATTTCATTTTATAACCCGACCAAACACTCTGCCACAGCTATGGAAACATGGATTATATGGCTTACAGTCGCTGCAGCTCTCATAATAATCGAGCTGCTGACACAATGGATTGCCACGTTCTGCATCGCTATCGGATGTATCGCCGCGATGATTGCCTATCTATGCGGCGCACCTATGGCATGGCAGCTCGTATGGCTTGCTACAGGGACGATAGGCGGATTTGTTTGCTTCATCCCTCTGTTCAAGCGCCGCATCGAGCGCAAGAGACATGCATCAGGCACTGCCGAAGCCAGCAACATGGATGCCATGCTGGGGCGCAAGGCCAAAGTCATAGTGGCAATCCCGGCCGACGGACTGGGGCGTGTGAAGCTCGACGGCGACAACTGGCAGGCACAATGCGACACACCTGTGGAGGTTGGCGCAGAGGTCACGGTAACCGGCTATGACAGTATCATACTCCAAGTTGCCCCGTCAGACGAATCTGCCGGATAAGCCATGCCACATCACACACATGCATCATAATCATCATTAACATATATCAACCAAAATCCCCACAGACATGTCAGGAACTCTAATTTTTGCAGTGGTTCTAATCGTAGCCGCAATCATCATCGTATCGGCCGGCGTAAAAGTCGTGCCGCAAAGCGAAACCAAGGTCATCGAACGCCTCGGACGTTTCCACTCAGTGCTCGGACCAGGCCTTAACATCATCTGGCCGTTTATCGACAAGCCCAAAGTAGTGTACACCCGCCGGATAGAAACCGCTATCGGCGGCCGCACCATCGTGCGCATGTCGCAGTCATCGTCAATCGACCTGCGCGAACAGGTCTACGATTTCCCTTCGCAACAAGTCATCACACGTGACAACGTAATGACCGAAATCAACGCCCTCATCTACTTCCAAATCGTAGACCCCAAGAAATCGGTGTACGAAATCGACAATCTACCCAACGCCATCGAGAAGCTCACGCAGACCTCGCTGCGTAACGTCATCGGCGAACTGGAACTCGACGAGACGCTGACCTCACGCGATACTATCAATACACGTCTGCAGGCCATACTCGACGATGCGACCAACAAGTGGGGCGTGAAAGTCAACCGTGTAGAGCTTCAGGACATCACGCCTCCAGAGAGCGTGCGCATAGCTATGGAGAAGCAGATGCAGGCCGAACGTAACCGCCGTGCCGACATTCTCAACGCCGAGGGCGAGAAAAAATCGCTGATACTCCGCTCAGAGGGCGAGAAGGAATCACAGATCAACCGCGCCGAAGCCGCCAAACAGGCAGAAATACTCAAAGCCGAGGGCGAATCACGCGCCAAAGTGCTCCAAGCCGAGGGTGAAGCCGAGGCCATACGCCGCATCACCGAAAGCATACGCCAGTCCAACACCGACCCAGCCACATATCTGCTCGCCACAAAATACATAGAGGCTCTGGAACAGATGGTCAAAGGCAAGAACGACAAGACCGTGTTCATCCCTTACGAGGCTTCAGGAGTGCTCGGCTCGCTCGGCACCATCAAGCAGCTGTTCAACAAATAAATAACGGTACTGACCGACATCCGACACAAGCAAGCCCGATGCCAATACCTGCATCGGGCTTGCTTGTGTCGGGAGCTATTTGCCGCTACAGTTTTAGGGGGCTTGACTGCTTTAGAGGCAGCCCTATGCTTTTATACTCCACATAATACAAGGAGAAATCGCGAGGATAGCAACCACTAAGCAGGGTGATGTGGATCACTATTTGCGCCAGAATTCGGGGACGAAAAGGACGAAAATGGTGAATATCTCCAGACGGCCTATCAGCATCACGAACGAAAGCACCCATTTGCCAGCTTCGGGTATGATGTCGTAGCTGCTGCCGTAGCCTGTGACACCTGCACCGAGCCCTATATTGCCCATGCAGGAGAATGTGGAGAAAAAAGCATCGATAAGAGGCACATCCATGGCGGTAAGAAGCATCGCGCTGACAAATATAGTGACCATGTATATGGCCATGAAAGCCATTATCTTGGTAATCACCGGCGAGGGAATCAACCGTCCGTTGAGCCTGACGGCATATACTTCGTTGGGGTTGACAGCCTGCCGTAACTGATGCCATGTGGCGACTACGACGCAACGGATGCGATCAAGCTTGGCACCTCCGGCCGTGCTTCCAGCACACGCGCCGGTAAACATGAGCAGGAACACGAGTACCAGCACTGTAGTGCCCCAATTTTCAAAATTAGTGACCGTATAGCCTGTAGAAGTTATGGTAGACACGATCTGGAAAACAGGCTCGATGGTGATGTCCTGGATATCGTGAAACTGGTCAGCAGCTATTATGGCAATATCGAAAAGCACAAACATACCGAGAACCACATAGACATATGTGCGGAAGATGTCATTGCGCCACAAAGTTCGCATTCCTCCGCCATACACCGTGGCGAACAACAACCCGAAGTTGATTCCGCCTATAAACATAAACACGGTTATGACTATCTTGGTATAATACGAGTCATTCCATGTGCCTATGCTGCCGTCACTGGTCGAATATCCGCCAGTGGATATCGTACTCATAGCATGGCAGACGCTTTCAAAAAGATTCATTGGACCGAGCCACAGCAGAAAAACGAGCACTACCGTCAGTATCAGGTAGATCAGCCACAATGTCTTGGCTGTCTGCGAGATACGTGGAGAAATCTTGTCGTGCGTTATACCTGTGACTTCGGCATTGAACATCATAAGCCCTCCTGAGTGATTGAATTTAGGGAGCACCGCGAGTGTGAACATTATGATACCCATGCCGCCGAGCCACTGCATGAGGCTACGCCATATCAATATGCCGTGCGTGAGAGAGGAAACCTTGGTGATGACTGTGGCACCCGTGGTAGTAAAACCCGACATGGCTTCAAAAAAGCCCTCGCTGACTGTCAGAGGAGTAGGACCAATCAGCAGCGGCAGCATCCCGAACGTCGAAAACACCACCCATACAAGAGCGGTCAGCAGAAAGCCTTCACGCTTACCCATATTGGCGATACGCGGCCTGAAGCACAGTATGGCAAGGAGCCCTACGCCAGCCGTAATGGCAATAGACTTCACAAAAGCCATGGCATCATCCTCGCCGTATATCAAGGATGTCGCCAAGGGTATCAGCATAAATGCCGCCTCAATCAGCAACAGCCAGCCGAGCATACGGCACACTGCAGGGACATTGATTACAGGTGTCTTTATGCCGAGATGAAAAGGCTTTATGAATGGCATATAAGTAAGTTTTTTAAATAGCCGCGATTTATATGAGCATTAATTTTTGCGACTTACTTATCAATAAAACAGTTTATCAAGCTTGTGGATGGCACCTCCGAGAGTGAACACGAGGACATGGTCGCCTTCCTGCAGTTCGGTCTGTCCAGAAATAAGCATACCGTGCCCATCACGTATCATGCCGGCAAGCGTGATGTCACGCGGGAGTTTGAGCTTATATACAGGAGTGCCTATGACTTTGGCTCCTTTGTGCACCTCCAACTCGGCGACCTCGGCATCTGCCAAAGCGAGACACCGGGCCGTATCAGTGTCGGCATCGAGCAATATCTGGAATATCTTGCTCGACGCTATGAGTTTTTTATTGATTATGGTGCCGATATTGAGGTTTTCGGCCTGAGAGATAAACTGTATGTCCTCTACCTCGGCTATTGTTTTCTCCACACCTAACTCTTTAGCCGACAGGCATGTCAGGATATTGGCTTCGGAACTGTCGGTCAAAGCGACAAACGCGTCGAACTCCTGTATGCCCTGGTCACGCAGAGTGTCGATGTCACGCGCATCGCCATGGACCACACGGATATTCTCGCATTTCTCCGCCACTTTGTCACAGCGGCTACGGTTGATTTCTATCAGTTTTATCTTGAACCTGTCGCTGGCAAGGTTGGCAAAACGCATGGCTATGCGGCTACCACCCATGATAAGCACACGGCGTATGACACTGTCTTTCTTGCCGCACATGTATCGAATATCCTTGACATGGTCTTTGGTAGTGGTGAAATATATAATGTCGCCGGACTCAATACAATCGTCGCCTCTGGGAATGATGGTCTCATGGTTACGCTTGATAGCTGCGACATGCACATTATGGTTGCTCGCGGTCATGTCGCGCAGCTGCATACCTATCACCGGCGCATTGTCGCGTATTTTCACTCCTATCAGTATCAGCTGCCCGTCATGAAGTTCGAACCAGTGCCGCGCCCACGAACGCTCCAAGGCCGTCATTATTTCATGGGCGGCAAGAAGTTCGGGATAAATCAGGAAATCCACGCCACGGTCATCAAAGAACCCACGGTTTTTCTCCCGGAGATATTCGTAATTGTCAATACGCGCCACAGTGCGGTCAGCCCCGAGCTTTTTGGCAATCTGGCACGCAAGTATGTTGTCGGTCTCGGAAGGAGTGACAGCAATAAACAGATTGCAATCATCCACCCCGCTCTCCCTCTGCGCATCAAACGAGATAGGGCTGCCCTTATGGGTCATAAGGTTATAATTGGCATCAAGCACCTCAAGCTTGGCAGCATCCTTGTCGATGACCATTATATCCTGGTCCTCGCTTGAAAGCATCTTGGCGAGGTGTGTGCCTACTTCACCGGCTCCGGCTATGATTATCTTCATAAATAACTGTTATTGTAGATTATGTCACTTCCCGACGGACTCAACCGCCTTGATTACGGCATCTTCGACAGAGCGGGAGTCGATACCTATGATTTCATGCAGCTGGGCTACTGTACCGTGGGCAATGAACCTGTCAGGCGCACCCAGCATAGTAATTGAAGGACGGAATCCATTGGCGCACATCCACTCGGCCACCGCGCTTCCCAGACCTCCGCATTTTATACCGTCCTCAAGAGTGATTATGGGGACATCCATGGATGCCACCTGACGCAGTATGTCTTCGTCAAGAGGTTTGACAAACACCATGTCGTAGACTCCCACAGAGACTCCTTTGGCTCGTAGTGCCTCAGCTACCTCCACAGCCCTCAGAGCCAACGGGCCTATTGCCAATATGGCGCATTGGGAACCTTCGACAAGCCGTTCGCCACGTCCGATGGGCAGCTGCTTCATGGCACACTCCCACTCCGTCATGCGCCCGGCACCACGGGGATATCGGATGGCAAACGGACCATCATAGAGCGAAGCCGTGTACATCAGATGGCGCAACATGTGCTCGTCACGAGGAGCAGAAACCACCATGCCGGGTATACCGCGCATATACGCAATATCAAAAAGGCCATGATGTGTGACACCGTCTTCACCCACCAGACCGGCCCGGTCGATGCAAAATGTCACCGGAAGATGCTGTATGGCTACATCGTGTATGATATGGTCATATCCGCGCTGCAAAAACGAGCTATATATAGCGCAGAAAGGATGCAGACCCTCTTTGGCAAGGCCGCCGCTGAAAGTGACCGCATGTCCCTCCGAAATACCCACATCAAACGTCCGTTCCGGGAAAACCTCCTGCAGTCTGCTCATCGATGTCCCGGAAGGCATAGCTGCAGTAATACCCACAATCTTGTCGTCACGCCGTGCAAGCTCTACGAGTGTATGGCCGAACACATCCTGGTATTTCAGCGGATGAGGTCCCGAAGGTTGATGCTGACGCTCTCCGGTGACAGGATCGAACTTACCCGGAGCATGCCATGATGCAGGGTCACGCTCTGCCGGCGCGAACCCTTTACCCTTGACTGTGCGCAGATGAAGCAGCTTGGGACCCTGCATGTCCTTTATGTCGGTGAGCACACGTATCATACGCTCTATGTCATGGCCGTCAAACGGTCCGAAATAACGTATGTTGAGCCCTTCGAAAATGTTCTGCTCTCCACCGAGAAGCGACTTTATGCTGTTGTTGAACCGAAGAATCCGGCTACTCGACTTACGACTGATGAGATGCAGCCGTTTTAACAGGTTGTAAGTCTTGTAACGCAGATTATTATATGTCTTAGATGTATTAATCTTTGCAAGATAGCCGTTGAGCGAACCGACATTGCGGTCAATCGACATATCGTTGTCATTGAGTATTATAAGCAGGTTGCTCTCGGAATTGGCTGCGTTGTTGAGCCCTTCGAAAGCGAGCCCGCCCCCTATCGATGCATCTCCGATGACTGCTACGACATGGCGACGGGGTTCGTGCTTGAGAGCCGAGGCGACCGCCATACCCAATGCGGCAGAGATAGAATTGGAAGCGTGTCCGGCGGTAAAGGTATCGTATTCGCTTTCAGCCGGATTAGGAAATCCGCTGAGACCACCGAGGCGGCGGTTTGTATCGAACTGTGCCGCGCGTCCAGTCAACAATTTATGAGGGTATGCCTGATGGCCAACATCCCAGACAATGCGGTCATTAGGCGTATCGAACACATAATGGAGCGCTACGGTAAGTTCCATAGCACCCATGCTGCTCGCAAAATGTCCCGGATTATGCGACAGTTCCCGAATCAGGAATTTGCGCATGTCGGCACATAGCTGCTTCAGTCCTACGATATCGAGCTTGCGGATATCGGACGGATATTTGACTTTGCTAAATACAGGATAGTCACTTTCGTTAAGCTCTACCATTGCCTTTGTCGTGCTTTTCGTCGGTATTATTCTTGCCCCTGATATGCTTCTTGTATAGCGGCACAAAGACCACTATTCCAGAAGCAATAATGACAAACATGGTCTTCAAGGTAAACGGCCCCGATGTCACGAGCAGGTAGCACAATGCAACCCAAAGGAGCACTATGCACAGCATACGGAATTTAGTTGCATTGTTCATCCTGTCTGTCATACGAAGTGTTCGTACATTAGAGAATCTGAAAGAATCCATATATCAAATCCCGTCAGCTTCTTAATGCAAATGTACTAAACTTCCGTCAAGATACAAAATCATTGCACCAAGTTCAAACCTCCTTAAAGGCACATCTTGCCTATCAAAAGATGTCGCCGGTAGCCATAGGAGAAGCTTTGGCGCCGGCGACATTATGGATAAGCAGAATTATAACTTAACAACTGCTGCAATCAGCTTTACAGCAATCAGATAATCGTCAATACGCCTGCCATGGCTTGATTTCGACTTCATCAAGAGGCACACTCGTAAAGGCATTGATAAATGCCGATGCCAGACGTGCGTTGGTCAGCAGCGGTATGTTGAGGTCGATGGCAGCACGGCGTATCTTGTAACCATTGGTGAGCTCAGCACTCGAAAGGTTCTTGGGGATATTGACCACGAGGTCCACCTCCTTGTTGTGGAGCAGCTCCAGTGCCTGCGGCTGCTTGTCAGGCTCGCTGGGCCAATGTACACATATGGCAGGTATGCCGTTTTCGTTGAGGAACTTGTGAGTACCTCCTGTGGCATAAAGTTTGAATCCGGCAGCATTGAGCTTGTGGGCAGCTTCGAGAAGGTCGGTTTTCTGCTTGGCGGCACCAGTCGAAAGCAGCACACCCTTTGAAGGTATGCGGAGACCCACCGAAAGCATCGACTTGAGCAGGGCATCGTTGGTGTCGGTACCGATACATCCTACCTCTCCTGTCGACGACATGTCAACGCCGAGCACCGGGTCGGCACCCTGCAGACGCGAGAAGCTGAACTGCGATGCCTTGATACCTACGTAATCCAGATCGAAAGCATTTTTGGCAGGACGCTCCACGGGGATTCCCAACATCACTTTGGTAGCCAAATCTATGAAATTGATTTTCAGTACCTTGCTGACGAATGGGAAGCTGCGGGATGCTCTCAGATTACACTCTATGACCTTGATATCGTTGTTCTTGGCAAGGAACTGGATGTTGAACGGCCCTGAGATATTGAGAGCCTTGGCAATCTGCGACGAGACTTTCTTCAAGCGTCGCATAGTCTCGACATACAGCTTCTGAGGCGGGAACTGTATAGTGGCATCGCCTGAATGGACTCCAGCAAATTCGATGTGTTCTGAAATAGCGTAGGCCACAATTTCACCGTTTTGGGCGACGGCATCCATCTCTATCTCCTTGGCCCCCTGGATAAACTCGCTCACCACCACAGGATGCTGCTTGCTTACATTGGCAGCGAGCCGCAGGAAGCGCTCGAGCTCGTCATTGTTGCTGCACACGTTCATTGCAGCACCTGAAAGCACGTAGCTCGGACGGACGAGTACCGGGAAGCCCACCTTCTCTATGAATTTGTTGATGTCCTCGAAACTTGTCAGCTCGCTCCAGCGGGGCTGGTCGATGTGCAGACGGTCAAGCATGGCCGAGAACTTGTTACGGTCCTCGGCATTGTCGATGCTCTTGGCCGATGTACCGAGGATATTGACATTGCTTTTGTCGAGGCGCGTAGCCAGATTATTAGGAATCTGACCACCCACACTCAATATAGTGCCATGGGGCTGTTCAAGCTCAATGATATCCATAACGCGCTCGTAGGTCAGCTCGTCAAAGTACAGACGGTCACACATGTCGTAGTCGGTAGAGACTGTTTCGGGATTGTAATTAATCATCACCGAACGCCAGCCTTCCTTGTTGACGGTCATAAGCGCATTGACCGAACACCAGTCAAACTCCACCGACGAGCCGATACGGTAGGCGCCGGAACCAAGCACTATGATGGAGCGGTGGTCATGAAGGTATTTTACATCGTTCTCCGAACCGTTGTAAGTCAGATACAGATAGTTGGTCATCGCCGGGTACTCTGCAGCCAGAGTGTCGATCTGCTTCACTACAGGTGTCACTCCGAGCGATTTGCGATAGCTACGCACACGGTCACTGCCCTCCTCGCTATGGTCGTTCATCCAATCGCCAAACACTGACCGCGCAATCTGGAAATCGCTGAAGCCTTGCGACTTGGCCTGACGGATGAGCTGTTCGGGCAACTTCTCGACATCATCATACTGCTCCATCTCTTTAGCGGTCTCAACGATGTTATGCAGCTTGTGCAGGAACCATTTGTCAATCTTGGTAAGCTCGTGGATACGGTCGACCGAATAGCCGCGCTGCATGGCCTGCGAAATAACGAAGATACGCTTGTCAGTAGGAGCCGACAGAGCTTTGTCTATATCGGCTACAGACATGAATTTGTTTTCGACAAATCCGTGCATCCCCTGTCCTATCATGCGGAGACCTTTCTGTATGACTTCCTCAAATGTACGCCCGATGGCCATGACCTCGCCCACCGATTTCATCGACGAACCTATTTCACGCTTCACACCGTGGAACTTTCCGAGGTCCCAGCGGGGTATCTTGCACACTATATAGTCAAGAGCCGGCTCAAAGAATGCCGAAGTCTCCTTAGTCACAGAGTTACGGAGGTCGAACAAGCCGTATCCCAGACCGAGTTTGGCAGCAACAAACGCCAAGGGGTAACCGGTGGCTTTTGATGCCAAAGCCGACGAACGGCTCAGTCGTGCGTTGACTTCGATGACACGGTAGTCCATGGACTGAGGGTCGAAGGCGTACTGCACGTTACATTCACCCACTATGCCGACATGGCGTATGATTTTGATAGCAAGCTGACGCAGATAATGATAGTCTTCGTTACTGAGGGTCTGCGAAGGAGCCACAACGATTGATTCGCCCGTATGGATACCCAGAGGGTCGAAATTCTCCATGTTGCAGACAGTGATACAGTTGTCAAAACGGTCACGGACAACCTCATATTCCACCTCTTTCCATCCTTTGAGCGACTTTTCGACCAGCACCTGCGGCGAGAACGAAAGTGCTTTCTCGCAGAGAGCAATGAGTTCCTCTTCGTTATCGCAGAATCCGCTACCGAGTCCGCCGAGCGCATAAGCGGCCCGCACTATCACCGGGTAACCGAGCTCATCGGCAGCCTTGATGGCATCTGCGGTAGAGTTGACAGCCTCGCTCTTAATGGTCTTGACTCCTATCTCATCAAGCTTTTTCACAAAAAGCTCACGGTCCTCGGTGTCCATGATTGCACGGACTGGGGTGCCGAGCACCTTGACATCGTATCTGTCAAGCACGCCGCTCTCGCTGAGAGCCACACCGCAGTTAAGGGCAGTCTGTCCGCCGAATGCGAGCAGGATACCGTCAGGACGCTCCTTTTCTATGACTTTTTCTACGAAATAGGGAGTTACAGGCAAAAAATAAATCTTGTCAGCAAATCCGTCGGATGTCTGTACAGTGGCGATATTGGGATTGATGAGGATTGTCTCTATACCCTCTTCTTTCAACGCCTTCAACGCCTGTGAGCCAGAGTAGTCGAATTCGCCCGCCTCACCAATCTTGAGGGCGCCACTTCCGAGCAGAAGCACTTTGTGGAAGTCAAATCTATTAGTCTGCGACATGTGAGTATGTTAGGGGATATGTATATGTTCAGTGTTTTATGGATGGAATCATCAATAAAAAAGCCTTACTCAGCCATAAGGTCAGAGCAAGGATATAAATTCATCAAAGAGAAACTCGGTGTCTTTAGGACCGCTTGACGCTTCGGGATGGAACTGCGCCGAGAAAAACGGTTTGCTCTTATGCCGTATGCCTTCGTTTGTCCCGTCGTTCATGTTGACGAACAGAGGCTCCCAGTCGGCTGACAGAGTAGAGCTGTCGACCGCAAAACCATGGTTCTGCGATGTGACGAAACACTGGTCGGAGCCGACACGCCGCACCGGCTGGTTGTGGCTACGGTGTCCGTATTTCAACTTATATGTAGTGGCACCGGCGGCCTTGGAGAGGAGCTGGTTGCCCATGCATATTCCGCATATGGGTTTGCCTATCTCTATAGCCTTGCGGATATTCTCTACGGTTTTCTCTGCCATGTCGGGATTGCCAGGACCGTTGGAAATGAACAACCCGTCATAAGGTATGACAGTGAAGTCATAGTCCCAGGGCACACGTACCACTTTCACTCCTCGACGTGTCAGGCAGCGGATAATATTATGCTTGACACCGCAGTCAACAAGCACCACCGTCTTGTCACCCTGTCCGTGATGCTCTACTTCCTTACAGGAGACTTTGGCCACGAGATTTTCCTTATTGGGGTCGTAGAACCCGACATCTCCAGCACCATCGACGACAATCTTGCCAAGCATTGAGCCGTGTTCACGAAGGTGCTTGGTCAGCGCACGGGTGTCGACACCATATATCCCTACTATCTTTTCCTCCTTGAGCCAATCGGCAAGGCTACGGTCAGCTTGCCAGTGGCTGTGGTCATAAGTATAGTCCTGCGCTACTATGGCCTTGCAGTGGATGCAGTCGCTCTCGTAATACTCGCTGACTTCATCTTTCTGCCGCCGGGGCGGCACTCCGTAATTGCCGAGTATGGGATAAGTCGTGACCAGTATCTGCCCCTCATATGACGGATCGGTCAGACTTTCAGGATAACCTGTCATGGCAGTGTTGAAAACTACTTCACCGGCCGTGGAACCTTCATAGCCGAATGATTTCCCTTCAAAGGTTGTGCCGTCTTCAAGAGTGAGGACAGCGCGTTTCGTTTCACGCATAGTCTGTAGATGGTGGAGATTTTTCCGTTTGATTGAGAACCTATAATCGGGACAAAGTTACTCAAAAAATCCCTACTGTGCAACTATGCCCACGGCATAGGGCGATATTACATTTTTTAACGCTGTATGCGGAATCGCGCCTAAAATTCACTACTTTTGTGGTAATCGAATAATCTCACTTAGGCAAGCCTCATCAACCTCCATGCGACCAACAATCAGGCATATTCTGACCATAACATTAGCCTTTGCTGCATTATATGCCGGAGGCACCAACGGCCCGTCGGCATCAGAAAAGCAACAGATGATAGACAGCATCAGAGCCGACCTGCCCATGGCACGGACACCGGCAGAGCGCATCAGGATGCTGACCGACATATTCGACCTCAGCAACGACACTTCGCTTAAAGACTCGATAGGTTCGGTAATCTATGACTTAGCATTGCAGACCGGGGACAGCGATGCCGGGCTTGACATATTGCGTCACTTGGGCAATCTGCACGTCAAGGAGGACTCCTTGCTGGCTGTAGACATCAGCCGCGCCCAGAAATTCCGGCCGACACCCAACCGGGACATAACGGTCACATTCTTACGTATGCTGCGAAACCACAATGGCCTGCGGTATGCCGACGAAACGACCCGGATCCACCGTCTGCAACAGCTTCTCGAAATATCCAACGCCAACCCGCCGAGCGACATATACGAGAAAATAGTGCTGCTCCATGCCCTATGCCTGTACATAGGTAACACTTCGCAGGGCGAAATGCTGATACACTACATGGACAAATTAGAGGAGCTGATAACGTCGCTCCCGAAAGAATCTATCCCCCTGCGGAGTGCATTTTACACACAGGCCGCCATAATATACCGCCAGAACGACGACTACGAAAAGGGGCTCCAGATAGACCGCCAACGCCTTGAATGTATCAGGCTTCTGGAACAAGGCAACGCCAAGGCCGGGCGCAAGTACCGCAACTACGATGCGCACTATTATGTAATATACACTCACATGCTCAGCAACTACCCTCTGCTGTCAGATGAGGAGGTCGAGGAGATATACTCAAAAATTCACTCATTAATCAATACCAACGACCTCGCAGCAAACACCGAAGCCCAGTCAGGCCGTGCAGAAATATACTACTCTATGCACCACAAACGTTATGGCGAGGCTCTGAGACTCATATACAGATACAAGGACAGCTCTTACAACCGTCCCTACCTCAACATCTTATACAAGCTCATGGTAGAGTGCGGACGCCAAACCGGCAACAAAGAGGCTCTATTGGAAGGGCTTGAAGGGTACAGCAACATCCTTGAGAAAACCCTCAAGACCAGATTGCAGGAGAAAACCCAGGAACTACAGATAATATATGACATACATGAGCTTAAAGAGCAGAATCTAAAACAGGAGCACCAGGCCGACAAGACGCGCACCCTCATGCTGATGACAGGCACGGCAATACTTTTCATCGTGCTTGTTATCATGGTTTTCATGTATCACCGTATGCGTAGACTCGCATCAAATCTGAAGCAGAGCAACAATGACCTCCAGACGGAAAAAGCCAATATACAGAAGACCCAGTCGGCACTCGTAAAAGCCCGAGACGAAGCCCAGGCAGCAAACCGTACCAGGTCGGATTTTATCAGAAACATGAGCAACGAGGTAGAAGGTCCGCTACACGTCATCAACGAATACACCAACCTGCTCATCGACTGCGTCGACACCGGCGACAAACCATATTTGCGCGATTTCGCCGAGAAGATACAGTTCAACTCCGAACTACTCATGAATCTTTTCTCAGACGTGCTGACTCTTGCACAGGCCGACAACAGGACTCTTGCCGTACACCCCAAAAAGACTGACATCAGGACGGTATGCGACAACGCCATAACTGTCATACGCCGTCATGTCAAGAAAAATGTACGCATAGAACTCGCTCCCGACATGCCGTCTGTACAGATAGACACAGACCCTCAACGACTGTCACAAATCCTGTACCAACTGCTATCCAATGCAGCAAAGTTCACAGAAGAGGGTTCGATAATACTCTCCTATCAGGCTTTACCAGCAGTCAATTCCGTTAAAATAAGCGTGACAGATACGGGCATAGGCATCAATGAGAAAAACAAGGAAACGATATTCCAGAGATTCAGCAAGTTAGACAGCACATCGCAGGGCGTAGGCTTAGGGCTGCCATTGGCTCTCAAACTCGCCCAGCTGCTCGGAGGCCATATAGAACTCGACACCACCTATAGCCAAGGAGCTCGTCTGATACTGACCATACCGATGACAATCGCACATACGGCATGACAGCAGCGGCGAGCCGGCGGGATCTGGATATCGCAGACCGGCTTATCGGCTTGCCGCCTGCAGCTCGTCATACTCCATCGAGGCCAGCTCCCAGAGACTCATGGCATTTTCAAGCTGCTTGGTCAGGGATGCGTGGAGAGCATAATCCTCCTGCGTCAGAGGCTCGCCTGACGACATGCGTGCTTCGAGGTCTTTGATGTCCTGCTCACGTTTAGCCACGTCCTTCTCTGCCTCTTCCACTTTCTTACGGGCTCGCCTCAAAGCCTTGTCGCGCTCGCGCTGCTCGGCATAACTAAGACGTGGCGCACCGGTGTCCGATGGAGATGCTGATGGCTTCGCCGTATCGGCGTTAGGAGTCTCACGCGGCTTCACCGAAGCCGATGGCACGGCAGCAGACGGTTTGGATAGTTCAAGCTGTGAAAGCGAATCAATCTTCTTCTTTTCAAGAAACTCGTAGATACCGCCGAGACATTCGCGCACCTTGCCGTCGCCGAATTCATAGACCTTCTCAACCAGGCCGTCAAGAAACTCACGGTCATGGCTTACTACGATGACAGTCCCGTCAAAATCCTTGATGGCCTGTTTCAACACATCTTTTGACGACATGTCGAGATGGTTGGTGGGCTCGTCGAGTATAAGCAGGTTGACAGGCTGCAGCAGGAGCCGTATCATGGCCAGACGGGTGCGTTCGCCGCCTGAAAGCACCTTGACTTTCTTGTCCGATGCCTCTCCGCCAAACATGAAAGCCCCGAGTATGTCACGTATCTTGGTGCGGATGTCGCCCACCGCCACCCGGTCGATAGTGTCAAACACGGTCAGCTCGCCGTCAAGCAGTGAAGCCTGGTTTTGGGCGAAATACCCTATCTGTACGTTGTGGCCTATCTTTAGCTCCCCGGTGTAAGGAATCTCACGCATGATGCACTTGACAAGAGTCGACTTGCCTTCTCCGTTTTTGCCTACGAACGCGACCTTTTCACCACGTTTGATGGTAAACGTAGCATGGTCGAATACCTGATGCGACCCGTAAGCCTTACCGACATTGTCGGCTATCATCGGATAATCACCCGAACGCGGGGCTGGGGGAAAGCGCAGATTGAGCCGCGACTTGTCTACTTCGTCGACTTCGATGCGTTCTATCTTATTAAGCTGCTTGATGCGGCTCTGCACCTGCACGCTTTTAGTAGCCTTATAGCGGAAACGCTCTATAAACTCCTCGGTGTCCTGTATCTGCTTCTGCTGGTTGAGATACGCTCTCATCTGCTGCTCGATACGTTCCTTGCGCAGCTCCACGAATTTGGAATAATTGACAGCATAGTCATATATCTTGCCAAGAGAAATCTCTATGGTGCGGTTTGTGACGTTGTCGATGAAAGCGCGGTCATGGCTGACAAGCACCACAGCCTTGGCACGGTTAATCAGGAACGATTCAAGCCACTGGATAGACTCGATGTCGAGATGGTTGGTAGGCTCGTCAAGGAGCAATACATCCGGGTGGCCGAGCAGCAGCTTGGCAAGCTCGATACGCATACGCCATCCGCCTGAAAACTCGCATGTCGGCCGTGTGAAATCGCTGCGTCGGAACCCGAGACCGATGAGTGTGCGCTCCATCTCCGCATCATGGTTTTCGGAAGTCTCATATGTCAGACGCTCGGTGAGAGTGGTCATTCGGTCGATAAGCTCCTGATAAGCCACACTCTCATAGTCTGTACGTTCGGACAGCTCGGCGGCATATCGGTCAAGGTCGGCCTGCATGGCATCGATATGGGCAAACGCTTTGCGCACCTCCTGCTCCACGGTAAGCGTGTCATTGACCTGCATGTGCTGGGGGAGGTATCCGACAGTGATATCCTTTGGCACCGCCACTATGCCTGAAGTCGGCGACTGTATGCCAGCGATGATTTTGAGCATGGTGGACTTACCCGCACCGTTTTTGCCGACAAGGGCTATGCGGTCACGCGGGTTGATGACATAATTGATATTGTCAAAAAGAGCTTTGGCAGAAAACTCCACCGAAAGATTCTGTATCGAAATCATGACTAAAACGCTGTAATATGCCTCGCTTGACTGAGGATATGCTAAAAGACCGTTCTACCGATGGATAACATATTGATCCCACCAATAAAACGGTCGCAAAGTTACGCACTTTCCCCTCGTTATCCAAAAACGGCAGCTTAACATCCGCACACATGGATTCTTCATGTCGGGGTTGACAGTGATGTATGGTTACCAGCCACACACCTCTCGCCAACTGCCCCTGCCCGCTGATCCCCAATAAAACTGTTGCTTGAGGAAATGTGCAATTCGTGCGTCCAAGTAACTTTTTCTTTGTAGTTTTGCAGGCGGTATGGATTAATGGATACGGGCGCAAATGTATTAGCCGCCGTGCTGTCCGTTGGTACTTGGTGCGTATGGCGACAGGCTGTGTCTGTGCGACCGTGTCGGCGCAGCGCACTGTTTACTCTAAAATCAAACTGATGGATAAGTCTACAGAAAGAATACCGATAGAGGAACGAACGATATTTTCAATCCTCCTGACCATAAGCTTCGCACATCTGCTCAACGATATGATGCAGTCAATCATACCGTCGATATACCCTGTAATAAAAGACAAATACGGCTTTACGTTCGGTCAGATAGGCATTATAACCTTAGTCTTCCAGATGACCTCGTCGATACTCCAGCCTTTTGTCGGGAGATATGCCGACAAGCATCCGCAGCCGTTTTCCCTCTCCATAGGCATGGTTTTTACTTTGGCAGGGATAATACTCCTGTCATTCGCCGACAATTACGGGCTGATACTCTTGGCCGTGGGTGTGATAGGTTGTGGTTCGTCCATATTCCATCCCGAAGCCTCGCGCATTGCACAGATGGCCGGTGGTAATAAGAGGGGTCTCGCACAATCGATATTCCAGGTCGGGGGCAACGGCGGCAGCGCATTAGGCCCGTTGCTGGCCGCTGTCATCATCATACCGTTCGGACAGCACTCGATCATATGGGCATCGATTGCAGCCTTGATTGCCGGAATGACGCTGCTGCCCGTAGGACGGTGGTACCGCTCCCAACTGCACAAACTGAAAACCAAGACCGTCAGAGTCAATCCGGCTGTAGCGGCACTGTCGTCGCGGAGAATACACTGGGCTATCTTTATCCTGTGCGTGCTGACATTTTCCAAATATTTCTACATGGCCAGCATGACCAGCTACTTCACATTCTTCCTGATCAACAAATTCGGAGTAGACATCCAGACATCCCAGTTATGCCTCTTCGGATTTATGGGAGCCGTGGCTATCGGCACAATCTTAGGAGGGAGCATAGGCGACCGCTACGGACGCAAATATGTGATATGGGGGTCTATCATGGGAGCGGCACCGTTTGCCTTGGCTCTCCCCTATGTCGGCTTCACTCTGACAGTCATACTTGCCGTCATAATAGGGTTAGTGATTTCATCAGCGTTCTCGGCTATACTGGTCTATGCTACCGAACTCAAACCTGACAAAGTAGGCATGATGGCCGGGCTTTTCTTCGGGCTTAATTTCGGACTCGGCGGCATCGGCTCTGCGTTTTTCGGATGGCTTGCCGACCGCACAAGCATAGAATTCATATTCAAAGTCAGCACCCTCCTGCCCCTGCTCGGCATAGTCACCGCCTTCCTCCCCAATATCGAGCCACGCCGCAGGAGTCTCAAATGGAAATGACGATATATAGCAGCAAGCTATACATCGTCATCATAAAAGTCCTACAAATTTTATCAGAAGCCGAAAGCTACATTGTCGACATACAGCGTCAGGCCTTCAGAGCCGACATAAGCTTCGCCGCTTCCGGCACTCATCATGACTATAACGTGCGTGGGCGTAGCATCGGCCGAGTCCCAGCCCTCCTCTACGACAGGCACCATCTTGCCTTTGGAATTGCGGGCATAGTATGACCGTTCTTTCGGGAGCAGCTTCAGCCATTTCTGATACCCGGGCTGCGACGAATAGTCGCCATAATGGAGTGGAATCTGATGGCCGTTTTTCCACCCGCTACCCACTTTGAAACGCTCGCCACCTGTAGCAACACGCTTTGCGTGGATATTGCCCTGGGCATCTTCCCAGCGACGCTGCAAAAACACGAACACCACCGCCGCATCACGTCCGGGCAGTGTCTTTTTTCCACCGAATCCAGTGGCTTTGGTGCGTGTCAACTCTTCAGGCATATCCACCTTGTAGTCAAATACCAATGCTTTAGGACACTTTGTATAGGGTACGCCCATCTCCATTTTTGAATATGGATTTTTGGTCGAGGTTATCGGTTCAATCATACGGCCGAGAAATATCGAGCCGGAAACCATTACGTCAAGATTAATCAGCCCGAGCACCTTGAGCGTCTCGATTTTGCTTGTCAGCTTGGCGCAACGGTCAGCCCCGCTCCGAACGTCGGGATACACGGCATTGCTCCCCTTGTGGATGCCGCTCACATGCGCATAGACATTGCTCGTACCCCACGGCGAACCGCCTAAAGGAACGTATGCTTTGTTTTCACCGGCTATAGTGGTGTTAGGACCTATCTCGTAGATGGTACGCTTGTTGCCGCCGATTACACGCGACTCTCCCACCGTGCGTGTCACCCACGAGTTCATGTCGCCGTACTTTATCTTTTCAAGGCGCAATGTCTCGGCTCCGGCAGAGATGCCCGACATCAACACCACTCCCACCAATGAAGCAAATGCTATGCTGCGTTTCATAAAATCAGAAAAAACATGGTTACTATCCGACAAAGTTAGTTTATGTTTCCAAAAATTTGTCACACATCCGATGACTTACAGTCTTTTGGACTAACTTTGTGGACTAAATTATCATCTATTTCAGTTTGGTAAATACATATTTTATCAGCGACCCGTCATGGCTCTCATAGAGCAATGTCATGTCAGACGAGGTCAACTGCTCTACGTCCATGATCAACACCTGTCCTGTGGGCAGATGCAGACCGTCAGGAGGACAGAACGGAGAGCCGCCTACGACTCCATCACTGTTCTTATATGTAAAATCTATGCTCATCACGCGGTCTGTCTCCACCCAATCCCAAGTCCCCATATTCTCGGCACGGTCATGGTGAGGCAATACGGTCATGATGCTGAGGTTATGGTTTTGGAAATTCCATGTCATATTATGCCCATAGTCCTCATCAGGAGTGCCGTCAATGATTATCTCCTGAAGCGTCCACGAACCGAAAAGAGGGCCGATATCGCCGTTGTTATGTGTGCAACCTGCCATAAACGCCATCATCAACGTCAAGATAGCTGCCGGTTTCAAGTATCGGCGTAATCTGCGTACCGTCATCATTTTCCACGTAATTTTAAAAGACCGTCATACGATAAAGTCACCATCGCGCCCACACTGTTGCCGGGCATCTGTCCGTGGTCGAGTCCGAAAGCCCCGGAGAGCTGCAGACCCTTGACCTGCGGTATGCGCCACGTAGCTTCAGCCATAAACATGGTCGAATGTACGGGAGCCTGCAGCGGTTCATAGGAGGTGCCGAGAGCCTTGCGCCATCCGAATTTGACTTTGTAGCCTACGCAGTCTGACAGTGTTCCACGGAGAGCCACATGCACACCCTTGACTCGGTTAAGCAGAAATTGCGGATAGCCGTCGCGGTTATATATCGGACTCATCACCATCGCGTTGCCTATACCCATGCCGAAATTGGTGTAAGCATTGTAGTAGCCGCTGTTGTAATAGTTGTCCGCGCCAGTGCTCTGGTAAGGGATGTCAGCACCCTGGAAATGTGGCGCAAAATGTATAGGGCCGCCATGGTTGGTCAAGTCAAGGTATTCGATTACAGCCCCGTCAATCCACCACGGTGTCTCCGACTTGTATTCCATGCCCCACAAGCCGTCCCAGCCGTTGTGCTTTGACATGCCGCTGCCGTCCTCCCACAGCCACTGGAAATAAGCCTTGATCTCATGTCCCGAACGCAGACGGTAACGCGCATTGAAGTCCCATGAGCCGAGCAATGCCCCCTCATAGAAGTCATCGCCATTGTCGGGTGTGGGTATCAGCATCTTCCAGTAGTCAGAAATGGAGCTGCCGTGCTTTTCCACGTCATAAAGCTGCCCTTTGGCGTAATGGTATGTGGTGCCACCAAAGTCACCGGCTATCTGGGCACCTACCGTGACCGAAAACGGCTTCTGAGGGTTGCTGCGGAAATATATATTTTTATAGCTGTAGAGCTGGTTACGGTTGATATGGTAGTTGTAGAAGTTGTAATGGGAATCAATCCAGCCATTCTGCACAAACCAGCCGTAGGAAATCACGCCCTTGATTTGCGCCCACTTATTAGTGAAAGGTATATCCTGGAAGTCGATGAAACCGGCCATAATCTGAGGTATCGGACGTGCGTTGGCACTGTGGACCATATCGCCTGACGAAAGTTCATCGTCAAGCAACGGCGACCCCGACTGGCGCATACCGCCCTCGATATATACGCCTCTGAACTTGAAGCCTGCCCACGCCTCCTGCAACCATATCGCCGCCGGGCGGGCATCCCTCGTACCCCATTGCGACGTGGCCGACGGGTCGAATATCCCGTAAGATGTGGCTGACGACCATCCACCCACCGCCCGGATGCCATAGCTCCATGTGACACGCTTCGAAAGATCGTAGTCACGTGAAGCACCGACATTGAGCAGCACATTGTCACTCTGTGTCAAAATCCCACACCTATTTGCAGCGAAATAGTAGGGAGCAAACGAACCCGACGAGGTTTCGAGCGTCAGCGAGGCATCGTAGTTGATATTTTCCTCTGCCATCAGATGTGCCGGCACCGTCATGCCGCACAGAGCGCAGAGCATAAGATATCGCAAGTTCATCGGTCAATTCAATAATGAAATGTTATACAGCTATAAACAGGACTTAAGAGAGCCTGCCAAGCATCATACGCACCGCCCGGGGATAAATATCCATCTCTACTTCATGGACTTTGGCAGCAAGCGACTCGGGGGTCTCGTCTTCAGAGACATCTACCCTGCCCTGCAAGACGATGTCACCATCATCCATCACATCGGTGACAAGATGCACGGTGGCTCCGCTCTCCTTTTCGGCAGCTTCGATGACGGCACGGTGCACACGCATACCGTACATGCCCCGTCCTCCGAATTTCGGGAGCAAAGATGGGTGGATATTGAGCATCCGCCCTTTATATCTCCCCACAAGCATCGGGTGAACCTGCCGCAAGAATCCGGCCAGCGCAACGAAGTCCACATGGTATCCCTCAAGCACGTCCATAACCACTTCGGGATGCTCGGCCCAAACATTGTTGTCAAATGTAAGCGAGGGGATACGGAGATTCCGCATCCTCTCGTGTACACCTGCATCGGCTTTATTGGCGAGAGCCACGACCACACGGGCGGCATCATCGGCCTGAAAGCTTTTTGCTATGTTTTCTGCATTTGTCCCCGAGCCGGAAGCAAATACTGCAATATTACGCATACGTTTTTATGCGTTGGCAGGCACGTCGCCGAAACGGTTAGCTGTAGGTTCGCTGGGCTGGCAGCACCATACAATCCAGATGATGTTACCTACAAGGGGGATAAAGTTGATGAAAAACCAACCGCCGCCTTTGCCTATGTCGTGCATACGGCGCCATGCGAGTCCGAGACTGGGGAGAAGGAGGGCAAGGCTTACCAGATTGCCGACGATAGAGAATACGCTCGACGCAAAGCCGAGGAGACCGAACACAAAGCCCACGAGGAACTGGAACAAGAAGAACCACCAGTACTCGGCGCGAGTAGCGCGGCCTGAGAAGTTACAATAGTTGTCAAACGCTTTCTTTACTGCTTCTTGAAATGTCATGGGAGGAGTAGGAACAGGATAATAGTTTTGGTCCATAATTTAAATGAATGAAATAAAAAGGATAATTTGGAAATATAGTTGCTTTGAGATTGGCCTTAACAAATGCCGTCTCAGTCAGCAGGGCGGTATTCGACAGGCAGATCGTCAGCCTTGTCAGATACCGAAGCTCCAGATGCGGTAGATGCAACCGAGTCGGCATCAGCAGAGACACTGTCGGCACGGACTTCCGGCTCTACAGGCTCGGCGGTAAGCTCCTGCCCGTTGAGAGCGTCATACTCCGACAGGCGGCTGCGGAACTCCTTATAGAGAGCTTCAAAATCAGCCGCCGGATTGATTTCACGTGCCTGCTGCATGGCTGCCAGCATACCGTCGCGATCACGCTGCATCGACAGGTCATAGACATCGACATATTTTCTAATCGTCACCAGATCCTGCTCGCGGTCATCGTTGCGCGAGGCTTCGTTGTGGATTACGAGGTAGGCAAGCAGGACTGCCACGGACTCGTTGTTGGAAAGGTCGTCAACATCAAGAGCAAGAGAGTCGGCTATCGAAGCTACACGCGGCACATCGACGACTTTCATCGCCTCAAGCAGATGCGTGTTGCGCAGCTCTTCCTGCACCGACACCGATTCATCGGACTTCTGGCTGCCGCATGACCACATACTTGCCGCGACAACTGCTAATGCCACGGTCTTGACTGCATGTCGCCACTGACAAGCGTCTTTCCTCATAAATTTATATACAGGCATATCTATTCTATTATCGTTGTTATTGTTACTTTTCTGTTTAATCTGCACTCTGACGCGCCATGCCACTGCTTCCGCAGTCAAAGTAACAACGGACGCAAAGTTAATAATAATTTCTCATATTTCAACTATATTTAACATATATGCCACGCATCTACCCCTATCATTGCTTATAAATATACAGAGAGCTACTCCACCGCATAATCCGGAGAAGCCAATACTGACTGCATACGCCGCGTATCGTTGATGACCTCCACGGCTCGCAGATACATCGGATTGAGCGGATTTGCCACCTGATAATACGCGCTGCTGTCAAAGAGGTCACGCCCGATAAGGGCTTTTACAATAGTGGAGAGGTAATCGCGTGAAGCGGCGACTTCGTCAGGGACAGCTTTTACGCTGTCAGCCTCAGCCATCTGCGCGAGCCCGGTCATCATCTCATCTGTCACTTTGAAGCCACAGGCAAAGTCATCGACAGTCTTGAAATCCGACTTCAACTGCTTGCGGCGGCTATCCACATACTGCAGGCAATACCGGTTGAGTACACCTTTGGCCACAAGATCTCTATAATAAGGTGTCACGCGAGTGGTGTCGAGAGGCACGAAAATATCAGGCGTTATGCCGCCTCCGCCATAGACCACACGTCCGTTGCTGGTGGTGAAACGCAGCGAATCGGGATGCGCCACCGACATGGTCGAGTCAGTAAGCTCTCCGCTCTGAAGCCGGCGGTACAAGTCCTTGTTGTAGTCCTCCTCGCCTTCGTCATAGGGCTTCTGGATGCTGCGCCCAGAAGGAGTGTAATAATGAGCCGTGGTCAGACGTATCATCGACCCGTCGGGAAACGGGAAAGGACGCTGCACCAAGCCTTTGCCAAATGTCCGGCGGCCTATGACTACACCACGGTCATTGTCCTGAAAAGCCCCTGCGAGGATTTCGCTGGCCGAAGCCGATGACTGGTCGACCATCGTCACCACCTCGATGTCGCGATAAGGTCCCGTCGACGCAGCACTGTAATAAGACGGCTGCACCCTGAGTCCTTTGGTATATACTATTTCATCGCCCTTGTCCAGAAACAGCTGCGCCACAGCCACGGCAGCGTTCATATATCCGCCGCCGTTGCCCTGCAAGTCAATTATCAGACGCTTCATCCCCTGTTTTTTAAGAGCTTTCAAAGCATCCTTTACCTCCTTCTCGGTGCTTTCGGCAAACCGCACTATCTTGATATACCCGACACCTGGAGCCGCCATATAATGCGCATCCACGCTATAGATAGGTATCTCGTCACGTGTGACCACGAAATCAATCAGCTCAGGCTCGTTTTGACGCTGCACCTTCATCCTCACAGTCGTCCCTTTGGGTCCACGAAGTATCTTGCGCACATCGGATGTGGAGCGACCAGCCCCTGACATCAGCGTATCATTGGCTACGATGATGCGGTCTCCGGCAAGCATACCGACCTTTTCACACGGACCTCCGATGACAGTGCTAACCACAAACAGAGTGTCACGGAGCATGTTGAACGATATGCCCACCCCCGAAAACCCTCCGCCGAGGGTTTCGGTCATCTCGATGGTCTCCTCGCGGTTGGAATACGACGAGTGCGGATCGAGCGTGCGGAGCATACTGATTATGCCCTCCTCGACTGTGCGGTTCATGTCCACGCTGTCAACGTAGTAATTTTCTATGATGCGCTCGGTCAGCCGGAGCTTCTGTTCGGGCGAAAAGACAAACGGCTGTTCTGCCGGCTTGCTTTTGGCCGGCACTGCCATTACCTGAACGGCCGCCACAACAGCCGCAATTATATAACGGTATTTCATTCTGAATGAATGTAAGATTATGATACTATATCCTGGATTTATGGGAGAAAACTGCTGACATCATGCCCGAAACGTTCAAGCTCCCTGACGATACTTGAACTAATACTTTCCATCTCCGGCAAGGTGTACAGAAGCACAGTGTCGACACCGCACAACCGGCGGTTGATGTCGGCGATACTACGCTCGTATTCAAAGTCCACCGTGTTACGCACTCCGCGCACTATGACACACGCCCCGGTCTGGCGGACGAAGTCGGCAGTAAGGCATGAATACGATGCTACTTCTACCGCCTCATTTCCGCAATACGCCCGCCTTATGGCTTCCATCCGCTCATCGAGAGAGCGGCAATCCGACTCCTTGGCGCAATTATATCCTACTGCAATAATCACACGGTCAAACAGACGCAAAGCGCGGTCGACAATGGATTTGTGACCGATAGTGAACGGATTGAAACTTCCGGGAAACAGGGCTATACGGCAATTCATCGCGCTATCCATTGGTCCTATGATATCTGCGAGTCATCCTCTACCACGAGGTTCTCTATGATGAAGTTCTGGCGGTCCATTGTGTTCTTGCCCATATAAAATTCAAGCAATTCACCCACCTGGTCCTCCTTACGCAGTGTCACACGGTCAAGGCGCATATCCGGGCCGATGAATCCACGGAACTCATCAGGCGAAATCTCGCCAAGACCCTTGAAGCGCGTAATCTCCGCATTTGCGCCCAACTTGTTGATAGCATTGATACGCTCGTCATCAGTATAGCAATAATAAGTATCCTCCGGCACCCCCTGACGCGATGCCTTGCCCGAGCGGCGGGCCGTCTTTTTGTTGCGTACACGGAAAAGCGGGGTCTGCAATACATAGACATGCCCTTTCTTGATGAGGTCAGGATAAAATTGCAGGAAGAATGTCAGCAGAAGCAGACGTATATGCATCCCGTCGACATCGGCATCGGTAGCTATTATCACCTTATTGTAACGGAGTCCTTCGATGCCGTCCTCGAGGTTAAGGGCGGCCTGAAGCAGGTTGAACTCCTCGTTTTTATATATAATCTGCTGCGTCAATCCGTAAGTGTTGAGGGGCTTTCCACGCAACGAGAATACAGCCTGAGTGGCCACGTCGCGTATCTTGGTTATAGACCCGGCCGCCGAATCGCCCTCGGTGATGAATATTGACGATTCACGCATCTTTTCCTCATCGCCACGGCTGTCATTGAGATGTATACGGCAATCAAACAGCTTCTTGTTATGGAGATTGATTTTCTTGGCCTTCTCACGCGCCTGTTTGGTCAGCCCTGCCATGGCCTTGCGGTCACGCTCGCTCTCCTGTATCTTCTTGAGCAGCACCTCCGCCACATCAAGGTTGCGGTGCAGGTAATTATCAAGCTCTTTCTTGACAAAATCGCCAACGAATTTGGCAACGGTAGGACCATTCGGGCCCGTGTCACGCGAACCGAGCTTCGTCTTGGTCTGCGACTCGAACACAGGCTCCTCGACCTTGATCGCCACAGCCGCCACCATGCCGTTACGCACATCCGACGGCTCGAAGTTCTTGCCGTAATACTCCTTGATAGTACGGCTGACCGACTCCTTGAATGCGGCAAGATGCGTGCCGCCCTGGGTGGTGTGCTGGCCGTTGACAAACGAGTAGTATTCCTCTCCGTACTGCGGAGCGTGGGTGATGGCGAGTTCTATGTCGTCACCTTTCAGATGTATGATGGGATAAAGAGGCTCCTTGGTCATCACGTCCTGCAACAAGTCGAGCAGTCCGTGGCGCGATATATAACGCTTGCCGTTAAATATGATGGCAAGCCCTGTGTTGAGGAACGTATAATTCTTTATCAGCGGTATCACATACTCCTCACGGTATTTGTAGTCACGAAACACCGTGTCATCAGGGGTAAACTGCACCAACGTGCCGTCGGCCTCATCGGTATCGATTATTCCGGTCTCCTCGACGATATCGCCCTGCGCATAGACGATGCGTTTCATCTTGCCGTCACGATGGCTCGTGATGACAAAAGAGGTCGACAGCGCATTGACAGCCTTGATGCCCACACCGTTAAGCCCCACCGACTTCTTGAACGCCGCCGAATCATACTTCGCACCGGTGTTCATTTTCGATGACGCATCCACCAGCTTGCCCAACGGGATGCCACGGCCATAGTCACGGACAGTAACGGTGGTCTCGGTCACTGTCACGGTTATCTGCTTGCCATATCCCATCATATATTCGTCAATGGAATTGTCAAGCACCTCTTTGAGAAGGACATATATGCCGTCGTCGCTATTGGAGCCGTCGCCCAGCTTGCCTATATACATGCCGGGACGGCGACGTATATGCTCTTTGGGGTCAAGCGTGATGATGTCGTCCTCGGTATAGGCCGGGAAGTCGGCATTTGTCTCCGGCGATGTGTCGTCCATCGGAGCGAACAAATCCGCTGCATCGCCGGGGCGACGGCTTGCGTCGGAGTCTGGTGCGTCAGTATTCAGGCTCATTTAGTAAGTTACTTAACTGATTTGCTGTATTTTGCATATGCGCGAGCCATGCGTGTATGGTACCCGCGACGCGCATATGACGGTCCGTTGTAGCCACGGGCAAATGCCGCCCAGTTTTTGGCTTTGAGTTGCTTGTCGAGTTTTGTCGATTTCAGAAACCGGGCAAATAGTTCCAACTGGTCGCGTTCGGAGCGGCTCATCCGCTCTACGAAGTCGTCGATGTCCTTTGCTCCGCATTTGCGCCAATTAAAACCGCCTATCTGGAACATGCCCCAGAAAGTGCCTTCGATAGCCGTCCGCTCGTCGATGGAGCGGGCTGCGCGCAGACGCGCATGTTGCGCTTTCTGGCGCGAGCCGTACTTCCGTGCCGACGGTGCACTGAACACTAACGGATGCGACTTGCGGTATTTCGACAGGTTGACCCCGTTGCGCCGGGCAAACTGGGTAAACATGGAGAAATCGAAGTTAATCAACGGCACACCCGGCTCACAGAACCCCTGATGTGACGGCCCGGCCTCTATCTCCACGACTGCCTTAATCGCCGCAGGCTCCACACCGAGCATCTCGGCGACTTCCTTATAATCCTCTTCCGTCAGCCTGAGTATCTCGCCGGCAGCACCTGCCACAGAGTCGCCCTCCGCCAAGGTTTCATCAATCCGGGCGGAATCCTGAGCGCACGGCGCGGCTTGCGCAGGTTCTGGTGGCCGGTGTCTGACACGCCGGCGGGCATTACCGTCTGTCGCAATAAGCGACAGCAAAAGGGATATCAAAAGGAGCTTCTTCATCAAGTGGCTGCTTGTCGATAGAGTTCAGGGCATGTTGAGAAGTGTTATTACTTTTCCTCAGCTACTTTGGTGAGAGTCAGTTTCAGCTGCTCCCAGAACCGTTCCACAGTCGGGATATGCATTCTCTCCGATGGTGAGTGGACATCACGCAGAGTGGGACCGAACGACACCATGTCGAGATGCGGGAACTTCTGCAAGAACAGGCCGCACTCCAGCCCGGCATGTATGGCCGTAATCTCAGGCGTGATACCATACAATTCCTTATACGCGTCACGCGCCTTCTCCATTATGGGAGAATTCATGTCGGGCTGCCATCCAGGATAGCCTTCACCCTGCTTAACCTCAGCACCGGCAAGCGTAAACAATGCCTTGACCTGGTTAGCAATATCGAACTTACGCGACTCTACAGAGCTGCGCTGGCTGGTCGTAACCAAAATCTTGTTGTCATCAACCATCTTCACGGAAGCGAGGTTTGTCGATGTCTCCACAAGCCCCTGAAGCTCACGGCTCATAGAGATAACCCCATGGGGAGCTGAATAAATGGCACGGATGAGATTGGACGACGTAGTCTGGTCTATCACAAATTCAGGCTTCTCCGTGCTTTCGAGAGTCAGTTTCATGCCTGTTTCAAGACCTTTGTATTCGTTTTCAAGCTCGGCTATCAATTCATTGAAAGCCACACGGACATCCTCTTTACGTGAAGTATGCACACCAAACACAGCATGGGCAGCACGAGGGATGGCATTACGGAGATTGCCTCCATCGATCTCGGCGATTACCACTTCATGACGGAGCGAGATGCCGTAGAGGAAACGTGCTATAATCTTGTTGGCATTTGCACGTCCCAGATGTATGTCGCCGCCCGAATGTCCTCCTAACAGACCCGAAACATCAGCCTTGAAATATATGAAATCCGTAGGAGCGAACGAGCGGCTGTAATGAAACGCAGCCTGAGTGTCGATACCTCCGGCACAACCGATAAAAAGCACCGCGTCATCTTCCGAGTCAAGATTGAGCAGTATGCTGCCTTTAATCATACCCTCTCCGAGATTATACGCCCCGGTGAGGCCGGTCTCTTCATCGACAGTGCAAAGGGCTTCAAGCGGGCCATGCACATAATCTTTGTCAGTCAATGCAGCCAGCGATGCAGCGATGCCGATGCCGTTGTCAGCGCCCAATGTGGTGCCGTCGGCTCGCAGCCACTCTCCGTCGACTATGGTCTTGATGGGGTTGTTGTCAAAATCGAAATTCTTGTCGTTGCTTTCGCACACCATATCCATATGCGACTGCAACACCACCATGGGGGCATTCTCATAGCCCGGAGTAGCAGGGACAAACATCGCCACATTGCCTATGGCATCCGTCTTGACTTCTATATCATGCTTTTTGGCAAAATCGAGTAGATATTGGCGGATTTTCTCCTCCTTTTTCGATGGTCTCGGCACCTGGTTGATTTCATCAAATATTTCAAACACTCGTGCCGGTTTAAGGTCCTTGATAGTCATAACGTAAATATATTAGTAGGTATGTTAATTTTTCTAATTTAAAGCACACTAAGGTACAAAATAAATTTCACTTGTCTGCAAAAATCATCTAAAATTTATAACTTTGCACCGCTAATAACACTATTACATTCCTTATTCATTTCAATGAAACATCACTTAGCGATCGCTGCAACCGGTGTGGTTGCCATGCTTTCCACTGCTCTGGCAGGATGCGCAGGGTCAGCCGACAAGGCCGCCGGAGCCGACGACAAAGCTGCGGTATCAGACAGCACAAAAAGTGGCGTGATACTCAACATCCGCTACATAGATGCCGACTCCGTAAGTGCTAACTATAATCTGGCAAAGGACTTCAAGGAAGCCGCCTTACGCACCTACAGCAAAATCGAATCAGCCCAAAACAGCCGTGCTGCCGAAATACAGCGTCTCGGTCAGAAAATCGAGCAGAACATGCGCAGCAACTACTATGTCGGCAAAGAATCAGAATACGAAGCCGATGTGCGCCGCCTCAACAAGATGCAGCAGGACGCAGAGACATATATGGCCAACCTGCAGCGCACCTCACAACAGGAGATGGCACAGCAGCAGATAGAGCTCAACGACAGCCTCGAGTCGTTCCTCAAGGAATACAACAAGGAGAAAGGCTACGACGCTATCCTCTTCAAAGCTGCCGGCGCTTACTTCAACCCGGCTCTCGACATCACCAAGGAAGTAACAGCCGGTCTCAACGCACGTTACAACAAGGTCGAGAAAAAGAAATAATACAGATGCACCCGGCTCTCCCCATAGAAATCAGATTGGGGCTGCCGGCGACAGATAAACCTGACAGGGACGAGGCCAAAGCCTCGCCCCTGTCATTGTCAACACATAAGCGAGTGGAAAGTTAACTCAGTCTCCAGAATACTCGCTTACATATTTATCCCCCGAGTGCTTGCTACCTCGTAAAAAACAAGAACAATGCTACAGGACACACTGCATCCCACCCACACTTCCACATCAGAGACATTGAGCCGCGAACGGTTTTCGCTGACATTCCTGTTACTCACCGTAACATTTTGTGTATGCCTGATAATCTCCAACCTTATGGAGATTAAGACCGTAGATTTAGGCTTCATGACCATAACCGCCGGCGTAGCCGTTTTTCCCATTTCATATATAATCAACGACTGCATAGTGGAAATCTACGGTTTCCGCAAAGCCCGGCTTGTCATACTGCTCGGATTCACTATGAATCTGCTGACGGTGATGCTCCTCCACCTCGGCCTATGGCTGCCGGGGTCTGACACATGGACCCAACAAGAGGCCATGGAAGCGATATTCGGAGCCGCCCCACGCATATTATGCGCATCATTTACAGCTTTTCTCGCCGGCTCGCTCACCAATGCCTGGGTTATGGCGAAAATGAAGCAGTCTGCTTCAGCCGACGGCAGAAACGCTACTTCAGCGGCTCGATTCTCGGCACGCGCCATCCTCAGCACCATATGGGGCGAAGGCATCGACAGCATCATATTTTTCCCTTTGGCATTTGCCGGAGTGCTGCCGTGGGGTGTCATTATCTCACTGATACTGACCCAGACCGTACTCAAGACCGTGTATGAAATTATCGCATTGCCGCTGACAGTCATACTCGTGAAGAAATTGCGCCATATGGAATGTAATCCCATCCTGTCAGCTTAGAGTTTTTACATCTGACATGAAATACGACGGACAACAGATAGATATGGTCTGGATAGACCTCGATGATACCCTGATCGACTTCAAGGGTGCGTCACGCATCGCGCTCCGCAAGGTTTACGACGAAGAACGCCTTGACCGCTTCTTCTCTTCGCCTAAAGCGTGGGAAATGGCTTACGAACAGCATAATTACCACCTATGGCAACTCTACAGCGGAGCGAAAGTAGACCAGCCGACACTACGCATGGAACGCTTCAGACTGCCTTTAGTAGAAGCCGATATCGCAGACGACATAGCACGGTCCATGTCTGCCCGCATGGATCCTGTCTACCTGCAATATCTTGCCGATGCGTCGACAGTGCTGCCGGGCGCAATCGAACTCATCGACACCCTCAAAGGGACGGGAGTACCTGTCGGCATACTTAGCAACGGATTCACAGAGGTACAGAACCGCAAGCTACAAGTCACCGGGCTCGACAAAATGATAGACCTGATGGTGCTTAGTGACGAAATCGGCATAAACAAGCCCAATGCCGGGCTGTTTGAACATGCGATGAAACGCGCCAGGCAGTCATCCCCTTCAGCCCAACTGATGATAGGCGACAATGCCACTACAGACATAGCCGGAGCGATAAGCGCAGGCTGGAACGCTATATTGTACGACCGCTCGCTGCCTCTGCTCCACACACGCGGACAAGGCTACCACATAGTAAGCGACCTCGGGCAGATACCATTCCTGCTGGAATAAACGTTATCATTATATACGCACACACCAACTCTGTCACAAACAAACGTCATGAAAATCCATTTCTCAGCCATATGGGCCGCCATGCTTACATGTGTGGCACTCAGCGCATGTTCAAGCGACGACGACTCGGATATGCCACAGGCTCCTGCAACGGGCACTAAAACTGTTACTATAACAGCAGTAGATTATAATCCCGCACCAGGCCAGTTTGTCAACGAAATGCCTGAATACGTATCAGGAATGACACGGCAACAAATCCAACAGGCCGCCCTCGCCGACATACAGCGCGGCCGCGGGGTATCGCTCGGCGGATTTGGCGGCTACATCGTCATGGAGCTTTCCGAACCTATCAAACACCGCCCTGACGGCCTGGACTTCAAGGTACTCGGCAATGCTTTCAAAGGTAGTGCCGAGCCCGGAGTAGTAGAGGTATCGACCGATGGAACTCAGTGGTATGCATTAGCCGGACAAAACTGGGACGAGGCCGAGCGTAATCTCACTATCACATATTACCAACCGGCAGAAGAAGCCACTCCGCAGCAATATATCCGCTGGACTACATCCGACGGCCAGTCAGGGTGGATGATGCGCAACCCCGGATTCCACACCGACCACCCATATTTCCCCGGATGGGAGGACGGCATTTCGTCCATCACCTTTACAGCCACAAAGCTCCCAAACAACTGGTTTTTTGACTCATCCACAGAAAATTACGTGGGCGAAGCACGATTAGGCTATGCCGACTCCTGCCCTAACAACTCGGCTGAATCATGGCTGAATCTAGCCAATGCCGTAGATGCGGCAAACCGTCCCGTAACCGTCGATAATGTCCGATACATAAAGGTCACGACCGGGGTAATAGACAGCAACACCGTCACTGGAGAATGCTCTACCGAAGTCATGGGCATACAGGTCATGGCCCTGTAACAGTTTTTTCATCGTGGCTCTGCTGCAAAATATCAAAGTACGCCTCACGGCAGCCATACTATTCATGGCATACGCATGTACATACGGATGCTATGCTACCGGGGTAATAAGGTTTGACCGAATAATAGCGGCATCAATATGCGGCGACAGCATCAGCCAAAATGCCATGCTCGACTCGCTGCGTCCGGCGGTGGATGCAATGGCACGCATAGGCATATTGGAGAACGACGACCTCGACGGGCTGAAGAAATATGCCGAAGGGCGAGCATTCAGATTCTTTGCCCCGGACATCGATGCAAGGCTTGACTATGATAAATTTGCAGCCCGTATAGACTCCACAATACACGCCGTCACATCTTTGCTGCCCGAAATCTCCGTCCCGAAACATGTGTACGGCATCATCACACCCTACAACCAGTCAGTGATGAACGTAGACTCCGTGATGCTCATAGGACTCAATCACTATTTAGGCGCGGACTACGATGCTTACAGCTATTTCGAGCCGTATTTGCGCCGACAGAAAGACTCCAGAAAAGCTGCCTATCACATAGCGGAGTCACTCGTGCAGCAACGCTACCCGTATCTTGCAGACAGTACGGCTACAGCTCTCAACTACATGATACATGACGGTGCTGTCACTGCCGCCTTAATGGCTGCTGTGCCGGAAGCGTCACTCGCCGATGCAGGAGGATGGACCCCAGAGGAACTCCTATGGCTTGAGCAACACGAATCAGAGTTGTGGGAGGCCATGAAAGCTAAAAAAATGCTGCAAACATCCGACCCCAAAACACTCTCGCAACTGTTTGCGCCATCGCCCGGCACACTTATTTTTGAAAACCATGCCCCGGGGCGCACCGGCCGCTATATCGGCTACCGTATGGTGCGCTCATATCTTGACTCCGACCCGTCAGCCGACATCTCAGACCTGCTCACCCCGACAGGCTACATGGACGATGCATCTGAAATAAGTGGATGTTATCATCCTGCAAGCATGTAATACTTCCACATACTTCACCGTGAGATTAGAGATTTCAAAAGACACCAATAACATCCTACGCGGAATAGCGATTCTGTGCATCGTATTGCATAACTTCTGCCATTGGCAGGGAGTATGTGAAAATGAGTTTACATTTGCCGTTTCCAACATCACCGACCTGATATCAAGCATCAAAAGCGGCATACTCAATGCCGTCTGGGATATTATTTCATTTTTCGGGCATTACGGTGTGGAAATCTTCGTATTCCTAAGCGGATACGGATTAGCCAAGAAACATTCCGTGTCAATACCGCGATTCGGCGGATATATGCGTCACAACATATCCAAACTGTGGATGCTGATGATACCCGGACTCATATGCTACGCACTCATTACCTTTATCACCAGCCATGACTTCGGTTATACAGCACATCAGTCATTTTTCACGCTGACCTTTCTGTCGCATGTCAGCGGAAATGTGATGGGCAACATCGCATACGGCCCTTATTGGTATTTCGGCCTGACGTTACAGCTTTACATCTTTTATTTTGTACTTGTGCACAAGCAGAAAGACAGTATGCTGTTGTTGTGGTCATGCATTGTTATCGGCGGACAGCTCATAATCATCCACGTCGCAGGTGCCGGGAGCGCATTGTTAGATCAGCTTCGAGCGAATCTGTTCATCGCCGTGCCGACATTCTGCCTCGGGGTATACGTAGCAAGGCATCCGGTAGAACTTAACCCCCGCTCATGGCACTGCTATGGACTGTCGGCATTCATCGCAGCGATATTTCTGAGTGTTTGCCCCCATCCCGCTGCATGGCTGGTCAGCTCACTGTTTTGGCCTCTCGCATTGATATGGATATGCACATTGCTGCCACGCCCGGTCAAGATGCTGATGCTCAACGTAGGCATACTTTCGCCTTGGATTTTCGTAGCACATCCGGTAATACGTCAATTATTCTATGGATTCCTGCCGATTAAGGATGAGTATCTACGCTGGTCCTATCTTGTCCTATATCTGATAGCCGCAATAGCATTAGCTTACATCATGCAACGCACAGTCGCGTATGTACGTCTCCGATACCCGGGTGTATTACAACGGCGCAACGGCAAGCTCAGGCAATAGAGTGTCCATAGATAAGCCGGTAGAGAGCAAAGCCGGTAAACCTCCCCCGATAAAAGAAGATGGCAGCGACCAGCCCGGAAAAGATAACCGGAAGGGTTATGTATTGCTCGCACACCGTCTTGGAAACGGTGTTTCCAAGTGCATCCACAGCGTCCACTATGCACGAGAATAGTTTAGCAGCGATTTTTCATCGTCGGATTGTTTTATTTGAGAACTGATTTAAACTTATTGCGGAATTGCAAATTAACGCATCGCGACCGGCACTTAGAGATGTTAGCTCATAGGGGTTGCATCGGCTCTAAATTTAACATTTTGCAACAAGTCTAAACCAGTTCCTTTTGTTAAGAGACTCACAATAATTAGTCAGACATAAAATTATCTCAAATAACCCTGCAAGTGCGGGTTACTTATTTTTCAGTTTGATTCTCACTACTTCAATCACTCCTGGCAGCAGGGAAACGACGATGATGGCCACCAGCAGCAGGTGCAGATTGTCCTGTACAACGGGAAGGTCGCCGAAGAAATAACCGGCAAGGCAGAACAGACCAATCCACAACATGCCGCCGGCAAGATTGTACAGCATGAAATAATAGTAATTCATTTTTCCCATGCCTGCCACGAACGGGGCGAAAGTACGCACGATAGGGACAAAACGGGCGATGACGATAGTCTTCCCGCCATATTTCCTGAAAAACTCGTGTGTCTTTTCCAGATGGCTCTGCTTGAAAACCTTGGAACGAGGATTGCCGAACAGCTTTTCCCCGAAAAAACGGCCGATCATGTAATTGCAGGAATCGCCCAAGACGGCGGCTGCAAACAGGATAAGCATCAGCAGATCAACGCGCAGGGGGACATCGGGCATGGCCGTGACAGCCCCCGCCACAAACAGGAGTGAATCTCCCGGAAGGAAAGGCGTAACCACCAGCCCTGTCTCGCAAAAGATGATAAGGAACAAGATGGCATACGTCCAAAGATGATACTCCTGCACAATGCTCACCAGATACTTGTCTATATGCAATATAAAATCAATCAGAAACTCCATATGATGCTATCATTTAGTATTGTTATGGCTAATCGCATTTCCTGAATGCCGATAAAATAACGACAGCCGTTTTTTCTCCCGCAATCTGGCGGCAATCAGAAATTGCCAGCCTGCAGATTGTCAAGGAACTCCTCTGCATCATTTCCCGTATAGTAGAAGATGGGAGACGCGGTCTCGTAAGTGTAAGGGACATATCTGAACAGTTGTACGGCGGCAAACCGGCGGTCACGGGAAGCCATGTAGTCCAACCTCGCGTTCCCATCCTTTTTCAGCGCGATCCCCTTTGAGGATGCGAAATCTTTCGTTTCAAGTACCTCGCGCAAATAGGACAGCCTGTCAGCGCTCAAGTAACGGCTCCCTTTCCTCACTACACTACAGGTCGGCGCGTAAACCAGATGACCGCTCCCTTTAAGCAGCCTGATAAGACCGACAATGACAAGGAGGAAGCCGCAGACCAGTGACAACGGGCCCGAGACAGAGGACGTATCATACGCATTCAGGGAATAAAGCAGGATAACGATCCCTGCCACGCAGAGTGAAACGGAAATGAGGACAGATGAGATATCGGTGGTTTTCTTAATATCGGGGTGTGCCGTCGAAAACAACGTTCCGGCAGCAGAAGTAACTTGTTCCATTGATTGAGTTTTTTATTTTTTGCTTGTTTAAATGTTTGATTGTAAGCAGGAATAGGGTATGTGCCTTTCACTTTCGGTCACATCCCACCCTTTCTCATAAGGTAAAAACGGCAAAAAATAAAACGCTAAATAAGGATACGCCTCATTCCGAAAATATAATGGTCGCAGGCATCGTTCCAACTGAAACAGCGTGACGTGTCATACACACGAGTATGGATGGAAATCTGGTTAGCCATGCAAACCGCCATATCCCGTAACAAGAGTTTGAAGGAATGAATTGTCTTGAAAGAGATAAACCGAAACATGCCTTTTACCAGCGCGTTGGTACGGCAAGGCATGTGGTGTATTTCGCCGACGATATCTGACAGTTTTTTCTCTTTGCTTTTCAGGAGATGTGCCTCCATATCGCCCCCCCTGTCGGCACTCACAGTCAGGCATGGCATACTGCACTCCATGCCCGTCGAGACATCGCCAGAGGGGGTATGCGCTGACCTGCCGTGAAAAAGCACGACCGACAGCATCAAAAATATGACCGCAACATACCCTTTCATTTTTTTACGAGGTACAAAATTAATATTTAGATGAAAATATGTCGTTTTTTACGGCAAATTTAACAACTCTAAAAAAGCACTCTGCATAATGATTCATGGGGTTATTACAACGGCGCAACGGCAAGCTCCGCCAGTAATCGCCGCATCAGTCCTGAAGGAGATGTAGAGCGGTGATGATAGCGGTGGTGGTCGACTGGTCGATAATCCGAGTACGCGAACCGCCGAAATGCCATGTAGCTATGGCCGGCTCAGAGCCGCGCAATGAAGCTCCGACAACCACAGTCCCTACAGGCTTCCCGTCCGTTCCTCCGCCTGGGCCGGCTATGCCGCTTGTAGCCATCACAAGGTCGGCATCACAAGCCTTATGCGCCCCACGTAGCATCTCCGCAACGGTCTGCTCGGATACCGCTCCATACCGCTCCAAGGTCTCAGACCTGACTCCGAGGAGATTCATTTTCATATCATTGCTGTAGCTTACTATACCGCCCTTCATCACGTCGGAGCATCCGGGCACCGTGGTGATTTCATGCGCTATGTTTCCTCCAGTGCAGCTCTCGGCAGTAGCGATGGTCAGGCCTTTAGCCCGGGCTGCTTTCACGAGGACTTCCGGCAGAGGCACATCCTCTTTAGCCACGACATGCTTGCCGAGCAAGGCTATCATTTTGTCATATTCGCGGTCAAGGTCGGCACTTAGCGCAGCTGCATCGGCCGCCTTGCCGTCAAGACGCAGACGAATCAACCGCGCTTTGGGCAGATATGCTATATGGAGATGCTGAGGCAAAGCCTCCTCCCATTCGGCAAGAACCATGGCCACACGGCTCTCGCTCAAATCAGCCACAAGGGCTACACGATGGTCAAGAGCCACATCGGACGGAAAGCGAGAAAGCAGACGAGGCATAACTTTGCGCTGCATCATGGTAAGCGTCTCATGCGGCACACCAGGCATGGATACGAGAACTTTGCCATCATGCTCAAACCACATAATAGGAGCCGTGCCCACCTCGTTTTGAATCACGTCACACGAAGTAGGCACCATGGCCTGTGCCCGTGTAAGTGCATTAAGCTCTCGGCCGTTGCGCGTCATTACTGATATGACATTGTCAAGAACAGCAGCATCCTCACGCAGCTCTCCGCCGAAATATGCAGTCAGAACACCCTTGGTTATGTCATCTTTCGTCGGGCCGAGACCACCTGTAGTAAGCACCACATCGGTAGCTGCAAATGCCCTGTCTATGGCCTGACGGATAGCATCGGCACTGTCAGCGACGACCTGCACATTGTCAAGTTTCCACCCGTAAGGGTCAAGCATCCGCGCTATCGAACCGCTGTTGGTGTCAGTGACCTGGCCTAAAAGCAGTTCGTCACCGATAGCAATGATAGAGTATTTCATTTTTAGACTGTTAAGACTATACAGTTACTCGCGCAAATGGCACGGCATCCAATGAGCAATATTCTCCGTTTAGGGCTTTAAAATGTCCGGCAATAGCCACCATTGCGGCATTGTCGGTAGTGAACTTACGAGGGGGTATAAACGCTTTCAAGCCATTACGGGTGCAATAATCAGCCACAGCCTGACGCACCCCGGAGTTGGCAGACACACCGCCGCCGATGGCCACTGTCTTTATGCCGGTCTGTTTGACCGCCTTGTCGAGCTTATCTATCAGAATATCGATGATGGTACGCTGCAACGATGCTGCAAGGTCGGCCATATTTTCCTTGACGAAATTCTCATTTTTCTTTTTCTCGTCGCGAAGGGTGTAAAGAAAAGATGTTTTCAAGCCACTGAAACTGTAGTCAAGTCCGGGGATATGCGGTTTGGCGAACTTGAACTTGGATGGGTCACCCTGCTGTGCCAGACGGTCCACATGAGGTCCGCCCGGATAAGGAAGTCCCATCACTTTGGCGCATTTGTCAAACGCCTCGCCTGCGGCATCGTCGATGGTACGCCCTATAATCTCCATATCCTCTGGCGAACGCACTATGATAAGCTGGCTATTACCTCCCGAGATGAGTAAGCACAGATAGGGAAATTCAGGGACTTCGTCATCCTCCTTTTCGCGAATGAAATGGCTTAGGACATGGCCATGGAGATGGTTGACATCGACCAAAGGCACACCCAAGCCTATAGACATGCCTTTTGCAAACGAGGTGCCGACAAGCAGCGAGCCAATCAGACCCGGACCACGGGTAAAAGCTATGGCAGTGAGTTCCTGCGGCGTTATGCCGGCCTGCTTTATGGCAGCATCGACCACAGGGACGATATTCTGCTGATGTGCACGTGATGCCAACTCCGGCACTACTCCGCCCCACTGTTCATGCACCTGCTGAGAGGCGATGACATTGGAGCGGAGCAATCCGTCAGCTATCACAGCGGCCGAAGTATCGTCACATGACGACTCTATGCCGAGGATAACGCTATGTTTCATATATGTAGATTTTATTTGGATTTACTATTGAGCTGCGAGAGCAGTTCGGCGACGGCAGCTTCAATCTGGCTGTCGGTACCCGTCACCACAGTCGCAGGATCGTTGAGTACCAGTATATCAGGTTCCAGCTGCTGGTTTTCAAGGAACGAACCATCTGGTATCTGCATACCCACTACAGGCACGCCGAAAAACATCGACTGATCCTGAAAATCTATCCAGTTGACCGAAGTCATGGTGCCAGGGACAGGCGCGCCGACAAGTTTGCCAAGATTCTTATGCTTATAGACCCACGGCGTGCCATGCGCATTGCTGTAATTAGCCTCGCAGATAAGCATGATTGAAGGCTTGTTCCACCGGCGTGAAGGCATTTCACCGGCTTTCTTGCCATGCACCATCTGGGTCATGTACGTCTCACCAGACAGAAGCACTTCGATATCTTCATGCAGACGGCCGCCACCATTCCAGCGTGTGTCTATAATCATAGCTTCACGCTGATAATAACGTCCAAGCATATCCGCATAAATCGTACGGAAGCTCTCATCGGTCATGTCACGCAGATGCACATAGCCGAGACGGCCACCTGAAAGGCTGTCGACGAGCTGGCGGTTACGTTCCACCCATCGGTCATAAAGCTTGTTATTGAGAGTGGCTCGGCTTATGGGCTTGACTACCTCATCAAATCGTTTGCCCGACACAGGGTCATATATGGATACGAGGGTGTTTTTACGGACAGCCCGCTTAAGCAGTACATCCATAGTCGTCGAGTCAGTCAGAGCTTCCCCGTTGATTTTCTCGATAACCATACCGGGGCGCAGCTTCGATGATGCGCGGCGGAATGGAGTGCCCTTGACAATCTCAGCCACTTTCATGCCCGGTCCGGTGTAGTTCATGTCATACAGAAGCCCGAGCACAGCCGACGGTTCCTTAGAGCCGTCAGGGAAATAGCGCGCGCCGGTATGCGACACATTGAGTTCGCCCAGCAGTTCGCTCATCATCTCCGCAAAGTCGTAATTATTGGTTATATGAGGGAGATAACGACGGTACTGTGCTGTCAACGCCGGCCAGTCGACACCATTCATGTCGGGGACATAGAACCGCTCCGACACTTCACGCACTGCGAAATCATACATCGCTTCACGCTCGGCAGGGGCATCGACACGCAACTTACCGCTGACTTTAACAGGCTTGACCGACTCGGAAGCCAAATCCATCTTCTTCAGACTGCTGGAGCCAATCATAAACATAGTCTTTCCTTTTGAATCCGTATCAAGCCGCATATTGCGTCCGCCAAGCTTCTCGGCGATAGAGACATCGCCCTTGCGAGGCACCACCTTCCAGAGGTCATAGCCGTCCTCAAACTTACTCATGTAGTAAAGCACTTCTTTGCCGTCCTCCCCTACCATGATGAAATCGCCGAGATTGGACGAGTTAGGTGTCAGGCGCAACACTCGGTCACGTATGCCGTCAAGCTCAACCTTGATTGCCTTGGTATCGTCGGATTTCTTGTCCTTGTCGGATTTCTTCTTTTTATCAGACTTTTTCTTGCTATCCTTGTCGGTCTCTTTGGCCTCCTTGGCTTTTTCTTCGGCCTTTGTCAAGAGTTTAAACTCCTCCTCGTCAAGCATGAAGCGGTCCATAGCCTCCTGATTCATAAACACAATCATCACATCGGACTGCGACCCCCAGGAAGCGTGGCTGCGCATACCATAGCGGTCGGTCTCAAATATGATGGCATTGCCGTCAAGAGCCCACCGGGGATTATAGTCAAAATATCCAGTCCCGGTAAGATTGGTCTGCTCTCCGCTCTCGGCATTAATCAGCACTACGTCATAGTAAGGCTCATGCTGATTCGTGTTGAGGAAAGTGACTATCCATCGGCTGTCAGGGCTCCAATGGTAGTCTGTATCAAGGCTACGCGAATATATGCCGCTACCATCAGTCAACGCCTTGGATTTACCCGAGGCGACATCCATAACCATGATGGAGTCGCGGTTTTGGAGATAGACGATTTTCTTGCCGTCTGGCGAATATTTCGCGCCAGTGCGGTCAACGCCGTCAGGCTTGAACAGGGGACGCTCGTCGATTACAGTGGCATTGGAGAAATTGGGGTCTTCGTCACGCGCTATCGAAGCTTCATAGATGTTCCAAGAGCCGTCACGCTGCGAGGTATACAGCAACTTACGTCCTTCTGGATGCCATGACACCTCCATCTCCATGGCAGGAGTTTTGGAAACCTGCTTGGTCGTGGCATAGTCGGCAGAAGTCACAAACACCTCTCCACGTGAAACCAAAGCCAGCTCAGAGCCGTCGGGCGACGATGCACCACATGAATAATCGCCCAACGCCACTAATTCAGGCTGTTCAGACAGGTCGTCTATGATAGATATGTCAATCTTACGAGGTGTCCCAGAAGGCTGCTGGGCATATATTTCACCATCGTATGTGTAGACCAGAGTGCCGTTGCTGCCCATCGAAAGGAAACGCACAGGTGCGCCTGTAAAGCGGGTCACAGCAGTCACCTTGGCGGGAGAATCCATCTCAAATGTGTACACGTTCATAGAGCCGCCGTCACGTTCGCTCAGGAAGTACACCGTATGTCCGTCAGGAGCCAATACCGGATTGCGGTCCTCGCCACCACGAGCTGTCAGATTGGTATGCCGCCCGGTAGAGGCATCGTAATTCCATATATCGCGTGTGACCGAAGAGGTATGATGCTTGCGCCACACATCCTCCATGCCTTTCTGGTCCTGATAGAGGAAACTCTTGCCGTCAGGCATATAAGAGATGCTTTCAGCCGGAGAGGCCAGAATCTGTACGGAAGCTCCGCCGCTCACAGGTACAGAATACAGCTCTGTCAAACGTCCTGACGGAAACAGGCGGCTGGTAACGGGGTCCTGTATGGCTGCGGAATACACCACCGACTGACCGTCAGGAGTAAAAGCCTCCGGCACGACATTGACACTACCGAAAGTCAACTGACGGGCCACACCACCTTTAGCACTCATCACATAGAGGTTCATCGCTCCGTCACGGTCGCTTGCAAAAGCAATCAAACTGCCGTCGGGCGACCACACAGGAGCTTTCTCCATACCGGGCAAGGTCGTGATGCGCCGTGCCTCTCCGCCCTTGACCGGCACGGTGAACAGGTCGCCCTTGTAACGGAATACAACCGTAGCTCCGTCAGGAGAAACTTTGGCATCCCTGAGCCACAGAGGATCAGCATCCGCGCATAAAGCCGGCACTGTAGCAGCCACTGCTACGGTAAATGTGATGAGTATGTGTTTCATATGGTGAATTTATGGTTATGGGTAATGGGTTAATATATTGTCGTGGTTATTATGTCACAAAGAGCGCATCTGCATATGCGGATGCACTCATATATGTAATAGATGTAGTAGAGACTCAGAAGATTACAGCGCGAGCAGTTTTTCGATGTTAGCCTTGACAGCATCTTCAGGCTGTGCGCCGGTCATACGAAGTTCCTTGACCTGCTGGCCGTTCTTGAAGAAAAGCAGCGTGGGGATGGACATGATACGATTGGCTGACGCAAGGTCATTTTCCTCATCCACATTGTATTTCCCGATGACAACGCGGCCTTCGTATTCCTCAGCCAGCTTCTCTATGACAGGGATTAAACGTTTGCAGGGGCCACACCATGTAGCCCAAAAGTCCACCACTACAGGCTTACCCGACTCTATAAGCTCGCTTACGGAAGCATCGGTAAAATTAAGTGCCATAAAATAGAGTATTTATATATTAAGTTAGTCAACAAAGTTACCTCTTTTCGCCCATTATTCAAAATCCGCATGGAGAGAGTCAGATAAGGAGTCAAATTATGTAGAGGCTGTTTATCTCAGGCTATCGTTTTGCCGAATGGAAACAGAGCCAGACGCATGAGCTTGAAATGCTGCAGACCAAACGGGATGCCTATGACGGTAATGCAAAACAGCAAACCCCACGCAAGATGGGTCAACGCTATCGGGATGCCGCCGAGAAACCACCATACCACATTCATTATACCTGCCAGGCAACCTGACGGCCACCCGGTCTTGACCACATCTGTGCCAAACGGCCACAGTGCTACCGCTGCAAGTTTCATGGTCTGCAGACCGAACGGGATGCCTATGATGGTTATCATCATCAACACACTCGAAATGGCGTACTCGATGGCAATCATCAGACCGCCGAACAGAAACCAAAATATATTCAGTAATATGTTCATATCATTTTAAGTTCTTGCTTATTACCTGCAAAGACATCCGATTACTTTCCTGTAAGAATCGACTGTATGTCTGAGAGCTTGTTGAGAGCCTGCAACGGAGAGAGCGAATTGATGTCTATGCCGAGGATTTCGTCACGGACAGCACTCAGCACCGGGTCGTCAAGCTGGAAGAAGCTCAGCTGTATCCCGTCCTCCATACGCTGATTCGGAGCGAGAGATGACATGGTCGCCGGAGTTACCGACGAGCCGTTGTCACGGTTGGCGGCTTCAAGGCGATGCAACACTTCGTCGGCGCGGGTCACGATGCTTCGCGGCATACCGGCCAGTTTGGCCACGTGTATTCCGAAACTGTGTTCAGAGCCTCCGCGTGAGAGTTTGCGGAGAAACACTACTTTGCCATCGATTTCCTTGACCGAAACATTATAATTGACCACACGCTCAAACGACCGCTCCATCTCGTTGAGCTCGTGGTAATGCGTTGCAAAGAGGGTCTTAGGATGCATGGAGCCATGCTGGTGGATGTATTCGACTATCGCCCATGCTATAGAGATGCCGTCATAGGTAGACGTGCCACGGCCAAGCTCATCAAATAGTATCAGCGAACGCTGGCTCATATTGTTGAGAATCGAAGCTGCCTCATTCATCTCCACCATAAACGTAGACTCGCCAAGAGAGATGTTGTCGCTGGCCCCCACTCGCGTAAATATCTTATCGACCACACCTATACGAGCGCTTTCGGCAGCCACATAGCACCCTATCTGAGCCATCAGCACATTGAGAGCCGTCTGGCGCAAAAGAGCCGACTTACCCGACATGTTAGGACCCGTAATCATCATTATCTGCGTCTTGTCATTGTCAAGATGCACAGTATTGGATATATACGGCTCACCCGGAGGCAGCTCACGCTCAATGACAGGATGACGAGCCTCCACAAGGTCGATGCTCAACGAATCGTCGACCACAGGACGTGAATAACGGTTTTCGATAGCTACGCGTGTAAACGAACTGAGCACATCAAGGCGGGCCACCATCGTGGCATCGAGCTGTATCGCAGGGATAAACTCGGCAATGTCAGCCACAAGGTCGTTATACAGACGCAATTCTATAGAGTCTATCTTGTCCTGGGCACCGAGTATCTTCTCCTCATACTCCTTAAGCTCCTGAGTTATGTAACGCTCCGCGTTGACGAGCGTCTGCTTGCGAATCCATTCCGAGGGGACCTTGTCTTTATGTGTATTTGTGACCTCTATATAGTAACCGAATACGTTATTATATGCCACCTTAAGACTTGGGATGCCCGTAGCCTGTATCTCGCGCTGCTGCAGACGCAGCAGGTATTCCTTGCCATGGTACACGATGTCGCGAAGCTCGTCAAGCTCTGCATCGACACCCGGCTTGATGACCGTGCCACGGTTGACAGCGGCAGGAGCATCGTCTACAATCTCCCTCTCAATGCGGTCATGGACAGCCTTCAACGGGTTAATCTGCTCTCCGATAGTGGCCAAAGCCTTGTTGTCAGCTTCCATACAGACAGCCTTAATCGGTTCGAGAGCACACAAGGCATGTTTGAGCTGGATGACTTCACGCGGCGAAATACGCCCGGTGGCGGTCTTGCCGGTGAGACGTTCGAGGTCGCCTACCCTTTCCAATGCCTCCCTAAGGGATTCACGTGCATCAGGGTCGCGGAAAAAGTATTCCACAACATCCAATCGGGCATTTATCGCCTTGACATCACGCAGAGGGAAAGCTATCCATCTGCGCAGCAAACGGGCACCCATCGGGCTGACAGTGCGGTCGATGACATCAAGCAGGCTCTTGCCCTCATCGCCGAGAGCACTCAGCAGCTCAAGGTTACGCACAGTGAAACGGTCAAGACGCACATACCGGTCCTCTTCGATACGTGCGATAGACGTAATGTGCGAGGTGCGCGTATGCTGTGTTATGTCGAGATAATGGAGTATAGCCCCAGATGCAATGATGGCTGCCTGCATATTGTGGATGCCGAATCCTTTGAGCGAACCTGTCTCAAACTGCTTCAACAGCCTGTCCATAGCCGCCGTCTCCGTAAATATCCAATCGTCAAGCTCGAAGCTGAGATAATGCGGAGCAATCTGCTCGTCGAGTATCGCACGCTTGCCACGTTCTACCAGCACCTCCTTCGGGGCGAACGCGGCAAGCAGCTTCCCGACATATTCGTTGTCGCCCTGGGCGGTGAGGAACTCACCGGTGGATATGTCAAGGAACGACACTCCCGTCACATGCCGGTCTATGTGGATAGCGGCGAGAAAATTGTTCTCGCGGTGGTCGAGGATGTTATCGTTGATAGACACACCCGGAGTGACCAGCTCAGTGATACCGCGCTTGACGAGTTTTTTGGTCAGTTTGGGGTCTTCAAGCTGTTCGCATATGGCCACACGCTTTCCCGCCCTGACAAGTTTAGGCAAGTAGGTGTCGAGGGCATGGTGGGGAAACCCGGCCAGTTCGACATGCTGCGCCACCCCATTGGCCCGTCGCGTCAACGTGATGCCGAGTATTTCCGAAGCCGTGATGGCATCTTCGGAAAATGTCTCATAGAAATCGCCGACCCTGAAAAGCAGCACTGCATCGGGATGTTTCTGTTTCATCTCGATGTACTGCTTCATCAGCGGAGTCTCAACTATCTTCTTGGCCACTGGTGATGAAGGGATGTCGTTATGCTATCGTTATATATAGGGAATTGGATGTATTATTTGCCGTTTACCAACGACATCCCGCGCAGGATGGCTTCGCGGTTGAGCGGAAGCAGATGATGGTGACGCTCGGGAAGGACTTTCTGCAAGCCTTTCATAACACTCTCCACTGGCACCACTGGCACAATGGCGAGTAACGCCCCAAGAAGTATCATATTGTAGGTCTTGGAGTTCTTCATGTCTATGGCAGCATCCATGCCGTTGACCTCGTAAACGGTTATGTCGGAGCGAGTGGGCTTGTGGTGGATGCCATAGGGGTCGTATATCAGAACGCCTCCAGGCTTAACACGGCTCTCGAATTTGTCAAGGCTCTGCTGGTTGAGTATGACGGCGACATCGTATGTGTCAAGTACAGGCGAACTGATAGGCGTGTCGCTCAAGATGACCGTGACATTGGCCGTACCACCACGCTGCTCCGGCCCGTATGATGGCATCCACGACACTTCCAAGTCGTCCATAAGACCTGCGTAAGCAAGAATCTTGCCCATAGAGAGCACTCCCTGACCGCCGAAACCGGCTATTATGATTTCCTTCTTCATTGTTTAGGGTGTGTTTCAACGCCCTTGGCGTGAGCCGCAGGGGCGGGATTAACGGTATTTTTCAAATCACCGATAGGATATTTCTTGAACATGTGCTCCACCATCCAGTCATTAGCCTGGACCGGAGTCATCTTCCACCCCGAATTGCAGGTAGACACGACTTCCACCACCGATGTCCCCCTGCCCTCCATGGCGTTTTTGAACGCCTGCTTGATGGCTGCTTTGGTTTTGCGGACAGCTGCGGCGGTGTGTACGCTCTGGCGCGTCACATAGCAAGTCCCGTCAAGACCGACGAGCAGGTTGGTTATGGGCAGCGGGTAACCGTTAAGGTCGATGCGGCGGCCATATGGCGATGTGGATGTCTTCATACCCTCAAGAGTGGTTGGCGACATCTGACCGCCGGTCATGCCATATATACCGTTGTTGATGAATATGATGGCTATGTTTTCGCCACGGTTGGCGGCATGGATAGTCTCGCCCGTGCCTATGGCAGCCAAGTCGCCGTCACCCTGGTATGTGAACACCATACGGTCAGGATTAAGACGCTTCACCGCCGTGGCGACAGCCGGGGCGCGACCGTGCGCAGCCTCTATCCAGTCGATGTCTACATAGTTATAGGCAAACACGGCGCAGCCTACCGGGGCAATGCCGATGGTTTTGTCCTGCAGACCCATTTCCTCAACGATCTCGGCGATGAGCTTATGTACTACCCCATGGCTACATCCCGGGCAATAGTGCATATGGTTGCCGTTAAGCAGCGCAGGGCGCTGATAAACGATATTTTCCGGTTTTTTGATATCTTCGTATGACATAACTACCTTTCGGGGTTAATTTCTGGGAAATCACGATAAAGCGCATCTATTACCTCTGACGGGTTCGGGACTATGCCGCCCATGCGCCCATAGTAATATACGGGGACTTTGCCGTTGACGGCAAGGCGCACATCCTCTACCATCTGGCCGGCATTTATCTCTACCGTCAGGATGCCTTTGACACGTTGTGCCATGGATGCGATGGCCTCTGTCGGGAACGGCCACAAGGTAATCGGACGAATCAGACCGACTTTGATGCCGGCGGCACGCGCTTCTTCTATCGCCTTCAGGCATATACGGGCTATGGAGCCGAAAGCCACAATGAGATAATCGCAGTCATCGGTATAATATTCCTGATACCGCACCTCATTGCTGCGGATGCGCTCATATGTGGCCTGCAGGCGGCGGTTGTTCTCTTCCATCGTGGAGCTTTCAAGCTCCAGAGTGGTCATTATGTTGGGCTTACGTGTGGCTGGACGGCCGGTCACAGCCCACGGGCACTGCTCGGCAATCTCTGCATCGGTGCGCCTTGCCCTCTGCTTGGGCAGACGGACTTTCTCCATCATCTGGCCCACGATGCCGTCGGCAAGAATCATGGCTGGAGTGCGGTACTTGAAGGCGAGGTCGAATCCGAGACAGACAAAATCAGCCATTTCCTGCACCGACGATGGAGCAAGAACTATCAAGTGATAGTCGCCATGGCCGCCACCCTTTGTCGCCTGGAAATAGTCGGCCTGTGACGGCTGTATGGTACCAAGCCCTGGGCCGCCGCGCATTACGTTGATTATCAAGGCGGGCAGCTCTCCTGCTGCTATATATGATATGCCCTCCTGCTTGAGGCTTACGCCGGGGCTGGACGACGATGTCATGACAGCCTTGCCCGTAGAGGCACCGCCATAGACCATATTGATGGCAGCAAGCTCGCTTTCGGCCTGAAGCACTACCATGCCGGTAGTCTCCCAAGGCATCAGCTCTTCAAGAGTCTCAAGGATTTCGCTCTGAGGAGTGATAGGGTAGCCAAAATAGCCGTCAACTCCATATCGGATGGCAGCATGGGCTATGGCTTCGTTGCCCTTCATTAATCTTATTTCTTCATCCATTGTCTTTAATTGTAAAAAGCACTATTGTGTGGACTTGAATTTATTTCCTTAAAGTATATCAATAAAAACAGCCGTGGCCGGCTATTGATTGCAGCCGGACCGGTCAGTCAATCTTCTTACGGTAAACGGTTATGCACGCATCAGGGCAAACCAACGCACAGGCCGCACAACCTATACATTTATCAGGGTTGGCCGTGTAGGCGAAATGATATCCCCGATCATTGACCTCTTTAGGCTGAAGGAGCAACACATCGGCGGGGCATGCCGCTACACAAAGGTCACACCCTTTACATCTCTCGATGTTAATATCTACTGCACCAATTACTTTAGGCATATCAAGCAAAGATTATTGATGGAAAGCATGCTTTAAAACATGTTTTTCCGTCATCATGTTTAATAAATACAATACAAATATAGCTGATTAATTCTGCTCTTATACACTTTTTTACAATTACTTAACAAAAATCACACAAAAGCAAAAAACGTGCAATCGCGCCTTGCCCATTACATCTGAAAATGCGCAGTATACTCCCCGGCGGACATGCGCGGATAGCGACCATGGTTTGCGCCACCAGCCCTATAATCCACCTGCCCTCCGGGACTCCGCTACCGCACCATCGTTGCACAGCAATCCCCACATCCGCCAAAGCTCCGACCAATGGCGCATCACAAAACGTAGGGACGCAGCGGATGGCATTGTCTGTCTTTGTCGGAGGATTGAAACGCTCAGGGCATTGAAACAAAAAACTGGACCTCCCTATCACAGGGAAATCCAGCCAATCATTATGCAAACTGAATTATCGAAAAAACAAAAAATTGACAAATGCGTTTACTGCCCCAAATAGGTCTTAAGCAGTTTGCTCTTTTGACCTTTGAGGCGGCGTATGGCCTTCTCTTTTATCTGACGGACACGCTCGCGTGTCAAATCGAACTTGGCGCCTATCTCCTCAAGGGTCATTTCCTGGCATCCTATGCCGAAAAACATCTTGAGGATTTCGCGCTCCCTTTCGTGGAGCTGACGGAGGGCGCGGTCCACTTCCTTTGACAGCGATTCCTGCGTGAGCGTACTGTCGGCCATGGGCGAATCGTCATTGGTAAGCACATCGAGAAGACTGTTATCCTCGCCTTCCACAAAAGGAGCGTCCACCGAAATGTGGCGGCCTGACACCTTGAGCGTGTCGGCAATCTTCTCCACCGGCACATCTAATCGCTCCGCAAGCTCCTCGGGAGAAGGACGGCGCTCGTTCTCCTGCTCGAATTTCGACAGAGCTTTGCTGATTTTGTTTAGCGAACCTACCTGATTGAGAGGCAGGCGCACTATGCGCGACTGCTCTGCAAGAGCCTGGAGAATCGACTGACGAATCCACCACACCGCATACGAGATGAACTTAAACCCACGGGTCTCATCGAATTTCTGGGCGGCCTTAATCAGGCCAAGATTTCCTTCGTTGATCAGGTCAGGCAGACTTAGTCCCTGATTCTGATACTGCTTCGCCACAGAGACCACGAAACGCAGGTTAGCTCGTGTAAGTTTGTCAAGAGCGCGTGCGTCGCCTTCGCGTATCTTCTGGGCGAGCTCGACCTCCTCCTCTACGGATATGAGCTCCTCGCGGCCGATTTCCTGAAGGTACTTGTCGAGCGATGCACTCTCTCGATTGGTGATTGATTTGGTGATTTTTAATTGTCTCATCTAATCTAACGATAATACTTAGATTTTAACGCGCGAAATTACGATTTTATTTCGTGACATCCAATCATACACCTATCTTTTATGCTTTTTTTAGACTGCCATGCACCGTCACGCCTGGCGGGACCAATGCCAGAGGTCTTTGAGCGTAGGCTTCTTGCCATACATGAATATCCCTACACGGTATATCTTGCCGGCCAACCATGCCGTGAACAAAAACGAAGCCACAAGTATGACCAACGACAGGATCACCTCCCATGCCGCTATGCCGAACGGCAGACGCGCCATCATCACCATAGGAGATGTCAGAGGGATGTAGCTACATGCCACAGCAAGTCCCGACTGCGGGTCCTGCACCGCCGAAAACGAGAGTACCAGACCGAGGATGATAGGCACCATGGCTACAAACGAGAGCTGCGAGGCATCCTGTACATTCTCCACCGCAGAGCCGATAGCGGCGAATATGGCCGCATAGAAGAGGAAACCTGCCACAAGGAACAGCAGCATCACAAACAGCATATTGAAGATGTAGCCGACACTGCCGAGCGTTGCCACCGTATTGACGAAATCGGCATCATACTGCGACGTGGCAGCGTCAAATGTGCCGGCCTGCACAGCCGATACTTCGCTCATCATTTCCGTTGGCAGTGTAGCCGGGATCACGAACGCCGAGATGCAACAGAGCAGTGCCATCCATATCAGTATCTGCACTACCGCCACGCTTGCTATGCCGAATATTTTGCCGAGCATCAGGTGGACGGGCTTGACCGACGTGACCACGAGCTCGAGCACGCGGTTGTTTTTCTCCTCAATGATGCTCGACATAACCATCTGACCGTAAAGCAGCAGGAACATGTACAGTACGAGGGCAAGTCCGATACCGAGCACGAAGCTCAATGCGCTCGATTCCTGCGACAACTCGTCGGTGTCATTGCGGAATGTCAGCAGCTGCACGTCGCTGTGTATGTCATCCATCACCTGACGCAGATTCTCGATGTTGCTCCTCTCTATGCGGCGGCTCTCGATGATGTCGTTGAGCTGGGCTTGGAGCTCCCCTTCCACATTCATCGACACCGGGCCATTGCTGTAGTAGGCTATGCCCGAGGTATTTTCTACCGCAGTCGAAGGTATATAAAGTATGCCTGCGACATCCTTCATGGTCAGGGCGGAGTCAAGCACCTGGGCACTCCGGCTGAACGTCACATCCTCAGTGTCATGCAAATCCGGGGCTATGACACCTGTTTCGTCTACGACTACTATATTCCGCCCGTCGCTCGATGAGAACTGCATCATCAGAGCCGGAAGCACCGACAGCAGGAGCATCAGCAGCGGCATGAGGATGGTGACGATGATAAAACTCTTTTTGGAAACGCGTTCTATAAATTCGCGCTGTATTATCAGGGATATCTGATTCATGTCTGTCCTTATTAATTTCAGAGCCGTGTCGACTCCACTACATTGATAAATATATCGTTCATCGATGCCATGGCTTCGTTGAATGACAGGATGGTGCCGTGCTCGTTGACAGCATTTATCAACCCACGCACATCGGCATCAGGAGAGAGGTGGACCTTCAGAGTCGACGTACCGTCGTCATTTCGTTCCATGGTCCGCTCTACGGTCATAGGCTCGATGGACGGCAGCAGCAGCTTGTCGCCCTCGTCGGCCAGCCCGATGACGTAACGGTCCTTGCAGAAACGCCGGCGTATCTCATCGACATTGCCTGATAGGACGTTGCGAGAGCTGTTTATCAGCGTGATGTCATCGCATATCTCCTCTACGCTCGACATATTGTGGGTGCTGAATATTATGGTAGAACCCTCGCGCCGCAGCTCCATTATCTCTTCTTTGAGCATATTGGCATTGATAGGGTCGAATCCTGAAAACGGCTCGTCGAAAATCAGCAGCTTGGGCCGGTGGAGCACCGTGATGATAAACTGGACTTTCTGGGCCATTCCCTTGGAGAGCTCCGACACCTTCTTGCCCCACCACTCCATGATTTCAAATTTCTCAAACCATTTCTTAAGCTCCGTGACAGCCTGCGCTCGGCTGAGCCCCTTAAGGCGGGCAAAGAAAATGGCCTGCTCGCCTACTTTCATTTTCTTATACAGCCCCCTCTCCTCCGGGAGATATCCTATATGGGCCACATCAGCCATAGTCAGAGGATGGCCGTCAAATACCACCTCTCCGCTGTCAGGCAGGGTGATGTGGTTGATAATGCGTATAAGAGTGGTTTTGCCGGCTCCGTTAGGTCCGAGCAGACCGTATATCGAGCCTTGGGGTACTTCTATCGACATGTCGTCAAGGGCTACATGGCGTGTAAACCGCTTGCTGACATGGCTGACCTTCAAAAGAGGTTGTGTCATTATATTATTTTTTGTAATGTTAATACATGTCCGCACACAAAGTTACGTAAATTTTCATGACAAAATCGCCAAAGGTATTGCAAAAGTCATTTTTTCGCTATAACTTTGCACTCGCAAATGAGGAACGGCGTTTTCCTCACTCCATATGGCGGGATAGCTCAGTTGGTTAGAGCGTCGGATTCATAACCCGGAGGTCCCGAGTTCAATTCTCGGTCCCGCTACAAATAACAGGAATATTTCCAATCCGTCACCACGTCTCCAGAACCGATGTCTGGAGGCGTTTTTTTCTATCCTACCTTTAAATTTTTTCATTATCTTTGCCTGAAAGTTTGATTATCCGTTTAACTTTTAAATACTACAATCATGATTAGCAACAGACTTCAAGATGCCATCAACGAGCAGATCAATGCAGAGCTCTGGTCGGCATATCTTTATCTGTCAATGTCGCTTGACGCAGAGGCCAAGGGACACAAAGGCGTAGCTAACTGGTTCTATGTCCAGTTTAGCGAAGAGCAGGACCATGCACGCATCTTCATGAACTTCATGAATTCACGCGATGCAAAAGTCGAACTGCGCCCCATCGAGGAGGTACCCACCACATGGCCCAGCGTATTGTCGATGTTTGAGCAGACCCTCCAGCACGAACAGAAAGTCACTTCGATGATTAACAATCTTGCCGCCATAGCCCGCGAAGACAACGACTTCGCTTCGATCAACCGCCTCACATGGTTTATCGACGAGCAGGTGGAAGAGGAGGATACCGCACGTGCCATGATTCAGGCATTCCGCGCTGTGGAAAGCAACGATTACGGCATGTACATGCTCGACAAGGAACTGGCCGGCCGCACCTACGCAGCTCCGTCGCCTCTTGCGTCTGCCGAATAAAAGCCTTTTTAAATCAAAACGGCTTATAAAGCCGACAAACACACGTTGTATTCATTTTTATGACCGATGCGGGTGTACATACGGGTTTCACCGATGTACACCCGCATCATTTTATTTTGGCACAAATGTCCATCGTCAATGACGGCACCACCGACCGGCATCTCAATCGTTGAGATGCGTGACCAATTCGTCCACCGAAATGCCGAGCATCGACATCTCGTGGCGCAGCCTCGGCAGGGTATCGGCGAAAAACTCCTCTCTCAGCTGCTCGCGGATGATGCCCTTTGCCTCCTGGGCGACAAAGCATCCCAATCCGCGCTTCTGGTAGAGGATGCCGAGAGCCTGCATATCGTCATAGCTTTTCAATACCGTCCGCGTATTGACAGCCATGGCCACCGAGAGTTCCTTGACCGACGGCACCCGTCCGTCAACCTGCCAGTCGCCCGACAGGATGCGGCTGTAGCAGTAATCGGTAATCTGCCTGTATATCGGTTTTGATGTGTTGAAATCCACTTTAAGTGAGTATTCTATTTTAAATTAAAGCAATCCGTTTTCATTGGGTCAGCGGCTATATCTGACGTTTTTTGAGTTTCAGTACGATCAATACCGCCATCACCACGGTAGTCACGACATATCCGACTATCGTCCCTGTGATTATCGGCAGCATCATGTCATGCACCATAGAGTCTGTAAACGCTTCAATCTCCGAAGGTTCTAAATCCACACGGTCAACGAAATACTCGCTCATGCCATGGACAAGATGCACTACGGTATATGCCATGATAGCTATATATACCACAGCCCCTACCACCACATCCCAGACGATGGCCTTTGTGACCACATTGTGCCTGAAGGTGACAACGAAAAACAGGGTGAACATAGCCGGCAACACACCGTTCATGTAGATGTTGAGACGCGTTGACAACAGCATCCCTACCCAATCAGGGATTTCGTCATTGCCGAACGGATTCATACGGAGCATCATCGTCTTCAGGCTCACTCCTCCGGGGAATATGATTTCAATCAATACCGGCAGGCACATCGTGACAAAGGGGATTATGACCGCTGTGTACCCGATCATGAATATGCTTTTGGCCTGCCATGATGCAGGGACAGTTATATCCATAGCCCGGGAGTTATAACGGGCGAATGCGATAGGGGCAAAAATCATCATCAGGCTCAACACGCCTGTCAGCAGCCCATATGACACTCCGAATTCATAATGCGATGCTACAGCCATGAGGATGCCGATGACAAGCGAACTGATAGCGTACCATGCCACCTGCGATTGCAGACGCGGCCAATAGTAACGGCCGACGCTGACAACCTGCTGCCACAGCGACGGCACTGGCACTGCCGCCATTACGGAAACTGTATTATTGTCATTCATTGTCAATGCGTTTTTAAGAGTGTGAAGCACTGAGTGGGTGTTCACTGTTTAATAATTGTATGATACGTTCACGCGCCGTGCTGAAAGCGGCATTATACAGCATCGTAAGGTCGGGCTTGCCAGCGGCTTCGGCATAGTCGCCTGACATCTCCATGACTGCATGGTAGAGACCGGTGCGCATTTCGCAGTACAACGACCCTTGCAACGGCTGCATGGAGGCCGTAAAAGCAAGGCGCGACGCGACACTATCCATCGAGGCGTTGAACAGCAGCTGGCCCGCAGAGATAAGCGCGACACCGTCAAAGAGGTTCTCCAGATCCTGCACCGTATGGGTAGAGACAATTACAGTCTGGTTCTCGCCCACCGATGATGCCATGATATTGGCCAGAGTCTGCTTGGCTTTTATGTCGAGTCCGTTTGCGGGTTCGTCGAGCAGAAGCACATCCACGCCCAACGACAGTGCGTAGGCCAGCTGGGCTTTCCGGCACGTACCTAACGACATCTTCGTAAACGGACATCGCTCGTCTATGCCGAACGCATCTAAATTATCCTTCAGCAACCCGGCATCGAATCCCGGATAAAGGGAGGCATGGCACCGGACCATGGCTGCTATGTTTTTGGCAGGAAATACCATATGATCGCCCAAGAAAAACAGTCTGCGCATCACTTCGGGTCCGCGCGAGGCTACATCCATGCCGCCAATCGTACACTCCCCTTCTTGTGGCCGGAGCAATCCCGACATGACTTCGAGGAGAGTGGTCTTGCCGGCTCCGTTTTCTCCGAGGAGCAGATGTATCCCCGGAGGAAAGGAGGTCGTGACATCCTTAAGTGTCACGACTCCTTTGCGATAGGAAAAGCTAAGATTTTGAAGCTCAATCATTGCTTTACATCAATTGTTTTAACCAGTATTATTTCAGTATCTAAAAGAGATTTCCTCTGTAAACGTCATTTTACAGGTGTGACGGTATAACCTGCGCTCTGCAAAGCCTTTATCAGGCCATTGTCGCCGACAAGATGCCCTACGCCCACAGCCACGAACACACTGTGGCTCGGGAGGATCGAAGTTGTCAGCTTCTTGACCCATGAAGCGTTGCGTTCGTCAAACAGACGCTTGAACATCGGATCTTCGGGGTCGAAATCTTCGTCATTAAAGAGGGCATCTGTGATGACTTCAAGATTCTCGGTCATATAGGCATCAGCAAGTTTTTTAGCCTTTTCGCCGCTTTTGCTGTCATTCCTGACAGCCTCCATCAAATCCTCCACCTGATCCATGATCGGAGCGTTCATAAGTATGTCGAACTGCTCCTCCATCGTTTCAAGACCCTTGACAGGGATATTGGCGCTCACTGCCTGCTTCTGTATCTGAGTGTCAAGCTGCTCCATAGGGTTGTAATTTGGAAACGCTTTGGCACTCTGCAACATGGCAAGCTGCGTCGATACCATCGAAGGCTTGAAAGCGTCGAGCTGTGCCACACTGAGCATACCGCCGGTGTATGACGCAAGCAGCGAGTTGAGCGAATCGACCTGGGCAACGGTCAGGACTTTCGTAAGGGTCGAATCGGCCGGAGCCGTGGCATATTTCATGGTCAGCTGCATCACCTCGGGCGACTGAGGGTTTTCGGGCAACTCTACTTCGCCGTACACCTCCTCTACCGATGCGAGTGCCGGAGCAAAGCCTTTCACACTGTCCATGACGCTTGCCGGGGCTATATGGTGAGTGCCGAAGAGGTAGCTGTCGCCTTTGGCATCTTTGCCGCTGACACGCCACAGGAGCTGGGCGTTTGCGCTGGTGATACCTGCTGCGACGAGAGTTGCGATGATAAGCACTGTCTTTTTCATTTCTGTCTGTTTTTTAAGTTTATTATTAATGTGTGATTTACGTTGTTCTTATGTAGTGATGTAGTCTTGCGCATCACTATCACACTGCAAATGTACGCCATTTTTCCCAATTACCAAATTTTCCACCAACTTTTTTCACAAATTTCCGACCCAATATTACACAACATTCTGACATACAGCAATATACATCAACAACATCCCAAAGCTTGCATCCAAGTCCTTGCAGGACTTGAGCTTATGGGACACATCCTGTTGAGAGTATTGGCTAAATCTGTAGGGTCGACACCTGTGGCGACAGATTGGCGGTCAGGCGGCTGCATATGGCACAGCCCACTAAAGCTCCGCAGGAGCGTAAAACAATATGGCGGAGCGCAAGCCCGTTATAAAGAGGATAGCCAAAGTTAGCTCTGACAGGGCTGGCGCAAGCCGTAGTCACCATCGGAAAATTCCCTTGTCGCCAACCTCTCCTATTCCGATACCCTACTCTATACATGCTTGCAACCATTTTTCAGAAAGCCGTAATAAGGTGGGAAATAAAAAACGAACCCTCCGGCTCGATTCTCTCGAATAGTGGCCGGAGGGCGGTTTCAGTCAGAAACACATGAAAAAGTAGTGAAACATTAACCTTATGAAGCTCAATTAACATCTTTGTATCATTGAAACACCTGCGCCGCAAAAAAGTTCACGACAAACCAATCTTTTTCCGTATTTACAGGATTTTCTTCATACATTTGCATATAACTACTACCTCCACAAAAACTTACAAGCCATGCAGGAAATTTTAGGCATAAGCGAAGTCTACCATGCAGCACAGGTGCTGCGTGAAGTGGCGCGTCATCCACGCATCATCGGCGTAACCGACCTCAATCCCGAGGCTCAGATATTTCTGAAGCCCGAAAACCTCCAGCACACGGGCTCTTTCAAGCTCCGTGGCGCGTATTACAAAATATCGCAGCTGACCGAAGAGGAGAAATCCCGTGGCGTCATAGCCTGCTCGGCCGGCAACCACGCCCAGGGTGTGGCTCTCGGAGCTGCGCACAACGGCATAAAGGCGGTCATATGCCTCCCTGCCGGAGCACCGATAAGCAAGGTAGAGGCTACAAAGAGCTACGGAGCGGAGGTTGTCATGGTGCCAGGGGTATATGACGACGCATACGAGCGGGCCTTGCGCCTACGCGATGAAGAAGGCTACACATTCGTGCATCCGTTCGACGACCCCAAAGTCATAGCTGGACAGGGCACCATCGGCCTTGAGATCCTTGAAGAGATGCCCGATGTCGAAGCCGTGATTGTGCCTATCGGCGGAGGCGGCCTTATAGCCGGAGTGGCGTTCGCCCTGAAGATGCTGCGTCCGGATGTCAAAGTCTACGGAGTGCAGGCCGAAGGAGCACCGAGCATGGAACGCTCGCTACGCGACGGCCACAGGGTGCATCTTGACTCAGTACGCACAGTAGCCGACGGTATCGCAGTCAAAGAGCCGGGCGACCTGACCTACCGATTGGTCAAGGAGTATGTCGACGAAGTCGTTACAGTCAGCGAGGACGAGATTGCAGCCGCGATTCTGGCTCTCATCGAAAAGCAGAAACTCGTGGCCGAAGGCGCAGGAGCTGTAAGCGTGGCTGCCGCCATGTTCAACAAAGTACCCATCCAGGGCAAAAAGACCGTCTGCATAGTTTCAGGCGGCAACATAGATGTGACCAGTCTCAACCGTGTCATAACCCGCGGATTGGTCAAGAGCGGCCGCAACTGCACTCTAACCCTCGACCTCGATGACAAACCCGGACAGCTGTCGCTCGTCACAGGAGTGCTCGGGTCACTCGGAGCCAACATCATCTCCATCGTCCACGAACGCAATACGTCGTCGACTCAAATCAACGGCTGTATGCTGAGAGCCGAAGTAGAGACCCGCAGCCATCAGCATGTGGAGGACATCAAAAAAGGTCTGCGCGATGCCGGATTCAGGCTCGTGGAATGATTGCAAGGCAACATATCTGATAGAACGACGATTTTGTTGACTTACTTAATGGCTGATAATTAGTGTTAATTGTCAGCCATTTCACAAACATTACCCCTCCGCTCATGGTTAACTTCAATGCGTGAAATGCCATAACATCCGCACATGTGACAATTTTGGCAGACACAGGCAAAAATCGGTTTTGGCACGATATCTGCTAATCAATCGGTGGTCTCCGTGGGTTATTCCGCAGAGCCAGTACAAAAGACTACAATACAAAACCTAAAAATAACAAACTACTATGAACATCAAACCGCTTGCCGACCGTGTTCTTATCCTCCCCACACCCGCTGAGGAAGTAACCGCTACAGGCATCATCATCCCCGACTCAGCCAAAGAAAAACCCCTCAAAGGAAAAGTAATCGCCGCTGGTAACGGCACCAAGGACGAAGAAATGATTCTCAAAGAGGGCGACGAAGTGCTCTACGGCAAATACGCCGGCACCGAGGTGCAGCTTGACGGTGAAAAATACATGATAATGCGTCAGAGCGACGTACTCGCCATCATCGGCTGATGCGCATCTGACAGATTTACAAAACCGAATAACACGAAATCATAAAAACAGTCTATCATGGCTAAAGAAATAAAATTTGAAATCAAGGCTCGTGAAGAGCTCAAAAAAGGTGTCGACGCTCTTGCCGATGCCGTGAAAGTAACCCTCGGTCCGAAGGGTCGCAACGTTATCATCGAGAAAAAATTCGGCGCACCCCACATCACCAAAGACGGTGTCAGCGTGGCCCGCGAAGTAGAACTCGAAGACCCTTTCCAGAACATGGGAGCACAGCTTGTCAAAGAGGTAGCAAGCAAGACAGGCGACGATGCCGGCGACGGTACGACCACTGCAACCGTACTCGCACAGTCGATTATCAATGTCGGCCTTAAAAATGTAGCCGCAGGTGCCAACCCGATGGATCTCAAGCGTGGTATTGACAAGGCTGTGGCCAAAGTGGTAGAGACCATCCGCAACATGGCCGAGCCTGTAGGTGACGACTTCAAGAAAATCGAGGATGTAGCCCGCATTTCTGCCAACAACGACGAAGCCATCGGCAAACTTATCGCCGAAGCCATGAAGAAAGTCAAGAAAGAAGGCGTAATCACCGTTGACGAAGCCAAGGGTACCGAGACAACCGTAGACATCGTCGAAGGTATGCAGTTTGACCGTGGTTACATCTCTCCCTACTTTGTCACCAGCCCCGAGAAGATGGAGTGCGTGATGGAAAATCCCTACATCCTCATCTACGACAAGAAGATTTCCAACCTCAAAGACATGCTTCCTATCCTCGAGACCACAGCCCAGAGCGGCCGACCGCTGCTTATCATCGCTGAGGATGTAGACCAGGAAGCTCTGGCAACCCTCGTCGTCAACCGTCTGCGTGGCTCGCTCAAAGTCTGCGCCGTCAAAGCTCCAGGCTTCGGCGACCGCCGCAAGGAGATGCTTGAGGACATCGCTATCCTGACCGGTGGCACAGTCATCAGCGAGGAGAAGGGTATGAAGCTTGATGCCGCCACCCTGACCGACCTCGGTACTGCCGACAAAGTCACAGTCAACAAAGAAAACACCACCATCGTCAACGGTGCCGGTGCCAAAGACGCTATCGCAGCCCGCGTAGCCCAAATCAAAGCCCAGATTGAGCAGACCAAGAGCGACTATGACCGCGAGAAACTCCAGGAGCGTCTTGCCAAACTCGCCGGAGGTGTAGCCGTGCTCCATATCGGCGCTCCCAGCGAAGTGGAGATGAAAGAGAAGAAGGACCGCGTGGATGACGCCCTCAGCGCAACACGCGCAGCCATCGCCGAAGGCATCGTACCCGGCGGCGGTGTAGCTTACATCCGCTGCGTCAAGGAACTCGAAGGTCTCAAGGGAGCCAACGACGATGAAGAAACAGGTATCGCCATCGTCAAGCGTGCCATCGAAGAACCGCTCCGCCAGATCGTACAGAATGCAGGTGGCGAAGGTGCAGTGGTCATACAGAAAGTAGCTAACGGCACAGCCGATTTCGGTTACAACGCACGCACAGGCGAGTATGAGAATCTCCTTGCAGCAGGTGTTATCGACCCTGCCAAGGTGACACGTGTGGCACTTGAAAATGCTGCTTCTATCGCCGGCATGTTCCTGACCACCGAGTGCGTCATCGCCGACAAGAAAGAAGACAATCCCGCTCCCGCAATGCCCGCCGGCGGCATGGGGGGTATGGGCGGCATGATGTAAAATCCCACCCGCAACCCAGATACTTTAAAGGCTCAAGACTTCCTTTATAAGGTCTTGAGCCTTTATTATGTCTAAATGGGTTTCAGGCAAAGAAGCCGGAGGTGATAACTTTAGGCGGCCTGTAATAGGGATAGCGTACATCCCAGAGGTAGAGGGCGTAGCCGGGCATCGAAGTGCCTGCCGCACATCGGTCTTTACTCGCCACTATACGGCGGAAATCCTCAACCGACAACTTACCGCGCCCGACATCGACAAGCGTACCCACTATGGCCCTCACCATGTTGCGCAAAAAGCGGTCGGCCGAAATTTCAAACTGCCAATACACACCGTCAGGAGTATCTACAGGAGTCCACAGAGCCCTGCGGACATCGCAAATATTCGTCTTGGCATCGCTGTGGAGTTTGGCAAACGAAGTGAAATCGTCAACTTCGAGCAGATATGCCGCAGCCTCGTTCATAAGTTCATAATTGAGGATGCGCGGACTAAACCAGCTCAGAGCGTTGAAAAACGGTGTCTTCAGATGGTTTATGAAATAGCGGTATGTACGCTCCGTGGCATCAAACCGCGCATGTGAGCCGTCAGGCACCTCGCTTATGGAGTATATCGCGATGTCTGGACCAACGATAGTGTTAAGCGAACGGGCCAATATCGGGGTCAGCTCCTCTGCGTCAAGGTCAAGATGCGCTATCATCATCCGGGCGTTGACACCGGCATCCGTGCGCCCGGCACCAAGGATAGGCACAGGCCGACGCAATATCTTCGCCAGAGCCTCCTCTATCGTCTGCTGCACACTGACCGCATTAGGCTGTGTCTGCCAACCGTGAAACGGTGCCCCCCGGTAAGCAAGATGCATGAATGCCCGCATTAGTCCCGTTCCAGATAAGTGTACCCATAAAGTCCCGAACGGTAGTTGCTCACGAACGCACGTCCCTCTTCAGGAGCGATGCGCCCGGCTTTCATCGACGCTGTGACCCAGGCCTCCACATTTCTTACGAGCTTCTTGGAGTTATACTGCACGTAATCAAGCACCTCCTCGACAGTCTCCCCGTCAATGACGCGGTCTATCTCGTATCGGTCCTTGTAAACGCTGATATGCACCGCATTGGTGTCGCCGAACAGATTGTGCATGTCTCCGAGTATCTCCTGATAAGCTCCTACGAGAAACACGCCTATATAATACTGCTCACCGTTCTTGAGCGAATGTACGGGGAGCGAGCTGGCTATGCCTCCCGAAGTGATGAAATGCGCAAGCTTTCCATCGCTGTCACAGGTCATATCCTGGATAGTGCATGTACGTGTAGGTTTCTCGTCGAGACGCGAGATGGGGATGATGGGAAAAACCTGGTCGATGGACCACGCATCCGTAAGCGACTGGAACAGGGAAAAATTACAGAAATACTTGTCAGGAATCATCTTCTTGACACGGCGTAATTCCTCAGGCGGATGCTTCATGGACGACGCAATGTCAGACACGTCACGAGCCACGCTCCAGAACAGTTTCTCTATCTGCGCCCGGGTAGTAAGGTCAAGCATCCCGAGACTGAAGAGATCCAAAGCCTCCTCGCGTATCTGCAAGGCATCATGCCAATCCTCAAACACGCGCTGCTGGTCTATCTTGTCCCAGATGTTATACAATTCTCTGACAAGCTCATGGGCATCCTCCGGCAGCTCCTGGGAGTCTTTCCACATAGGCAGCTGCGTCGTCTCCAACACCTCGAATACGAGCACCGAGTGATGGGCCGAGAGCGAACGTCCGCTCTCGGTGATGATATTGGGCTGCTTGATGCCATTTTTGACACACGCATCCACGAGCGCACTGACAGAGTCATTGGCATACTCCTGTATGGTGTAATTCATCGAACTGCCCGACGACGAACTGCGGGTGCCGTCATAGTCCACACCCAGACCTCCGCCTATATCCACGAAGTCTATGTCGCAGCCCATACGGCTTAGCTGCACATAAAACTGCATCGCCTCACGCAGGGCATTTTTAATATGGCGTATCTTAGTCACCTGACTGCCTATATGGAAATGTATCAGTTTCAGGCAGTCCATAAGCTCCCGGCGGTTGAGAAGGTCGAGAGCCTCAAGGAGTTCGCTTGAGTTGAGGCCGAATTTGCTCTGGTCGCCTCCTGACTCCTCCCACTTACCCGAACCCGAACTGGAAATCTTGATACGTATGCCTATATTCGGACGTACATTAAGACGCTTCGAAATCGTCGCTATCATACGTATCTCATTGAGCTTCTCAGCCACGATATATATCTTGCGTCCCATTTTCTGGGCAAGCAGAGCAAGCTCTATGAAATTCTCGTCCTTATATCCGTTACAGATTATGAGACTGTTTTCATCTATGTTGGTGGCAAGGACTGCATGAAGCTCAGGCTTCGATCCGGCTTCCAGACCGATGTTGAATTTCTTGCCGTGGCTGACAATCTCCTCGACCACTGGACGCATCTGGTTGACCTTTATAGGGTAAATAATAAAATTCTGCCCCTGGTAGTCATACTCCTCCGATGCCTGCTTGAAGCAGCGGGATATTTTCTCGATGCGGTTGTCAAGTATGTCGGGGAAACGAAGCAACACGGGAGCCGACACGTCACGGACACGCAGCTCGTCCATGACATCCTTAAGATCGACCGAAGCATACCCTTCGCGGGGAGTCACTGTCACATGTCCGCGCTCATTGATGGAGAAGTACTTCATACCCCATCCGTTAATGTTGTACAGCTCCGCGCTGTCCTCAACACGCCATTTTCTCATTTCTGTTGATAAGTAATTCTTAAAGTGGTCTGTTACTGATTACAGATGCAAAGATAAGTATTTTTTGCTTACCTTTGCGTCAAACACCATTCTTGCTATGAAGAAGTGCCTCAACTGCGGCAACGATTGTTATGACAGATTCTGTCCGAAATGCGGACAGTCAACCGCTACGGGACGCACCACCTGGCGGTCTTTCTCCCTCACGTCTCTCCTTGAGATGCTGAGGTTCCAGGGCAGGAACCTGCACACCTGCGGCGAGCTGCTGCTACACCCCTGGACAGTCATAGCCAACTATACTGCCGGACGAAGAGTGCGCTACTCATCCCCCCTGCTTTTTCTGCTGACTCTCGCCATCTTAGGGACCCTGCTCTCATCGTGGGCAGGTCTGGAGGACAACGACGACCGCAGCTCCTACCTGCTGCGCTTCCACAGCTTCAGCTCCGGCATGTTTACAGTGTGTATGCTTCCCCCGGCGATATTGTCACTGCGGATTGTCTACCGGAAATACGGAATAAAACGATACAACACCCCCGAACTGCTTATCGCCGGCATATACCTGTCAGCCCTGTCATTCCTGATTGACATCATATTGCTGCCTTTCGATGCATGGATTATAGACACAAGCGGCACCAACTTTACAATATTTCTGGTCTACTGCTCGGTGTGCGTGTTCAAGGCTTTCCCCATCAGACCACTATGGAAAGCGGAACTACGGTTTATATGGTTCGTCATTCTGACCGGCCTGTTCCTGGGCATCTACATACTCGCCCTTGAAGAAATAACGAAACTTATCTTAGGGCCTATAATTGAATAAAATTCTTACACACTCGTTGACAGTCACCTCACACCGCCTCAGTCATGCTCGTCATCATCAAACACTAACTTCATATCCACGTGCTTCTGACCGTCAAGCATGAATATTCCCGAAGTCTGACGGAAACCGACCGTGCTGTACATATGCGCTGCATATAGCTGGGCCTCAATGGAAATAGACGGGGCATCGAACTCTTCGTGCGCGATGCGCACCCCCTCGGCCATAAGCGCCCGCCCGATTCCACACCTGCGTCTGACCGAAATCACGCGCCCGATGTGTATGTCATCGCTGCACACACCCGGAGGTATCACCCGCAGGTAACCTATCAGCTGGCCGTCATCCACAGCCATGAGGTGTACCGACACCTTATCAGCCTCGTCGATGTCCTGGTATGCGCACCGCTGCTCCACCACAAACACCTCTGCCCTCAGACGGTAGATGCTCCACAACTCGTCATTGGTCAGCTCATAAAATCTTTTCGCTACAAACTCCATAGAATCAGATAAAACACCAACTAAATTACTGAACTGATTTAAACTTATTGCAAATTAACCTTTCGCGGCTGGTTTCGAGACGTTTTGAACTTTCTAAGGAGCGATGGGGTTCCATCGTGACCGATAAAAGCGAAGAAAACGGCCGGAAACAGACCGAAAGGTTAACTCAAAGGGTTGCATCAGTTCTGGATTTAACATTTTGAAATAAGTTTAATTCAGTTCAATATAAGTAACTCGCAAAAATTAGTTATAAATAATTTTTGCAAGTAACCTTGCGTGCTTGCATGTCTTTGCTCGTCTTTTCGTCCGATTTTCCACTCCCGCTCAGTCGCTTGGCTCGCTTTATCGGCTTGCCGCTTTGGAGCGAAGCGAAAAAGTACCTCCATAGCTCGGCTTAAAAATCACCATGAAAAAAGCTACGCAATTACTATGCAAACTAATTTTTATGAGTCACTTACCTGTATTTAGTGGCAAAGTTAATGATTTATAGCCTGTATTAAAAATATCCCTCACCCCATCTCAGCAGTCTTGCGCCATCATCCGTAACCACCATCTTTTGCGAAAAATCCGAAAAATATCTCTCAACACTTGCAGACTACAAAAATTGTTGCTAAATTTGCATTGCTTTTTTAAGAAAAGCACATCGGCAGCAATGCCTACTGGAGAGGTGGGTGAGTGGCTGAAACCACCAGTTTGCTAAACTGACGTAGGAGCAATCCTACCACGAGTTCGAATCTCGTCCTCTCCGCGAAAAGACAGCCTCTTGAAAACTGAAATGGTTTTCAAGAGGCTGTCTCTATTTAGGTTTGATAGCGATTTCGGGGACTCCTGCTACTCCAAGGTCATCGCCAGGATGTTCAATCTGGTCAATATTTACCGAACTACATCTGTCTACTACCATTTGATAATGCAATGGATAAACTCGATAGGCAGACTGACGTTGCCGAGCGCAAGGCAGCCGACAAAAAGGGGTGCTATTTCATCGGGACGGAAACCGGCAATGCCGCAACCGATTTTAGTCACGAGGAAACGCTTGTCGGGATGCTCCCGCGCATAGTCGACGAACTGGTCCACATAGGGCTTTATGGCTTCGGGGCCGCCGTGCATCGTGGGGATGGCATAGGCTTGCCCCTGCATACCTACGCCCACGCCCCACTTCGCGCCGAAATGTCTCATGGCGAATGCGGCCGCACCGCCTCCATGATGCCCCTGCAGGTTGCTACCGAAAACGAACACCTCGCCGGTACGCAGCGCGGAAATATTCTCCGGCGTAACGCCGCACTTGATCGCAGATGATTTATTCATGGCTTGATTGTTTAGTCACTTTTCATCCTTGTCGAAGTAGTCGGCGGCGGCATCCTTCAGGCGACCGAACAGTCCGCGCCGGCCAGCTTCGCTTTTAGCAGCACTGGGAGCACAATCAGCCATGACCTCGCTGGTACGGCTATAGTATGCCATGCGGCTGCTGCGCTCGTGGGCAAACATGGCCTGTGTGCCGGCTTCGTCCTGCTGGAACTCCAAGGCATTATCGATGTTGAGAGATGCGGCTGTGCCTTGCACGTCGATATTTGCCCCGATGAAGTTGAAGCTCCAGCCCTCCTCCTTCAGTGCGCTTATCATCTTCGCCACCTTCTCGCAAGTGTAGTGCTCTGACGCATTCTCCATGCCGTCGGTGATGATGGTCACGCTGCCGATGGCCATCTCCTTGTCTTTGACCACGGCTTTGAGGTCGGCAAGAGTTCCGCCCACAGCATCATATAGCGGAGTGCCTCCCCATGGGTTATACTGCTCGTCGCTGATATGCGGCACAGCTGCAATGGGCTGGTTCTTGATAAGGTAGCGCGACGGTATCTTGTCGTTAGCCTGAAATGCATAGATGCTCACATAGTGGGTCTGCGTGTCGGCAAACTTCTCCTGGGCGGAGCGAATAGTGTTGATAGTCTCGTTGCAGCCGCTGACAGTCTGGCGTTTAACATGGCTCATGCTGCCGCTTTCGTCAAGGATAATCAAGTTATAGATTTCTGTTTTCATAATGGTTAATTTGGTTATTGGGTTATGTATAGACCGTCTGCCATTTTCAGGATGACATCGTGCAGTTCAAGATTGCGTTTGAAATGGTCGGGCAAGGCATCGTAGCCGTGGAGTGCGCCAACAAGATTGCCGGTGACGGCTCCGGTGGAATCGCTGTCGCCAGAGTGGTTGACAGCGGCTATGATGGCTTGCTCAGGATTTCTGAGATGCTTGAACATCGCATAGATGGCGATGTAATAGGCTTCTTCACCTGTCCAGCCCTCCCCTATCTGCCGTATGGCATCGGCTTCCTTTATATCCGTGCCAGCCAAATGGAGAGCGTTGCTGACGCCATCGGCGAAATCCATGTACAAGTCCTTGATTTTGCTGTCATCTACATCAGTCTTTAAATATGCCATAACGGCCAACGAACAAGAGGAAAGCATGTCACCTAAATTGTTAGGGTCTTCCAAACAGACTTTATAAGACTCTTCTCCTAATTCCAAGAGCGACTGGATGACCACGGCAAACTCCCCGGCGGAAATCCATCCCAAAGGATGCTTGTGAGTCATGCAGGTCGCATCGCAAGCCATACGGGCCGTTTTTGCCAAATCCCAGCGATGCAACGCGCCATAAATACCGATGGGAGCCACACGCATGATACCACCGCAGCCTTTGCTGTTGTTACAGACAGGAACTCCGCATTTGATATTCTGCAAAGCCGACATACACGTACATCCCGGCGCACGGCGGGAATACAGAGCAGGGAGATTGCTGATCCAGCACTTGGCATCGGCAGTGGGCGAATATTCGCCTGTCTGTGTGCGGTACCACTCCAGATAAGCCGCCTGTATATCGTCAATCAGCAGTCCGTTGGCAGTATAAAGCGTCATCTGTGTGTCATCAGAGATTTGCGCAACACCGTCAGCCAAGTCGTAACGGGTGATGCCATGAGGTCCATACTTGGAGAGAATCTGCCCATAGCTCATAAATTCCACAGAGTAGCCGAGAGCATCACCGGCTGCACCTCCGATGAGACATCCACGTATTTTGTCTTGCATCCAGTTCATATTATACATTAAAATAGCGGTTATACATTAAATGGGTTATCGGGCGACAAGCATCCGTCGGTCTCCGCTTTATAAGCATCCTCATCAAAGGAGTAGAGATTTGGGAAGCGGTTATGCGAAGCCACAGGGCTTACCCCCTCATCGCGCAGCAAGCCTGTAGAGGACATCTTGCGGGCAAAGTTGCGCCGGTCATAAGTGATGCCGTTAACCGCCTCGTAGAGCCGCTGCAACTCGTTCATCGAAAACTTTTCGTCGAGCAGACGGAAACCGACAGGCTTGGCGCGCATCATCTCTGGCAGCCGCCGACGGGCCATGGCAATGATGTCATGGTGGTCGAACGCCAGCGGCGGCAACTCGTCCACTTCAAACCATGAAGCCCTGGCGGCATCATCGCCCGCTATCAGTCGGAAGTCGGACTTCCGCACCAAAGCAAGGAACGCTACCGTCACGACACGTTCCCGGGGGTCACGCCGCACATCGCTGAATACATGGAACTGCTCCATATAGATATTTTCTACCCCGGTTTCCTCTTTAAGCTCGCGCAGCGCACACTGCTCCACGGTTTCATCCATATTCATGAAACCGCCGGGCAACGCCCATAAGCCTTTGAACGGCTCTATGCCACGCTCTATGAGCAGGATGTGGAGCTGCTTGCCGTCAAAACCGAACACCACGCAGTCGGTGGTCACAGCCGGATGAGGGTACTTGTACTGGTACATCGTTTTGTAATTTGTTTTGAAATTTGATGCGTCAATTTAACACTACAAAATTAATATGTATTTTTGACATATCAAAATTTATGACCCGTTTGTTGAAAAAATCGGGGCGTTTGTTGAAATCGCCCCGATTTGTTTCCCACGGCACGAAAACGCACATTATATTTGCATCACAAATCAACATGAATCATATCTATAACATGAATTTTACAGGTAAGATTATACGTACCAAGCGGGCTGCACTCGGCATATCGGCCGCAGTATGGCTCATCCCTACGGTCGTATCGGCGCAAGATGCCGCCCAGTCTCCGTGGACGCTACAGGACTGCATCGACTACGCGCTCGAACACAACCTTGAGCTGCGGCAGAAGAAGATTGCCACCGAGCAGTCGCAGGTGGACATCAAGGCTGCCAAAGGAGCATTGTTCCCGTCGCTATCATTTGCCACGAACCAGAATGTGTCATGGCGTCCATGGTCCAACTCGTATGTCAATATTACCGACGGTGCACTCTCGTCGACTAATTCCACGGTCAACTACAACGGTTCATACGGATTGCAGGCCCAGTGGACGGTATGGGACGGCGGCATAACCCACAAAAAATATGCCCGCAGCAAGCTCGCCAACGAACAAAGTTCGCTTGACGAGGAGGCTACCGGCCTGTCGATACAGGAGCAAATCATCCAGGCATACACGCAGATTCTCTATCAAACGTCGGCAGTAGATGTCAACAAGCAGATTCTCGAATCGACTAAAACGCTCTGCGACCGGGCGAAAACCATGTACGAAACCGGGACAATGTCACGCGCCGACTATGTACAGATGGAGGCCCAGGTGAGCCAGGAGGAGTATAACGTGACCAATGCGCAGACACAGCTCGCGGAGTTCAAACTGCAGCTCAAGACTCTGCTGGAGATTGTGGACACCGACGAGATGGATGTCGCCGTGCCCTCAATCAGCGACGACAGGATTATGAGCGCGCTCCCTTCGGTCAAGGAAGTTTACGCCTATGCTTCGTCAAACCGCCCGGAGATGCGCGCCGAGAAGCTCGCCGTGGAGCTGGCCGACATGGACATATCCATAGCGAAGCGTGGCTATTACCCCACAATCGCCCTCTCGGCCGGCATCAACACCAACAGCGCATCGGGCTTGGACCAGAGCTGGTACAACCAGATAAAGGAAAATCTCAGCAACTCTGTAGGGCTGACAGTGAGCGTGCCCATATTCGACAAGCGGCAAAACTCCACGAACGTAAGCCGCGCCAAACTCGACAAAGAGTCTGCGCTGGTAAATCTCGAGATGAAAAGCCAACAGCTCTACAGCGACATAGAGGGCTACTGGCTCAATGCCACCAACGCGCAGCAGCAGTATGCTTCGGCTCTGAAAAATGCAGCGAGTATGCGCGAAAGCTACCAGTTAGTGAGCGAGCAGTTTGCCGTAGGGCTGAAAGACATCGTGGATTTAACCACAGGCAAAAACAACCTCATACAGGCGGAGCAGCAGATGCTCCAGTCAAAGTACACTGCGGTACTCAACCGTGCAATACTCGACTTCTACAACGGGTCAGAACTTAACATCGAATAAAGTAAGTAACTATACATAACATATGAAGAAAGCAGCTATTTTAGCCCTCTTGCTCCCCGCACTCATATCGTGCGGCAAGAAAGGCGACTTACACTTCGAGACCGCCAAAGCAGAGCTTCGTGACCTCAGCACAAGCGTGACGGCCACAGGAACCATCGAACCTGTGACCAAAGTCGAAGTGGGTACACAGGTGTCGGGCATCATCGACAAAATCTACGTGGACTATAACAGCGAGGTCACGAAGGGACAGATTATAGCCGAACTCGACAAGACCAACCTCCTTGCGGAACTCGCTAACGCCAAAAGCAATCTGGCCAACGCACAGAGTTCATTAGACTACCAGACAGCCAATTATAACCGCTACAAGACGCTGTATGACAAGGGTCTGATTTCAGCCGACGATTTTGAGCAGGCACGTCTCAGCTACGAGCAGGCACGTCAGCAGGTGGCCATCGAGGAGCAAAACGTGTCAAAGGCGCAGACCAATCTGGGCTACGCCACCATAACATCCCCTATCGACGGCGTGGTATTGAGCCGCGAGGTGGAGGAGGGACAGACCGTGGCATCGTCAATGACAACCCCGACACTGTTTATCCTCGCCCGCGACCTGACAGACATGCGTGTGATAGCTGATGTCGACGAGGCCGACATAGGCGAAGTGAAAGAGGGGCAGCATGTCACATTCACTGTCGATGCGTACCCCGACGATATTTTTGAAGGCGCAGTGACACAGGTACGCCAAAATGCCACCACCGAGAGCAATGTGGTGACATACGAAGTGGTGATTTCCGCCCGTAACGACGAGCTGAAACTCAAACCCGGACTGACAGCCAACGTCACCATCTTCTCTGCCGAGTGCAAGGACGTGCTGAGCGTGCCCTCATCGGCTCTGAAGTTCACCCCTAACCAAGAACTTCTCCCCGAAGGCGACAGGATTGTGGACAGCGAAGCCACGACGAAAGTGTGGATGCAGGCCGGACACGACGTGAAAGCCGTGCCGGTGACAGTAGGCATGACCGGGGGATCGTTCGTGCAGATTACCTCCGGGCTTAAGGCTGGCGACATGGTAATCGTAGGCATGACAGATAACACTGTCGTAGCCGCCGACGAGTCAGAAGACGGCAGCAACCCGTTTATGCCAGGTCCTCCCGGAAAGAAGAATAAAAAACAGACAAGCAATGGTAAATAAAGACAAGGTCATAATAGAGCTTCGTGATGTGAAGCGCAAATTTATCGTAGGCGACGAAAAAGTCTACGCCCTGCGCGGCGTCTCATTCAAGATTTACGAAGGCGAATTTGTGACCATCATGGGCACTTCCGGCTCCGGCAAGTCAACGCTTCTCAACCAGCTGGGCTGTCTCGACACCCCTTCGTCGGGAGAATATATACTGGACGGCATGTCAGTGCGCAAGATGTCGAAAAACCAACGCGCACGGCTGCGCAACCGCAAAATCGGCTTCGTGTTCCAGAACTACAACCTCCTGCCGAAAACCACCTCCGTGGAGAATGTCGAACTGCCGCTGATGTACAACAAGGAATACAGCGCAAAGCAGCGTAAAGAAGCCGCGATAAAGGTGCTGAAAGAGGTGGGGCTCGGACACCGTCTCGACCACAAACCCAACCAGATGTCAGGCGGACAGATGCAGCGTGTGGCCATAGCACGTGCCCTTGTCAACAATCCGGCCGTGATACTTGCCGACGAGGCGACCGGCAATCTCGACACCCGCACCTCATTCGAGATGCTCGTGCTGTTCCAAAAACTTTACTCCGAGGGACACACGATAATCTTCGTGACACACAATCCGGAACTCGCCAAGTACTCCTCGCGCAACATCCTGCTGCGCGACGGACGGATAGTGGACGACACCATCAACACCAACATACTGTCAGCCAAGGAAACGCTTGACAATCTGCCTGTGGAGGAGACGGTGGATGACCTGATAACCGAATCGGAATCCAGAGACGATTAGATTTCATTGTTTGCACAGATTTAAAGCGAACACCCATTTATGAGCATACTTAATTTATTCAAAATAGCCATCAAGGCTCTTTCCAACAACAAGTTCCGTACATTCCTGTCGATGCTCGGCATCATCATAGGCGTGGCCGCCGTAATCGTGATGATGGCGATAGGACAAGGCTCCAAAGAAAGTGTGCGCAAAGACATCTCAAAGATGGGCACCAATCTGCTCAGTGTGCGTCCCGGAGCGGAGAAGATGGGAGGCGTAAGGCTTGACCCGTCGGAAATGCAGACCCTGAAGATTGCCGACTACGAAGCTATTCTCAACAACAAGAAATATATAACCTACGTGTCGCCTGAAGTCACATCGTCAGGGCAGGTAATCTATGGAGCCAAAAACACCTCCACCACTATCTACGGAGAGAGTCCCGAATACCTCGACATCAAGAAGTGGGAGATTGCCAGCGGAAGCTGCTTCACCGACGAGGATGTACGCAAAGGGGCTAAAGTGTGCGTAGTGGGAAAGACCATAGTCGACGAGCTTTTCGAAGAGGACACCGACCCTATCGACAAGGTGATACGCTTCAAGTCGATTCCGTTCAGGATTGTCGGAGTGCTTGAGGAGAAGGGTTACAACAACTGGGGCATGGACCAGGACAACGTCATCATAACCCCCTACACCACTGTGATGAAACGGCTTCTCGCGCAGACGTTTTTCCAAGGCATCAACGCCTCCGCGATATCCGAGGAGTTGAGCGACAAAGCCATAGAGGAGCTGACCGAAATCCTGCGCGAATCGCACAGCCTGAAGGACAGCGACGAGGACGACTTCACCATAAGAAGCCAGCAGGAGATGATGGAGACGATGTCGTCAACCATGGACACCATCACCATCATCCTCGTAGTGGCAGCGGGATTCTCGCTGCTCGTGGCAGGTATCGGCATCATGAACATCATGCTTGTATCGGTCACCGAGCGCACCCGCGAAATCGGACTGCGCATGTCGGTAGGGGCGCGAGGATTCGACATCAGCAACCAGTTTCTCATCGAATCGGTCATCATAAGCCTCTCCGGCGGACTGATAGGAATATTAACGGGATGGTTGGGAACGTTGCTGTGCAACCATCTCGGCTTCCCGGCATCCATCCCCATGTGGTCGATTGTCGTCTCGTTTGTAGTCTGCACGGTGATAGGTGTCGGCTTCGGATATTTCCCGGCACGTAAAGCCGCCAACCTCGACCCGATAGAAGCTATCAGATATGAATAAATGGTTACAGCACCTGCGCGGCGACAGGTATACCCGCAATGAAAACCTCACATATCTTTTCGCATGGATATTGGTGTTCAGCCTGCCGTGGATTGCCGGCCTGTATTCCACGAAAGGGCTGGAATACAGACATGCGCTGAGGGGGAGTATCAACATGTTGCCATATCTGGCAATATTCCTCCTCAACAACATTGTGCTGATGCGCTATCTGTTCGTGCCGGGACGCAAAGCGGCATACTTTGCATCGGTGCTGGCAGTGCTTGTAGCCGTATGGGCGGGCATCAATCCACCCCCTCCCCCGCCGTTTATCACACATGCATCGGTGGAATTTGCCGACCGCATGTTCCACACCATCAATGTCGTGAGAGCCGCATGTGTCATCTTTGCCAATATAGCGATAAAAATGTACTTCGTGTCGCACCGTAAAGACATAGAGATGCTTAAGGTACGTAACGGCCAGATGCAGTCGGAGTTGGAGTCGCTGAAATATCAGATAAACCCTCACTTTCTGATGAATACGCTCAATAACATCCAGTCCCTTATCGAGGTCGACCCTGCCAAGGCATATGACACCATACAGGAACTGTCACGGATGATGAGGTATGTGCTGTATGACAACAGCGGACAGATGGTGCCTCTGAGCCGCGAGATAGAGGTTATGAAAAATTTCATAGCCCTGATGCGCATCCGCTACCCGGAGCATGTGGTCATCTCGTTCGCCTACCCTGAAGACACCGGCACGATGCAGGTGCCTCCGCTGCTGCTCATCACGTTTGTGGAAAACGCCTTCAAACATGGCATCAGCTACAAAGGGGAGTCGATGGTAGCTATCGACATCCAGATCAAGGGGGAGCGTCTTTTTTTCAGATGCATGAACTCCAATCCGGGCAGGAAGCCGCAGAAACCGGGAGGCATCGGGTTAGAGAATGTGAAACGCCGTCTGGCCCTGATATACGGCAAGAACTACAAACTCGACATCGAAGACGGCGAAACGCGCTATTTGGTGGAGCTGGAATTGTAAAAAATTCCGTATTTTTGTGCCAGTTAGAGCTTGTTTATTATGATAAGGTGTATCGCTATAGACGACGAGCCGCTGGCATTGCAGCAGTTGGAGCGTTTTTTGCAACGCATCCCGGAGCTTGAGTTGATAGGCACATACTACTCCGCCGACGATGCCCAGCCTCTCATTGCCGACGGTAAAGCCGACCTGATATTTCTCGACATAGACATGCCCGACTGCAACGGGGTCTACTTTGCCCGCAGTCTGGGCTCTCGCGCCCCCTATGTGGTATTCACGACCGCCTATCCGCAATATGCCCCCGAAGGGTTCAGGCTTGATGCCGTGGATTACCTGCTGAAACCTTTGTCGTTTTCCGAGCTGCTTGAAGCGGTGGAGAAAGTGAAACGCCGCCAGAGGGAGGAAACAGACATGGCGGAGGCCGACACCCATTTCTACGTGAAAAGCGGCGGCACGCTGATGCGCATCGACCGCCGCGACATCCTTTATGTCAAGGGGATGGGAGAATACGTGCAAATCAAACTGAAAGACACTCCCGGCCACGTGGTGACGCTCGAGAGTATGCGGCATTATGAGGAACTGCTGAAGCCTGCAGGATTCGTGCGGATACACAAATCGTATATCGTGAATCTCGCATATATCGACAAGGCCAGCAGCAGCCACATCGAAATCGCCGGAGAGACATTCCCGATCGGCAACACCTACAAGGCTTCTTTCAGGGAACGTTTCCTGGAGACACGGAACGCATAGCTGCACATATATAAACAGTTATTGCAGACGGTGTGCTGCCACCAGCTCCTTTGCTTCCTTGCCGGTTATTGCATCGATGTCGATACGGACAATACACACAGACTTCAAAAACTTTGAAATCTCGTAGCCAGGGTCAATGCCAGGACTGTATTTTCCGCTCAAAAGTGTAAGCGCTCTACGGATTTCACCCGCGTCCTCCACGATTACTGCCCTACCGAACACAATCACACTACGAAAATACGATGTGAATTCCTCTGGCACCACATCATCCTTATCGACTATGCACATCGAGCATTTAGGATTACGAATGATACCATCGAGCTTATGCCCCTGTCTGGCACAATGGACATAAATGCTGTCACCGTCATACACATAATTGATCGGTACAGCATAAGGATAATCGTCATCGCCCGACACGGCCCAGACTGCATATCTGCCATCGGCTAAAACGCGCCGCGACTCACTCAATGACAGCTCCTGCCCGAATCTGCGCATTTTCCGTCCCATCAGTGCATGACTTTCAATCCGACAATCGACAGGATCAGCGTGGTAAGGAACAGAATCCTCCAGAACGTAACAGCCTCGTGGAAAAACACTATTCCTACTATCACAGCTCCGACAGCCCCGATACCAGTCCATACCGGGTAAACCGTCCCGATAGGAAGCCTCTCAGCCGCCTTTGTCATAAGATACATACTTAACGCCAGAGCGCAGATAAAACCAATCCACCACCACACGAGTTCATGACCTGTCGCTGTTTTGGTCTTGCCGAGACAGTAGGTAAACCCGACCTCCATCAACCCGGCGAATATCAAGATTAGCCAAGACATAAATAAAAATGAGGCCTATATGAGGGCTGCAGCAATACCCGGCGTCTCCTTCTAAGGCTCCGCAAAGTTACGAAAAATCTATGGAAAAACCTCCAAAATTCGGCAGATTAACGCAATATAATCTGTGAATTAAGTAGTTAGGAGAAAATCGCGGAAGTTGGATAGAGGGCTGAATAGCGTTTCAAAGCGGATTGGAGAAAGAGAACGGTTTCCTAATCGTTACCCGTCAGAAATGCAGATTTAACAGTCACCGTTCCGTTTGCGCCGCTCTGCGTAGGTTTGCTTGTCAAGGTTTAACTCGTTGATTTATAGTTTTGCAACCAAAAAAAAGACGAGTATGGCAAGAAGTACATTTCGCGTGCTGTTCTATGTGAACGGCAGCAAGGAGAAGAACGGAATTGTCCCCATCATGGGACGGGTTACAATCAACGGGACGGTAGCGCAGTTCAGTTGCAAGCGGAGCATCGCAAAGGAGCTTTGGGACGCAAAGGGCAACCGTGCCAAAGGCAAGAGCGTGGAAGCGAGGGAGACGAACCTTGCGCTTGACAACATCAAGGCGCAAATCATCAAGCACTACCAGCGCATATCCGACCGTGAGGCGTTTGTGACGGCAGAGATGGTACGCAACGCCTATCAGGGCATAGGCGGCGAGTATGAAACGCTGCTCAAAGCCTTCGACCGTGAGAACGAGGTGTTCAAGAAGCGTGTCGGCAAGGACAGGAAACTGGCGACTTACCAGTCAAGGGTAGTGGCAAGGAACTATGTGGCGGCGTTCATCAAGTCGTTCTACAAGCGCAGCGACATGTCGATGCTGGAGCTTACGCCCGACTTCATCAAGGAGTTTGCGGTCTATCTCTCCACGGAAGCGGGATTGCGCAACGGCACGATATGGGAAAAGTGCATGTGGCTGAAAGGTGTGGTGATGCGTGCGCACTTCAACGGACTGATACCGAGAAACCCGTTTGCGCAGTTCCACATCAGCCCAAATGTCAAGGAACGTGAATTTTTGACGGAAGACGAGTTGAAAGTGGTGATGACGCACGAGTTCGTAGACCCGAAGCTGGCATATATCCGTGACTTGTTCGTGTTTGCGAGTTTCACCGCCCTTTCTTTCGTGGACATCAAGGAACTGACCAACGACCGCATCGTGGAGGTGAACGGCGAGAAGTGGATTGTTTCCAAACGGCACAAGACGGGCGTACCGTTCCAAGTGAAGTTGCTGGACATCCCCTTGCAGATAATCGAGCGTTACCGACCGTACCAAGAAAACAACCTCGTTTTCCCAAATTTGAACTATTGGTCTATCTGCAAGCCGTTGAAGAAAATGATACTGGAATGTGGTGTAAATAAGTCGATTAGCTTCCATTGCTCAAGACATGGATTCGCAACCCTGGCTCTCTGCAAGGGTATGCCGATAGAGAGCGTAAGCCGTGTTTTGGGTCACACCAACATCAAGACGACCCAAATCTATGCGAAGATAACCACGCAAAAGCTGGACAACGACCTGACGGCATTCGGCGACAAGTTGAGCAAGTCATTTGGCGACATCAAAGTGGCAGGAATATGAAACGGACAACAATCACGATGGACGAGTACGGCAGGGTTGCCGTACCGTCCGATGCAGCCAGCGTATGGATGAGCGAAATGGAATTGGTGGAACTTTTCGATGTAATCGCCCAGACACTCCGTGCCGCCATACGAGCCGTGTACAAGAGCGGAGTGTTGATACCTTGCGAGGTGGAAAGGCACGTCAAGCTGCCCAACGGTTACTTTACGGACGTGTACGCATTGCCAATGGTCGTGGCACTGGTTTTCCGAATTGATACACCGAGTGCGGCAAGTGTACGCAATGCCCTGCTGGAAAGGCTATGCTTGCGAAAAGAAAGGCAAGTATTGTTGGTTTCAATGGGGAACAGACCCTCATGCAGATGTTAGATTGTGCGCTTTGGAAACTTTTACAGCTTGTTTATGAACGATTTAACCTGATATACTGATGTCATGGCATCAGTAAACCTATAAACCGGCATATCCATTTGCCAACGAATATCTGCGGCAACCCATTTGCCCGAAGAAGTGCATTTTGGCTTTTTCGGGCTTTTTCTTTTCGCCATTTTAAGGCTGACATTGCCCATCCTGCTGCATTTTCTCATCCGTCGGGTTCTTTTGCGCCGTTCTGCATAGTTTTACTTATCAAGGTTTTAGCCGTCCTGTCGTAGCTTTGCACCCATGTTTAATCCGCTTGCCGACAATATGTTGGCGGCACTAAATCTGTATTAAAAACATGGAGAAAAAAGAAGAATTTATCCGAGTAGGCACCACGCTCTACAAGATTGTGGACCAGCCCCGAATTGACGGCGGCTATGTGAGGAAACGCATCGCATGGAACTCCGAGACCTTGCGGCAGGACTACGGCAAGGACTACATGGCGGGTATCCCCAAGTATGACGGCTTCTGCACCGTACCCGACCATGTGGGCTACCAACCCGTAGTCGGCAAGTTCCTAAACCTCTACGAGCCGATAAGCCATATTCCCGAACAAGGGGAGTTCCCCTGCATCCGCTCGTTGGTGGAACACATCTTCGGCGAACAGTACGGGTTGGGTATGGACTATTTACAATTGCTCTACCTCTATCCCGTTCAAAAGCTGCCCATCCTCCTGCTCGTATCCGAAGAGAGGAACACGGGAAAAAGCACGTTCCTGAACTTCCTGAAAGCCATCTTCCAAAATAACGTGACGTTCAACACCAACGAGGACTTCCGCAGCCAGTTCAACTCCGACTGGGCTGGCAAGCTGCTCATTATGGTGGACGAGGTGTTATTAAACCGCCGTGAGGACAGCGAACGGTTGAAGAACCTCAGCACCACGCTATCCTACAAGGTGGAGGCGAAAGGCAAAGACCGTGACGAGAAGGCTTCTTCGCCAAGTTCGTGCTTTGCTCCAACAACGAGTACCTGCCCGTCATCATCGACGCAGGGGAAACACGCTATTGGGTGCGGAAGATTGTGCCGTTACAGAATGACGATACCGACTTCCTGCAAAAGTTGAAAGCGGAGATACCCGCTTTCCTGCATTTCCTACAACACAGACAGCTATCCACCGGGAAGGAAAGCCGTATGTGGTTCAACCCGAAGCTGCTGGAAACGGATGCCCTGCGGAAGATAATCCGAAGCAACCGCAACAGACTGGAGATAGAAATGGCTGAACTGCTGCTTGACATCATGGCGAAGATGGAGGTGGAAACTGTGTCTTTTTGCCTGAACGACATCATTCCCTTGCTGGTCTGCTCGCAAGTCAAGGTGGAGAAGTCGCAGGTACGGAAGGTGGTGCAGGAGTGCTGGAAGCTGACACCTGCGCCCAACGGTCTTACCTACACCGCTTACCAATATGGAGGCAATGACCGTTATCAGACCCGAAGAAGCGTGGGCAGATACTATACTGTTACGAAAAAACTGCTGGAAAGGCTTTGATATTCTGTTGAATTGTTGAATAAAGGTAATAAAGTATTGGTATATAAGAATATGCAACCTCAACAGACCGCCAACAACACACAACGGCTGATGAAAAGAAGAAGCAACGGTACACACCATCAGCCTTGCCTTTTCTTTTCGCCTCCGTTTGTTGGGCTGCACGCTTTTGTTGAGAGATTGTTTAGAGCATATTTTGCAATATATCAAGATGTTATATGTCAATTTCAACAGTTCAACGCTTTTTCACCCCTCAACAAGTCCGCTGGGGAAATGGCAGGGGTAAACACCGCCATCCGCAGGCTGGTCGGACGGACTTCCATCCTGCCGACCGACAAGGGAAAGCCCTCATTGCTGGCGAAAAAAGAAAGGCATCCGAAAGCCGCCGACACCGCCGCAGGCTTTTGGGGAACAAAAAGCCATAACTCATTAGGGCGTTTTCTTCACGCACCGTTGACGCTAATGCTAAAAATGCCCCAATGAACCAGCGGGGGTGCACCCCTCTGGACACCCCGTTTGTTCCAAAAGCAGCAGCAAGCTGTCCTTTGAGTTGCCCAAAGACTTAAGAGTTACTCCAAGGTCGGGGCATTGTTTTTCTATGGTAGCAAGTTTGTGTTTCAGGCGTACCAAAACTGATTAGCCCCATGCTCAAAGAAATTCGATGTTTATATCGTTGCTTAACTTACAACTTGTAGTTACAATTCTCTCTTGCAGTTGGGAAGGAATGCCAATAGAAGATAAATCTGTTCCTTTATCTCTGTGGATGGGAAGAATGGCAAGCCGAGGGTTGGTCAACTCGCAGACACGACGCAACGTATCTGCCGTGGCATGTCCGCTGGTATGAAGTTGCACCACTTCTGCAAATCGTTTTTGCAAGTATACATAATCTTCATTTCTTGTGTCATCCCTGTTAATGTACCCATCCCACATGGAATAAATAAGGAGAGGCTTTCCTTCTACAGGCAGCATTGGCAAAATCAAATCCAATAGTCTGTTGAATGAAGCACTCGCCCGTATAAACATAGTAAATCCTTTTTCCTGCATCCATGCTTTCAGCTTAGGATTCTTTTCCGAATAAGTATATATCTTGCCAAAATTAAAACAAGGCGATTTCTTTCCCGCTGTTTCAGAAAATAAAGCAAGGATGTCCTTCTGGTATTCATCGGCCAGTAAAGGACGTTTGGGAAACATGCTTCGAGTAGCATTCTTGAAACTTGCCAGCCGCTCCATATCCGTTGACGAACAATGAACAAATACATACTTATGCTCTTTTATCAGTTCGGCGGCTTTTTGTGACAATACACTTTCGGTCAGGATGGTTTCATCCTTTCGGGCAAGCATGGTTCCTTCTACAATTAACACATCCACTTGACCAATATACTTTTGAATCGTGAGTATCAAGCCCTTACTAAGATAACCATGTCCACGGAAATCGCCCGTGTGCAGAATGCGTTTCCCCTCCGCTTCTATCAGGAACATATAGGCATCGTAGGCAGAATGGCTGACAAAATAGGGGGTAACCACAATGTCTCCGAAACGTAATTTTTGGTTCTCGTGAAACGTATGCATCCCGGAAGCCACGGTTAAGGCATGACGATATTTTTGTTGCTGGGACAACTCACGCAGAAAACTTAATTGCTTGTATTTCCTGCAAACCACTTGTTTGGCGACCTCACCAATGTATTGCGGTAGGTTATCTAGCACGTGGTGGAACAATCCGATATGGTCGCCATGGTAATGCGTATAGAGTATGGCAGAACAACCTTCCGTAATTCCAGCTATCGCACAGTCATCGTCATAAGCATCTTCATCTTCCGCGTGATTGGGTAGATTATGTCCCAAATCAATGATGATGCTTGCTTGGGGTGTCGATATGCGGGTAATCTGTCCACCTATCTGTGTGGCACGGTGAATGGTTATTTGCATAAGTCCGGATAATCTACGATAACGGTTTCAAACAATGTATTTTCATTCAGCCCCTCTATGGCGTTTTTGCGTTCTTTCCTTCCTCTGGAAAGCTCGCCTTTGTAAGTATTTACTATTAACAATATAGGCTTTAAAGCGATATGTTCTATTTCGCTTTCACCATCCCATAGGCCTATCCGTTTTTTTATCCGCAATAACTTGGTATAATAATTCTTCAGCGTTTCTGCATCTCCACGGATAAAATCACTGTATTTTGTCATCTGTTCAATGATTTCAGGCTCCTTATTCTTGCTTCTCAAACGGGAATCGGTTATCAGTTTCAACTCAATAAATACCAATTCTTTTCCTCTTAATTCAACCAAGTCAAAACGGATGAGTTCTGTATCGCTTATCCGATAGGCGAATTCAGAATCGACATAGCGTTTGGGGAAACGCAATTTTAGTTCTCCTTGAATCCATTTCTCGTTGGATATATATACCTTGTTATGTTCGTCTGCCTCTTTTCTTTGAGGAAGCTTGTGATATACTTCACGGATTCTTTCCTTTATGAACTCTAAGCCCTCTTTGCTTTGAAGCATATCTGTGCAATCTTGATACATATCAGTTTCATCGGATTCCCCCAAATACTTCCGATGCGTCTCTGCTGTAATTTTCCCGCCAGTCCATTGCACCAAAGCAACATTACCTCCGTAATAATATACGTTGGCATAATTGTCCTTACGGATTTCCACATAAAGTTCTTCATCTGCCAAGATGTTCTTCCACCATTGGGGAGAGTTATTCTCTAATTCTCGCCATAGGCGGTGTTCTTCGTTCAGGGCATCAAAACTGCCGCTTGTGTTAGGTTTGAACATGTTCATGAGTATATCATTTATTTCATTTTCGCTGAATTCCCGCTTTATCGGAGTTATTTTCAATTTCCGCGGCTTTGTCTCTTGCTGATCAGCCTTCATTGCGACTGTTACGGCTTCAACTTCATGTTTGTAGTACCATTTTTCACCTGCATAATCGGTCTGAGGTGACAGAGACAAGCCATATTTTTTAGCCCGTAAGGCATATATCATTGCAGAGAAATCATCAAGATACACAACCTGTTCGCTACAAATCCATTCTCCATTATTATTACGCACCAAATGCCACTTCCGTTCCTTTTGCTGTTCCATCATGCATATTCAAATTTGGGTGAGTCAATCACTACATGTTCTTCTTCGCCTTCATCGTCCGATGTCGGCGTGGCAAGTCGTATTATTCCATTGCACATCGAATTGTCTATTAATAAAGTCAATGGGTAAATGCCTTTTTCTTCGTCAATGGCAATGTGTCCATCCGATGTTTCCATATAGGCAGAATCGATGCCATAGACAAAGATATGCCGGCTGTGACCCTCGATGGCATGGTTGATGTAAGGGTCTTGTTCTGCATCGAAAGCATTTCCTTGTGTCAAGTCCATACCATAGCTCAAAAACGATGCCGCATTGCACGACTTTTCAAGCAAGTGCATAGTGGCTGAATTGGCATACAGGTTCAAAGCGTATTCGCAACTATGCCGCTGATGGAAATCTCGTTCAAATTCTTTCACTACATCACGGAATGTCATGCTATCGGACTTTCTACGCCCGTCATGATAATCTTCAGGATTGAAAGTATAAGTTTCTATAATCTCATGTTCCATAGACAAATGGATTTTACTGTACAAAGAAATAGATATTTATCGACAAAAACGAATTTTGTGCCAAGAATTCATTCTGATGTATTTTATTTTTGTATTTTTGCATCTGTAAGAGTTACCCGAACAAGCAAAGCGATGCAGACCACGGCAATTAGAACGGTTACCAACTCATTACCCTAAAACGAGGTAATTCTTCTAACTCTCTTGATTTCAAAGAGGTATATTCCTTATACAGATTTACGAAAATTTTCACATTAGAGTCTATCCTTTCATCACAATATCTAAATATCTACACCATTAAGACAACACTCACCGAACACCGACCTCACCGCTGCCAGTCCGTGTCAAGGCTTCCCTCGATAAGGTTCAAAATCGCCATAACTAAACATCATCCGTTCGGTTCCTCCACTTGTTATTTTGTAAAGCGGCTCTTTGCTCGCCAAAAATGCTATGGCATTGGGAACTCCTGTGCCAGCCGCCCGCTTTATCCAGCGATGTCCTTCTGCCGGATCCGGGTCAACTCCAAGACCCATATAGTACATATAAGCCAAATTGTGCATCGCCAGACCATCACCTGCCTGTGCGCATTTAAGGTAGAGCTGGAAAGCCTCTTTTGGATTCTCCTCAAATATGTCTTCAGCTTTCCAAAACATGCAGTCCAAATGTCCCATAGCTGCCCCCTTGTCGCGATACACCTGATAGTCCGTTCCCGGTCCAAAATTGCTTTCCTTCCAATCGTCATATACATATATATCCCAAATAATAGTAAAACATGCCTCAGCACTACCCAAGTCGGCAGCCTTTTTGTAATATTCCCTTAGCTCTTTAATAGGCATAATACCAAAATGTGCGTAGGCGTATGCATACATAGACTCAGCATCGCCGGCATTGCCGAGTTCAAGCAAGCGACTCAGAGCCCACTCCCTGTCATCTTTTATATTATCCTCGTTTACCGTGCCATGTCCTGTCGCATTAACATATGTGATCAGCGCTTTCTTATCCCCTTTTCTTGCCATTTCAATTAAATCTTGTAGCGCACTTTTGTAACGGCTATCGCTACAATCGATTACCTCATAGGTTTTATAATTGTCAAAGTCTGGATATTGTCCAAAACGATACTCTTCGGCACGATACGGGTCATATCCATGTACATCTGACAGTTTCTTCAAATTGCCAGCAATATCGGTCCGCTCGCCTTTTGAGATGTCAAACTCGATGTATTGCGTCTCATATCCCTCTTTAAAGACAAGGCACTTATAATGACCCACCTCTACATCCGAGGCGAAAGGAACTGTTTTGTCTCTAAGACCTCCAGTGAAATAATCGGTACCCGGATGCATAACTTCCATCTTCACCATAGCATCTTCGGGCATGTAGTTGAACAACAAAGACCCTTTCTCCCAACCAAGATAAGGAGCTCTGATACGTGTACGCTCCTTTGGAATTATCTCAACAGTCTTGGATTCTGACACACGAGATTCTGCCGAAAAAGTGCATACATGCTGTCCATAGGGCAGAAATACCTGTATGGCATCGTCAACCGGGGTGTACTTTTTCCCACCTATTTCCACTGTGTAGCCACTACGACCGTCCATATTTACCACGAGAAAATTACCATCTATTGCCGATGAATGAATCGACGAGAACAAAGCAAAGACCATGACCACAGCAAGTACGTATCTGTTCATATATTTAAGTATTAGAGGTTTGTGTTTTGCAGCCCGAATAATGCTGCACCCTATGCACACAAAATTAAATATAATTTAATCATTTACCCCCCCCCATTGTTAATTTTGCTTAAAACGATATTATTGCACAGTCCGAATAAAAAAGGTATCGAAGAAACTCGAGACACCATCTGCAACATACACTGTAGGGATACACGGTCTGTGCGCCTCTACGATCAGTCCTTGGCTTGCGCCGCCAGCCCCTGCAGGGCTGACCGCTCGGCACTGCTTTGTGACGGAGCTGCGCTCCGCCCTACTGTCCGTCCGAGGGTGTTGCAAAACCTCCTCAAAAAAGTTAAGCAAAAGCCTCAACTTTCACAA
>ERZ779874.18-NODE-18-length-154240-cov-55.813302_pt1 | contig 154240 bp, 129 predicted proteins | sample MGYA00511031_ERZ779874 | MGnify/ENA primary metagenome ERZ779874 (study PRJEB29588, sample SAMEA2156850) | human gut metagenome | biome: human gut; feature: human-associated habitat; material: faeces | place: Denmark | collected 2008/2010 ...
TTGTACACAGAAACGAGTTACTTGAAAGCAATTCAAGGTAGAACGCAGCAGATTGTACCGTTGCCAAGTCATTACCTCAAAAACGGGTAATTATCCCAAAGTCCTTTGTATAAGGTACTAACAGAAGTTTTCCAGAATTACGAAAAATAATCCAGCCGATTTTTTAGAGTGAGTTTACTTTAACATTAAAATTTTTATAGGACTGATTTAAACTTATCACAAATTAACATTGCGAGGCTGGTTTTGAGTCATAGGTCACGGACGAACGAATTATAATGTTAAAAGTAAACACACTCTTACATGTTAAAAAATAATAAGCTAAATTTGTTTCTTTGAAACATAGCGCAATTATCAATCCAGTCAATCATATTTATACACAATGGCTACAACAACCACACCATCCGTCAGCTCACAGGTGTTGAGCGACAAGAAATGGGCTCGATGGACCGCCCTGGCACTGCTCGCCTCGGCGATGTTCTTCAGCTACATCTTCATGGACATACTGTCCCCACTCCAGTCGTCACTCCAGATACTCAAGGGCTGGGACCCGTCGACCTACGGAAACTTCGCTTCATCGGAAACTTTCCTCAACGTATTCATATTCTTCCTCATCTTTGCCGGAGTCATCCTTGACAAGATGGGAGTGCGCTTCACCGCCATCCTGTCTGGCACAGTCATGCTCATCGGAGCGGCCATAAACTATTATGCTCTGACCGACGCTTTCACGTCAAGCTCGCTGGCAGCATGGTTTGATGCCAACCTCAACCTCCCCTCGGCATGGTGGAATGTGACACCGTTTTTTAAAGGAATGCCTGCCTCGGCAAAATTCTCGGCTGTCGGCTTTATGATATTCGGCTGCGGAGTGGAGATGGCCGGCATCACCGTATCACGCGGTATAGTCAAGTGGTTTGCCGGCAAGGAAATGGCTCTGGCAATGGGCGTGGAGATGGCTCTGGCCCGAGTAGGCGTGTTTGCAGTGTTCATCGGGTCGCCATGGATAGCAACCCTTGGCGACAACCTCTCGGTGACACGACCCGTGGGCTTCGCAGTGCTGTTGCTGCTGATCGGCCTCATCTGCTTCATTGTCTACGGATTCATGGACAAGAAACTTGAAAGCCAGATAGGCAATACCGAAGAGAAAGAGGATCCGTTCCGCTTCAGCGACCTCGGCAAGATTTTTTCCAGCGGAGTGTTCTGGATTGTCGCCCTCCTGTGCGTGCTGTATTATTCAGCCATTTTCCCATTCCAGAAATACGCCGCCAATATGCTCCAGTGCGAGTTAGGCATATCCGTAAAGACCGCCGGACTCATATTTTCAGTATTCCCTCTCGGAGCTGCTGCCGTGACCCCTTTCCTCGGCAACTACCTTGACACCAAGGGCAAAGGGGCGACCATGCTCATCTTCGGGGCACTGCTGATGATAGTATGCCATCTTACATTCGCCCTCGGCCTGCCGCTGCTGCGCGGAGCCGAAACAGGAGTCATCAACGGCACCGAAGCAATAGTGTCAGGCCACGTGGAGCGTGTCAATCCTGCCGCCAACGGCACACCCAATGCCACAGTGCATGTAGTGTTCGGCATCGACAATTTCGCCAACGACGAGGTCAAACAGCTGTTTATCGGCAAAAAGACCGGGGAAACCCTCGTGTTCAACCCCCGCAAAGCGTTTGAACAGCCCGGAGCCGCCGACCCCGAAGCTTCAGCCGAAGCGTTGATTTCGTTTCTCTCCGACCGCGAAACGCAGATCGACTTCGCACAGGCGATGAAGATTGACGAAGATTTCCGCCTGACTATCGACAGCATCAACGAACCTACCGGCTGGCTCGGCTTTACGGTCGCATTCATCGCCATCGTCCTTCTCGGCATATCATTCTCGTTAGTACCCGCATCGTTGTGGCCGTCCGTACCGAAGCTCGTCGACGGCAAACTGCTCGGTTCGGCCTACGCCGTCATCTTCTGGATACAGAATATCGGACTCTACTCCTTCCCGATGCTTATCGGAGCTGTGCTCGTAGCCACCAATGTCGGGGTCATGAACCCTCTGAGCTACAACTATACCGTCCCGATGCTCATCTTCGCTTCGCTCGGAGTCCTTGCCCTGCTGTTCGGTCTCTGGCTCAAAGCCCTCGATGCCAAGCGCCACTACGGCCTCGAGCTCCCCAACAAGCAGCCCTCCACCGACGAAGCCGTAGAGCTTGACGGCCTCGAATAACCGCCCTGCCTCTGATACATATATGAAAGCACAAGAGATACAAGAACTGTTTCATAGATTCGAGTCCATTGCCATCAAATATGAGGGCGTGGAATGTTGGAGTGCACGAGAGCTTGCTCCTGTCATGGGATATGTTCAATGGCGTAACTTTCAATCCATCATTGAAAAGGCCAAGGAATCTGCCAGAAACGCAGGTGAAGCGGTTTCAGACCATTTTGCTGACATCAGCAAAATGGTCGCACTCGGTTCTGGAGCCGAACGTCAGATAGATGATGTCATGTTAACACGCTATGCTTGCTATCTGATTGCTCAAAATGGCGATCCACGGAAACCTGAAATTGCATTTGCCCAAAACTATTTTGCCATACAGAGTCGCCGAGCCGAGCTTGTACATCAGCGCATTCTTGACTATGAACGAGTCCAGGCACGTGCCAAACTTGCTGAAACTGAACACACATTGTCAGGAGTATTATATGAACGTGGTGTCGATTCAAAGGGATTCGCGATAATCCGAACCAAAGGCGACCGTGCATTATTCGGTCTTGACACAGCTATGATGAAGCGTCGTGTCGGTGCTCCAGAAAAAAGACCGTTAGCAGATTTTCTATCTACTATCGCCATCAAAGCTAAAGACCTCGCTGCTGAGATGACATATGTAAACGTTCAACAAAAAGACCTGCATGGCCAAACTGGTATTGAACGAGAGCATATTGACAATAACTCCGCCGTCAGAGGTATGCTACTTGATAGGGGTATTATCCCTGAAGCTCTTCCCCCTGCTGAGGATGTCAAGAAAGTGGAACGTCGCCTTAAGTCAGAAGAAAAGAAAATCCTTCCTAAGAAAAAGAAGTAACCTATGGCAAATACCAACTTGCAAGGGGCTAAGAACGCCAAAAACGACGAGAGTTTTATATCCAATTTAACGAAATTGAAATGAATGCTCTGCAAGCACCACAACCGCGCCAAAGGCAACCGCTGACAACCCGAATAACAAACTGACACAGATGCTATATACCTACTATTAAGTTATGCCAGACAACAACCGACACAGCGGCACTATGAATGCCAGGGAAATAGTCCTCGATGCACTGCGCGAATGGGGATATGCAGTTCGCGATGCGCAAGGCACGGCTATCATACTCCAGAACGATACGATAATCGAGATACTGCCGATGACACGGAGTGTACATGTCGATGTGACAGTACACGAGGATGACCAGGAAGATTATTTCTATCTCCTTGAGGCAGCCAATCTAATGAACGAGTCGCATTTCCTGCATACCCACTTCAACGCAAGCGAAACATACATGGATGTTTTAGCTACAGTGTGCTTCGATTACTGGGCTGGCAATGATTTGCTCTACAAACTCAGGCGCGCCATAATGACCGCAGAGCGGTTGCAGGAAGCGTTCAAAATCGCATTGTCTTTGGCCAAGCAAGCCGACGAGTCGGATGACGTTGACATAAAACCGCTCTTGGACGCTGTCGATCTCATAAATGAGGACATTGCAAAATCCATGCTGGTGGGGAAGACCATCCTCTACATCCATGGATTCGCCTCATCGGGCAACTCCGGCACCGCCGCCGAAATACAGCGTCTTCTACCCGAAAGCCGTGTCCTGTCGCCGGATTTACCCATAGACCCTTTTGCTGCATACGACATGCTGCGCGGACTGATTGACAAGGAGAGCGTCGACATAGTAGTGGGGACATCAATGGGCGGAATGTTTGCCAATCTGCTAGACGGAGTTCCGAAGATATTGGTCAATCCGTCGTTCCATGTGTCGGAGTCGATGCGCAAGAAAATCGGAGTCGTCCCCTTCTTCAAGAAAAGGGCTGACGGTGCCACAGAATTTGAAGTGACCGAGAGCCTCTGCGACTCTTATCAACGGTTAGAACGCCAGCAGTTAGCATCTTTCAGCGAAAGGGACACCGGCGAGACTTTCGCCCTCTTCGGCACCGAGGACAATGTCATCAACTGCCAGGACGAATACATCCGCTTTTTTGGCGATGCATATGAGAACATAACCTGTGGCCACAGGCTCACCAACGATGCCATACGCCGCAGCCTCATCCCGGCAATGGCCGAACTCGCCGCCCGCAACACGTAACCCATGCACATCAGCAACATGCGGTCGACGGCTCAAAACGTGCTTTGAAAACAGTGTGGGGTTAAGGTCAAGAGGCTGTCAGGCTTTTGGCGTACAGGTTGCCGATGATGCCGTCAGCGGAACCCCCACGGGGGTGACAGCGACAGTGGCCCATGGTGTCGCCGACGGTCAGCCGCCCCCTTGCTAATGGAAGTTGTCGACCTCATCATGTCAGAGGCCCACAGCCAAGCCAGCACAAGCAGGTACAGGAACGCGAAAGCCAATATCAGGAGCAGCATACGGCAGTATCTTTAGTAACGTTGTAATTTTCTCTACTACAAAGCTACCACCCTGATATTTCATAATTATTTCCAAAATATTGTATTAATATTTCAGAAATGATAATTTTTTGCTACATAAGTAATAGTAAGCCTGCAATGATAGGGAAATATGTGTCATGGCGTTACGTGAATAATTTTTCAGTAACTTTGTGACATGAAAAAAACCCTGAATCTATTGCCATCGCTGCTTTTGCTTTCCTTGACATTGGTCACAGGATGTAAAAGCGAACCGAAATACCGCATCGGCGTATCGCAGTGCTCACAGGATGACTGGCGCGCCAAAATGAACGAAGAAATCATGCGTGAAACGCTGCTGCGCAACGACATCTATGTCGAAATCCGCTCGGCCGACGACAGCAACGAAAAGCAAATCGACGACCTGCGCTATTTCGCCCATAACAAGTTTGACATTATAATCGCAGCACCAAACGAGTCCGAAGCGCTTACACCGATCATCGACAGCATCTATAAGGCCGACATTCCTATCATCATATTCGACCGCCGGGTCGACAGCGACAACTATACCGTGTATTGGGGTCCCGACAACTACCAGATAGGCATCGCTGCGGCAGAGTATGTCAACTCCATCGACAAAGAGGCAAAGATTCTGGAAATACAAGGAAACTTGGAGACATCCCCTGCAGCCGAAAGGCATAATGGATTCTATAAATACGTAAGACCCACGCGCCGTTGCGGTTATTGGCCAGCGGCATGGTACATGACTGGTCGGCTGACGGAGCCGAAAGGCAAGTCGACTCATTACTTCGTATCTATCCACAGACTTCGGTCATATATGCCCATAATGACAGGCTCGCCATAGGTGCTGCAAATGCTACACGTAAAGCCGGACGCGACGACATCAAAATCATAGGCATCGACGCATCGCCATCAATCGGCATACAGGCTGTAGCAGACTCCATAATAGATGCCACTTTCATGTATCCGACCGAGGGGCGTAAACTCATCCACACGGCAATCTCTGTGCTTGAAGGCGACCGGACAAGGCACCAGCAGGACATATATCTACCGACAGGGACAGCCGTGGATCTGTCAAATGCGGAGATATTGCTGCGGCAATATGAAGCATTAACGGTAGAAACCGACAATATCGAGTCACTGAAAAACAGGCTGGATCTGTTTCAGAAGCAACATTCATCACAGAAACAAACCCTATTAGGGGTTGTAATAATCCTGTTCCTGTCGTTTATAATCATATTTCTGCTCCTGCGCAGTTTCTGGACAGGCAAACAGCACAGGGAAGCCATAGAGCGTCAGAACCAGCAGCTGCTAAGGCAACGCGACAAAATCGAGGGCCAAAACCGGCAGCTAAAGAAGCAACACGATGAAATAAACGACATATTAACCAGACTCAAGCAAGCGACGCAGTCCAAGCTCACTTTCTTCACAAATGTGTCACATGACCTGCGGACACCGCTGACACTGATAGCCGAACCTGTAGAGCAATTGGTATCTGCCGACAATCTCAGTCCAGCCCAGACAAAACTGATGAAACTGGCACAAAAAAATGTCAAGATTCTGATGAGACTGATCAACCAGATTCTTGACTTCAGGAAATACGAGACCGACCGGCTCAACATCAACCTCTCCGAGGTCAACATCGCCTCCGAAATCAGAGACTGGACCGAAGCTTTTAACGAAGTGGCTATAAAACGGCACTTGAAATTCAAAGTCGACATTCCCTCTACCGCAGCGGAATACAACATAGCCGTCGATGTGGAGAAGATAGAGCGTGTGCTTTTCAATCTGCTGTCAAATGCTTTCAAATTCACACCTGCAAACGGGACTGTATCTGTCACCCTCGATAAAGACGAGTCAAATGTGTACCTGACAGTGTCAGACAACGGCAAAGGCATAAACAAGGACGATATACATCGGATCTTTGAGCGTTTTTTCAAGAGCGAAAAGGTCAATCCCCAAGGCTCAGGCATAGGACTCGCCTTGTCGAAAGCCTTCGTCGAACTGCATGGCGGAACGATATTTGTACAGAGCGAAGAAGGCAAAGGCGCAACGTTTACAGTGCAGATTCCTATAAGGCATATAACGGAAACGGAACGGCCGAGCGCACATCTCCCATTGCCTGAAGCGGATGTCACATCCGAACTTGCCGACATCGATGACACTCCTCAGCTTCCATCAACAACCGACAGCACCATCCTTATAATCGACGACAATGCCGACATATGCACATTGATAAAAGCGTTGACATCTGACAGATTCACTGTCATCCAAGCGTCAAATGGGGCCACGGGTATAAAGTTAGCCACCAAGTATGTCCCGGATCTGATTATCTGCGACGTGATGATGCCAGGGATAGACGGACTCGAAACATGCCGGAGATTAAAGTCGGAAATCACGACTTCACACATCCCGGTGTTGATGCTGACCGCATGTGCCATGGATGAGCAGCGGGTAGCCGGATATAATTGCGGAGCAGACGCTTATCTGGCCAAACCGTTCAGTTCAGCAGTGTTATTAGCCCGTATAGACTCTCTCATAGAGAACAGGAAGCGCCTTTATGCCACGAACAAAACCGAGATGTCAGTATCTGTACGCAACAGCACCACACCCTCAGATTCTCTGACCCACGGCACAGACTTTAAGGATATCGACAGCAAGTTTTTCAGCAGATTTGTAGAGATTGTCAACCGCAAGCTGTCAAATCCGGATCTTAACATCGACGAAATCGGCCAGGAGATGGGAGTAAGCCGTGTCCAGCTATATCGTAAGCTGAAATCCCTGACGAACTACTCCCCTACCGACTTGCTGCGTATCATACGTCTGAAAAAAGCCGCCACGCTGCTGAAAACTACCGAGGACACAGTCAATGATGTGAGTTATGCTGTGGGATTTACATCACATTCCTATTTCACCAAGTGCTATAAGAAATATTTCGGTGAATCGCCCTCTGAATCCCAGCGGCGAACCTCAAAACTGTAAGAAGCGGTTTTGAATAATATAATAAGAGCGGCAGACGCTAATATCACATTAGCATCTGCCGCTACATAATAGTAAGTCTTGAGTGAGTATTCACTTTAAATTGAATACTCACTTATTATATTTATAAACTACGATTCATATACACTATTTTTGCGACTTACTATTTTACCAGCACTTTCTTATTGCCGACTATGTAGAGACCGGGGGCAAGTCCTGCGGTTGCATCCTGGGCATCTACCGCAGTCCGCACTTTCACGCCAAAGATAGAGTACACATCGACCAGATTACCGCTATCGGCTGCTACGTCATCGATGGCTGATGTCGGTTCATACGGCTCGACTACAACCGAAGTGATATTGAAAGAAGCACCGTCTTCGACATGTCCCTGTATCATAAGGGCATTTGTCCCTTCGGGGAAATACGAAGCGAAAGTACGACCCTCCGGCAGCTTTTCAAGGTCGATAACCGCCTGACGGCCGGATATCGACACATTATCAGCCAAAGACAGCTTCATATCATCGTTATCCCATGCTGTCAACACATTAAGCTCAAAAGACGAGCCTTCAGCTTCATCAGAGAAATTGATGATGAGCTTTTTGGGATTTTGGCCAGTGAACGCTGTTTTGTAGAGTTCGAGGGTGTTCCAGCCGCCGTCAATCCAATAGAAACCTGCCCACACCGCACCGTCAGGTACAGCCATGTCGGAAGCATTAAGGTCGACAGACTGGACTGTGAACGACGGTCCACAAAGTTCGAGACCGTACTTCTTAAGGGCTGCCTGCATCCCATCGGTCAGATAGGCTTTCACTTCAGTTTTTCCGTCAAGACGGATAAGGATTGTACCGGGAAGCCACTGCCCGTCGGCCTTAAGCTCCATCACATCTGTAGCACCTTCGGCGATTGTAACAACAAGCTCGTCGCCGACTGCGGCAGATGCGAATTTTTCCGCCTCGATAGAGAGTGTGTTTTCCCATGTCACCTCCTGATTACCCGTGAACAGATTTTCGGCACACATCGTGCCTGCTCCGGCTGCTACAGCCAGAGCTGATAGTAAAATTCGATTCATAAGACAAGGTGTTTTTTTTGTAAGCACCTCGGTCAGAAGCCGAGGTGCTTGGATAAATAATGTTGTGGTTTAATATTGCGTTATTTCAAGATTGTCGATCCTGATATTTCCTCCGTAGGAATTGAGCGACCAACAGTTTTGCGACATACCATAGATACGGTTAGTGTAATTAGCCACATCATTGATATATACAACGCACACGGAGTTGTCCGTCACGATAGTCACGTCATATACGTTGTCGTCAGGACGATTGAACACATAACCGTCATTATTGCCGAGAAAACCGGTCCCTGCTATGCCCTCCTCTTCAAAATTGATTTTGCGGAGAGCGTCGCCTTCAGGATTAACAATCAGACTATAATACTTTTCGCTGTCACTGCCACGTCCGAATGAGAATCCGAAACGGTCAGAATCGCCTGATGTCGTCACAGTGAAGCTGATACGGTTATGTTTACCCAAACGGGAGAAAATTACGGCAGCATCGCCGTCAAGGCTGAAATTGCCGTCCGACCAGGTCACATTACCCTCGGTAGACGTGACAGTCACACTCTGACGTTGATTATACTTGCCGGCCAATGCAGGGACCTCGCCCAGAGTGAGCGTACCGTCGGCATGTTGTATCAGACGATGTGCGACAAGCGAACCAGCCCACTCGATAGACGAAGTATTGTCGTTGCCGGCACGTGTTCCGCACCAGCCCCATATGTAACGGTCTGTACCGTCGGAGGCAGTTTTTGCCGCATAGAGTCCACGGCTGTCAAGGAATCCTTCGTGACTGTCGGGCCACAGACCGGCATCGTTGGCGGTACAGGCCTTCAATTCGTCAAGAGTACGTCCCTTGAAATACTGGACCTTGCGGATGGCATCGTGCATTTCGGAATACACAAGATACCAGTAATCGCCCATCTTGAACACATCCGGACATTCATAGAACCTGTCCCACATCATAGTCATAAACTCTCCAGCCGATGTCCAGTTGCGGAGGTCGTCCGACACATATTCCGCCAACACGCCTTTGCCACCTTTTCGTGTGGAAACGACCATGTGGAAGCGGTTGTCGTCACCTCTGAACACCATCGGGTCGCGGAAATCCGACTTGCTGTAGACATCCTCCCCTTTTATAAAGAAAGAGCGGTCTTTGACCCATGTCTTGAAATCCTTAGATGTAGCCATCATCACAGCCTCGCCATATCCCGTAACATCGGAATGATAGGCGTGACCTGTGTAAAATGTGTAATAGGTCTGGTCTGCTTCGTTGTAAAACACAGAACCGGTGCCGAGGGCTGCATCCTGCTCATATAGTCCGCCGGTCGGGATGAGTTCCCCCAATGACACATAGTTAGCCGCATCGGAGGTCTCCACGCACCAAAACGGATGGTAGGTCCCGGCCTGATTAGGACGGTATTCCTGAAGGTACATTATCTTGAAATTCTTTGCTACCGGGTCGTAAAACGGCATCGGGTCGGCGACATATCCCACTGACGGCTTATAGAAAGTGGTCGGCGAAGCCTCGTCGGTCGGAGAGAAAAACTCGGTAGTGCTCCAATCCTTTTGAGTGAGGACCGGGTCATCGCCATCGCTGCATGAACACAGCGATGCGGCGGCAGCTATCATTGACAATAATTTCATATGTTTGGTTTCCATGATGTATCTTTGTTTTATTACTTACACAGATAATTTATAGCGTTTTTGGTAAACTGCTCCATAGTAGCTCTATAGGCATTCTCACCTGTCGACTGATGCCACTCGTATGCAGGAGTCCCGACAGTGATTACCACACCGCTCTGATAACCCTTTAGCACCTCTCTGGAGGGTATTTCCGCGATGGTCACGCGGTTGGGGTCTCCGCTGTCATCAGATGCCAAGGCTCTTGCCCCGGTGCGTTCTTCCCAACCTTGCATCGAGAAGTACGGATCCCAGTCGACACCCCATTGCAGAGTACGGTTTGTATTGCTGCAACCCGCGCTCACCATTACTATGCGGGTACCGTCCACAGGAAGGTTGTCATAAATTGCATGGCCTTCGTGTCCGGCGATGACAAAGCCGAGGTCTGCGTCAAGCGTTTCGGCTGTTTCGCCACCAAACATATTGTTAGGACTCTGCTGGTCAAGAGTGATACGCCACACATCATTGATATAACGGGCACCGTCACGCGATGCAAGGATATTGCCTCCCTTTATGTAGTAGTCGTTGAATATATCACGTGTATCCCACATAAGGCTGGGCCAGTCAAGCCAATCGAAGTGACACCATATCATCTTGAACTGGCTGAGCTTGACGCTACCCGAAAGCACTTCAGGCAGACCGACATAAGTAGTGTTGGGGACATTGGCGAGCATCCACTCAGCAGCGGCGCGGGCTTCTGCCCCGAGTTTGTCGATAGAAGACTCAAAGCCTATAAACGCTTTTGGTTCCTGCGACATGTCGTCCTTTACAACCGCCACCGTGTAGTCGATGACCGCCGAACGATATGTAGCTGTGAACGTTACCGGGTTGGAGAAATCAAGGGTTGAACCAGACTCAGGGGTCACGGTAGTGCCTTCGTTGACAGTATATGTGGCAAGCATCGATGTCACATCTGCTTCAAGCGGAACGAACACGAGAATCGTACGGGCTTCATTGTCGATAGTACCCTGATACTTGTTGTCAAGAGTAAACGACTGAAACACTACATTGTCATGGGCTACAGTCATGGTGTAATCTGTATATACATCGCCATTGGTTACACGGATACTGCGCGGCACAGTGCAGTCTATTATTTCTCCGGGATAAACATCTGCTACAGCCCCTGCACTGACGGCTATCGATGTGAGTTTCATCGCCGATGCATCGTAGCCATACGGCACACCAACCTTGACTGTCTTGGCAATGTTGTCTATCTCTGCATCGTACTCGTCCAGACGGAGCGAGTTTATGAACGTTTCGCCGTCCAATCTAAGATTAGAAGCATTGTCATCGTCGCAGCCGGCAACCCCTGTCGAAAGGAGGAGGGCGAGGAGTACGAATATGCTGTTTTTAATCGCTTTCATTTTTGTCATATGTTTTAGAGTGCGTTTGAGTTTAATGCTGACTCTTATTATGGATTACCATCCGCCTATGTTTTGAGTGTAATTGCCGTTAGATGCACTGATCTGAGCAAAGGGTATCGGCAGATATTCATTCTTGTTGGCCGTGAATGAAGCTCCTGAATAAATCGCGCATTTTGAGGCCTCCTCCGCATAGTACTTGTTGAGGACACGTGCAGCCTCGCCCCAACGCACGAGGTCGAAGAAACGGTCGCTCTCCAAGGCGAGTTCCACGCGACGTTCGTGCTGCAACAGTTTGAATGCCTCTTCTTGGCTATACGAGCCGTTGTAGGGTTCAACAGCGATATGTACACCGTAGAGCTGCTCGTAGTCGGAAATCATTCCCATGGAGCTTTTTGCGCGGTTACGTATACGGTTGATGATGTTCATGGCCTCTGGTATGCCTGAGCCAAGCTGTATGAGAGCTTCGGCACGCATGAGAAGCACATCGGCATAGCGGAGCACGATATGGTTCATCGGGCTTCCCCACCAACCGCCTTTCACGAGGTATTCACAATCAGGATCCACGTTGTGTTTCAGAGTTACATAATATCCGTACAACCCGTTTGAACGGCTCCACACCGCAGTCTTATCCATGATGTAGTTGCGATTGAACTCATAAGGCAGTCCGGGAATTCCTACGGTCAGGAACAGACGTGGATCGGCATAATCAAGGCTCATGTCATAGTCCTTGTCATTGAAGGTGCCGATATACGGATGTCCGTCGTTATCGGTGCGGAATGCGTTGACAAGGTTCTGCGACGGCTTATAGAAGTCGCAGCCGCCGTCGGTCACTCCGGGTATGTTCGGCACAATGAGTCCGAATGACCAGTTGCAGTTGCCGTTTTTGGTTCCGTCATTGAAAGAATACTGCATAGCCCAGATTGACTCCACACCGTTTTCATACTGAGGCTCAGGACGGAAATTGTTATGGAAATCGGTCTCAAGATCATAGCCGCCTTCCATCATTATGGACGGCTCGGTATATTCGACCACCTTCGCCAAATCCTCCATGCTGATAGATGTCACTTCATGAGTGGCCTCGTTATCCTGGCGGTAAGCCTTGTAGAGATATGTCTTGGCAAGGTATGCCGCCGCTGCGGCACGGGTGGGACGGCCTTTGTCATCCTGATGGGCCGGAAGGTGATCAAAGGCAAATTTGAAATCATCGGCGATAATCTGCCAGCCTTCATCGTTGGTGTAGGTGGTGTTCTTCAGATTGTTATACTCTTCAGGAGCCATGTTTTCATCGATAGCAAAAGGTATCTTCTTGTAAAGCTGCTTCAGGAGGAAATGCCCATGACCACGGAGGAAACGCATCTCGGCCATGCGTTGCTCTTTCTGCGGATACGTTGCCTCATCTACGTTGTCAAGCAATGCAAGGGCGGCATTTGCACGAGATATACAGTTGTAGAGACGCTGCCACATATCGGATATGTTCCATGCTGTAGTCATGATTCCTTGCGAGACCTCAAGGGCATGGAACACGTCACCGTCCTCCGTACCGTTGCCCCCCTTGTAAGCGTCATCCGAACGGACATCATAGTTCCACATCGAGAACGACGAATTGATGTCCTCGGCTGAAATCCATATGGCGTAAGCCGGTATGATGAGGTTGTCGACATATTGAGGGTCTTTCAGCAGTTCGTTGTCGACAGTTCCTTGCGGCTTCTGTTCATCAAGGAAGTCATTGCAGGCGGTCAGGAATGTCATCCCCAACACAGCCGCTACTGATAATATAGTTGTTTTCATTTTGATAGTCGATTATAGGTTAGAAAGTGACATTAAGGCCGAAAGTGAGATTGACGGGGATGGGATAGCCGTAATTGGCGTTTTCAGGGTCTACGCCGGTGAAATTCTTGCTCTTGATAGTAAGCAGGTTCTGTGCGCTCACATACAGGCGGAGCTTCTGCATCTTTATCTTCCGAGTGATTGATTCGGGAAATGTGTAACCAAACTGTATATTGCGCAGCTTCAGGAACGAGCCGTCCTCGACGAAATAAGTCGACACGCGCTTCTCATTGTTGGCATCGTCGCGTGCAAGTGCCGGTATGGTCGAATCGGGATTCTGGGGAGTCCAGGCATCCAGCAGACGGACACCCTTGTTAAGGAAACCGATGTTAAGCCCGCTCCAGAGGTCGGTCTCTTTTTTCAAGTCGCTGATTACGTCGACACCCTGAACACCCTGCCAGAACATCGTGAAATCAAACGACTTATACTGGAGATAGATGTTAATACCATAGGAGAAATCGGGTACGGGATTATATATCCATTGCTGGTCGGCCTCGGTTATATAGCCGTCATTGTTAAGGTCGCGCCAGCGTATGCGGCCGGGGGCGGCCCCGGACTGCACGGCATGGTTGTCGACCTCTTCCTGCGAACGGAATATACCGTCGGCCACATATCCCACCTGTGCACCCATAGGATGACCGATTACGCTTTCCACGCCGTTACCACCGAATGTGCCGTTGGCTGCCACAGTAGCCGGCAGTTTGGTGATTTTGTTATCGTATGTAGAGATATTGCCCGTTATCTCATAACGGAGTCCATACGAGGTGGTGTTCCTATAGCCGAGGCTGAATTCGAATCCTCTGTTTTCCATCTCTCCGGCATTAATCCACTGCGACGAGCCCTCGCCCATCGCTGCGATACCCTGCATAAGCACAAGTATGTCAGATGTTTTCTTATAGAACCAGTCAGCCGAACCGTAAAGACGCTGATTCAGGAAGCCGAAATCCAGACCGACATTATACTGTGTCGTGGTCTCCCATTTGATGTCGTCATTGCCGATCTGGTCACGTTTGAAACCCGACGGAAGGATGGCTCCTCCATTTGAACCTGTAATATCATATGACGTACCATATGACTGTCCGCCGTTTTCATTCACGCCGTAATTAGGCACATAGATAGAATAACGGGCAGTGTTGGAAATCTCCTGATTGCCTGTCTGACCCCACGAGGCTCGTAATTTCAGGTCATTGAGCCATGTAGCAGTCCGCTCCATGAATTTTTCATTATTGATGCGCCAGCCTAAAGATACAGACGGGAATGTCGCATACCGGTTCTCTTTGCCGAAACGTGAAGACCCGTCGCGACGCAGTGTCAGACCGAGCAGATAGCGGTTGTCAAACGAGTAGTTGGCTTTACCAAAGAACGACACGAGCGAATATCCGCTTCCGCTACCGTAGGCAAGTGCGGTACCCGAACCTGCGTCAGGCCACATGTAATCAGGGTTCAATATGACGAAATCGCTTTTATAGCCGGAAAACCATGTATCATCTTCGCGGTTCAATTCTACACCAGCCAGCACGTCGAAATGGTTTTTGCCGAAATCGATGTTGTAATTAGCTACAAGGTTCCACATCCAACGCATCCAGTGTTCCTGCTTAGCCTCTACGCCGTTAGTCGAGTTGGCTACGGTACCTTCGGTAATAGGATAAGTGAATATCCTCTGGCTTTTTTGAGAATAATCAATGCCGAATGTAGTCCGGGCGTTGAACCCTTTGAAAGGAGCAAGGTTGATATAGGCATCTCCGAATGTGCGCCAATAGGTGTAGCGGTTGTCTTTGTTGCGTTCAAGGCGTGCCACCGGGTTCTCACGGTCGGGATAACCGCCTACAGGGCCGGCAAATTCACCCGATTCCGTATAGACGGGCAGCGACGGATTGAACTGGAGGACATTCTGCAAGAAACCGCCCGGAGCCTGCACCTCTGTTGTGCGGTTAAGAGTCAGGTGTTCGCCTATGGTCAGAATATCGCCAAATGGTTTGAACTCCGTGTTTATACGGGCAGAAAGCCTGTCGAAATCGGTATTTTTGATAATGCCGAGGTTTTTGTAATATCCCAAGGAGAAAAACGCAGATAATTTGTCCGAACTGCCGCTAATCGACAGGTTATAGTTCTGTATGAATCCTGTACGGGTCGTTTCGTCGAACCAGTCCGTATCGGATGCAGGAGTAGTATTGGCCGAGTCGAGATACTTCGACATGCTGACACCGTAGAGCGTCGGATAGCCGGAAGCATCATATCCCCAGTTGTAGCGATAGCCTAAAGCATTGGTGTTAGGGTCCTGGCCTGAATTTACATATGCCTGTCACATGGCCTGGCCATACTGCTCTGCATTGAGCACTTCCATTTTGTTGTTATAAAAAGAAGCAGAAACAGAAGCGTCAAAGTTGATTTTCAAATCCCTACCTTTCTTAGTAGTGATGATGATTACGCCGTTAGCCGCCCGGCTACCGTAAATGGATGCGGAAGCTGCGTCTTTCAGTATCTGCATCGACTCGATATCGGCAGCATTCAGTTCGTGCATACCGCCTTTGGTCGGGACACCGTCTATGATATAGAGAGGGTCATTGTTATTCAACGTGCCTATGCCGCGTATACGGACTGTAGATGCCCCGCTGGGATTACCGTCGGCGGTTATGTTCATTCCGGGCACTTTGCCTTGCAATGCCTTTATAGGGTTGTTTTCATTTGCCTTTGCCATGTCGTCAACGTTGACAGCTGTGATGGCTCCGGTCACATCAGCTTTCTTCTGGGTGGAATAACCCACTACCACCACCTCGTCAAGGACAGCCGCATTTTCTTCAAGGCTGATGGTCATTTCAGCCTGAGCCAATACAGTCTGCGGCACGAATCCTACATAGCTGATGGTGAGATTCGCGCCTTCAGACACAACAATGGTGAAATTGCCGTCCAAATCAGTCGCAACGCCTTCCTTGGTAGCACTATCCAAAACCGATGCACCGACAAGCGGTTCGCCGTCAGTCTTGGACAGCACCGTCCCATGCACTGTGATTTGCCCATAGCAAGCAAACACCACAAACATAAGCATCAATGTGCTTAAAACGATTCTTGTCATGATATTGATTTGTGTTTATGAACTGATTTAAACTTATTGCAAATCAGTTCTGTTTGTGAAATTTCTCTGTCGCAAATTTCTGTAATCTTATAAGCACCACATATAATAATCGTTGCATTGAATATTAAAAATGCAGCGGTGTAACCACAGTGTCAAATTCCGTCCGAATCGTTACAACTCATATACAAGAAACCCATCTTGACTATATACACAATATCAAAATCAAGATGGGTTATGGCTTCAAAAGCCTAAAAAGCAAGCTGCTTTGATTTACCGAAGGTCGGGCAGATTACGCAACACTGCGCTGCGGGCATCATCTCCGTCATCAGCATTATCTGGAGATGCCTGTGGCACCGGCTCGGCTGTCCTTACCGGGGTCAATGGTTCTTGAACGCGAGGGGCAGGTTCAGTGGTCGTTGTCGCAGGGGCATCCTTCGGCTCATCTACCTTGACAGGCTCTGATTGAGGCTGGCCGGCTTTCAAGACCTTATCTATATCATCTATATGCACCGTCGGAACCGGAGAGGGCGTAGCCTCATCTACAGAGGGTTGTGGAGCGGGTGAGGCATCCTGCTGCGGCTTTTGCTTGGATGGTTTCGACTTTTTCGATTTATTGATTGAAGCGAAGCTGTCGACACGCCCTGCACCGACGAATGTGCGCGTGTAATAGTCGTCGCTGAGATTCTGGCACACCACTCCCCGCGAAGTGGACGCATGTATCATCTTGCCGTCACCGACATACAGACCTACATGCGACACTTTCTTGCTCCCTCGCGTAGTGGCAAAAAAGACCAAGTCGCCTGTCGCCAAATCCTTCTTTGAAATCTTGCGGCAAAACTCATGCTGCTTGCGGGAATTACGCGGTAATTTGATGTCGAGAGCGTTGAGAAACACATGGTACACGAGACCTGAGCAATCGACTCCGCTGCGTGTATTCCCACCATACTTGTAAGGAGTGCCGAGCCACGCGGTCGCTTCCTTGACGAGCGACTTCTCGGTCTTGGTCATTGAAGCGATGTCGATATCCTTTACACTCGCCGGCTTCGACGGCCGATGGGTAGCGGTTTTCGATACCTGCTTTGAACTGCTGCAAGCTCCTAACGACAACGTGCCAATCACCACGGTGACCGACGCAACCATCTTTAAAACGGATTTCAATGATATGACGGGAAATATACGACAATGCATGTGAACTTCTTGTTTATGGCAAAGATAACTTTAAAATTTCATTACATTAGGCTAATTTTCTTTTATTTTAAACGTCTGACTCTTAAATAAATCTAATATCATGTTTTATTAAATATCTAAGTAGAATAACCTACTGCTTTTTGTGTTAATTTTGACCCGTCTATTCAATAACATCATACAACGATCTTATAATACTCTCACACCTCTCTCCAATCACCAGTTCATAATCAATACAATTTCCAAATAAGGAACTATTATGAAGCAAAACAACAAAAATCTGCTGACAGCCGCCGCTGTGGCTGTCATCGCTTCAGCAGGGACTATTGTGGCAATGAAAGCCACCGGCTATGTCGACCAGCCATCTCAGATACCGTTTCAGAGCGATGTGTCCGTAGCATCTTACGGCCACGGCATCGTCCCGGTGTCATCGCGAGGAGGGGTTCCTACCGACTTCACTCAGGCCGCCGAAAGCACCATCAACGGTGTGGTCAGCATAAAAAGCTATGTCACCCCACGCCGTCAGAGCAACAGATATTACAACCAGCAGCCCGACATGTTCAACGACCCGTTCTTTGAATTTTTCTTCGGTTCGCCGCGCCGCCAGCAGCCGCGTCGCCAGCAGCCGTCAGAATCAGACAGCGACGGTGAGGAGGCACAGCAGCAGCTCGGCCTCGGCTCCGGTGTGATAGTGACACCTGACGGATATATAGTGACTAACAACCACGTAATCGATGGAGCGGACCGATTAGAGGTCACACTCAATGACAACCGCACATTCAACGCCCGAGTCATAGGCACGGACGACATGACCGACCTTGCCCTCATAAAAATCACAGCAAACGAGCTCCCCGTCATCCCCATGGGTGACAGCGACGCGCTCAAAGTAGGCGAATGGGTTCTCGCCGTGGGCAATCCTTTCGGACTGACCTCCACTGTTACGACCGGTATCGTAAGCGCAAAAGCCCGCAGTATCTCTGATGCCACACATGTCCCCTCTATGGGCGTGGAATCATATATACAGACCGATGCAGCAGTCAATCCCGGCAACTCAGGCGGAGCCCTTGTCAATCTCAACGGCGAACTTGTAGGCATCAATACTGCCATCTATTCGCAGACAGGCAACTATGCAGGCCACTCATTTGCCATACCTACATCGATTGTCAACAAAATCATCGGCGACCTCAAGCAGTACGGAGCTGTACAACGCGCCTTTATAGGTGTAACATTCCAGCCTCTGACTGCCAAACTTGCCAAGCAGAAAGATATCACGGCTGTCAATTCAGGCATATACGTAGTGGAAGTACAGCCCAATTCGGCAGCCGAAGAGGGCGGCATCAAACCAGGCGATGTAATCACAGCCATCAACGGTGTGCAGACCTCAACCGATGCCCAGCTACGCGGACAAATCAACCGCTATAGTCCGGGTGACGAAATAACCATCGATTTCTACCGTGACAACAAGAAACAGGCCACCAAAGTCAAGCTACTCAACAGCAGCGGGTCGACATCGATCACACGTGCGGGCGACAGCAGCGAACTGGGATGCTCATTCGGCGAAGTCAAGGAAGAGATGCTCAAAGAGCTGCGCATATCCAGCGGAGTAGAGGTGACGAAGCTCACCGACGGCCTGTTTAAATCAGCCGGCATCAAGACCGGATACATAATCACCGCCGTCAACCAGCGACCTGTCACATCCGGCAAAGACATCGAGAAGCTTTACAAAGCCGCCATGCAGAGCGACAACAAAGTGCTTTTCATCACCGGCATCTACCCCACCGGCAAGCGCACCGCCTATGCTGTCAACCTCGATGAATAACGACCTCCGTCAACCATTCTCCTCTCCACTCTTGATGGTGTTGCAGAACCTCGGCACACCATCAGCCACAACCACTGTAGGGACGGCATTGTCGGAAAAATTATTGACCCAGTCTCTTTATGGAGCTGACACCTCGTTGCAGAGATGTCAGCTCCTGTTTTTTGGAATTATATTCTAAATAGACCGACTCCGTAGATTTAAATTCTGAAATAACATGCAAACAGACAATTTCGCTTATATGTTACATCAGATTATATTTAACTTTGCATAGAGAGAAAAAAACGACATCTCTGCAAATCATAGACTATGGCACAACACGACATATTGAATGAAATTACGTCAGGACATCCGGGCTTCTCGTTTGAAGTCCTTCCTCCGCTTAAAGGAAAGAGCATCGCTACGCTCTTTGACAATGTGAAGCGGCTGATGCCGTTCGGTCCACGGTATGTCAATATCACCACGCACCGCAGCGAATTAGTGTACAAAAGTGTTCCAGGAGGTCTATACGAGCGGGTATCCGAACGGTCACGTCCAGGCACAGTGGCTGTAGCGGCAGCCATACAAAACAGATTCAATATCCCTGCGGTACCTCATATCATCTGTAGCGGATACAGCGCACGCGAGACCGAATACGCGCTCATCGACCTCAGCTTCCTCGGCATCAACAACCTGCTGCTGCTGCGCGGCGACAAGGCTAAACATGATCCCCGCTTCATACCCGATCCTGCCGGATATGCCCACGCATCCGAACTGCAACAGCAGGTCAACACTTTCAATGACGGAGTCATGCTTGACGGGACCGCATTCGAACTCGAAGAAGGCTTCAAGTTCAGTTACGGCGTGGCCGGCTATCCAGAAAAACATGAGGAATCGCCCAACACGGACATAGACCTGCGTTGGCTCAAGCATAAAGTGGACCAAGGGGCTTCATATATCGTCACCCAACTCTTTTTTGACAACGAGAAATTTTATCGTTTTGTAGAGGCGTGCCGCAACATCGGCATTGAAGTACCTATCATCCCAGGAATCAAGCCTATAGTCAACCTCAACCAGCTTACCATACTACCCAAAACATTCAAAGTCGATATCCCGGACGAACTCGTCGCCATGCTGGACTGCTGCTCGGACAATGTAGAGGCAAAAGCAGCCGGGGTAGAATGGGCCATACGCCAGAGCCAGGACTTGATAGACCACGGCTATACACACATCCACTACTACAGCCATAATGCAGCCGCCAGTGTCGAGAAGATAGTGGCAAGCGTGTTTGACCGCAGCGAGAACATCCCATAATTTCCAATAATTAAAACGACATAAATCCACACAGCCATATAATAAAAGCCGCAATAATGAGTTAATAATATTAGGGTTCATTTCCGAAACCCAAAGCAAAACTTATTACCAACATATCTCACACATGGCATTTCGCAAGACGATTCTCGCCCTGACAGCAACAATTCTATCAACTCCGGCGGCCCTTGCCGACAAAAACGACGACATACAGGACATAAACCCTATCACTACCGGCGTGGCCTCACTGCGCATTTCACCTGATGCCCGCGGAGCATCTATGGGCGAACTCGGAGCCGCGACCGATCCCGATGCCAACTCCCAATACTGGAACTCGTCAAAATACGCGTTTGCATATTCCCAAGGAGCCGTAACAATCAACTATGTACCCTGGCTCCGCAAGATTGTCAACGACATATATCTGGCATCCGTTTCCGGCTATTGGAAAATAGGCTCACAGGACCTGCAGGCTGTCAGTGCCAGTCTGCGCTACTTCTCGCTTGGCGATGTGACCGTAGGTAACAACCAGGCGACTATCAACCCTTATGAAATGGCTGTCGACATAGGTTATTCACGCAAACTGTCTACAAAATACTCGATGGGTATCGTGTTCCGCTACATCTACTCAGCCATGGGTTACGACAATACCGGGCAGGATGCGAACTCCATCGGAGCATCGGCTTTTGCCGCCGACATCAACGGTTATTTCACATACTATCCTATCATCGGACGCAACGAATGTCAGTGGTCGTGGGGCTGGAACATATCCAACATCGGGTCTAAGCTGAAATACGAAGGCCAGCAAGCAGCGTTCTTGCCAGCCAACCTGCGCATCGGTACTGCATTTACGTTCCCATTGGCCGATTATCACAACCTGACTTTCGGCCTCGACCTCAACAAACTGCTCGTCCCGGCCAAACCGCGTGCACAGGATTTTATCAACGAGGATGGCTCGACCAACGAACAGGCATATCAGGAAGCCGAACAAGAGTGGGAAGACATGTCATCGTTCAAAGGCATATTCAAATCATTCGGCAAAGGGTATAGCGGCAAAAACGAGTTTTTCAAAGAAATCACCTTATCACTCGGAGCGGAGTATGCTTACAACGACCAGTTTTTCTTCCGTGCCGGATACTTCTACGAACACCCCACCAAAGGAAACCGACAGTATTTCAACGTCGGTGCCGGATTTGCTATCAGCGCATTCAAACTTGACGCATGTTACACTGTGGCCACTGCCGCCAACTCACCATTGGACCAGACACTGCGGTTCTCGCTCACCTTCGATGTCGACGGCATCAAAGGTCTGCTTGGCAAACGATAACCCACAGCTATCAACATTAACTGCATCTGCCATTACATATGAAAGTTCCATCCATCCGTATAGGACAAGGATTTGATGTACACGCATTCGCCACAGACCGCCAGCTGTGGCTTTGCGGCGTAAATATACCGCACGAGCGCGGACTGCTCGGCCATAGCGATGCCGATGTAGCCCTCCACGCCCTCAGCGATGCCCTGCTCGGAGCCGCCGCTCTGCGTGACATAGGCTACCACTTTCCTGACACCGACCCTCGTTACAAAGGGGCTGACAGCCGGAAGCTTTTGAGAGAAGTAGTCCGCCTGCTTGCTGGCCGGGGATATGCCGTGGGCAATGTAGATGTCACCATTATGGCACAGAAACCCAAGCTACTGCCGTACATACCGCAGATGTCAGCAAACATCGCGTCAGATCTCGGAATCCCGGATGACAGTGTGTCGGTCAAAGCCACCACTACCGAACGCCTCGGATTCACCGGCCGCGAGGAAGGCATAGCAGCCATGGCCGTTGCTCTGATATACCGGGAGGACTGACACCTACCACCGCCCTCCCCTCAATCCGCATCAATGAAGAAATCCACTCTGAAGACAATCCGCATCATGGTATCGTCAGTGATATTCGTATCGCTGACGTTGCTGTTTACGGTGCCTGCAACGTGGATATGCGCCCACCTCTATGGATTTCAGGCGATACAATGGTTACCGGCTGCCATGTCGTTTTCATTGGCAATATGCATCATATGGCTTGTTGTAACCCTGCTTTTCGGCCGCATCTATTGCTCGTCCGTGTGTCCGTTAGGTACTTGGCAGGACATATGTTCGCATTTAGGGTGCCGTTCGCGGGGTAAGGGAGTCACTCAAGGCTGGTACCACTACCGTCCACCACTCTCCATGATACGCAACATAGTGGTCATCATCACATTTGCCAGCCTGCTTGTAGGCATAACATTTATAGCTGCATTTTTAGACCCGAGCAGCATATTCCACCGTGCATGTTCCACAATATTATCACCGACAGTACGTGGGATACCACCGTGGATAGCAGGGTCAATATCAGGATTCATCCTTTCGGTGTGCATGATGACGATAATAAGCATCATGTCATGGAAACGAGGACGTATGTGGTGCAATTCATTTTGCCCTGTAGGCACCGCATTAGGATATGTCAGCCGCCATGCGGTGATGCGCATAGACATCGATACCGACCGCTGTACACAGTGCCGCAAATGCGAACACGTGTGCAAATCGGAGTGTATAGACCTGACATCGCACACCGTGGACGGTTCGCGGTGTGTCAACTGCTTCAACTGCATCAACGTATGCGACGATGATGCCATACACTATACATATACCCGCAAGCAGCTGTCGATACCTATGATGCAGAAAGTCAACGGGCCCAAGACTGCCGCGACCCTCAATCGGCCGGCATCATCTGCCCAATGCACCTCGCAACGACGTACGGATAAGTAAGCGGGCACCAGCTTAAGCTCCTTTTTGCATCCCTTTTAAGCAAATTTATCCTATGGGATAATGCGGAATTGGGGAAGCTCAATAAAAAATCGTAAATTTGCAGTCCTTATTATCCACTGTAAATTTCCGAACTTCAACATATCCCCAATGGGCTTTTTTAAAAATATATTTTCAAAAGAAAAAAAGGAGACGCTTGATCGTGGACTTGAAAAGTCGAAAAGGAGCGTCTTTGAAAAAATATCACGCGCCGTAGCCGGCAAAAGCAAAGTCGACGATGATGTACTCGATGACCTTGAAGAGGCATTCATCACTTCAGATGTCGGCACGGACACCACCCTTAAAATCATAGACCGCATACAGAAGCGTGTGGCCCGCGACAAATACGTGACTGCCTCCGAGCTTAACGACCTGCTATGTGATGAAATTTCCGACATGCTCGCTTCCAGCGGTGACGACAGCGCGGCTCCTGATTTTTCCGTACCGTCAGGCCATAAGCCACATGTCATCATGGTAGTCGGAGTCAACGGCGTAGGCAAAACCACGACCATAGGTAAGTTAGCCGCGCACTTCAAGCGTGCCGGCAACAAAGTGATGCTCGGAGCCGCCGATACATTCCGCGCGGCAGCCGTAGAGCAGCTCGACATATGGGGGCAGCGCGCCGGAGTGCCCGTGGTCAAACAGAAGATGGGTAGCGACCCTGCTTCTGTAGCTTTCGATACACTCCAAAGTGCAAAGGCCAACGATGTCGATGTGGTAATAATCGACACAGCCGGCCGCCTACACAACAAGAAAGGCCTGATGGACGAGCTGACCAAAATCCGTAACGTCATGCAGAAGATAGTGCCCGAAGCTCCACACGAAGTGCTTCTGGTGCTTGACGGCTCTACGGGACAGAACGCTTTCGAGCAAGCCAAACAGTTTGTGGCTGCAACGCAAGTCAACGAGCTGGCCATTACCAAACTTGACGGTACAGCCAAGGGCGGCGTGGTCATAGGTATAAGCGACCAATTTAACATACCTGTCAAATACATAGGTCTTGGCGAAGGGATAGACGACTTGCAAGTCTTTAACAAACAGGAATTTGTACGCTCACTTTTCGGTAAAGGCAGCAAATAGTGAAGCACCGCACAGTAGATATTATCAGCTTAGGGTGCTCCAAAAACCTTGTCGACTCCGAAAGGTTGATGAAGATGCTCCGAGATGCCGGATGTGAAGTGAGGTTTGACCACGACACTCCCGACGGCAAAAGCGACATCGCGGTCATCAACACCTGCGGCTTCATCGGCGATGCCAAAGAAGAGAGCATCGACACTATCATGACATGGGTGGGAGCCAAAGACCGTGGCATGGTACAGAGAATCTATGTCATGGGCTGCCTATCCGAGCGGTATAAGCAAGAACTGCCCCCTGAGCTGCCCGAAGTAGACGGGTGGTACGGCAAATTCGACTGGCCGGGGATAGTCTCTGCCATATCAAAAGCCGCTCCAGAGGCAGCGTCATATGACCGCATCATCACCACTCCAAGTCATCACGCCTACCTTAAGATAGCCGAGGGCTGCAACCGCTTCTGCGCATTTTGCGCCATACCGCTCATTACCGGACGCTACAAATCACGTTCCATGGAGGAGATTGTCGAAGAAGCCGCAATACTCGCCGGACGTGGTGTCAGCGAGTTTAATGTCATAGCCCAAGACCTCTCAGCTTACGGGACAGACATATATGGCCGCCAAGCTTTAGCCGAACTGACCGAACGGCTGGCACAACTCGACGGTGTGCGCCGCATACGCCTCCATTACGCCTATCCGTCCGATTTCCCTATGGATGTCCTTGATGTAATGGCACGCTATCCCAACGTATGCAATTATATCGACATAGCTCTGCAACACATCGCGAACCCGGTGCTGAAAAACATGCGCCGGCACATCGATGCCAAAGCGACCCGTGAGTTGCTTGCCGAGATGCGTCGCCGCGTCCCGGGACTGCACATCCGCACAACGCTGATGGTCGGTTTTCCCGGCGAAGGGGATGCCGAATTTGACGAACTGATGGATTTTGTACGCGAACAACGGTTTGAGCGCATGGGAGCATTCGCATACTGCGAAGAAGATGACACATATGCAGCCAAAACCTATGCAGACTCCATCCCCGACGACGTGAAGCAGTCACGACTTGACCGGCTCATGGCTCTCCAAGAATCCATATCCCTTGAAATACAGCAAGCAAAAGAAGGCTCAACCCTCGAAGTGGTCATAGACAGCTATGACGAGGATTATTTCATAGGACGTACAGAATGGGACTCCCCTGAAGTCGACCCCGTAGTCCTCATACCGCGTACCGAGGGAGCTTCTCTCCGTCCGGGCCAATATGTGCATGTCACGATTGACGAGGCATTGCCTTTTGAACTGATAGGACAGATTGCCAACTCTCCCGAAAATCATACTGCCAACATACAGAAATAAGATGAAGACCTCCAGCATATCAGCGGTTACCAGACAGGCCGTGGACAAATGTCTGCGCCAAAACATCCCGTTCGCGCTCTATGCAATGCCAGGCTCCGAGCAATATACATTTCTGGCATCGTCCCCTACCGACGAGGAATTCCTCAACGACCACCAAAGCGCATCAGGGGCATTTGAAATCTCATTTTTTGCCCACAGCAATCCCTATCCGATAATCATACTGCCAAGTTACAACGCTGCGGATGTGCTCGCACTCCCCGACAGCCTGAAATACCCAGGTGCGGATACATATCCAGCCATACAGTCGACTTCCGCCATAACTTACATGGCGCAGGTGCACGAACTGGCCAAAGTGGCCCGCACACTGCATGGCAAGGTAGTGCTGTCACGAATCATATCCGGCTCGACACATGACAAGACTCCTTTAGAGGTAGCCATGACATATTTTGAAGGCCAGTGCGATACCCTGCGGTATATGTTTTTCACCCAGGAAACAGGACTGTGGATTGGAGCTACGCCCGAACTGCTCGTAAGCTTCCGCCCCCAACCCGCCTCTGATGACCGTGGCACCATCTCCACCATGGCTCTCGCAGGTACACGTCCACACTCCAGTGATGACAACGAAGACGCTTGGGACGATAAGAACGTGGCCGAACAGCAGTTCGTAATCCGCCATATATCTTCATGTCTCCACGATGCAGGATTAGACGCGGCAGAGACGCAGGACTATACTCTCAAATTAAAAAACGTAGAGCACATATGCTCCATGTTTACCGCCGATGGGACTCTGTCTCAGGCCTTAAAATTAAGGGAAGCCCTTGACCCGACACCTGCTGTCGGGGGCTATCCGACCGATGCAGCCATAGACCTCATCAACTTTTTCGAGACACATGAGCGTTTCTGCTATGCCGGAACTATCAACATACGCGACACCGACGGCATTGGGTTCAGCACGTTTGTCAACCTGCGCAGTATGCTCATAGCTCCCGAAAACGATGGCGACTATCGCTCTTCATCCCGCTATAATATATATGTCGGAGGAGGAATCACAGCATCGTCCAATCCCGAATCGGAGTGGTCGGAAACTGCCGGGAAAGCATCCTTGATGTTAGACGCGCTCACTTGCGAAAACGAAGCAGCCAACACTCCAGCCATAACACTCTACGATCAAATAAGCATAGAAGCTCAGGAACCGTCATATTCTCAATCAGGAACCCTCTAAGCATTGCAACGCTGAACATAAGAAATGGAAATAGAACCGAACCAAAAGCTGTCGGACGGCAGCCAGAAGCCCAATCCGACAGGGAAAATCGCTCTGATAATACTTATTGCCATCTTTATCGTGGCCGGTGTGTCGTGTCTCCCTCTCCAGAAATGGACTGGTGGCCGCATCAAGGATTTCAATCTTCTTGCCGACATACTGCCGTTGAGCGAAGATTCGACATTCATACAGCAAGGAGCCGACATCATCGACCCCGAGCTGCTGCGCATACGCCAGCAGAGCGAGTCGGAAGCAGCTATCAACCAGCAAGCGTACCTCTACGGCATGGAACAGGAACCCGAAGGAGGCTGGACACCGTCAGACACCGTCAAGCCATACGTCGATCCTGACACAATCGTGCAGCAGCCGAAACACAACCGTGTAGGCAACCTCGTAGCCATCGAGGATTATACAACAGGCGGCAGAGGATTGCGTTCGCTCAAAGCAGCCATCGCGGCCGGACGTCTCGGACGCATAGCCGTGGTAGGCGACAGCTACATCGAAGGCGACATATTCACACAGAATCTCCGCGAGCAGCTGCAAGAAGCTTATGGAGGTGAAGGTGTGGGATATATGAGCCTCCATAGCGATTTCCCCGGATTCCGCCGCTCTGTTAAGCAAGGAGGTGACGGCTGGCATACGTATGACCCGAACAAGAAAGCCAAAAACATATTTTTAGGTCTTGCCGAACATTATTATGTCCCCACAGGCAATGCTCTCGCCACATATCAGGGTGTCACAGCCCTTAAGCACGTCGACCAATGGAGCAAATCGCAATTCCTGTTCATAGCCCCTAACAATACGGTAATCTCCACCAAACATGCCGGAGAAGAGTGGACCGACCACCAGATACAGGGGAGCGACCGCGTACAGTGCCTGACTATCGACGGCAAGACCGATAACTTCCAGCTCAAGACCTCCGACACATCGCTCATAGGACTGGGCGTATGGCTCGACGGAACGAGCGGTATCGCCGTCGACTGCATGTCGTCCAGAGGTTTTTCCGGTGTGACCCTTCTGAGGGTCAACGCCGCACTATGCCGTGCCATGGCCAAGGTCATCAATTACGACCTCATCATTCTTGAATTTGGCATCAACGCCATGACATCCTCACAGACCGATTACTCGCTCTACTCCCGCAAGATGGTAGAAGTAATCAACCATGTACGCACATGCTATCCTACAGCCGACATACTCGTCATGGGCATAGGCGACCGTGGCGAAAAACGTGGCAGCGAAGTCCACTCCATGAAATCCGCGCCCTACATGGTGGCCGCGCAGCGCGATGCCGCCCGTAAGGCCCATTGCCTATTCTGGGACACCCGGGAAGCCATGGGAGGCAACGACGCAATAGTGGCATGGGCCAAATCCGGCAAAGCCAACAAAGACTACATACACATGACCCATCAGGGCGGTGCCGAGCTGGCCACCCTTCTCTTCAACGCCCTGCGTCTGGAGCTGAAATAACTCCAACCTTTCTTACGACAATCACTCCTCAACCATAACAGAACAGACATGACCAATACATCACGCACCTCCCTTATATTAGCCGCAGTGCTGTCGTTGTCCCTCAGCCCGGTTGCTGCGAGCCAGACCAATCCGGCTCCTCCAGTCATCATCCCTGAAAATCCAGTTGACAACCCCGACCAGGAAGAAACAAGCGAAGTCTCCGAATCAGACGAAGAGGAGGACAGCAATGCCGCCGCACCGCACGAAACCACGACAGAGGAGGTATCCGAAGATGACAACTCTGCCGAACGGGAAAACGAAGTCATCATAGCACCCGATGACAGCGACATAGATATCCCCATACCCTCATTCATCAATCAGGAAGCCAACACCATCAATCTCAATGGCGCCGACTGGTCCAACCTTCGCCAGGCAGTCAATGCCCACAAGATACGCCCGCTCTCAATCCTCATCATAGGCGACAGCCACATCCAGGCCAACATGGGTACCGGCGTTACACGCGAACTGCTGCAATACCGATACGGCAACGCCGGACGAGGCATCATATCCCCTCTGCGCATGAGCGGCACCAACCAACCTTATGACTATACTTTCTCCTCCTCACTCCCTTATACCGCAGTAAAGCTGATGAAAGCTCCATGGAAACGTACCATGGGCTTTACCGGCACATCCATTACTCCTTCGACATCCCTGAGCAACATCACCATCGGCACCCGCACGGAAGAAGACTATAACCCCTTCAACTCCATAATCCTGTTTCATAAAGGCAAAATGGTCATCTCCGGGGTCACGGACGAATTAGGCAACAAAGTCGCCTATACCCAGCATCCTTCACGCGACTTCACATTCCTTAAACTCGCCTCTCCAAATACCCGTGTGACCATAAGTTACGAAAACCTCGGCGACCTTACCCTTTTCGGAGCGAGTCTGTCGGGAGGAAGGCCTGGTGTTTTCTATCATTCGATAGGAAACAACGGTGCGACATACGATACATATAACCGCATCGGCGACATAGGCGCATCCATCAAGCCGCTTAACCCCAATCTTGTAATCCTGTCGTTGGGTACCAACGAGGCTTTCGGCCGCCTTGACACCGCCCGTCTACGCAACAGCGTCGACAAACTTGTCAAAGACATCCGTGATGCCAACCCCGCTGCAGAAATATTGCTTGTGACCCCGATGGAATGTTACCGCTCCACGACCAAAACAGTCACAAAAAAAGTCCCTGTCAGATCAAAAAGGCGCAAAGGCAGAAAAAGAAGAGTGACACGCTACCGTACCGTCAAAACCAAAGTCCGCTCTTCGGGAGTGAATACCAACATCCGTCCTATCCGCGATGCCATAGTCGCTTACGGTGCCGAAAACGGCATACCCGTATATGACTTCTGGGAAGTATCCGGCGGCTCCGGGGCAGCAGCGACATGGATTAAAAACGGGCTTTTCAGCCCCGACCGCATCCACCACAGCGCCAAAGGCTACCGTCTCGAAGGCCGTCTGATGTACGACGCATTGGTCAAAGCGTTCCAATAATCATATTACACGTAACCATTAAAAAACAGCTCTGCAACAGTGGCAGCAGTTCTTGACAAACTCAACATAGACTGGGAGAGATTTGCCGATGTCATCAAGTTTGACGCGGCGAATCCTCTGCTGTTCAACACAGGACTTTTCCTCATCCTCTTTGCGGGATTCGTAGTGGTGTACCAGATGATAAAACGCTGGAAAAACGCAAAGCTCATCTTCGTAATCCTGTTTTCGCTATATTTCTACTACAAATCCTCAGCCGAATACTGCTTTATACTCCTCGGTGTTTGCATTTTCGACTTTCTGTTAGGGCAATGGATGGGGCGCAGCGAGCGGCGAGCCATACGGCGCATGATTGTCACAATCAATGTGCTCGTAAATGTAGGCATGCTTGTTTACTTCAAGTATTTCCGCTTGTTCATGGAGACGTTTGTCAATCTGGCGGAGCTGAAATGGTCGTTTGACGACATCATCCTGCCGGCCGGTATATCGTTTTTCACATTCCGCAGCATCAGCTACATCGTAGACCTCTACCGCCAGAAGATGGAGCCATGCCGCAACCTGCTTGAATACACCTTCTTCCTTACGTTTTTCCCTCCTCTGCTCGCCGGCCCGGTAGTCCGCGCCAAGGACATGCTGCCGCAAATCCGCGCCAACGAGACCGCCACCCGCGAGATGGTCAGCAACGGCCTGTTTCTCATCATCGCCGGTCTGATAAAGAAAGTTGTAGTAGCCGATTATATAAGCGAAAACTTCGTCAGCCGCGTGTTTGACAACCCATCGCTGTATAGCGGGTTTGAAAACCTCATGGCTATCTACGGTTTCTTCATACAGCTCTACTGCGATTTCTCTGGCTACAGCGACATCGCCATAGGCATAGCCCTGATGCTCGGGTACCGTTTCCTTGACAACTTCAAAGCCCCGTTCAAGTCCCAGAACCCCACCGAATTCTGGCGGCGATGGCACATATCGCTGTCGACATGGCTGCGTGACTACCTGTACATCCCACTTGGCGGCAATCGTAAAGGCACAGTCCGCAAACATGCCAATCTTATGACGACAATGGTCATAGGAGGCTTGTGGCACGGGGCATCGTGGATGTATGTGATATGGGGAGCTTTACAAGGTATGTTTCTCGTCATCCACAAGGAAATCAAACGTCTCTTTCCTGGTCTTCCCGATGACAAGAAAGGCAGATGGTGGCGAGTGGGTGCAAACATGTTTTTTACATTCAACCTGTTTGCCATAAGTTTCGTATTTTTCCGTTCCCGGTCGCTTGACGATGCCGCTGCCATGGGCCGTCAGATATTCACAGACTTCCATCTCAGCGTGGCCCCGCAGTTTGTCGAAGGTTACATCTTTATCGTGCTTGCCATACTACTCGGCTACTTTATGCACCTCGCCCCGTCAAGCTGGAGCGACGCAATAAAGAAAAGCATGGCACGTATGCCCGCCATACTTCTTGCCGTGCTGCTCGCTCTGACGATATTGCTGATAATACAAGTACGCCAAAGCGACATAGTCCCCTTCATCTACCTGCAATACTGATACATCTCTGCTCTTTGGACAGATATTACACATTTTATCACAGTGTCCGCATTGTATCATGTTATTGTATGCAAAAACTTGTCTAATAGGGTTGACATCAGACGAAAAATGTAGTATCTTTGCAAGATATTGCACAAGGTGTGAATTTACATCCCGAACCTTGTCAACAGCAGTCTATGGGACAAAAAAAACGCAGACTATTATCAACCCTCGCAGCACAGATGACTGCCATGATCAGCATGTCGCTTGTGCTGATAGTCTTAGGCTTAATGTCACTCGGAGGTATCGCCGCGCATTCTTTAACAGAGCAGGTGCGGCAAAGGATGGGATTTACCGTCATAATGGATGACAATGCCACCGCAGACCAGATCAACACCCTGCTTCGGTCTTGGCGGACGGCTTCATATGTATCAGCCGTAAAGTATACTTCGCCCGCCCAAGCTCTTGAACGGTGGAAAACGTCTACCGGCGATGACGAGGACATCGTCACTCTGTTAGGCACCAACCCGTTCCGCCCCGAAATAGATGTTAACGTAACGTCCCACTACGCCAATGTCGACTCGCTGCGCCCTATTATAGCCGCTGTTGCTGCAATGCCAGGGGTCGGAGAGGTAAGACTTCAGGCCCGGATGATTGACAATATCAACAAAGCCGTCAACAAGGCAGCTATAGTCGGGGGGATAATCGCTGCCGCGCTCCTGTTTATATCCATCGTGCTGATCAACAATCTCGTGCGACTGAGCATATATGCCAGGCGCTTCATCATACATACGATGAAGTTAGTAGGAGCGACACCGGCGTTCATACGCCGACCATTTGTATTTGCCAGTGCATTCAATGGGCTGCTTTCAGGATTTATAGCCGTAGCCGTCATAGGGAGTCTGCTCGCATACGGCTACGCCACGGGGCAGGAACTGGCGTTACTGATGCCTGTAGATATGGTAGCCTGGATATTAGGGGGTGTGATAGTACTCGGCGTTGTGCTCTGCACCATCTCTGCTTTCATCGCCACCAACCACTACCTGCGTATCGACTACGACAATCTCCATAAATAGCACGACTTTTATCAGTACGACAAAACATAATAAATTCACATATTCTCCTTTTACAAACCTATTATGTCTGAAAATCGACACGAAAAACAACAGACAATGGACCAGTTCGAGCTTGAGAAGCCCTCTGAACGTCCGCTTATAAAGCGTAATTTCTTGTGGATGATAATCGCCGGTGTCATGATTGTAGCCGGATTCCTGCTAATGCTCGGCGAAAGCTCGACCACCGAGCGTTTCAACCCCGACATTTTCAGCACCCGGCGTACTGTAGTGGGCCCGACCCTGTCATTTTGCGGCTATGTGATTATGGCGGTTGCGCTGATACTCAAGCCAAGTGTGTTACAAGCCGCCAAGGCTACAGAAGAGGAGGGTAATCTATGAGCTGGCTTGACGCGCTTCTCCTTGGCATAATCCAAGGCCTCTCCGAATACCTCCCGATAAGTTCGAGCGGACACCTTGAGATATTCCGCCACCTTCTCGACTCCAAGCTCGGCAGCACGACATCGCTCGAATTTGATGTGACGCTGCACGTAGCCACCGTATTGAGCACCATCATCATCCTGTGGAAGGAATTTGCACCCCTCTGCCGTTCATTCTTCACACTCAAGCGTGATGCCAATACCACATATGTATGGAAACTTATCGTGTCATGCATACCTGTAGCAATAGTAGGCATATGCTTCAAAGACGTAGTCGAAAGCTTTTTCTCCGGCAATCTGACACTCGTGGGCATCTGTCTGTGCGTGACGGCGGCTCTGCTTTCATTCGCCTACTTCTTCCGCACACGTCCGTCGATAGAAAAGCACAAGAAAGGGCATGAGATAACATGGCTTGATGCCATCGTCATGGGTATAGCACAAGCCGTAGCCGTGCTGCCCGGGCTCAGCCGCTCAGGCACGACCATAGCCACCGGCATCTCCATGGGTGCACGGCGTGAGGCTGTGGCCCGTTTCTCATTCTTCATGGTAATCATCCCCATACTCGGCCAGGCCCTCCTTGACACTGTCAAGCTGCTCCAGGGTGATACCGCAGCTGACAGCTCTTTTGAGGTCATAGGATGGGGACCGATGATTATCGGCTTCATCGCCGCACTCCTCGTGGGATGCGCAGCCTGCAAATGGATGCTTGAGTTTGTCAAAAAAGGCAAGCTCGTGTGGTTTGCCGTATACTGCCTGATTGTAGGTGTCCTCTGCATAGTGTTGTAAGAAGCAGTCTATGGATTTCATATCTGGCGAAATACTCCTTATCGACAAACCACTCGGATGGACATCGTTTGATGCCGTCAAGCGTGTACGTGGAGCACTCACCCGACGGATGAAAGTCAAACGGCTCAAAGTAGGACATGCGGGTACCCTTGACCCTCTCGCCACAGGCGTGATGGTAATATGCACCGGACGGGCAACCAAACGGATAGACCAGCTCCAGGCCGGCGTAAAGGAATACATAGCTACACTGTCACTCGGTGCCACCACACCCTCTTTCGACCTCGAGACAGAAGTAGACGCGACCTATCCAATAGACCATATCACACGCCAGCTCGCCGAAGAAACCCTACAGAAGTTCGTAGGCTCCATAGAGCAGATTCCGCCTGCATTTTCTGCTGTCAAAATCGACGGACAGAGAGCCTACAAGATGGCCCGCAAGGGCCAGACCCCCGAGCTTAAGGCCAAGACCCTCGTCATAGACGAGATAGAACTCCTTGATTTCGCCCCTGACAGGCTCACGCTACGCATCGTGTGCAGCAAAGGCACGTATATACGTGCCCTTGCACGTGACATAGGCGAAGCCCTCGGCTCCGGCGCACATCTGACCGCGCTCCGGCGCACACGTGTCGGAGAGTTCACCATCGACCGCTGCATGAGCGTAGACGAAGCGACAGCTTTTATACGCGATGTCGACATCACGATGCCCGAAGAAGCGTCGGACAAACCTCAGCCTCAATAACGCTTGATAATTCACTTATAAACTGTTTAATCAGATAATTTTTTTTTAAAATACCACCGCTTATCGCGTAATTTCTCATGAAACTGTCACAGTTTAATTTCAACCTTCCCAAAGAACTTATCGCATATACCCCGGCAGACGAGCGTGACGAAGCCCGTCTCATGGTCATCAACCGCGCCACCGGCGAAATAGAGCACCACGTATTCAAAGAAATCATAAACTACTTTGACGACGGAGATGTCATGGTATTCAATGATACCAAAGTATTCCCGGCACGTCTGTTTGGCAACAAGGAGAAGACCAACGCCCTGATTGAGGTATTTCTCCTCCGCGAACTCAACGAAGAAAACAAGCTGTGGGATGTCCTCGTAGAGCCGGCCCGGAAAATACGCATAGGCAACAAACTGTATTTCGGCGACGACGACTCCATGGTGGCAGAAGTCATAGACAACACTACCTCACGCGGGCGCACGCTGCGGTTTCTCTATGACGGCCCGCATGAAGAATTCAAAGAAGAACTTTTCAAACTCGGCGAGACACCTCTGCCCTACTACATCGACCGCAAGCCAACAGCGGACGATGCCGAACGCTACCAGACCATATTCGCGCAGCACGAAGGCGCAGTAGTAGCCCCGGCTGCAGGCTTCCACTTCTCTCGTGAGCTGATGAAACGTCTGGAAATACGCGGAGTGAAGCCTGAATACCTGACACTCCACATCGGCCTGGGGATATTCCGCGAAATCGATGTCGAGGATTTGACCAAGCACCGCATGGACTCCGAGCAGGTCAACATAACCCAGCATCTTGTCGACGTGGTCAACGATGCTAAAGACCACAACAAACAGGTATGTGCCGTAGGCACCTCGGCTCTGCGCGGACTGGCGAGCGCAGTATCAATGGGTGGACATATCAAGACCTATACCGGATGGACCAACAAGTTCATCTTCCCCCCTTACGATTTTTCCGTAACCACATCGCTCGTCACCAACTTCCACCTGCCGTATTCCACCATGCTGATGATGGTATGCGCTTTCGGCGGTTACGACTTGGTCATGAAAGCATATAAAGAAGCCATCAAGGAGAAATACCGCTTCGGAGCCTACGGCGACGCTATGCTGATAATCTAAAAAGTTTTATGTGGTATGGGAAGCCGTTTCGTCACCATCGCCCACGAGGGCAAAAGCATTGTGCGCGAAAAGATGAGCCGCTTTCTGGCTTTCGCCCTGCCGGCATCGTCGGCCGAAGAAGCGAAAAGCATAATCGCCGATTTCACCAACCGTTACCATGATGCCCGCCATGTATGCTGGGCCTACATGACAGGAGCCGACAGGGCCGAATACCAGTCAAGCGACAACGGCGAACCATCCGGCACGGCCGGCAAACCGATTCTCGGCCAAATCAATTCGCTTGGGCTTACCAACGTAGTGGTCATAGTGGTCCGCTACTTCGGAGGCATCAAACTCGGCACATCCGGGCTCATAGCAGCCTACCGTCAGGCGGCTAGAGAAGCTCTTGAAGATGCAGGCACAGAAGAAGGGTGCGAAATGTCACACTTGCGCCTGACATTCGGATACCTTGCCATGAACGATGTCATGAAGATAATCAAAAGCGAAAACCTGACCATCGTATCCCAGCAACACGACAACACATGCCACACGACCTTGGCGGTTCCGTCCGATTCCGTGGAGCAATGGAAAGCGCGGTTTCTCAACGCCGGAGCGCAGCCTGACGATTAATCCCAACACAAACCCAGCCGATTATATCCCGATGATACACAAACTAATCCGACTCATACCGCTAAAACTCGCCGTCGTATCGACGATAATGTTGATGATACCGACAGCATGTTCCATAAGCTACAAACTCAATGGAGCAGCCCTTGACTATTCCCTCTACAAGACTGTCTACATCGGACAATTTCCCATCCGTGCCGCATTAGTCTACGCTCCGTTGCAATCGCTGTTTGAAAACAGCCTTACCGATTATGTCCGCTCCAACACCCGCCTGCAGGTGGTCGACGGACAGGCCGATTTGGATTTGACAGGTGAAATCACCGGCTACACCCTCACACCTCAGTCGGTCAACGAAAATGCCGTGGCGGCGCAGACACGACTGACCATCACCGTGCGCGTCAAATATACCGACCACAAGGACGAAAGCAAGGATGTCGACCAGACATTCTCTGCCTACTACGACTTCGACTCCTCCTACATGCTGACAGATATCCAGGACCAGGCATGTGAAGATATCACCAACCAGTTGGTGACTCTGATTTTCAATGCCACATTAGGCAATTGGTAAGTAACTGCTTATGGATTCACAGCTTCTACATTATCTCGACCTGCTGGCCGAAGGACGCGCCGACGAAGCAGAGCCCTCGCTGTTGCAGGAGCTACGCAGACGCTATCCTTATTTTTCCAAGCCAGACTCCGATTTGGTGACATCTCTTAACCCAGCAGGCCTCACTCCTGATGAACTCAATTCGCTCAAAGCTTCAATCATGATGACCACTGGCAACCCCGACGCTGTATCATCAGCCCTCGGGCTTAAGAGCGATGCCGATTTCTACAGCGAATCCCAACCCTCGCGGGAAAAAATGACCACAGAAAGTACAATCGACTCATTTTTGGAACGTTATGGGAACCCCGCCGACAACGACAAGGAGATGGCACTGCTTGAGAAGCTGATATTCAACCCTGTAGCGCCCGATTACACGGCCTCGTTAGAAGCCCTGCAGCCTGCCGTCGCGCAGACAACGGCTCCGCAAACCGCCCCCGGCATATCAAGCCGCCAAGACCAACTCATCGATGCTTTCATAGCTAAGAACGCCGACGACATATCAACATCAGCAGATGACTCATCGAAACCGATGCCGATAGCATCCATATCGTCCGACAAGACTCCAGCCACGCCCACACCTGCTCCGATGACTTCTCATACGGCAATGCCGTCCACCGAACCCGGCAACGAAGCCCGGCAGCACGCATTGCTCACCGAGAGTCTCGCCAAGATATACATCAAAAAAGGCCGATATGCCAAAGCTTTTGAAATTATTCACTCCCTGAGCTTGAATTATCCAGAAAAAAGTTGTTACTTTGCAGACCAATTGCGTTTCTTGCATAAACTAATGCTTATCCAGGAACTACAGCAAAAAGACAAAAAATAAACATAACTATATAGCAACATAACAGAATGTACGTACTCATTATTGTTCTCACCCTTCTGGCAGCGGTGCTGCTTATCGGGGTCGTGCTTATCCAGAAATCAAAAGGTGGTGGACTTTCGTCATCATTCGCCGGTTCAAACCAGATTATGGGCGTGCGCCGCACCACCAACTTTATCGAAAAGGTGACATGGACTCTCGCAGGAGCCATAGTCGTTCTTGCCATCCTCTCCGTATTCTTCATGCCCTCAGTCGGTGCAGGCCAGTCTTCACGCGTACAGGCTCCGGCCGCTACAGAGCAGACTGCCGCTGAAGACTTCAACACTGCCGCTCCTACAGCTGCTCCGGCTCCCACCGCAACCCCCGCTCCCGCCCCTGCAGCCACCCCCGCCAAATAAAATACGTAACTCTTTTCCATTCTATATAATTTATGACAGACCGCAGTTATTCCTACGGCCTGTCATAGTTATACCTAAACTATTCAACCTCAACCGCACTCCAATATGTTCTCAGGTATAGTAGAAGAAGCAGCTACAGTAGTATCCGCTACACGCAACGACGGAAATCTCAATCTTTGCATCCGCAGCTCGTTTGCCGACGAACTCAAGATTGACCAGTCGGTAGCCCACAATGGTGTATGTCTGACAGTAGTCGAACTGCATGATGACCAGACCTACGTCGTGACTGCCATCCAGGAGACCCTTGACCGCTCCAATCTCGGCGACCTTCACGAAGGCGACTTAGTCAATCTCGAACGCAGTATGCTCATGAACGGCCGTCTTGACGGCCATATCGTCCAGGGGCATGTGGATTGCACAGCTGTCTGCACCGACATCCGAGAAGTCGACGGCAGCACCTATTTCCAATTCACCTATGACATCGACCCCGACATGGCTGCAAAAGGGTATGTGACTGTAGAGAAAGGCAGCGTGACCGTCAACGGAGTATCGCTCACCGTGTGCGACTCGCAGCGAGACTCATTCCGCGTGGCCATCATACCATATACCATGGAGCATACCAACTTCCATGCCATACGCCTTGGCAGCCGAGTCAACATCGAGTTTGATATCATAGGCAAATATCTCGCCCGGCTCCAGGACTTCAAATAACAGATCTCCTTTGTAAAACCCACATAACACAAACGCAAATGCGGCTAACCGACAAAGTAGGTTGGCCGCATTTAGATTTTACATACTGTACTTTCTTCGTCAATCGGGATTCCAGCGACGGTTTTGCAACTCAGCGGCTTTGATCTCCGACGGATTGTCGGCCGGAATCCAGAAGCACTGGTGGCCGAGTTCGTCAGGCATGTACTGCTGACGCTTGAAATGCCCCGGGCAATCATGGGGATAGATATAGTCACGCCCGTAACCCATCTCTTTCATAAGCGACGTAGGGGCATTGCGCAGATGCAGGGGCACCGGCAGATTGCCCGTCTCGTGCACCTTGTCAAGAGCCGCATTTATGGCCAGATATGCCGAATTGCTCTTAGGCGACGTGGCAAGATAGATGGTACACTCCGCAAGCGGTATGCGTCCTTCGGGCCATCCGACCTTACGCAGTACGTCAAAAGTCGCATTAGCCAACAGCAGCGCGTTAGGATTGGCCAGCCCGATGTCCTCGGCTGCCAAGATAACCAATCGGCGAGCAATGAATTCAGGATCCTCGCCGCCATCTACCATACGTGCCAACCAGTAAATCGCCGCATCGGGGTCGCTCCCACGCACACTTTTGATAAACGCCGATATGATGTCATAGTGCATCTCGCCGTTTTTGTCATATGCAGCAGGGTTCTCTTGCAGACGGTCAGTGACGGTCTTGTCATTGATGACTATCTTTTCGCCGTCCGGAGTAGACTGTTCTATAAGGTCGAGGATGTTGAGAAGTTTCCTTGCGTCGCCTCCGGCAAACCTGAACAATGCCTTCGTCTCCTCCACCTCCACCGTGCGCTCCTTAAGCACCGTGTCGACAGCCAAAGCGTGATTCAGCAACCTATCCAATTCGTCTTCATCAAGAGGCTTCAGGGTATATACACGCGCCCTTGACAGCAACGGGCGTATCACCTCAAACGAGGGATTCTCAGTCGTAGCCCCTATAAGCGTTATGGTGCCTTCCTCGACCGCACCGAGCAGACTGTCCTGCTGGCTTTTGTTGAAACGGTGTATTTCGTCGATGAAAAGTATCGGCCTACCCTTTGTAAACACGCTTGCCACATCCTGACGGCATTTGTCAAGCACTTCACGCACCTCTTTCACCCCGCTGGTGACAGCCGACAGAGTGTAGAAGCTGCACCCGGTAGTATTGGCAATGATCCGCGCCAGCGTTGTTTTCCCCACCCCGGGTGGTCCCCAAAGGATGAACGACGACAGCCGCCCTGTCTCTATCATACGCCGTATCACTGCGTCCTGACCGACAAGATGCGTCTGGCCTATGTAATCATCAAGAGTCCGCGGCCTTAACCGTTCGGCCAATGGCTGGTATATCATCGTACTTGTATTTTGTTTTTTACAAAAGTAGCGATTTTGGCATAATTCCACTGAATCCAGTCGGTGTTAATAGAATATAAAATGCAATTCGCTTTCCGATTTTTACTTAACTTTACATCTGACTCATCTGTTAATATTATAGATATTCATTTTTAAACATAAAGATATGAGCAATCAAGGTTCCAATGGCCTGTTAAGAGCCATCTTCGGCATTATAATGATAATAATCTATGTAGGCATGGGCGCACTAATATTGTGCGGCACCTTCGGGTGGTTTTCGGGGTCATGGACATGGCTCCGCTGGACAGCCGGCATACTCCTCGTAATCTACGGCATCTGGAGGGCATACCGACAGTTCGCCGGGGTAGACACCCCCGTCTGACTCCAAGCCCATCCACATTATCCGAATCCGACCAATATCAATGACAAGGCTATGAATATACTCAAACACTCTATCATCTCGATGATGGCTGCTGCAGCCATAGCACCTGTGTTGACATCATGTGACAAAAAAGTCACCACTACATCCACGTCAGGCGTAGGCTCCATAGTCTGCGATGCGAGTTTTGAAAACATAATGTCACAGGAGATCGATGTCTACGAATACATCTATCCCAATGCCAGCATCATCCCATATTATGTGGACGAACATTCCGCTGTCGACTCGCTGCTTGACCTGAAGACCAAAGCCATAGTCATCACCCGACGACTCACCCAGCAGGAGAAGGACTATCTCAAAAGCAAGAAGAAAAACGTCCGCGAAAGCCGCATAGCTGTCGATGCGATAGCCCTCATCGTCAATCCGGCCAATTCGGTATCCGTGCTGTCCAAAAAGGAGATAGCACAGATACTTTCGGGACAGCTGCGCCGGTGGGACGAAGTAGAGCCGAGCAAACTCGGCGACATCGAGGTCGTCTTCGACCATCAGGGGTCGAGCACCGTGCAATATATGAGGGATTCCCTGCTTAACGGCGGTAATTTCGGGCCAAACGTATATGCACAGAAAACCAACGCCGACGTATTCAAGGCCGTCGCTACTAACAAAAATGCTATAGGCATCATAGGCGTAAGCTGGATAAGCAGCGACCTGCGCGAACGCGAATACACCCGCGAGGAACTTGCCGAAGCAAGCAGCAAGAGCGATACCACGGCCATCGAATTCGACCCCCGCATCAAAGTGCTCAAAGTGCGCGGCAACAACGAAGTCACAGCCTATAAGCCCTACCAGGCATATATCTATGACGGCAGCTATCCACTGTACCGCTCGGTCTACATGATCAACACCGCAGCCGGAGGCACCGTAGTCCATGGCTTCTACAGCTTCGTGACCTCTTTCCAGGGTCAGAAGCTCATACAGATGACAGGCATACTCCCCGGCACCCTCTCCCCCCGGATGGTCAGCCTCGAATAGCACCAAAACTCCTACATCTCATATATATCTCCATTTTGCGATAGGCCAACGTTTCCTCCCCAGAGGCAGCGTTGGCTTTTCCTTGTTTTATACTTATCAATAGCTATCACAAAAATACTTTGCATAATTCGTTAGACATATCAAAATTTTCCATATATTTGCCCTATATGAGTATTTAAAGATTTTTTGAAATTTACAATTTTAAATTCAAACTTATATAGCTCAATATCTTCATATCCGCTCGATTTTATCAAATCCATGTTAAACAGGGCCAAACCCATCTCTGATGGGAAGATCCATTGTCAATACGAAAATAAAGAGCAAGTTTTCTCAGAAGATATCCGAAATTTTGCAATCATAAACGAAAAATAATATGTGGAGCAAACGGTGCATATTTTCTATATCGTTGATGACGGCGGTCTTGGTTTCGTTGTCTCAATCTCAGAATGAGGCTGATTCGATTGGCAGTAAGACAGTAGAGCTTGATGAGGTAGTGGTCAAGGCAGCTCTTGTAAAACATGATTCACGCTCTGACGAATATGTTCTTACATCTGAGCTATGCCAGGGAGCAGCATCTGTCTACGAAGTTCTTTCCCGGCTTCCCGGCGTAGTTTACAATAATATCGGTAATACCGTCAGTGTCAGGATGGACCGGAATGTCCTCATTGAGGTCGACGGCGTTCAAGTTCCTTCGGAGTATCTACAGGCTCTGCCGCTCAGTCGTATATCCAGGATTCAGATAGTCTATGCCCCAAGTGCGAGATACACGACAGAGGGAATCAGATATGTGATTAATGTCAAGCTGAAGAACGACTTCGTGGGACATGACTTGTATATCGGCAATTACACTATGATTTCAGCCGGAGATAATAACGGCTCAGATATAGTGGCAAACGAGCAGCCCAAAATACAGTATATCTATTCTGGCGAAAAATTCGATGTCACGGCTGGTTACGGTTACGGCACTATCCATTGGAACTATCCGATAAGCTATTCAAGAAACTATACCGGTATCGCATCTGTAAATACAGCGGATGCAGGTCCAAAATCACCGAATGACCACAACGGCACCAACTCACATGCAGCAAACATAGGAATCGACTGGCAGATAGCTCCATATCACATATTGTCATTGCGGGGTATGTACCATAATGACAGGATTAATCATGAATCTGTGTATAACGCAGCTCTGAAGGAATTTCAAAACGACTCAGACACCGATTATCGCGAGACTTCTATCGAATCATCCGAGGCTGATAATATTTCCGCAGCAGCGTATTACCAAGGTGTATTCCATAACGGGTGGTCGATATACTCAGCATTGGGGTATGACAGATTACGCGACAACCTGCGTTCAGCATACAGTGGGCTGAATGTATACTCGGTCAACCGACATCGAAACACAAAAGATTATATCCGAGGCGAATTGGATTTGAACTATTCGTTTAACGATGCCATGGCACTTAATTTCGGGTATCGCGGCATATGGAACAATTACAAGACTTTTAATCGCGACAACAATCAGCTGCTTTCAAAATATGAAGACAACCGGCACAATGGGTATGCATTCTTTGATTGGTCTTTTGCAAACAGCCTCCTTTTGCATATAGGAACCGGGGTGGAGTCAATCCACAATAACAGCTTTAATAGCAAACGTGACTGGCTGAACTTTTTACCTCAGACAACTGTCACATGGCAACCATCAGAAAATGTACAACTGATGGGTGAGTACACGGCAAGAATGGAGTACCCATCGCTATATCAAGTGTCGGCATCTCCTGCATTTATCGACCAATGGCTTATCCAGACCGGCAACCCACAACTCACACCCTCGCGATGTCAAACAGTATCTCTCCAAGCTACATTTTTTGATGCTTTGATTTTAGGGGCTGAATATGTCCATTCGTCAAACAGCATAACCGACTGGTATGAAAAATCTGACGGCAACCGTTATCTCAAGACTTTTACAAATGCCAGAAACCGGGAGTTCAGGACTGTAGCTGCATATGAATGGACGATTACCAAAGGTCTTACTTGGAATAACATCATTCAATGGCAATGGCAAGAGATTGCAGGACACGGACTTGCAAACCACGCATCTAACCTGTCTTGGAACAGCAATATGGAATATTGGATAAAACCGATAGAATTGCTGGTGAAAGTGGAATATTCACGAGAGATGCAAAAGATACCATTGCTTCAGGGCTGGCAACAGTTTGGACAAGATTTATGGCAGCTCTCTCTAAGGAAAACTTTCATCAACAACAGCCTGTCCGTCTCTCTGAATTATGTGCCTCCTATCCATATAGGTGTCAGGACGGCTCAAAAATCATGTATAGAAACTCCATCACTGAACCTAAGTCAAAATCTGAATCTGCGCACATATGACAACCTGCTGATGCTCCGCATAGAATGGCGCTTTAACAAAGGACGCAACAAACAGCGCCAAGTCCAGCAATACGAATTTGATTCAGAACAGAAACAAGACAAAGGACTCTTATGAAGTCCGCAATAAGTAACCATATCAAACCTCACAGTCTACATCGGCAGCGGATGTAAGAGAAACAGATGGGCAGACTGCAAAAAAATCTGCGAGATTACTTCAGATCCGTATAAGTGACATGACCATGTAATGTGTAGGGGCTAACATTACCTCACTCTCTGGATGTATTTCGGGGACCGTGCATTGGCACAGTCCCCGCTCGTTCATGGAGTATCGACACCTAACCAAGTCGCAATTTAGAGGTGGGCAAATCATATCCACGTTGCATTTGTAGGATAAGTAAATCCACGTCCTATGAATTTTTAGAGTTCCAACGAGTTTTCCATGAGAAGAAAGTCATATATGCTCATGGTTGTTATACCGTTATTGTCACGCTCTACCAACAAGGGATAGCCTACAATGACAATCTTCTTGAAAGAGTCACCCACATTGCGCAGTGAGTTCTGCTCTTGCCGGATTTTATCTTCAGTTTCCAAACTGTAAGCCGACTGGATGTAGTAGCGTTGGTTACCACGGTTACAAACGAAATCTATCTCATAACTCACTCGTTTCTGTTTCCCCTCCAAATCTCGGATTGTCACAGGCACAACACCGACATCGACATTGAAGCCTCGTATTCTCAATTCATTATATATCACATTCTCCATCATATGCGACTTCTCAAACTGTCGGAAATTGATGCGCGCATTTCGCAAACCTAAGTCTGTGAAATAATATTTATATGGGGTATCAATGTATCTACGCCCCTTGACATCATAACGCAATGCCTTCTCCACTAGAAAAGAGTCGCAGATATAATCAAGGTATGTCTTGATAGTTTTATCAGTGATTTTCAAGCGTCTTTCGCTGACGAAAGTGATTCAGATATATGTCACGCCTGATTTCCATCTTGACTCCGAAACAATGCCACTTGTTACATATTTTCGGAATACAAAGTTGGCAAGAATAGTTGGAGTAAGCAAATTTTAGCGGGATTATCCTAAATATTTCCGATGAGCTATGCGAACATTCGTCTGGTTTACTATTGCGTGATGAAGTGTGGTGTCGATTTTACATGCCCAAGCAGCCACTTCCAAGTCGCAATTTTGGCTTAAATTCTCTGAAATTTCTACAATTTTGAGTCTTTAACATCTCTATTACAAAGAAAATGCGTAATTTTAAACTCGACAAATACATCACCCCACAATCAAGGGGCAAGATGTCTTACCAATACTACTGAACAATCACAACAATATAACCACAAAACCAAATTAACCTGAACAGGATATGAAAAGAACATTCCTTTTCTCCGCACTCGCAGCATCAATGCTCGGTGCTATGGCCCAAGGCGGCTATCAGGACGGTATCGACTATTTCAAGGCCGATTATCCTGATGAAGCAGCTATAATTCTTAACAAAACAATCGACGACCCTGCCTCCGACAAAGCCCTATCCTACTATTACCTCGGAGCGATCGACCTGCGCAAGAACAACACTGCCGCTGCCGTGGCAAACTTCGACAAGGGCATCGCCGCCAACCCCCAGTGTGGCTACAATTATATCGGCAAAGGCCAGGTCGAACTTATGAACGGCAACGCATCTGCAGCCGAGAAGCTCTTCAAGGAGGGAATCTCGACCAACAAGAAAGAGAAAGGCGCACTGTGTGCAGCCGTGGCTCGCGCATATTTCAACGTCGACCCTATTAAGTATGCCAAGAAAATCGAAAAATACATCGCTGACGGCGACAAGGCCAGCAAATTCAAGGAAAGCGACCTTTTCGTACTCCGTGGCGACATGGTGGTCAACAACCCCGGAGAATCAGCCGGCCAATATGAGACAGCCATCGTGACCGACGAAGAAGTAGGCGCACCTGTCAGCCCCGAAGCATACGTGAAATATGCTCGAGTATATTTCCACGTAAACCCAAAATTCGCTATCGACAAGCTTATCGAACTCAACAAGAAGCTGCCCAACTCAGCCCTTGCACAGCGCGAACTCGCCGAAAAATACTACGAGAACGACCAGCTTACAATGGCTGCCGAGCAGTATGGCAAGTACATGAGCAACCCCAACCATTTCGAGCGTGACGAACAGCGTTACAGCGGTCTGCTTTTCTTCGGCAAAAAGTACAGCAAATCACTCGAAATCGCTGAAAAGGTGCTCGCCAAGAATCCTGAAAACTTCTACATGCAGCGCATGGTGATGTACAACCTCTACGAACTCAAACGTTATGAAGAGGCCGAAGCTGCCGCCAAGAAATTCTTCGCCATGGTTCCCAAAGATCAGATACAGCCCAAGGACTACGAATACGAGGGCGACATATTGATGGAACTCAAGCAGTACGAAGCCGCCGTCGCTGCCTACAAGCAGTGTGAAGCTGCATTCCCCGACCGCACAGACATCCTTGACGAACTCGCAGCCGCCTACAACAGCGCATCGCAGTTTGAACTCGCCGCCAAGACCATGCAGCGGTTCGTCGACTCAGGCGACCGTTCGCTCAACGACCTCTGGGACTGCGCAGACTACTACAAGAACTGGGGTCTCAGCCTCCCCGAAGACTCCGAAGAGCGCACCGCTGTAGCAACCGAAGGCATCAAGGTGATAGACAAAGCCATCGAACGTCAGCCCAAGGCCGGCCAGCTCTACCGCACCAAGTCGCAGCTCTGCCAGGTAGGCAACTCCGCCCCAAATGTGGAAGCAGCCGAAGCATACAAGAAGATGATCGAATGTTACGAAGCCGCCGGTGAAAAAGAGAAGCGTTCGACGCAGATAATATCCGGCCTGATGTATATCGGTTCATATTATGCCGCCAACCAGGATATTGAATCGGCCCGCAACTACTACCAGCAGGCTCTTGACCTCGACCCCTCCAATGAAGGACTTGCCAATTATATCAAGACTCTCAAATAAACCTTACGGGGGATTGACAATCCTCCGCACTTGACTTTCTCACGCACGCTCCGCCAGGCACCGATTGACCTGACGGAGCGTTCGGCGTGATTATACATGACAGACTATGATTGAATACATCAAGGGAGCTATAGTACAACTCACCCCGACCTACATGGTTATAGAGACTGCAGGAATAGGCTATGGAATAGAAATCTCGGTAAGCACATTCGACAGCCTGCAAGGCAAAGATTCAGCGCGTGTATTCATCCACGAAATCATACGCGAAGATGCCCACATACTGTTCGGTTTCGGCTCGGAGCGCGAACGCGAACTGTTCAGGCTGCTGATAGGAGTCAGCGGTGTAGGAGCCAACATAGCGCGTACTGTGCTTTCGGCACTCCCTCCGGCATCGCTTGAGACTGCCATATCGCAAGGCGACGTTTCCACACTCAAAAGTGTCAAGGGTGTAGGTGCCAAGACCGCCGAAAGAATCATAGTAGACCTGCGCGACAAAATAAAACCAAGCGACACCACGTTATTAAATGTGGGTGGAAAGAGCAACGAAGCCTTTGAAGAAGCTCTGGCAGCCTTGGTAATGCTCGGTTTCCAACGGCAAGCCTCATTAAAGGCTTTGAAAAAGATCTTCGGTGCCGAGCCGCTCACAAGTGCCGAAAAAGCCATCAAGAAGGCTCTTTCCATGATGTAATCTGCTATCTCTCTGCCAACTCACTGAAGTGAAATTACCACACTCCCGATATAAACATATCTCAAGCCTGTGCATAGCTACCGCACTCATAGCGGCAGCCGGTTTGATTATGCCATCGAGAGCCCAGTACCGACAAAGTTCCCTCCAGGCACCACCACCTCCTCCAACCCCTGTTGACAATCCTCTGATGCAGACTGCCGATTCGCTGATGACCCCTTTCCCTGTCGGCTATACGGTGCCGCCCGACGTAGACCATCTGCTCAACCGGGAGTTTGCTGCCGACCTTGCCACACCGTCCAACATCACCACAGTCCCGGAGTACGACCCCACGACTGGAATGTATGTGGTGCGCACACGTGTAGGCGACATGGAAGTGGCAACCCCTTTCATCCTCACTCCGCAGCAATACAACGACTGGCAGATGCGCCAGTCCATGCTCGACTATTACCGCCAGCGCAATTCCGAAGCCCTTGACGAATCGAACAAAAAAAAGTTCAACATCCTCGACATGAACTTCGCGCTCGGCCCGCTCGAAAAGATTTTCGGACCTGGAGGTGTCAACCTCAAGCTCAACGGCAACATGCAAATCAACATGGGCATATCAAGCCAGTACAACGGCGACCCGTCGCGAAGCAAACGCCACCAGCGCACCACCCGGTTTGATTTCGACCAGAAGATACAGGCCACAGTCAACGCCACTGTCGGCAACCGCATGTCGTTCAACATGTCGTACAACACCGATGCCACATTCGATTTCGACTCGAAAAACCTCAAATTAGCCTATAAGGGCGAAGAAGACGACATAGTGCAGGAAATCGAGGCAGGTAATGTCAGCATGACCACCGGCGGCACGCTCATACGCGGAGCCACTGCCCTTTTCGGCATGAAAACGAAGCTGCAATTCGGCAAACTCACCGCCACAGCCCTCGTTGCACAGCAAAATTCCGCATCAAAAAGCGTCACGACCGAAGGCGGAGCCCAGACTACAGAGTTTTCAATCAAGGCACACGATTACGACTCTGACCGCCACTATTTCCTCGGCCTTTATTTCTACGACCACTACAACGAATTTGCCGCCAACCTGCCCCTTACCACATCAGGAGTGGAAATCAACAATGTAGAAATCTGGGTCACCAACCGCACGGGCAACTACAACAATTCACGCGACATAATCGCATTTACCGACCTCGGCGAAGGTACACAGGCCAATCTCCAGAACCCCACACAGGTGCATATCACCGGCGGCAACGAAGACAAACGCCCCAGCAACAACAACAACGACCTGTACGCAGCCGTCAAGGACATTGAGAACTTCAACGGAGCCGAGTCCGTGCTTTCGGCAAAAGGCCTTGTATCAGGCACCGACTATATGAAAGTCGAGAAAGCGCGCCTGCTCTCGTCAAGCGAATACACCGTCAACAAGCAGCTCGGTTACATATCCCTGCGTTCACAGCTGCGCGACGAAGTCCTCGGCATATCATACGAATACACCTACAACGGCACCACCTACTACGTAGGCACCATGTCAAGCTCGGTAACAGATACCGAACGCCCACTGATGGTCAAGATGCTCAAAAGCGTCCAGTCCAATGCCGAAATGAAGACATGGAAACTGATGATGCGAAATGTCTACAACACCGGGGGATACTCCCTCGTTAGCGATCACTTCAAACTTGATGTCAAATTTCTCAATCAGACCAACGGCAATGTCGAGCAGATATACCTGCCACTGTCAGGAACTCTCGGCCAGACACCGCTGCTTCAGATATTAGGTCTCGACCGGCTCAATTCCACAAACCAAAGTCCGTCAGACGGATATTTCGACTGGCTCGACGGATATACCATACTCCCTCAGACAGGACGAATTATATTCCCCGTCACCGAGCCGTTCGGCTCATACCTTGAAGAACAGATGATACGCAGTGGTTTCTCACAGACCGAAGCCGCCAAATACTGCTATTACGACCTGTATACAAAACTTCAGAGCGAAAACATAGAGACCGAAAACTCCAATGTATACACCCTCCAAGGACGTATGCAGGCTGCTTCGGGCAACACGATACGCCTTAACGCGACCAATGTGCCACGCGGCTCGGTAGTCGTGACGGCCGGAGGTACACGGCTAATCGAAAACACCGACTATACTGTGGACTATTCCATGGGATTGGTGACCATACTCAACCAGAGTATCATCGACTCGGGGCAGAACATCTCGGTAAGTCTTGAAGACCAGGGCATGAACATGCTCCAGAAACGCACGCTGCTCGGTCTGGATCTGCAATACCAATTCAACCGCGACTTCTCCATAGGAGCTACCGTGATGCACTATTCAGAGAAAACGCAGCGTCAGAAAATCTCCATATCCGACAACGTAGTCAATAACACCATCTGGGGATTCAACTTCGACTACAACACACGCTTCAACTGGCTCACAACCCTGCTCAACAAGATTCCCACCGTCAATGCAACTCAGCCATCGACCCTCAATCTAAAGGGCGAGTTCGCACAAATCATCCCTCATACAGTAAAAAGCGGGAACAACGACGGCAGCATATACATCGACGATTTCGACACCTCTTCAAGCGCGTTGTCTCTGTCCTACCCGTCAGCATGGCAGATAGGCAGCGCACCGTATGAGCGCACCATAGCAGATGACATGGGGCATGTACCCTCCGACCTTGAGACAGGCTACCGCCGCGCCATGCTCAACTGGAACATCATAGACCAGCTCTTCATCAACGAACGCACCAGTGGAGCCCCGCGTAACATATCAGGCAACAAGGTCATACTTGAGAATCCCTATGTCAGGCAGATAAAGAAGCTCGAACTCTTCCCCGGCAGTGCCGATTATGTCAACGACATCGACTACATCAACACGTTTAATTTTTCATTCTATCCGCTTGAACGGGGGCCTTACAATGTCAATCCCGACTATTACCGTCCCGACGTGTTAGGCTTCCGCAGCAATCCAGTGACCCAGGAGCAGTCAGCCTATGTGCGCGAACTGGCACAGAAAAGCTGGGGCACCGCCATGCGCAAACTCGACACCACCAACTTCGACCAGAACAACATCGAGTACCTTGAATTCTGGCTGATGGATCCGTTCATGGACTACGCGCCGCAAAATTTCGTGGCAGCATCACGCGAAGGCACCATGAAGATACAGCTCGGCGACATATCGGAAGACATACTCAAAGACGGACGCAAAAGCTACGAGAACGGCATCCCGTATGGCGGCTCCGACTCTCCACTTGACGAAACCGGTTGGGGATACGTCCCTTCGCGCTCATCCATGGGATATGCTTTCGCCGACAACAACGACTCGCGCCCAGTGCAGGATGTCGGCCTTGACGCACTCAGCAACGAGCAGGAACGGCAGTTCGCCACCTACAGCGATTTCATCAACAATGTCTCTGCGCTGTCTCCGTCGCAAGACATCATGAACAATGTAACCACCGACCCTGCCAACGACGATTACCACTACTATCTCGGAGATGACTATGACGCTGAGGGTCTTGACATCCTGCAACGCTACAAACGCTACAACGGACTGGAGTACAACTCATTAGCCATAAACAACCCTGAAGCTCCCGCCCAGTACCAAGCCTATAAAAACACGCCCGATGCCGAAGACATCAACGGTGACGGCACCATGAACGAGTCCAACAACTACTACCAGTACGAGATAGACCTGTCAGATCTGCGTCAAGATGGCAATAACGGCCGTATCACGGAGACACGCACATATACCATCACATATGATGACCTCTCGACTCAGGATGTGACATGGTACCACTTCGTCATCCCCATTAAGCAGCCTGACTCCCAGGTAGGGTCGATATCCAACTTCGCCAATCTGCGGTTTATGCGTGTGCAGCTTGAGGGCTTTGACAACACTGTGCATATGCGTCTTGCTAACTTCCAGTTTGTACGAGGCACATGGCGCATGTATGACAAAAATCTTGAAGACCCGACAAATCCGCCCACCAGCCAGATGAGCACGGCGGCACTCAGCCTGTTCAACAACTCCGACTCCAAGCCCATCAACTATGTACTGCCCCCCGGTGTCACGCAAGAACAGGAAGCTAACTCCACTTCGGCACAACTGCTCAACGAAGGTTCGCTCTCATTCACAGTAAAAGACTTAGAGCCCGGTGCGGCGCGTGCCATATACAAATCCACCTCGCTCGATGTGCGTAATTACCAAAGTATGCAGCTGTGGGTACACGGTCACCACGCGCAGTCGACCGTGCAGGGATCCATCGACTCTAACGCGCTCGAAGTCTTCATACGACTCGGCTCCGACGCTTACAACAATTATTATGAAGTGGCAAAGCCGCTCGTGCTCACACCTGTCGGCCCGTCGTACAACAATCAAAGTCTCTCTGACCGCGAAGCCGTCTGGCCAAACTATTTCGATTTCGAGTTGCAAGACCTCGTCAATCTCAAACGGAGCCGCAACCGCGCACACTACGACACCTCGAAAGTCTACACAGAGGCATCCGACGACAACCGCGACCGCAAACTCCGTGTCAAAGGCAATCCGTCGCTCGGAAGCATACAGACGATGATGATAGGCGTGCGCAATGTCCTTACCAACACGATAGACAATATCACCGTATGGGTCAACGAGCTGCAAGTGTCGGACTTCACCAACTCCGGAGGATGGGCGGCAAAAATCGATGCAACTTTAGGCATGAGCGACATAGCGCGCGTACAGTTCGGCGGCCATATCGAGACTGCCGGATTCGGCTCGGTGGACCAAGGTCTCAACTCACGCCGTTTAGACAAATACGAAAAATACAATGTAACTGTCGAAGGCGATCTGCACCGTTTCGTGCCGGAGAAAGCCAAGCTCAACGCGCCTATCTACTACTCCTACTCCATGGAACGCACCACACCGAAATACAATCCGCTTGACACCGACGTGGAGTTGAGCGATGCCGTGGACGACGCTGCCACCCAGGAGGAAAAAGATTTCATAGAAGGCTATTCCATCACGCGTACAGTCAACCAGAACTTCGCCATGTCGGAGTGGAAATTCGACCGTCGCAGCGAAGTGCCCAAGCCCTGGGATCCGGCCAACTTTGTAGCCAATTTCTCTTTCCGCAAAAAGACATACCAGGATCCGACCACGGACCACGAGTACAACAACGACTACAGCGGAGGCCTGACCTATACCTACTCTCCATACTCCAAGAGCGTGAAGCCGTTCAGCTTCATCAAGAGCAAAAACCGCAACCTCCGCTTCTTCCGCGACTGGGAATTTTTCTACTTCCCGCGCACCATCATGCTCTCCACTGTGATGACCCGCCACTACGAAGAGACACAGCAACGCGCCGAATTTAACTACGACCACCCCGAACTCACCTCGACCATGCCGGCTTACGCCACCAAGGACTTCTATTGGAACCGCCGGCTCAACCTCGCATGGAAACTGACAAACTCGCTCGAATTTACCATCAACACCCAGACCAAAGCCCGCATCGAGGAGACCGAAGGTGTGGTCAACCGCACTCTGTTCCCCGACCGCTACAAAGAGTGGCGCGACACGGTATGGAACAGCATCCTGCGCCTGGGGACTCCGTGGGCCTACAATCAAGAGTTTGTGGCAACCTACAAGGCTCCGTTTAACAAAATCCCGGTGCTCGACATGCTCAATGCATCAGCCGACTACCGTGGCACATACAACTGGGACCGGGCAACCATAGTGGGCGACCGCAGTTCGGGCAACCGCATACAGAACGAGGGTACATGGACGGTCAACGGCGCACTACAGTTTGAAAAACTCTACTCCAAGGTCTCATACCTCAAGGAGATAAACAAGCGGTTTGCCAACACACGCAGCAACCGCAACCAGCAAGAGAAGAAGCCACGCAAATATGAACGCACCTTTTCGCTGCGGCCCGACACCACGCTGACCATCAAGCACAACCTGCGCACCAAAAAAGTCAATGTCGTAGCCGTCAAGGCTGACGGCACACCGTTCGAGATTCGTACCAAGGTTATCGACCCCAATACTATCGAAGTGCTGACACGCGGCACAGAATCATTGAAATTCACTGTCAACGAAGTCCTCAAGACTGAAAAGACTTTCTGGTCCGAACTGCTTGCCTACAGCAGCCGTCTGCTGATGAGTCCGCGCAACCTGAAAGTGGTATGGAAACACGGCAACAGCTCGGAAATACCGATGTTCATCCCTAACGCCGGAGACATCTTCGGACAGAATCTTACATCCGGACCTATGGCACCCGGAGTGGCATTCGCATTCGGAATGACCGATGACGACTTCCTATACGATGCCTTGGACCGTGGTTGGCTTATGAGAGACGAGACACTCAACTCACCGGCCATGTTCACCAAAAACGACAATCTGACCATCGAGCTCAACCTCGAGCTGTTCAAAGGATTCAAAATCCGACTGACAGGAGCCCGCAGCCATACACAGGTGAGCAACATACAGTTTGGCACATCCAACCTGATGACCACCTATTCCGGCAAATACACGAAGTCGCACGTAGCTATAGCTACCGCGCTACGGTCATACAGCGCGGACAATAATTACCACAGCGATGCTTTCGACAAGCTGTGTGACTACGTCGAAATCATGCAGCGCAGATATAACGCGCAGTATCAGGGGACATCCTACCCGACTACAGGTGTTTTCGCATCTGGCCAACCGGCCAATGCACAGGCCGGCAAACCGTTCGACCCGGCCAACGGAGTAAGCGCCACAAGCAGCGACGTGCTTATCCCGGCATTCATAGCGGCATATAGCGGTTCAAACCCGGAGAAGCAGTCTCTTAACATTTTCCCGTCCATTGCCAGCATCCTTCCCAACTGGACCATCACATATGACGGCCTCATCAATCTCGGCAATATGCGCAACATTTTCAAGAGCTTCACCATATCCCACGCCTACCAGTGTTCCTACGAAGTCGGGTCATATGCAAGCCACGGTACATGGGAGAGTGCCGGTGCCGGAGGAAACCTCGGCTTCCTATACAATGAGACCACCGGCCTCGTACTGCCATCGTCGCCCTACAATGTACAGTCGGTAAGCATCAACGAGCGGTTCAACCCGCTGATACGTGTTGCCGCAACCCTCAAAAACAACCTAAACTTCAGCGTCCAGTGGGCCGACACACGCAACCTGACGCTCAACACATCGGCAGGACAGGTGGTGGAAAACCTGTCACGACGCATCGGAGTCAGCGCGGGATACGTAATCAACAATTTCAACTCCGTACTCAAGCTCGGCAAGAAGCAGACAGGCTTCAATAACGACCTGACCCTGCAAGGCGAATTTTCATATCAGGTGACACAAGCACTTATCCGTACCATCCAGAGCCGTTCGACCCAGGGTACGAATGGCGCACGTACCATAGACCTCAATATAATAGCGAAATACGCCGTTTCGCGTCTGCTCTCCTTCGGCGGATATTTCAGGCACCAGATACACACGCCTATCGTGTCGACCAGTGCATTCCCGACATCCACCACAGACTTCGGCTTTACATTCGACATCTCGCTGGCTCAATAGCAGCCACTACAATATATGGACTATCAAGCTTTCTTAAACCGTCTCACTACATCGGGCAACTTGCGCACCATACCACAGGAACTGTCAGACACCGTCATAGACATGTCGACAAACGACTATATGGGTTATGCCGCCGATGCATCATTACAAAAAAGATTCCTCTCTTCCTCTGATAATATATCCATACCTCTTACATCGTCAGCTTCCCGTCTGCTTGCTGCATCCCAACGCCATTATAATGCCCTTGAAAACAAGCTGAATGAGCTATATAGCCGTCCTGCACTTTTATTCAACTCGGGTTATCACGCCAATACCGGGCTGATAAGCGGACTTACAGACGCTACAGACATCATATTGGCTGACAAGCTCGTACATGCCAGCATCATCGACGGCATGAAACTCAGCGATGCAGCCCACGCCCGGTGGCGACACAATGACAGCCATCATCTGGAGCGACTTATACAACGCTATCGTGCCGAACAACCTGATGCCCGCATATGGATTGTAGCCGAAAGCGTCTACAGCATGGATGGTGACGTAGCTCCTATCGACACTCTCATAGACCTGAAACAACGATATGGCAATGTGATGATGTACATCGACGAAGCACACGCCGTAGGGTGCATGGGCCATATGGGGCGCGGGGTGGTCGCGGACAATCCGAGAGCGGCAAGGGTCGATGTCATCGTCGGGACATTCGGAAAAGCATTGGCGTCACAAGGTGCATTCGCCATCCTATCTCCTACTCTGAGAGAAGTGGCCGTAAACCGTTGCCGCAGTTTTATTTTCTCGACAGCCATGCCTCCGATGTCGGCGGCATGGACCCTCTTTGTGCTTGAACACAGCCTCGGCCAGGATGACAGACGCTCACATCTCGCCGCCCTGTCGGCTCGGATGAGAAGCAATCTCGACCTTGAACCCGGCACCCACATAGTCCCATATATCATCGGAGATGCCGTCAGAACTGTGGAAATATCACGCTCACTGCTCGATGCAGGTATCAAGATACTGCCAATCCGTACACCGACCGTACCCCCGGGCACCGAACGCCTCCGCATCAGCCTTAACGCATCCATGACCGAGAGCCAGATAGACATGGTATCCGAAACGATTCTAAACGTCTGCAACCGATGACCATAGCCAGAATCACGACATCCGAAGCCACAAAAGCTGTGGTGATTTTTGCCGGATGGGGAATGGACGCGCATCCGTTTGCCTCGCTGCATAAGGACGGCTATGACATTTTTACAGTCTACGACTACTGCCAGCCGGAGGCGGACATCAGTGTCTTTGAGCGGTATGATGAAATATGCATCATCGCATGGTCATGGGGAGTCCCCGCCGCAGCCGAGTTCATCAAGCACAATAGCGGCAGACTGCCCATCTCAGCGACAATAGCAGTCAACGGCACCCTTACCCCTATCGACAACACCGACGGAATCTCCGAAGCGATATTCCAAGCCACATTGGATAGCCTTTCGGAAACGTCACTACAGAAATTCTATCGTCGCATGTGCGGCTCGGCTTCATCCTACCGTCTTTTTGCGGAATCATTGCCACAGCGCGACCTCGCATCACTCAGGGAAGAACTTCAAGCCATCCGCGACAACGGTGCTTCCCATCAGTCGCCATTGGTATTTGACCGCGTAATAATAGGCAAGTCCGACCTCATCATCCCAACTGCAAATCAGCGACATGCCTGGCAAGGACATCCATGTATCAGCGAGGCCGAGTGGCCACATTTGCCCGATTTCCAGTGCATCATAGACCTGTACATACGCGACAAGGCTCTGATAAGCCGTCGGTTCTCATCAGCAGTCAACACATACCCCAAAGAAGCCGATGTGCAATACCATATAGCCACGCGGCTGTTTGAACTTTGGCGTAGCTGTGACAGCAGCGAGCATAAAGATATACTTGAATTAGGCGCAGGATGCGGATTCCTGACCCGACACTACATCGACACTCCATGGTGCCGAAGCGCAACCCTCGTGGATCTTTATGCCGGCACCGACGGTGTAGAAATCGGCGATGCCGAGACTTACGCGATTGACGGAAAAAAGTTTGACTGCATAGTTTCGGCATCAACGATACAGTGGTTCAACTCTCCCCGGCGGTTCATCAATCGTGCTGCCGACGCATTGCCAGAGGGGGGGATAATGGTTCTCTCAGGATTCGGCGACAGGCATTTCCACGAACTTGACGGTCTGGTGCCGAAATCGCTGTTCTACTATTCCGTAGCCGATTTTGCAAAGCTCATTCCCGACAGATTGCAACTCGTGAGAGCCGAGGAGGAAACCATCACAATCCGATTCACCTCAATACGCGACATGCTTGACCACCTCCGGCTTACCGGTGTCAATGCCGTGTCATCTACGCAGACCGTAGCCATCACACGGCGCATCATGTCTGCGATGCAAAATCTTCCCTCACTGACGCTGACCTACAACCCCACGTATTTCATACTCAAAAAGATATAGATATGTCACACTCGATATTCATCTCAGGCATAGACACCGATGCCGGCAAGAGCTACGTAACCGGCTGGTTGGCGAAAAGCATCGCACGGTCAGGCAAGAGCGTAGCCACAATGAAATTCATACAGACCGGCAACGTAGGCCGTTCGGAGGACATAGAAGTACACCGCCGCATCATGGGTCACCAGCTGCCCGAAGATGCCGACCTCACCACCGCCCCGGTCATATTCACATATCCCGCCTCGCCTCATCTGTCGGCTATGATTGACCGCCAGCCGATAGACTTCGATGCCATAGAGCGTTCACGCCTATTGCTTGAGTCGCGGTATGATGTGGTGCTGATTGAGGGCGCAGGAGGCCTGATGGTCCCGCTGACTGAAACGATGCTCACCATAGACTATCCACGGAAACACGACCTGCCCGTGATACTTGTGACCAACGGGCGACTCGGCTCTATCAACCATACGATACTATCTTTGGAAGCAATCGCGTCACGAGGCATGACACTTGACAGCGTCGTCTACAACACCTATTTTGACAACGACAAAGTGATAGCCCCCGACACACACAGGTATATCAGCCAATACCTCGACAGGCATTTCCCGGGAGTCAAAATGATAGACTGCCCTGTAATCTGATGATACGCTTATCCGATATTCTCACCGACGCGGCTCCCGACCCTGCGGCACGAGGACGCTTTGCGCCCTCCCCTACAGGACGTATGCACCTCGGCAATATCGTTGCCGCATTATTATCCTATATATCGGTTAAATCCAAAGGCGGCAAATGGATTCTGCGCATCGAGGATATTGACCCCCAACGCTCCAAGCAGCAGTATGCCGACACGCTGATGGACGACCTGCTGTGGCTCGGACTGCAATGGGACGAAGGACCCTACTATCAGAGCCGACGCAGCGACATATACGGAGAGTGCCTTGCCCGGCTTTGCTCACAGGGCATAGTATATCCCTGCCACTGCACTCGAGCCGAACTGATGGCCACACAGGCTCCGCATGAATCCGACGGCCACATAGTCTATAGTGGCAAATGCCGTCCGTCGTCGTTGTCCCCGACAGGCATCACTGACGGACACATCCTGCGGCTCATGGTTCCACCCTATCCTGGCACAGATGACACAAGCAGCGACATCATCACATTTGATGATATACTGCTCGGCCACCAGCAGGTATCGCTGCACGACCATTGCGGCGACTTCGTAATCCGCCGACGTGACGGAGCGTGGGCATACCAGTTTGCCGTAGCTATAGACGATGCTCTCATGGGCATAACGGAAGTGGTACGTGGCGAGGATCTGCTCCTCTCCACAGCCCAGCAACTCTACGTCATGCACCGGCTCGGCCTGAAAGCTCCGCAGCACTATCTGCACTTCCCCCTAATCTGTAACTGCGACGGCATACGCCTGAGCAAACGCGACAAAAGCCTCTCCATGGAGCAACTGCGCCGCACCCACACCCCCGACGAAGTCATCGCCATGGCCTTGTCAGCCGCCAACCTCCCTTTCAGGGTGTGGTCTACGCGGCCTCGGTAGACAACCAAATCCCTTAATATACTTTAACACATAAGAGCTGTAAACCCACCCATCGATGATATTAACTTTGCCTCTGTAGAAACATAGCCGACAAAATCGGCATACCCTTCCCAATATCGACCCTGATTTCCAGCTGATTTTATTTGTCAGGAAATTATTGCTATATTTGTAAACTGGATTAAACAGTAATCAGGCGTTATACGTTAGACAAATCAAGGACAACTGCCCATGACGGATTTTGACAGCAAAAAACTCACAGAGCTGGTTCTGTATATTCTTGGAAAAACCGGAGGCGTAGACTTCTACCATGCTTTCAAGATTCTCTATTTCGCGGAGATGAAGCATCTCGCTAAATGGGGCTGCGGCATTGTACCCGACAAATTTTGCGCATTGCCATACGGGCCAGTCCCTACTCGCTTGTACAATGCCGTCAAGGAACTCAATAAGCCCAGAATGGAGCTTTCGACTGATTTGGCTGAGGCCGTCCGCTTCGCAGGGGAGGATGCTCCCAATATCCTTCTCCCCAAAAGAGAGGCTAATTTGCGCTTCTTGTCAAAATCTGAGATTGACGCATTGGATAGTTCCATTGAGGAGAACGAATCCCTGACTTTCGGACAGCTCATGCGCAAGTCGCACGATAGGGCATGGGATGAAGCAAACCGCCGGGTTGATGGCACAAACATCATATCTCCGATTTCAATGGCGAAGGTGCTTAATGCCGACGCTGCAATGCTTGAGTATATTAAAGAGCAAATGCAAATTGAATCAGCCCTCGGATGATGAAGATTGCCGATGCGCTCAATGAAGATGAACTTTTCCGATTGGCATACCACACCGTAAAAGTCGGAGATGTATATGCGATAACTATGACCGCAGCCAACGGCATTAAGCCTAAGCCAGGCGATACTTCACGCGACAAATATTTTGTCGTGCTTGGATTTGATGCTGATGGGATTGCTTATGGCGGTGTTATAGTCAACTCGCAGATAAACAAGAATCTGCCCGGACATATCAAAATGTACCATATGCCCATCAAACGAGCCAAGTATCCATTTCTTCGTTACGATTCTTTTGTCGACTGCATTCAACTCAAACGAGTGTATCCCAATAAATTCAACGAATGGAATTATCTTGGAGAGATTGACGATTACGACATAGAACTGATAATCGGAACGGTTAGAGAGAGTCCGCGAGAAAGTCCGGAGCATCTCGCCCAATACGGGTTATAAAATCCGCCAAGCAACGCTATTGCAACCAGTTTTAACACACAAGGGCAACCAAACTGCCCATCAATATTATTACCTTTGCCATACAAGAAACATCGGCGGCACTCCTCCCTATTATCGGGTCTTCCTCTCCACCCCCCATATCCCAATTATTTTTGTTACCTTTGTATCTTAACAATATCGCTCTCAAAGGCGGTATGTATAGCATCATTATATCCAAATATTAATCACCCGTAATCAATCATAAAAAACGACCATGCCAAAAATTAAGGAATTTCATCTCTTTGCCGGAATAGGCGGTGGCATATATGGCGGAAAAATATTGGGTCATACATGTTGCGGAGGCGTTGAAATTGACCCTTATGCAACAAATGTTCTCATACAACGCCAAAAAGATGGTTGGTTAGAATCTTTTGAGATTTACCCTGATGTAACCAAACTTAATGGTAAAAAATTCAAAAAATCATTTGATATACTTTGCGGAGGCTTTCCCTGTCAAGCTTTTAGTACCGCAGCTCATGGTAAGAATATCGCAGAAAAAAACCTTTGGGACTATATGTATCGGTTCATCAAGGAATCAAATGCTCCGATTGTTTTTGGCGAGAATGTGGTGTTACGTGCTATCACAACAGCTAAATCCGATTTAGAAAAAATTGGATATAGAGTTTCAATATGCCGTTTATCATGCAAAGACCTCGGAGCTGACCACCAAAGAAACCGCTTCTGGCTTTTGGCAGTAAAGGATGACAAAGTATTTTCTAAAATTGTCAGACATATTAAAAAACTTGGCAAAATTCAAGCAAAATGCTGGACGTTAGATGCCAACAAAATTGTCTATCCCAATAAAGTTGATATAAAAAGAAACCAACTAAGGGGAATCGGAAATGCCCAATCCCCACTGGTTTGTGCTTGTGCATTTCGTATATTGGTCAATAGGCAATTACGTAACGACTATTCCTCCATTGTCGTTACACGTCCAGAGCTTGACGAAGTATTCACTCATCATAAGACATGGATTCAGACAGAGTTTAGCGAGATTGGCGGTGTACATACGCCTACTACCATGGCCAACTATCATTGTGCCTCTATGATGAAACACTCTTCATGTCAAAACTTTGTTAAGGTATTTGGCAAACCCGACCCATTAAATGGTGAGTATCTCATGGGATTTCCCATTGGTGCTTCCTCTCCCTACCCTTTATCAAAAGAACACCTTGAATCATGGATGAAAAATCTTTATTAAACTATCTTTCGGAAAATTTAAATCAATTAGATGGCGGTGCTACTTATTTGCACACATACGGTGTCATCCCTCCGAAAGGGCTGTTTACAGCTCAATTAACCAACAGACCAAGCAAATCATGGCCTAAGGCTCAGTTTTTATATACTTCAGTTGAGGAACAAGACGCATCCCTTGAAGATTGCATCAAGCAATGGACAACAATGTGTCTTAACTATAACAATCAATATCTCGTTCTCACGGACGAAAATGGTGACCACATATTGTTTGATTTCAACGGACACCGTCTCGCTTCCAATGATGATATTGTCGCGTACATAGATAAAATCATAGGCAAGGAAAAAGAAATCAAATTACCTGATAATGAAAGACATAAAGATTACTATAGGGCGATGCGCACGAAGCCTTTTTTACTTTTGGCTGGTATATCGGGTACGGGCAAGAGCCGCATCGTAAAGCAGATGGCTTTTGACAGCTGTCCTGACAAAAGCCGACTGCGCGAGGACGCTACTACTCCGGGCAATTATTGTCTCATAGAGGTTAAACCAAACTGGCACGACAGCTCGGAGTTGATGGGGTACGAAAGCCAAATCAACGGCGCACACTACGTAGTCACGCCTTTCATCCGTTTCCTCGCAAAGGCAATGCTGTATGAAGACCAGCGTGTGCCATTTTTCGTGTGCCTCGATGAGATGAACCTCGCTCCCGTGGAGCAATACTTTGCCGAATTTCTCAGCGTACTTGAAAGCCGCAAGGTGGTTGACGGCAGGATTACGAGCGAACCACTTATACCTAAAGAGATATTTTCTAACGCAAAATACGAACGCCAACTTAAGGAGGATTTATTCGGCATCAAGTAAAAAGAGACAGACGCGATAGGTGATGCGACATCAGACCCTGACCAATATTACGGCAGCGAAAACGCGGTCTACGACCGTTTACGCAAAGAAGGGTTACGCATACCATCCAACCTTATCGTAATCGGCACGGTCAATATGGACGAAACCACCCACCAATTCTCGCGAAAGGTAATTGACCGCGCAATGACCATCGAGATGAACCTGCCTGATGGTGAACCGTTTATGGAGTTCTTTGACAATGCGCGAGATCTTGAATATACCGACACCCCTTTATCATCCGACCTTTTCCTCCCTACCATCGTCAAAGCTGCCGATGCGGTGACCGAACTCGCGGAGGATAATGCAGAAAAGACCGACTGGCTAAAAAAGGAGGTGTCACGGATTCTTACCGACCTCAATGCGGCTCTTGAAGATACGCCCTTCAAGATAGCTTATCGCGTTCAAAACGAGTTGATTCTTTACTTCTACGAATTTTGGAGAGAAAATAAGGAGGAAGATTGGGCAAAAATTCTCAGAGAGTCGGTCGACAGAATCCTTATGATGAAAGTTTTACCTCGTGTGGAGGGTGATGAGACATTGCTTGAGAAGCCCCTCGAACGTCTCAAAAATCTCTGCGCATCCTACCCTAAAGCTTTAGCTAAGGTAGAGGAGATGCAAAGACGACTCAACCGATCCCAATTCACAAGCTACTGGCCATAATTAGAAATTGGAAATTCTAAATTTCATAAGTACCGACGATAAGGTCAAGATAACCGCGACAACTGCCGCCGATATGTCGGCTAACTGGGTGCGGTTCAAGAGCCGCGTCAACAATGCCGAACATCCCGATGCGGCAATGACTTACTGCGACTATCGGAGCACATTGCCCGGCACACTCCGGCTGATGCTGCCAGGGACATGGACTCTTGAAGAAGTCGGCGCACCAAACGCAAATTTATGGCATAGATTGCCGCCGGTATTCTACGAAACAGCGACATACAACGTCAGTATTGAATTTGACGGCGTTGCCGCACCACCGATTATTCTCCACAAGCTCAAAGAGGTTACTGAGCTTTTCACCACCATCCCATTGGATAAGAGCGGTAACCGTTGGCTGCTTACCGCGCCCCTTTCGTTTGTCAACGAGCCGGGCATCTTTGAGCTGACGTTCAGATACACGCCCACCGAAGGCGCACCCCGTACCGACACTTTTTCATTTCGCGTCGTTTCGCCCAAGCTTGATACAAAGGAAGATTATAACCACATCCTCGCCGAAATCAATGCGCAGTACAACGAGATAATATTCCAATACCTCACCCTCACGTTGCAAAACCTGCAACGCGGCGGCCGCTCCAACAACGATATAGTCTGGCTTTCGATATTCCGCCAGATAGTGGCTGATTACGTTAAGGCTGTAACCTACATAGTCAACCGGCCACACTTGCGTCAGACAACCGAGGTAAGATACGACCGCGCCAACCGCATCAAGCGTTGGACTCCACGTATGACAGAAAATTTTGCAGCCGTCAAAGCCGATGGGAGGTTAGACCGTGAATATTTCCGGCACGAAATCACCATCAACACCCACAATACACGCGAGAACCGATTTATCAAGTTTACCCTTGACCGCATAGGTCGCCGCCTCATCAACATTGTAGCCAAAATCAAGGAGAAGAACGCCAAAGCCAAAGAGGTCGACAAAGTGGCCGATTCGGAACTTGCCGAATTGGACGGCCATGTATCGACCCTGCGCAAACTCGGTAACTCTCCATTGCTCCGTGGGCTTCAAGGCGAGCCGCTTCACTCTGAGAGCATGGTGCTGCAAAAGCGCACAGGGTATGCTCAGGTGTATCGCCATTGGCTTATCCTCCAAAAGGGCATCGAGCTATTTGAGGGAACAAACGCCATCGGAGTCCGACCTATATGGGAGCTTTACGAACTCTGGTGCTTCCTCAAAATGCGTCAGATGGTGGCGAATATTCTTGATTTACATTTTGATAATCCTGACGAAATCACTGAAGAACCGATGCCAATGGTAAAACCATTTGAGGACAACAACCAAGAGCATACGGTATTCTACCATTGCGCCGACGGCTCAAAAGTACGTCTGCACTATCAGCACACTTACAGCCGCCGGACAGGCGAAATACATACAGCCACAACCGAAAACCGCCCCGACATCGTGCTTACGATTGTCAAACCTGACGGGTTTGAGTTGACCTACCTTTTTGATGCCAAATATCGTCTTAATGACGATAGCCGTCTCAATCAAGAAGACCGAGAGGAGCTTGACGCAGCAAAAGGAGCCGACTCCCCACCATCCGATGCCATAAATCAGATGCACCGCTACCGCGATGCGATTTACTACGATGGCAACCAAACCGCTCATACCGCTAAAGAAATCATCGGCGGATATATCCTTTTTCCAGGTCGCGGCAACAACGACTCGGTGAGAAATCGCTACTTCTATCAAAGTATTGAGTCGGTCAACATCGGCGCGTTCCCTTTGCTGCCAGATGCAAGCGACCCTCGCAACGAGGGAACGCTACTGCACGAATTTCTCACGAAAATACTCGCCACAGAGCAGGCCTATGACCATATCAAAGATGCCATACCGCAGAAAGGGCTGCAATATGAAAGCACTTTTGAACCTGTCGAAAACGACCTTGTACTCGTAGGCTATTACAAGACCGGGCAACTTCCTTTAATCATAGAGAATAAGTTATACTATGTCCCCACGGCTCTTGACAAGGGTTCAATAAATCTTGTCAGCGGTTTTGAACGGACCAAATACCTGTTGCTCCACCATGGTTCAGAGCGTATGCTTTTACGTCTGAAAGGTGACGGGCCCAAATTCTATCCGAGGAAAGCATTGGAAGAAATGGGTTTTGAACCGACAGGCGATTATTTCCTCGGATTTGAAATCAAGAGCTTGAGCCCTATGACAGAGATAGATATTTCCTCATATACACTGGAACGCAGAGGGTTACAACAATTTACGCCCTACTTCACCACATTTGAAAAAATAACAAACCCATCGTTCCATTAGGATAGGTCAGGCCTCCGTCGTCAGGGAGTATGACTATCCTGCGGGCTTTGTAAAGCTGGCCTACGGCTCGTTTGAAGTCCTTCTTGCTGCAATGGAGGCGCGCCTTGATTTCCTCGGGCGACGAGTGGTCATGGAGCATCAGCACATGGTCGGCAGAATCATGGATGAGTTCGAGGATGCGGTCGCCCACAGGCATGATACGCTCACCGATTTTCTCATTGAGCGTCAGGTCTATCTTGCCATCGCGGCGCACCTGCTTGACACGCGCCCGGATAGTAGTACCTATCTCCAAAGGAGCATATATCTCATTGTCGTATATGATGCCTCGGTGCAGGTTGTCCACTATCACTCTGTAGCCCGGCTCCTCGTGGGCTATGACAAGCGCATCGACCTCGGCATTTATGGCATAATCGGGGATTACATTTCCAAGAAACTTGTCAATCTTTGCCGAGGCTGCCACACGCTTTGATGCATCGTCAAGGTACACATATACAAGATACTGGCAACCCTCGCGCATGGTCTGTTTCTGTTCTCTGAAAGGGACGAGCAGATTCTTAGGCAATCCCCAGTCAAGGAACGCCCCTATACGGTTGACCGCCACGACCTGAAGGTATGCAAACTCTCCCACGCGAGCCAGCGGATGCTCCGTGGTAGCAATCAACCGGTCCTCGCTGTCAGTGTAGATAAACACCTCCAACTCGTCACCCGGACGCAACGGAGTCTCTATATACCGTGCCGGCAGCAGTATCTCCCCGGCCTCTCCGCCGTCAAGATACGCCCCGAAATCCACCAATTTCTTCACCGCCAGCGTATTATAATCACCTATTTTTATCATCGCCATAGTCTGACTAAAGTAGTTATATGAAGTTATGTACAAATTTAACAATTAATCTTAACTTTGTATTGTTATAACAATATATTACCATGGATTCGCCCGAAACAGTTTATAAATATTTTCCTGAGTTGGACGAGAGGCAGCGCGAGATGATTGCCGCCCTCGGTCCGCTGTATGCAGAGTGGAACGCGAAGGTCAACGTGGTGTCGCGGCGCGACATAGACAACCTCTACGAGCGTCACGTGCTACATTCACTCGCCTTAGCTAAGTTTATGACCCCGGTGGCGGGCACACGGATTCTCGACCTCGGAACCGGTGGCGGATTCCCCGGCATACCGTTGGCTATAATGTGGCCGGATGTGCGTTTCCACCTGATAGACCGCATAGGCAAAAAAATCCGCGTTGCCACCGACATCGCCGAGCGGATAGGTCTGGCAAACGTCACCCTGCAACACGGCGACTCCGGCGAATATCATGAAAAGGTGGACTTCGTGGTGTCACGCGCCGTGATGCGTCTTGACGAATTGGCGAAAATCTCACGCCGCAACATAGCCACACGCGGCAAAAACAAATGGCCCAACGGCCTCGTATGCCTCAAAGGGGGCGAGATAGAGGCCGAGATGACAGGAACGCGCCTCCCCATATTGGAAGTGCCTATCTCAGACTACTTCTCAGAGGAGTTTTTCACTACCAAGAAGATAGTATACTGTAAATTATAACCGCTATGCTGGAGATAAAGACTTTCGTATTCAATCCGTTTGATGAGAATACATACCTCGCATGGGACGCTGAAACACGCGAGGCGATGGTGATAGACCCCGGCATGTATAATGCCGCCGAGCGGCAGGAATTTGACGACTTCATACACGCCAACGGCCTCACACTGACACATTTAGTTAACACACATCTGCACCTCGACCACACATGGGGCAACGACCACATAACCGATACCTACAATCTAAAGACCGAAGCCAACAGCGGCGACAGTATGCTCGGTGCCCGCCGGCGCGAACAGGCTCAGATGTTCGGCATGAATCCCGACGCACTCCGCCCGCTTAATGTTGAAGTGGATCTGCGCCAAGACGATGTCATAAAGTTGGGGACACTGGACTTCACCGTGCTGCATGTACCCGGGCACTCTCCTGGCAGCATAGCCCTGTACTGCAAGGAAGCCGGGGTAGTGTTCAGCGGCGATTCACTTTTTGAACGCAGCATCGGACGCACCGACCTCCCGGGAGGGGACTACCGCCAACTCATCAATGCCATAGCCGACCAGCTGCTGCCATTGCCCGGTGAAACCGTCGTATATCCCGGTCACGGACGGTCCACGACCATAGCCGACGAGGCAGCTTTCAATCCATACCTGTAATAGTGGGTCAGAGGACAGGTGCGGTTAGCAGTTGAGGACGCACGAGCCGTGCGTCCCTACAATTTGCTGGATGTGGTCAACGTAACGGCGGATGCACCAGGGTGCATCCCTACATAATTCCGCATATCATACCATCGTGTGGCGATGACTACGGCTTACGCCGCCAGCCCCTGCAGGGCTGACCGCTCGGACTCTGCTTTGTGACGGGGCTTGCGCCCCGCCGTACTGTTTTTACGCTCCTGCGGAGCTTTAACGGAAGCTGATGCCCCCTACTGTATACCATCAGGGAGGTCGGGAGTGGCACCTGTTATGCCTATGCCAAAGAGGGCGAAATCATAGACGACAGGGTCTTCGGGACGGAAGTCGCGCAGCAACGCCGTCAGCTCCATGACCGCCTTACGGTCATTGGCTTTACGCTCGAGCAGACCCAACGCCCGCGCCTGATTGCCGACGTGGACATCCATTGGGATGAAAAGCTGCGAGGGCTTGATGACATCCCAGCATCCCATATCAACGATGCCGTCATTTCTTACAAGCCAACGCAAAGCCATATTGACACGTTTGAGAGCCGTAGAATCAAGATTCTGGGGCAGACACCGGCTGTCGCCCACACCTCCGTTGGCATCACATATGCTCTGGTTCAGCCCAGCCACAAGATGCCACGACGGAGTTTCGCTGGCACTTATATGGATATGACGTGCAAAGCCTTGCAGACTGCCGTGGGCGGCGTATATATCCCTGAGACCGCGCATGTAGCGACGCAGGTTTTCGACAAAAAACGTGCGGTGGATATTACCATCGGGCAAATCCTCATACGCTTTATCCATCAGGAACTCATACGGCTCACCGCCCATCATCCCTATCAGCCTCTCACAGTCACGGCATATCATCTTACGGTTACCCCAAGCGATAGTCGAGCAGAGCAAAGATACAATCTCGCGGTCTTCAAGCCGTGAAAAACGGCGTGGAAACTGCACCGGGTCATTGTCGGCGAACTCAGGCACGTTGTACATCGCAGCCTGATGGTCCAAAAAACAGCGCAACCTCTCCATCACGGAGGGATTGCGCTTCATTATTCTACTTATGTAGCCCATAGGAGAATCGAACTCCTCTTTCAAGAATGAAAATCTTGCGTCCTAGCCGATAGACGAATGGGCCAACTTGCCTGTCCCGGTTATCTCAAGAAAGCACGGCTCTGCGAGAGATACTGGCCGGAATGGTTTTATGTTTTCGGTTAGGTGCTTAGTCTGAGTTAAATCGGATTAAGCAGAGAGCTTGTTGATGTGACGGGCGAGCTTGCTCTTGAGGTTGGAAGCCTTGTTCTTAGAGATGGTCTTCTTGGCTGCAAGACGGTCAAGCATAGATACAACCTTCGCATAACGCTCCTGAGCTTCAGCCTTGTCGGTAAGCTTGCGGAGGGCGCGGACAGCGTTACGGGCAGTCTTTGCATAGTAACGGTTGCGGAGGTTGCGTGTCACAGTCTGACGGATTCTCTTTTCAGATGATTTATGGTTTGCCATCGTGGAAAATCGTGATTTTTTTGTAGCTTGTGTGTTGTTTTATTTTGATTAAGTAGCCCATAGGAGAATCGAACTCCTCTTTCAAGAATGAAAATCTTGCGTCCTAGCCGATAGACGAATGGGCCAACACTGTCGCTCTGGTCAAGCACCAAAAGCGACTGCAAATATACGGGCAAATATCCGAATACGCAAATTTATTAACATCCTTTCACGAATTTACAGCTTTTAGCTCGTATTTACGCCATGATCATACAGCATCGGCCAACCGCCGGAGAAGGCTTATCTTCTGCCACTGGTCATCTTCAAGGAAAGCCGTAGTGCTTATCGACGATGATTCGCGTTTAAAGCCGCCTATGACTGTGATGCCCCTAAGACTGTCGCCTATCACCTGCCGGGCAGCCCGGATTTTAGCGGCAACTTCATCCATATTTTCAAGCTGCGGAGACCTGCCGTCGACCACACCGATTACCAACCGCTTGCCAGCCGGCAGATGTGAAATTATGGACATGACACTGTCCTCGGAGCCGTCAGGCATATCAAGGATGACCGTAGGCACGTTGCTATGTCCGAAGACAATTTGTGAAATCGCGCCACAGTGCCGCGAAGCCATCTCACGGCTGACACCTACTTCAAGCCGCTTGACATACAGCATTATATCCAAACCGGCAGGGAGCTGCTGCAAAGCCTCGTCGTTGACACGCCGGAGACTGCTCGTGAGCTGGTGCAGGTCATAGCCCGCCTGCAAGATACGCTTGAGGCCGTCGCGGTGGCACAGCATCCTCCACGAGCGATCCTCCAAGATGATATGCCGGCAACCCAGTCCGTAAAATTTCAAAATGGTCTCATTATAGGTCCGGCTAATGTCGCCAAGAAGCCTGTTGAAGTCCGAATAAACCGACTTCCAAGTGCCGTCCTGCATCAGCAGCCACAACAAGAAATGGGCCGGAGCCGGCAAAAGCACAGATGTCTCTACTCCGGCAGGAGCCATGGAGGCCAGATCCATGTACTGCGAGAAAAACGGATGTGCGTCATTGAATCCGATTGTCCCGGTTATACACGGAACAGGATGATGCAAATCGCAATCCTGATATATGTGGCCGCTTTCGATATAGCGCCGCTCTACGCCATCCAATCCGAAATAGAAATCGAAGTCCCACTGTGTCCGCGTGATGCAGCCATCACTCACTATCTGCAGTCCGGCCTCGGTCTGCCGCCTCACCAGATCCCGCAGACATTCCGTCTCTACTTCATGTAGCTGCTCTGACGACACATCGCCCGACTGCAACCGACGTCGAGCATCAACCAACCTTTGCGGAAACATAAACTTTCCGCAAGCCATATATGATATTCCTGTTTTATTCATATTCCGAGAAGCTATTGAACTGATTTTAATTGAAACACAACGTCGTCATGCATCAATGCGAATATACTAAATAACTCGCAAAAATCAGTTATCAGGGAGGATTCTTTATGATGACCATGCCATGCACCACACCTGACACGGCTTACAGAGGCATGTTGCCATGTTTTTTCGGCGGATTAACCTCGCTCTTGTTCTGGGTCATCTCCAATGCGTCAAGGATACGGTTACGGGTGTCGCGAGGTAAAATTATCTCATCGATATATCCTTTTTCGGCCGCACGCAAAGGATTGGAGAACAACGCCTTGTAATCATCCACCGCATGCTGGCGCTCATCGCCTTCGGCCTTACGGTGCAGGATATTGACCGCACCGTCGGCACCCATGACCGCAATCTCCGCACCCGGATAAGCCATGTTGACATCGCATCCCGACTCCTTGGACGACATCACTATGTATGCGCCGCCATAAGCCTTGCGTGTTATGAGCGTAATCTTCGGGACGGTAGCCTCGGCATAAGCATACATTATCTTCGCTCCGTGGCGTATTATGCCTCCGTATTCCTGATCCTTGCCCGGAAGGAAGCCCGGGACATCCTCAAATGTGACGACAGGGATATCGAAGCAGTCACAGAAACGGATGAAGCGCGCAGCCTTGTCAGAGGCATCGATGTCAAGTACACCGGCAAGATGCAGAGGCTGATTGGCCACGATGCCGACCGTGCGCCCTCCGATGCGTGCAAATCCTACTATTATGTTTTTGGCAAATCCAGCCATGACCTCAAAAAGATAACCTTCATCGACCACCTCCTCTATGAGTTCTTTCATATCATAGGGTATATTCGGGTCTTCGGGGATAAGCGTGTCGAGCTTCGGACACTCGCGCTTGGCGGTGTCGTGGGTGTCGCGCATGGAGCTGTCCTCCATGTTGTTCGACGGGATAAAACTTATCAGCTCGCGAATCATCATGAGGGTTTCCTCCTCGTCGCGGCCCACAAAATGCGCCACACCGCTGACGGATGTATGCGTCGTAGAGCCTCCGAGTTCCGACTTGGAAATTTCCTCATGGGTGACAGCCTTGACCACATCGGGTCCGGTGACAAACATGTAGCTCAAATCCTTCACCATGAAAATGAAATCGGTAAGAGCCGGCGAATAACATGCACCCCCGGCGCATGGCCCGAGAATGGCGGAAATCTGCGGGATGACACCCGAAGCTTTCACGTTCTGGTAGAATATCTCGGAATAACCACTGAGGGCGTTGACCCCCTCCTGTATGCGGGCGCCCCCGGAGTCGTTGAGCGCGATGATAGGGGCACCGTTTTTCAGTGCGAGTTTCTGGAGCTTCACTATCTTGGACGCATTGGCACGTCCGAGCGACCCTCCGTTGACAGTGAAATCGAAAGCGTAGACATACACTATGCGACCGTCGATTTTACCATACCCGGTCACTACGCCGTCGCCGGGATAGCGTTTCTTATCCATGCCATAGACATTGCAATCGTGCACCACAAACTTGTCGGTCTCCACGAATGTGTCATCGTCAAGCAGAAGTTCTATGCGTTCACGCGCCGTTTTCTTTCCGGCGTTGCGTTGGCGTTGTATGGCTGCCTGTCCTCCGCCGTTTTCGGCAGCAAGCGACAGTGATTGAAATTCAGAGTTATTCATTTTGTTGCTTATTCTGTACGTTTTCCTACTTATCTGTACGTTGGAATGAAATCAAAAGCTGGTTTGTGAGGACTGCATCACCCTCTTTGACCGCCACGGTCTCCACAGTGGCATCCTGCGAAGCCGTATAGGTGGTCTGCATCTTCATGGCTTCAATCACGAGAAGCGGCTCGCCTTTGTGTACCTCCGAGCCTGACTGCACGAGTATCTTGACTATCTTTCCGGGCATCGGGGCGAGTATGGCCTCCTGCGATTCGTCGTCATCGTCCGACTCTCCGGGACGGATGTATTTCTTACGCGGACGGCTTAGAGATATGTCAAACCTCTGGAAATCGGTGGTGATGACATAGTCCGAATCGTTGTTGCGGACTATCTCCGCATTAAATGAATGTCCGTCATGGAGTATGGAGCAGAATCCGTTTTCACTCAATATGACATCCACATCTACCGGACGTCCGTCTATCTTAAGGCTGACACGGTCGCCGTCCTTGCTCACGAGTTCTATATCGCGTTCCTTTCCGTTGATTTTTGCAATCATGATGTTGAACTGATTTAAACTTGTTTCAAAATATTAATCACAGGACCGATTTAGATTCGCAGCACACCTTTCTGCTTGGCAAACATGCGCCACCGGCTTATTGGGCGGTTATCCACGTCGGGGATAGCCGGGGAATTTTTGTTCACGATATAGTCTATATACGCGGCTATGAGAGCCACATCCTCGGTGTCACGGGCATTTTCAGCAGGCATAAGCGCCTCGGTATTATCCTGAATGAAATGCGTCGTATAGCGTCCGCGCACAAATTCGCGCACATCCATGATGCGCCGCAGATAGTCTATGTTGGTCTTTATGCCTGTTATTTTATATTCATACAGCACACGCCGCATACGCTCGAGAGCATACTGACGTGTCGTAGCCCACACGACCAATTTCGAGAGCATCGAATCGTAGTATATCGGCACCTCGTATCCGTCATAGATAAAACTGTCGATACGGACACCGATACCTTGGGGATTGCGCACCGAGTGGATTATCCCGCAGGTAGGGATGAAATTATTGTCGGGGTCTTCGGCGCAGATACGGCACTCTATGGCATGTCCTCGCGGCTTGATTTCCTCCTGGCGGTACGACATGGGCAGGCCTGACGCGATTTTTATCTGCTCTTTCACCAAATCCACTCCCATTACCTCTTCTGTGACAGGATGCTCAACCTGCAGACGGGTGTTCATCTCAAGGAAATAGAAGTTCATGCCGGCATCTACAAGAAACTCCACCGTGCCGGCGCCGACATACCCCACAGCCTTGGCCGCTTTTACAGCTATGTCGCCCATAGCGGCGCGGACTTCTTCGGAAATAAACGGCGAAGGGCACTCCTCCACTATCTTCTGATGACGACGCTGTACCGAACACTCGCGGTCAAGAAGATGTATCACTTTACCATGCTTATCGGCAAGCAGCTGAATCTCTATATGGTGGGGCGACTCGATGTATTTCTCCACATACACCTCATCGTTGCCAAACGACGAACGCGCCTCCGACCGTGCTTCCTCAAAAGCTTCAAGCAGCGACGCTTCATCCTCCACCAACCTCATGCCCTTGCCTCCGCCTCCGGCTGTGGCTTTGAGTATAACCGGGAAACCGATGGCTCGGCATCCTTCTATCAGGCCCTCGCCGCCGTCCGACACTGTCATGCCGGGTACTACCGGGACACCAGCGGCTATCATCGCCTCGCGTGCAGAGATTTTGTCACCCATCACACGTATGCTATGGCTGTCAGGACCGATGAATGTTATGCCGTTTTTGCTGCACATGTCGGCAAATTCGGCATTTTCACTCAGAAAACCATAACCCGGATGTATGGCATCCGCGTTGGTTTCTTTGGCTGCTCCTATTATCTTTGACTGGTTGAGATAGCTGTCAGCCGGCGCAGGGTCGCCTATACAGACGGCTTCGTCGGCATAGCCGACGTGGAGCGACGCACGGTCAGCATTGGAATAAACTGCGACAGTGGCAATCCCCATCTCCTTGCACGAGCGCATGACACGCATCGCGATTTCGCCACGATTGGCTACAAGCACTTTGCGTATCATATTCCAGCCTGGTTCTTTATATATTTGGGATTGCAGGCACACGTATAAAAGCCGCTACGAAAATCGGACAGGCAACCCTCGCAAATCGGTATTCCATAATTCAGGACTATATAGCCCAACTGTAAGTTGTCAAGGGCGGTCTGACGGTCCACCCACTCGGCAATGCCGGTCGTTTCAGGATAGAAATCCTTTTTGCACCTCGGACATTTCATTTTATAGCAAATGTTAAAAAAACTATTAGGTGGAAAAAGATATTGCAACGACCTGATTGTTTCCGACACTACACGGCAATATGGCCGGCCTGTCTACAGACATGCCGGAACAATTTCTTTCACGCTGACGCACGAGCGCACGGAAAGACATGTGCCGTCGGAAATAACATTCATTGTTTCAAAATCTAATCCACGAGATTGATGAAAACAGTTTGTCGCATGGCAGGTCTCCTGGCTTGTCCCCGTGTACCGACAGCCTTCTCGGCCCTCTCTCGGACCAATGGCACACCTCCTTGCAGCGGAGGGTCGGGCACGTTTCGGGATGGGACTCACAGTAGCGGGTCTGCTCAGGGTTCTCACCTGATTCCCTTTTAAGGCGGTGTCGATTGTTACCGCCACCTATGCGGATGCAAATTAACGAAATTTTTCTTGAATAAACAACAATCTATCACGCCGCGTCCACAATTATACGCAATTACACACCCGCTAAATCACATTTATGAGATTTTATGCGTATTTTTGCAGGGATTAATCCACACGAGCCGGAAATGAAAGACATGATATTAAATAAGGAGGTGACCGAGCGGGCCGTATTAGTCGGCCTCGTAACCCCTGCGCAGAGCGAAACCAAGGCCAAGGAGTACCTCGACGAGCTGGAGTTTCTCGCCGACACTGCCGGAGCAGAGACGGTCAAGACATTCACCCAGAAGCTCGACTACCCCAACCCGCGCACATTCGTAGGCAAAGGCAAATTAGAGGAGATACGGGAATACATTGAAGCCAACGACATAGGCATGGCTATATTCGACGACGACCTGACAAGCAAGCAGGTCAGCAACATAGAGTCAGAGCTAAAGGTAAAAATCCTTGACCGCACAAGCCTCATCCTCGACATTTTTGCCAAGCGCGCACAGACCGCCAATGCAAAGACACAGGTCGAACTGGCGCAATACCAATATCTGCTGCCCCGCCTCACCCGTATGTGGACACACCTCGAGCGTCAGCGTGGCGGCATAGGCATGCGCGGCCCCGGCGAAACGCAGATAGAGACCGACCGCCGCATCATACTCGACCGCATCTCGCGCCTGAAAGAGGAGCTGAAAAGCATCGACAAGCAGAAGTCCATACAGCGCAAAAACCGTGGCAAACTGACACGTGTGGCTCTGGTAGGCTACACCAACGTAGGCAAATCCACGCTTATGAACCTCCTCAGCAAGAGCGACGTGTTTGCCGAAAACAAGCTCTTCGCCACCTTGGACACCACCGTCAGGAAAGTCACCATCGAGAACCTGCCGTTTCTGCTCACCGACACCGTAGGGTTCATACGCAAACTGCCCACGCATCTTGTCGATTCGTTTAAATCGACCCTCGACGAGGTGCGCGAAGCCGACATATTGGTGCATGTGGTGGACATCTCCCACCCGACATTCGAGGACCAGATTGACGTTGTCAACAAGACGCTCAACGACCTCTGCAAAGGGGCTGAGAAGCCTGTCATCATGGTGTTTAATAAAATCGACGCATTCACCTACCAGCCCAAAGACGAGGACGACCTCACTCCACGCACCCGCGAAAACATCTCCCTTGACGAACTCAGGGCCACCTGGATGAACCGTATGAACGACAACTGCGTATTCATCTCCGCCAAAGACGGGACAAACATCGAAGAGCTGCGCCGCATCCTCTACGACAAGGCGAGGGAGATACATCTGTCACGGTTTCCCTACAACGACCTCCTATACCAGAAATACGACGAAGAAGAACTCAGGTGATACAGCAACCTATCAGTTACAATTTTGGCTGTGTAAATAATAAGGTGCGCCCCCAGAAGTTAATCCAAAAAACTTTTGAGGGCGCAGTTCTAACATTGGCGCAGACTCAACGTAAATCTATCGTCACCGAACCATGTATTTGTGACCGTCGTAGATATATATGCCTTTAGGAAGATTATCTAACGCCTCAGCCACCGGAACATTACGGCGTATACAAACTCCCTGCATATTGTAGACATCGACTTGTACGCCATCCAAATCTCTGGATTCATGGACCACGCCATCTATAGAGGAAGGATCTACTGTATAGTTCCAATAGATTGCCTGCCGAGGGCTACCACTGACACCATCCGACATATCCAGATACACATAATAAGCAAGAACCTCCCCATTATGCCCGACATGCTCTCCCGGCAACAGATATGCTCCTGTACCCCCATCCTTGTTGTCTGCACGCCATGCAGTCCCGACTCCTGCAGCCACGGTTTCACAGGAGGCATCATACCACTCCTGCACCCAGTTGCCGTCACGAGTCTCCGAGACCATGTTGTATGCCTCCTGTGTGGCACTACCGGCTTTGTCGCCTGAATCCGTAATACAAGCCACCGTATTCGGAGCAAATATCTCTCCTGGCCTCGGGAAATACTGCTTGCCTGAGTTGACCGACTGCCATGGATTGCTTTCTGTCACACTCGTTGGCAACACAGTGATAAACCTATATCTCATCACATCGGTTGCAGCCGTATTAGATGCCTGTGCAATAAACTGGACATTCTCCCACACCATCGTGGTATAAGCATTCGTGGCCGACGGTGTTATTTCACACAACGGAGTGCCAGCCCCCACTGACTTAGTATACCCCGGATGGCGGACATCCTCCACCTTGGCCAGCAGCTTAACAGGATTCCAGTCAATATCTTTGATAGCACCTATGATATAAGGCTCGGCAAAAGTGGTTATATCTACCTCTCCAGGCTTCTCTGTAGCCACATTCTGCCTAACCACAGACAGCTCTCCATCATTATTGTAAACCGGAAGTTCTGAACCTGAAGCTTTAATGGCACATAGCGTAGTCGCCCCTCCCTGAAGCACAGCCACATTTTCAAAAGTCCCATGAAGCCCCGTCACTGTAGTAGTCACAGATTGATGTACTCCATAACGGTCAGTAAAGGTCATAACCACCGTGTATGACTGCTTGTCAGGCTCATATACCGACATCGGCTTGATTGTGAAATCCACTTTGCCTGCAAACGAAGATATAGCAGTCCCCACACCTTCTATTTCAAGCGACGGCGGAGTCCCTGCCTGTGTTGCTGACATGATAAAATCGCCGTTCCAATTATCTCCACTCACATCTGGACGGAACTTAAGTTGGCAGTTATAATAGATGTGGTTTTGGTTTGTACTGCCCTGAGGTATCTGTATAGCACAGTTGGCTCCAGGATGGGACATCTTACGCCACTCTGTAGAATTCATGAAATATGCACCCCCACCACACCCTGCAGGCGCGTTCTGTTCGCTGGTACCCCATATATATTCATTACGGTCATTGTCGGTGGTCTCAAAATATGCCTTGGAATAAATTTTCCACTCACCTCTTAGCACTGGCACATCGCAAACATAACAGCTATCCTCTTCCATGCAGTAAAGTGGGATAAGCTTCCTCTCAGTAAACAAATCTAAGTAATAATCCGCATCCAACGGACTGGGGATATTACTGGCTACGTAATTGTCCTGAATATAATCACGGATAAACTGAACCACCTCTTCAGGCGTATGGTCGTTAGGGTCGTATACCGACCTGTCTGCATTGAACACTGGCGGTATATCATCCTCACTTATCGTAGCATTGACCGAGATAGCGACAGACACCAGTGACAGGACAAAGAGTAAATATTGTCTCATGATAGTAATTAATTATATTAAGTAAAATATCTGCAATAGATAGAGCCACGATTGCACAGACTGAGATGTCTACTCTTTACCGATATGGACTAAAGCCCGTGACCTCCAAGTCATCGCCCCGTACTCGTATATAATAACACTTACCGCATTCTATGGTTTTGAACATCCATAATCCCACACGAGATACACAGCCCGACAAGGATGCCCACAACAGATTGCGGATATCGGAAATAATGCTTAATTTTGTGCATTGTTCGTTACTTGCGGATACATGGCCTGTATCCGTCTACTTAATGGAATCTCATATTAACATTACCGGAGAATGAAATCGGCCGACAAAAAAATCAAGACACCTCTGGTCCGCAGACTTATACCCATGATGTGGGTATGTTTCGGCCTTGCCATAACTGCCGTCATCGTACTGCTCTCCCTCATATATAACGGAGTCATAGGATACATGCCCGACATTGAGGAACTTAAGAATCCCCAAGACAAATTTGCGTCCGTGATATACTCAGCAGACGGTCAAGAGCTCGGCCGTTTCTTTCGCAATACAGGCAACCGTGTATATGCCGACTTCGACGAGATTTCGCCTTATGTCACCGACGCTCTCATAGCCACTGAAGACTCCCGGTTTCGCGAGCACTCCGGCATAGATGCGCGTGCCCTGATGCGCGTAGCCACGAAGACACTCCTTATGGGACAAAAGAACGCTGGCGGAGGGTCAACCATCACCCAGCAGCTCGCCAAGCAGCTTTATTCGCCCAAAAGCAGCAACATTCTGAGCCGCGCCATGCAGAAACCTATAGAGTGGATGATTGCGGTAAAGCTCGAGCGGTATTACAGTAAAGATGAGATCATTAAGATGTATCTCAACCAGTTCGACTTCTTGTATAATGCTGTCGGCATCAAGTCGGCAGCTTGGGTGTATTTCGGCAAACTGCCTTCTCAGCTCAACATACAGGAAGCCGCCATGCTCGTAGGCATGGTCAAAAACCCATCGTTATACAACCCTGTACGACATCCCGAACGCACCCGTGAACGTCGCAATGTGGTCTTTGACCAGATGCTGGCAGCCGGGATGCTCACCGAGGCAGAAGCTGACTCGCTCAAAGCCCTCCCTATCGAATTGGACTTCCACAGAGTGGACCACAAAGCCGGCCCGGCTCCATATTTCCGCGAAGAACTGCGGCGTATGCTCCGCGCAAAATACCCTGTCAAGAGCGAATATGCCTCGTGGGAAATGCAGAAATATTCCGACGACTCTCTGCAATGGGCCACTAACCCACTGTATGGATGGGTGGAGAAAAACCCCAAGCCTGACGGCAGCCGCTACGACATATACAATGACGGACTTAAGATATACACCACTCTCGACTCGCGGATGCAGCAATATGCCGAGGAGGCCGTTCAGGAACACCTCGGTGCCTATCTGCAACCTGCATTCTTCCGCGAAAAGCGTGGCAACAAATACGGGCCATATACAGGCAACCGCGCCGAAATCAGCGAGATACGCCTCAACCACCTTATCAAGGTGGCTATGAAGCAAACCGAGCGTTACCGGGTCATGAAACTTGCCGGCAACAGCAGGGAGGAAATAGACGAAGCCTTCCGTACACCCCGCGACATGAAAGTATTCAGCTATGCTGGCATAGTCGACACAGTGATGACCCCCATGGACTCGCTCCTCTATCACAAGTCATTCCTGCGCACAGGCTTCATGGCCATGGATCCCAAGACCGGGGCGGTCAAAGCATATGTAGGCGGCCCGAGCTTCCCGTTTTTCCAATACGATATGGTATCGACGGGTCGCAGACAGATTGGTTCGACCGTTAAGCCTTTCCTCTACACATATGCCATGGAGGAGGGGTTCACCCCTTGCGACATGTTCTCCAATACCCAGCCAGTAATCACCGATGAAGCCGGCAATGTATGGATGCCACGCAATGCGAGCAGGGCGCGTGTAGGAGAAATGGTGAATCTGCGATGGGCTCTGACCAATTCAAACAACTGGATATCAGCACGTCTCATCAGCGAGCTATCGCCTACTGAACTTGTCAGGCATATGCACAACTTCGGCATCAATTCACGCCTTGACCCAGTGATGTCGCTCGCGCTCGGTCCGTGCGACGTGTCGGTACAGGAAATGGTCAGCGCATATACAGCATTTGCCAACAAGGGAATGCGTGCAGCTCCCATGTATGTCACCGCTATAGCCGATGCGCAAGGCAATATCATCAGCGAATTTACGCCCCGATATACCGAAGTCATAAGCGAAAAAGCATATTATAAGATTCTCTCTATGCTGATGAACGTGGTTAGCGGCGGTACCGGCTCTCGTGTGCGCCGTGCACCCTACAACATCACGGCGGAGATGGGAGGCAAAACAGGTACGACCAACTACAATGCCGACGGATGGTTTATGGGATTTACCCCAGAACTCGTAGCCGGCACATGGGTGGGCGGAGACGAACGTTACATCCATTTCAACACCATGGCCTACGGACAGGGAGCCGCAATGGCTTTACCAATCTACGGACTGTTTATGAAGAAAGTCTATGGCGACAAATCTCTTCCATACAGCCAGTCCACCAAGTTTGAGTTCCCAGCTGACATAGACCTCTGTGAGAAAGAATATTTCGGCGAAGAAGATTTGTCTGATGCCGACAACAATGCAACAGAAACTTCTATTGAGGGCATATTTGACTAATCGCACGTCAGCAGCTCTCCCCGACCACAATACAATCATTGAATTTCATGATACACTTAGCCTCCATACTCCGAGCATCGAAACGCTCTGTCATTATGATTATGGCCGTAGTCGCTATCGGACTAACAGCCTTGGCATCCCCTGTCACAGAGCTGCCCATTAAAGACATCAACGGTAAAAAATACTATTATTATAAGGTAGTCAAAAAAGAGACGCTTTATTCCCTCAGCCGTAAGCTCGGGTTGTCACAGGAGCAGATTATATTTTACAACCCTACCGTCTATGACGGACTTAAAGCTAACGACATCCTGTATTTTCCAGCCGAAGATTTCACAGACGGCGTACCGACACCGTCAACACAACCATCCGACAACGCGGACTCCGGCTCAGACAGCGGCAACGTAACCGCCAAAACCGACATCAACTCTCAGTCCTCCACACAGACAGTGACACACGATGTTGTCAAAGGAGAAACCATTTACGGCATCTCGCACCGTTACGGCATCACTACCGAGCAACTCATGGATGCCAATCCCACCATACGTTCAGGTCTCAAAGCCGGCATGTCGCTCATAATACCGTCACCTGACGACGCGCCGGAGACAAACCATGAGATAGTACGCAATGTCGAGTCGCAGATACGCGCCCAGCGCAAGCGTGATGCATCGAGCATCGACATCGCTGTTCTGCTGTCGTTTGACCTTGATGCACCTAAGAAAGACCGTGACGCACAGTACAGCCTGGAGTTCTACAAAGGTTTTCTGCTTGCCGTGGACACACTGCGTGAATTAGACCGTCCGATACACATAACCACTTATGACGTAGGCAGTTCGGATTCCACACTCAAAAGCATCCTCGACAAGGCAGAGATGAAGCACATGCAGGTCATAATCCCTCCGGTCGATATAAAAGGAGGATTAGAGATGGTAGGTGAATATGGACGTGCCAACGATGTAATGGTATTCAATATCTTCAATGTACGCGACAAGAGCTATCTGACCAATCCGGCTATGATGCAGGCCACTGTCCCTCAGGAAGTCATGTATGCCAAAGCGGTTGAAGGTTTCATGGGCAAATACAAAAACCACACACCCGTGCTTCTCGTCAAAGAAGACCAGAGCGACCGCAACCAGTTTATGACAGACATCAAGGCACGGCTGACCGCTGACGGAGTGCAGTTTGTGTCCATCCCCTACACAGGCGACCTGACAATCGAAGCCTTATCCTCTCTGTCAGACTCTGAAGACTATGTATTTGTGCCGACACAAGGCTCACAGCGTGACATCAATAGGACACTCGATGCGCTACTCAAGTTTAAGGAGAACAGCACAGGCGACCTAACCATGTTCGGCTATCCCGAATGGATTACATACCGGGGCGAAACTCTTGAAAACCTGCACAAACTCAACGCCACATATTACTCACGCTTTGTCGATGATAGCGACGACCGCTACACCAAACACGTCATGGCATCGTACAAAGAAAAATACGGCACACAGATAAGCCCATCTATACCACATCCGGGCATAATGGGTTTCGACTGCGGTATTTTCCTGCTGCGGACGTTAAAGTCCAATAACGGAGATTTATCGATTGAAGCACCTTCGTATCAAGGGGTACAACACGGGTTCAAGTTCCGCAAAGCATCAGACAGCACCGATGCTGGATGGTATAACGAGCGGATAATGCTTATCAATTACCGTCCCAGCGGCAACGTGGACTATCAGGATTTGTAAGCTTAATCCTCATGCAGAAACCGCATATGCTGAAATCCGTAGCCTCGGTGGCCATTGCTGCCGTAGGGTTAATGCTGCCGACATCGGCTGAAGCCCAGAGAACCTACCGCTCTGATTTTTCGATAGGAGCAAAAGCCGGTGTCACCATGTCAAATGTATCCTTCATGCCCAAGGTGCCTGAATCGATGATTATGGGGTGGACTGCAGGAGCTGTGGTGAGATATACCGAAGAGAAGCACGTCGGTGTAGTCGGCGAAATAAACATCAGCCAACGAGGGTGGAAGGAGAGCTACGACCCTGGGCAGGAGTTCTCGTTCAGCCGCCAGCTGACATATGTAACCATCCCGGTGATGACGCATATATTTTTCGGACCGAAAAAATTCAAATGTTTCATCAACCTCGGCCCGGAGGTAGCTTTCATGATTGCCAACAGCACTAAAGCAAACTTCGACTACAATAACATAACTACTGTAGACGGATTCCCTGTCTCATCACGCCAGACCGAACAGATGACCATGCCCATCAAAAACAAGATAGACTATGGTATCACGGCCGGCATCGGAGCTGAATGGAAAATCAACCGACGCAACAGCGTCATGATTGAAGCCCGCTACTATTTCGGACTCGGCAACCTGTTTGACTCTGACAAAAAAGCAACATTCTCATCCTCGCGTCCAAGCTCGATAGAAGTAACCGCCGGCTATATGTTCCGCATCAAATAGTCACGCATCCACACGGTTTAGAAGAAATTTGACCGTTTTCCAGATTTTTTATTGACAAATGCTTGCACATTTTGTAGAAACTCTATATATTTGCAACATCATTAAACTATTCGCAGACATTAATGTATAACGCAATTACATCAATCAATCGTTGGTGGCGCATCGGTGATAAACATCGATGGCAATCATGTGTGTGTATACAAACTGACGACCGTCTGACTGCAAACGTCTGACATAAACATAACAACTTCATCACGAAGCCATCGAGTAAACACTACTTGATGGCTTCGCTTTTTTATCTGTAGATTTTTCACCCCACCTCCATACATAATTATGAAAAAATATCAACGACTACTTCCTATCGACACCAACGGCTATTACGGACGCTTCGGGGGCGCATATATCCCCGAAATACTGCACCGCAATGTAAAAGAACTCGGTGAAGCCTTTGACCGCTATGTCAACGATGACGATTTTATGAACGAGTTCGACCGGCTGATGCGCGACTATATAGGCCGCCCTTCGCCCCTCTACCGCGCCAACCGTCTGAGCGAACAATACGGCACCAATATCTACCTCAAGCGGGAAGACCTCAACCACACCGGCGCACACAAAATCAACAACGCTATCGGACAGGCCCTGCTCGCAAAGCGGATGGGCAAACGCCGTATCATTGCAGAGACCGGAGCCGGACAGCACGGCGTAGCGACCGCCACTGTATGCGCTCTGATGGGCTTGGAGTGCATCGTCTATATGGGCAAAACGGATGTCGAACGCCAGCAGCCCAACGTGCAGCGTATGCAGATGCTCGGTGCCCGTGTCGAGCCGGTGACATCAGGCAATATGACCCTCAAAGACGCCACAAACGAGGCCATACGCGACTGGTGCTGCAATCCCGACAGCTACTACATCATAGGTTCTACCGTAGGACCGCACCCCTATCCTGAGATTGTCGCATATTTCCAGAGCATAATCTCAGAGGAGATAAGAGCGCAGCTCATGGAGATGACAGGCTCCGAACTTCCCGACTATGTGATAGCCTGCGTAGGCGGCGGCAGCAACGCAGCCGGAGCTTTTTACCACTTCATCAACGAGCCTTCGGTCAAGCTGATTGCCGCCGAAGCTGCCGGGTTGGGAGCCGATACCGCTGAGACGGCTGCAACAATCTGTGCCGGGTCGGAAGGAATCATACACGGAGCACGTACCTATGTGATGCAGACCGCTGACGGACAGATTATCGAACCCTACAGCATCTCCGCCGGGCTTGATTACCCGGGCATAGGGCCGCTGCACGCATTTCTCGCCACATCAGGGCGCGCCGAAGTACTCCCCGTCACCGACCGCCAGGCTTTGGATGCCGCCTACAACCTAACACGCACCGAGGGCATCATTCCGGCTCTTGAAAGCGCCCATGCACTCGGAGTACTCGACCTGAAAAAGTTCCGCCCGGACGACACTGTAGTCATCAACCTTTCGGGACGCGGCGACAAAGACCTCCACACTTATCTGACACATATATAATTATAATACAGAGAAACCATGAGTTGCAAAATACACATCAACAAGCGCATCATACCGGCCGACCTCGAAACCCCTGTCAGCCTGTATCTGAAAATAAGGGACCTTCATCCATCATCGGCTCTGCTTGAAAGCTCCGACTACCACACCTCCTCCAATGCCATGAGCTATATCGGCGTAGAACCCACGGGAGCTTTCACCGTACATGGCGAACGTATAATAACGACACGTCCCGACGGCTCAGGCGAAAATATAGCAGTCACGGATTGCGACGGTGTGATACCGGCTTTTAATGCATACCTCAAAAGCTACAGTTTCGACGGCGAACCTGAAAGCGGCAACCTCCTGTTCGGGTTCACGGCATATGACGCAGTCCGCTACTTCGAGAAAGTGGACATCCGCCAGCGTGAAGACCGGTTCCGCTGCATCCCCGACATGAAGTACATATTCTACCGCTACGTGATATGTCTCAACCACTACAAAAACGAACTGACAATCTACGAGCGCATCCTTCCGGGCGAAGCATCAGGAATCGACGAACTGATCAGCGTCATCCATAACAACAACATAGCGCAGTATCCGTTTCAGCTCGTAGGCGAACCGACATCCCCTATCAGCGATGACGACTACATACATATGGTAGAGCAAGGCATCCGACACGCCATGCGCGGGGATGTGTTCCAGATAGTGCTGTCGCGCCGCCACGAACAACGCTTCAGCGGCGACGAGTTCAACGTCTACAGGGCATTGCGGTGCGTCAACCCATCGCCCTACCTTTTCTATTTCGATTTCAGCGATTTCCGCATGTTCGGCTCGTCACCTGAGACCCACCTGCGTGTCAACGGCAACACCGCCTACATCGACCCCATAGCCGGCACATTCAAGCGCACAGGCGACGACCAGCGTGACAGCGGGCTGGCAGCAGCACTCCTCGATGACGAAAAGGAAAACGCCGAGCATATCATGCTGGTAGACCTCGCCCGCAACGACCTGAGCCGTAGCGGAGGCCATGTAAGCATAGACTTCCTGCGCCAGATACAATACTACAGCCATGTCATCCACATGGTGTCACGGGTCAAAGCCACTCTGCCCGACGGAGCAGACACATTGCGGCTGTTTGCCGACACTTTCCCTGCCGGCACACTCAGCGGAGCGCCAAAAGTCAGAGCCATGCAGCTCATCAACGACATCGAATCACATTCGAGAGGAGTGTATGGCGGCTGCATCGGTGTCATCGGCTTCAACGGCGACCTCAACCAGGCCATCACCATCCGCAGTTTCCTCAGCATCGACCACACACTCTACAGCCAGGCCGGGGCTGGGATTGTGGCACGCTCGGCTCCTGAAAACGAGCTTAAAGAGACTGCCAACAAGCTCGGAGCCTTACGCACAGCCCTCGTATATGCAAGCCAATTCGGACACTAATCATATAATATAACCTTATATGCGACTCCTTATAATAGACAACTACGATTCGTTTACATATAACATAGTACATGCCATACGCTCTCTCGGCATCGAGCCAACCATCTACCGCAACGACATGATCGGCATAGACGATGTGGCACACTATGACAAAATCATCATATCTCCGGGGCCAGGCATCCCTTCAGAGGCTGGGATTGTGCCGGAAATGCTGCAACATTACTCGTCATCAAAGCCTATCTTAGGCATATGCCTCGGACATCAAGCCATAGGCGAATGTTTCGGCGCAAAACTCAAAAACCTGCCCACCGTGTACCACGGCATAAAGTCCTCGATTACTATCGACAAGCCCGACTACCTGTTTGACGGCCTGCCTGACGCAATCGACGTAGGCCGCTACCACTCATGGGTGGTATGCAAGGATGGTCTGCCCGACAGCCTTGAAGTATTGGCGACAAGCCCCGACGGAGAAATCATGGCATTGAGGCACCGCAACTACGACATACGCGGAGTGCAATTCCACCCCGAATCCATACTCACTCCCGAAGGAATCGACATATTACGCAACTGGATCAACCACTAACCATTAGCCACTAAAGCACAAGATGAAAGACCTGCTATATAAAATGTTTGAGCACAAAAGCCTGTCACGCGAAGAGTCACGACGGGTGCTGCTCAATATCGCCGACGGACGATACAACGATGCACAGCTGTCGGCGTTTATGACCGTATTTCTGATGCGCAGCATCACACAGGACGAATTGAGCGGATTCCGCGATGCAGTGCTTGAGCGGCGCAACCCCGTCAATCTTGACGACTACGAGGCCATCGACATCGTCGGCACCGGCGGTGACGGCAAGAATACATTCAACATCTCCACCGCCACATGCTTTGTCGTAGCGGGGAGCGGTCGCAAAGTGGTCAAACACGGCAATTTCGGAGCAAGTTCGGTATCGGGCGCATCAAACGTGATGATGCAGCACGGGGTCAAGTTCACCAACGGCAACGACCTTCTGCGCCGTTCGCTTGACGAGAGCGGCGTGGCATACCTCCATGCACCGCTTTTCAGTCCGGCACTCAAAAGTGTCGGTCCGGTACGTAAAGCACTCGCAGTGAGGACATTTTTCAACATGCTCGGTCCGCTCGTCAACCCCGTTATGCCAAAATACCAGCTGCTCGGTGTCTACAACCTTAAACTGCTGCGGCTGTATGACTACATAGCCCGCCAGCAGGGTGTGAACTGCACCGTGGTCCACTCGCTTGACGGCTACGATGAAATATCGCTGACATCACCATTTAAAGTAGCATCGGCCGACGGCGAAAGGCTCATGGATGCCTCCATGCTCGGACTCTCACAGGTACGCCAAAGCGACTTATACGGTGGCGACAGCGTGGAGGAAGCATCGGCCATCTTCGACCGCGTACTCGCAGGACGTGGATCTACGGCTCAGGCCGACTGCGTGATAGCCAATGCCGCTTTCGCGCTCAAGACCCTCGAACCAGCCATGTCGTTAGCCGACGCAGTGGCCACAGCCCGCGAGTCGCTTGAAAGCGGCCGTGCACTTGAAGCGTTCCGCAGATTTGTAACAGTCAATTCCTGAAGCCATGGCAAACATACTTGACGAAATCATCGCAAACAAGCGTCGCGAGATAGATGCAGAGATGAAGCGCATCGGCGGCATACCCGACATTAGCGGCAGCATGATGCCCCCTTCGATGAAGTCTGCACTTATCAACAGTCAGACCAGCATCATTGCCGAGTTCAAACGCCGCAGCCCATCAAAAGGCGAGATACACCCCAAAGCCATGGTCAACGACATAATCCCAGGCTACGAACAAGCCGGAGCCGCCGCCTGCTCTGTGCTGACCGATACACCATACTTCGGCGGCTCACTGACCGACCTTGCCGTAGCATCATCATTGGTAGCAATGCCGCTATTGCGCAAGGACTTCACCGTCAGCGAATTTCAGATAGCACAGGCTCGTCTATACGGAGCTTCGGCAGTACTGCTGATTGCAGCCGTCCTCTCTACCGAAGAGATGCAACGGTTCACCCAATATGCCCATGCCAACGGATTGGAAGTACTCGTAGAAGTGCACAACGTAGCCGAACTCGACAAACTGCCGACGGATGCAGACATGGTGGGGGTCAACAACCGTGACCTCACGACTTTCCGCACCGACCCCGACCTGTCACTTCACATAGCTTCCTTGCTCCCCGACAACGTGGTCAAAGTGGCAGAAAGCGGCCTTACTTCCATCTCTGAAGTCAACCGTCTGCGTGATGCCGGCTATCGCGGTTTCCTCATCGGAGAGACATTCATGCGCCACGATCACCCGGCTGATGCCCTCCGCCGTTTCCTGAACAACGAACTATAAAAATGATACGAGACAAAAAGGTCAAAATCTGCGGTATGCGCGATGCCGACAACATCCGTGAAATAGCGGCGTTATCGCCTGATTACATGGGTTTTATCTTCTATGACAAATCGCCGCGCTCTGCCATAGGTATGCCGCAAAGCAACCTGTCGCTGCTGTCATCGGCCACACGCCCTGTAGGAGTATTTGTCAACGAATCCACAGAAACAATCCATGCCATATGCAACGCCTACGGCATCGACACCGTGCAGCTCCACGGCGCAGAGACACCCCTTTTCTGCCGGGAACTCCAATCCCGTGGACTACACGTATGGAAAGCGTTCGGCCTTGATAACAGCTTCGACTTCAGCTCGCTGACACCCTACAAGGACGCGGTGGATATGTTTGTATTCGACACCAAGACCTCAGCATACGGAGGCTCCGGGCAGCGTTTTGACTGGAACATACTCGACCGTTATACGCTCGAGGTACCTTACATGTTGAGCGGCGGCATCGGACCGGAGTCAACAGATGACGTATTGCGCTCATTAAGCAGACCTCATCTCGCCGGCATAGACCTCAACAGCCGTTTTGAATCCTCACCCGGCTTCAAAGACTCAGAAAAACTAACTAACTTTGCACTCACTTTGACAAAATGAACAGACTTAACACCTTTCTCAGCAAAAAGAACAAGGATATACTCTCTGTATATTTCACTGCCGGATTCCCCTACCGCGACTCAACAGCCAGCATCATCAAGGCACTCGACCGTGGAGGTGTCGACATGATAGAAGTCGGCATACCGTTCAGCGACCCTATGGCCGACGGCAAAACCATACAGAACAGCTCGACCATCGCCCTGCGCAACGGCATGACATTAGCCCTCCTGCTCGATCAAGTCAGGGAAGCCCGCCAATCATCACCCGATATACCCCTCGTATTGATGGGCTACCTCAACCCTATCATCCAATACGGCCCGGAGAATCTTTTCAAGACATGCAAGGAGATAGGTATCGATGCCATTATTATCCCCGATCTTCCATTTGCCGAATATCTAAGCGACTACAAGGAGATGTGCCGCGAATACGACATCCCCATGATAATGCTTATCACGCCCGAAACATCTGATGAGCGTATTCACCTGATTGACGAGCATTGTGACGGATTCATATATATGGTGTCGGCTGCCGCGACCACCGGGACTCGCGACTCTTTCGGTGACGGGCAACATGCTTACTTCAACCGCATAGATGCCCTGCAACTCCAGCATCCGCGCCTGATCGGATTCGGCATCTCCAACCCATCGACATTTGCCGACGCTTGCGCCCACTCGTCAGGTGCCATCATCGGCAGCAAATTCATAAAGTGCCTCGAAGCACACCCCGATTCGCCCGACAAGGCTGTCGACGAACTTCTGTGCGCAATAGGGAAACGACAAAATGAATAAAAAAGGACTGTTTGCACTCGCGTTGGGCACCTTTGCCCTCGGCATCACTGAATTTATGACCATGGGCATCCTCGGCGACCTTGCCCATAGTATGAACATATCGATTGACAAGGCAGGGAGATTCATCTCCGCCTATGCTTTGGGCGTATGCTTCGGCGCACCGGCTCTGCTGTTTGTACGCAAAATGGACCTGCGGCGGCTGATGCTCTACCTTGCCGCCCTCATAACCGTCGGCAACGCCCTCGCCGCGTTTGCCCCGGGGTTCTGGACCCTCTGCATCGCACGGTTTCTATCCGGGCTGCCACACGGAGCATACTTCGGAGTAGGTGCCATAGTAGCCCGAAAACTCGCCTCCCCCTCCAAAGCTGTCAGCGCGGTATCGATGATGATAGCCGGTATGACTATAGCGACGCTCGGAGGAGTACCGTTAGGGACTCTCGTCAGCAATCTGCTATCATGGCGTGTGGCATATGTCATCGTAGCAGTGTCAGGCATACTCAATTTCATAGCCATACGCCTCTGGGTCCCTCAAGTCGACAAATTGGAGGACTGCGGATTTAAAGGACAATTCCGATTCATGCGCACACTGCCGCCATGGCTGATATTCGGTGGCATATTGCTCGGACAGACAGGTATATACTGCTGGTACAGCTTCATAGATCCCCAGCTCACCCTCGTCAGCGGATTCAGCCGCGATGCAATGTCGTGGCTGATGGTCATAGCCGGCTTCGGCATGTTTGCCGGCAATCTCATAGCCGGGCAACTCGCTGACCGCTTCAAACCAGCAGGAGTGGCAACATGTGTACAGGTCTGCGCCATACCTGTGCTGATATTGTTTTACTTCTGTGCCGACATAAAAATCTGCTCCGTAGTGCTGATGATGCTCGGCACCGCCATACTGTTCGGTTCGGGCGGACCGCTGCAAAGCTCGATAGTAGGCTATTCACACGGAGGGGAGATGCTCGGAGCCGCTTGCATACAGATAGCCTACAACGCCGGCAATGCCATAGCGGCATGGCTCGGAGGCGAAATCATCAGAGAAACCGGCGACTACCTGTCACCATCCATAGTCGGAATCCCCCTCATCGTCATAGGATCGTCGCTGCTGTTCTATCTCTACCGCCATTACGAACGCGTCAGGAGAGCCTGAAAGTCGCGCACACCCGGCGGCGTATGATAACCATGCTCAGGATCGTAAGCACTGCCATGATGCCAACCATGGCAGTGAACGTGAGCCACAGAGAGGACGGCGATGCCTGCATCAACTCAAGTTGCGATGTCCACAACATCTGGGCGATAAAAACCACTGCCGCCGAAAGGCAGACCACCCCTGCATTGATGGCGGTCACCATACGCACATATGCCTTGGATATATCTTCCGGAAAATATCCCAGCAGCATCAGATCATGTATCTTACGGCGGTTTTTCTGCAACAGGAGATATATACTCAGCACCAAGATGAAGAATGACAACAAGGTGATGACCACTCCGATAGCCACTACCACAGATGTGGTCAGACGCAGGAAAAATGTCAACTGACCCGACTGGCTGACATCTCCGCCTTGCTCATAACCCTTATCTGACAGGTATGACCTTATCGCCGGGTCGCCTTTGTCCGATACCTTCACTATCAGACGTGACGGCGTCTGCGCAGTTTCCGCCTTGGAGCCGAATCGGCGGTTAGCCTCCTCAAGAAATGCCTCCGGTACGGCGATAGTGTTGAGCCGCGACGAGAAGCCTACTATACGCGCATCTACCGTAGCTTCGTCACCATTGCCGCTCAACGACAATTTCAGCGGCAGCATCCCTATCATGGATTCGCTCAGTTGGGGCATACCGTGGGAAGCTGCATAGCCGAAATTATATAATGCTAGATAGTCCTTGGGGATGATGATAGGCACGATACCGCCCCTCTGCGGGTCATAATCCCATTCGCGAGGGGTTACGTCAAAAAATTCATCGGGAATCGTTTCAAGAAACAGCGACGTAGACAGCCGTCCGCCACCAAGCGAAGCCGAGGCGTTGACGTTAAAATCAGCCGCAGTAAAAGCTCCTACCTTGCGGCTCCACGGTTGCCGCGCTATGTCGCTTATCTCATCAGCAGAAAAAGCCGAACTGTTAGTCCCGAACAAACCTCCGAATCCGCTGACTTTCTTGGATATGACTATGTAGTTTTCACCGAACAGCTTGTCCTCATCGTGCCACAGGGAGATGACATCGCGGTAAAACTGCAACGCCACGGAGAGAATGGCAAGGCCGACAAATGTAGCCACGGCGTAACCTGCGAGCTGCCCTGTGGAGATATTACGTCTTAACAGACACCACACCATATTCCGATGTTTGTTTTCCTCGGGGTTCATAACGATATTGTCATGTCAAAATCAAGAGAGAGATGATTACCTACAGAGGTGGCTATTACAGCCGCCCCGTTTTGTCGCGCCACAGCATCGATAACATCAGCCACAACACGGTTGTTACGCTGGTCAAGATGGCTGACAGGCTCGTCAAGCAGCAAAAAATCCATAGGCTGACACAACGCACGGATTATGGCTACCCTCTGCATCTGCCCTACCGAGAGATGCGCTCCGAGTTCAGAAGCCTTGTCTGCAATGCCGAGCATGTCTAATAGCTCCATAAGTCTGGCATCGGTATATGTACGTGTCAGACGGTTTTTAATCTGCAGATTCTCCAACACGGTCAATTCGGGAAACAGCCGCATATCCTGGGGCAGATAAGCGATATTGCGCCTACGCAAGCTACACCAATCCCGAGCCGCATATCCACGGATATCCTGATTGTCAAACCTTATTACTCCTTCGTAGTCGGTGCGCGTACCATAGATAAATGCGCACATCGACGACTTGCCGGTGCCGCTCTCGGCACTGACCAAATACCTGTGTCCGCGCTCAAATTTCAAATCTTTGAGCCATACGCAGCTCCGCTGGATAATTTCCGTGTTCTCCTCGCCCTTGAACACTTTGGGCAAGGCATGGCTGAGGGTAATGCAATCGATATGCCCTGATGCGGATGATGTAATTGACCTGGAAGCCATTAGTCGACTACTGTATCGATTCGATATACGTTTTCAGAAACGGTCCCTTGGTGTCAGGGTATGCTATCTCTATCTGCAACGACTGCTGTTGCAGGTTTGCCCTCAGCAACACATCGCGATTAAACGTGCCATCGAATCCCGACGGCATCATAAAATATGCACCACCCAGACATGTTTTAAACACAGATGCCATGTGACTGTTTTTTGTAGGCTCAAACGGGACGGTGGAAATGCCGAGACTGCCGTCGACATTACCGATATATACCTTCATCCCGGGGGCAGAAACCTCATAACGCCCCTGTCCGTCAGCGGTGACCGACGCACCCATGCCACGAACGAGGGCGACAAGAGCCTGCACCGACTCATCGACATCGGCCTGCTCCATCTTTACCATCATAAGCATCGGGGGTATATAACCAAGCTCGTCCACGGTCCTACCGTCAGCCCTGCCAGCCACAGCAACCGTACCTTTGACCTTGGATATGAAAGGAAGCGCAGTCTCTAACATGCCACGCTGCTCAAACGACAACATCGGCATCATTATCTTAAGCCACCCGGCAAGCGACTCGCCGCTCTCCACGCCGACACCGACAGCATAGTTGAAACTTTCAGGGACATAACGCAGAAATCCTTTGTCGACATTACAGAAACCTTGCGCAGGGACAATCTCGCCGTCGCTCATCATCAGCTGTATGTCAGCTTTAGCCGACATATCGCCCAACGTGATGTGCGCGGCAACCCAAGTTTCAGTTTCAACGAGTCCCGTAGCTGCAAGGTTGACCACCACACCGGCAGTCCCGGAATCACCGATAAATTCGGCCAAACCGCGATTGGATGTAAAGTTTTTTTCCGATGCTTTGTCAAGCATTCCGGCAACTACATCGGTCGCACGTCGCGAGTCACATGAAGTCATCCACGCTTGGTTGCCTTTCACCACTGTGGTCATATTGCCAGGATATACAGTATAGCCGTCACGCGATTCCTTACTCCCGGACAACTCCTCCATAGCCTTGGCATAACCCTCGGCATCAGTAATCAGATAAGTAAATATGGCATAATGCCCCTCTTTCAATGCAAAAGCCATGAGATGCTCCGCATCGATATAAGGGAAAACATTTGCGAAAATATCATAAACCTGCTTATTGTCACCTCCGAGGTTACCGATACGCGACTGTATTTCCGGGGGAAATACAGGTCCGTCAGAAGTTATCTCGCATCCGATATTTTTCACGACCTCGCCCATATCGACCACCGCCACGAAATCAGCGTCGGCAGGAATACTGTCCATGAGTGTGGTGTCGGTCTTGCTACATGAAGTCAACAATAACAGGGCAAGCATAAACAGCCCTGTAGAAACATGCGTTACTGATTTTATCAGTTTAAATCTAAAGATGTGTTGCGGAAATGATGAATACATAGGATATGGAGGTTTATGTGAATAATGGACAAGAAGCGGAGAGCGAGTACTCACCTCACCCGAAACGTGATATTTTTTTCAGGGCACCCTCATCGAGTATCTTGATTTTACGCCCATCGACCACGATTATTTTCTCGTTGACAAAAGCCGAGAGAGTGCGTATGGCATTGGAAGTGGTCATGTTCGACAGATTGGCCAGATCCTCACGCGCCATATATATATGCAGAGTCATATTGTCAGGTTCATACCCATAATGCTCCCTGAGCAGAATAAGAGCCTCAGCCAGACGGCCCCGAATATGCTTCTGCGTGAGGTTGACTATGCGTGTGTCGCTGTTACCGAGGTTACATGCCAGCTCATGTATGAAGAAGCGGTCGACCTGTATGTTCTTTTCAAGAAGCATCTCTACCACAGAGAGAGGTATCGTCCCGGCTACGGACGGTTCGAAGGCACATGCGCTCGACACGTAGGGAGTTCCGGCAAAATGTGCCCTGTAGCCAAAATACTGCACCGGCCGCAGCAACCGTATAATCTGCTGTCGACCGCCCACACCGTCCTTGAATTTTTTGATTTTCCCTTTCAGGAGAATCCACAGATATTCCGGCTCATCCCCCTCACGGTAGACAATCTGGTTTTTCTTAAACGAGTGTATGGTGAAATTATCCGTTACGAGACGTTTCTCTTCAGGCGTGAGGATGGACCACATGTCTGACATGTCTTCGCTTATGACTTTTTCAAGTGCGAACTTTATCATTTTGTACCTTAGAAGAATACGAAACCTTGAATTTGCAACTACTGCACCTGCAAAATTAGCGTTTTCTTGTCAGTTTGACAATAGACAAGGCGGATTTAATTGAAACATTCAATTAAATCCGCCCTAAAAGCGTGTATATGTCAGGCAAATAGATGCCTATGTGAATATCAGTAGTTCCATTCGCCGGCAATCATCTGGAGGCTGTTGCATCCTATGGTGCGTACATCGGTGAGCATATTGAAGCGGCAGTTGATATATTTAAGCGACGAGTCGAATGATACATCAAGCGTCTGCAGCTGGTTGTTGTTACAGATAAGACGCTGCAGGAATGTCTGGTTGCTCATGTCGAGGGTCTCGAGGTCATTATACTGGCAGTCGACATATTGCAGATTCTGGCAATTTTCCACCGACAAAGTGGTCAGATTATTATATGAACATACAAGGTCGATCAATGTCGGACAGTTTTCCACCGACAGGCTGGTCATATTATTGTCGCTGCACATGAAGGTGCCTAAAGCAGGGAGATTCATGATTGCCAACTTCGCGATGCGGTTGCTGTCGATGTTGAGATTCTGCAGATTATCCACACCGGCAAGAACGAGGCTGGTCAATCTGTTGTAACCGCAGTAGAGAGTTTTCAATGCCGAGCATCCTGTCACATTGAGCTGTTCGATATGGCAGCTCTGGCAATTAAGCGTGACAAGAGCAGGAGAATTAGACACATCCAATGACACGAAATAGTTAGATGCCACATTGAGGTATTTTAGAGCCGGAGTGTCCGACAGGCTGATCTCCAAAAGCCTGTTGCGATAGAGATTGAGCGACATCAATGCCGGGCATCCGTTTACAGAAAAGTCAGTCAACCGATTGCGGCTGGCGTTCACCTCCGTCAGAGCCGGGTTAGAAGAAAGAGACAGCGCAGTCAGGCGGTTGCCGCTCACATCTACTTTCACAAGCGACTTAAATCCGCTGAGATCCAAAGAACCGGCCAGACGCTTGTTTTTCCAGTCTATCGACACTATACGTCCGTTTTCCACTTTCACGCCTTCCCATGAAGCCGGGTCGTTGAGATTAGTAATTTTCAAAGCTGCAGCATTGGTTGACTCATCAGCCGAAGGCGACTGCAGAAACGTTTTCATGGCCTTCATCTCCGACTTGTCAGCTGCCGACGCACTGATACTGGCTGTGGCGAGCATCATCACTGCTGCCATGGATAGATATAATCTGCGTTTCATAATCATTTGTTGTTTAAGTTGATTTATATGTGATTAAATGTCTTTGTTGTATCATTAAAACAACCGCCGCAAGACTATTGTTTATCCCCTCCCGCCACACCACGTCCAAAAAGGTCATAAGTGAGTTTAAAAATCAACCTCCATATGCAAGTCTCAAAAGCCTAAACTATAATCCGTGTTATTATCAAGAGTTATATGTACGTTAACTTTTACGACTTGCTTATTTTGAGAAGTTGTACGACAGGTGGGCGGTCCAACAGAAATGCTAACACTTGCTATGTCGTCAATTTTTCTTAAATTTGCACACATTCTCATATTTAATGGCCGGTTTTTTACTGTGCCATGCATATCCGATATTATTTTGTGATTAATCATCACGACTGTTAAAATTTTATCGGTATATTCCGAACATATTATCAACCAATCTCTCCACATAGACGCGATATGTGCTAATAAGGCTCAATGAGTGCCACATTTTTAAATCTGATTGCTGCTTTGGTTATCAGCATTGTTTTGACAGGACTGCTGATACCCAAGATATTGCTGATAGCTTTCCGCAAGAACCTGTTTGATATCCCTGACAGCCGCAAGATACATACAAGCACCGTCCCACGTCTGGGCGGTCTGGCTTTTATGCCCTCCATATTCTTCACAATAGCGGTTTTAGTAGGTGTCAACAGGTTGATGCTGACCAATCTGCACGTTCCGTATTTCATATTCAACCCAGTGACACTCTGCTTCGGGATGTGTGCCGTGATGGTCATATATCTCGTGGGGATAGCCGATGACCTTATCGGAGTAAAATACCGTGCAAAATTCATAGCCCAAGTCATAGCCGCATTGTTTATCGTCTCCACGGGCATGTGGATACACGATCTTCACGGGTTTCTCGGCATACACACCCTCCCTGCGTGGGCAGGAGTACCTTTGAGCATCATCGTGATAGTGTTTATCATGAACGCCATCAACCTGATCGACGGTATCGACGGTCTGGCATCGGGCCTGAGCGCCATCGCGTCAATCATCTATGCCGCTATATTTTACATCTCCGGACAGATAATATATGCAATTGCATGTTGCGCGATTGTCGGCACGCTGATACCGTTTTTTTACTATAATGTGTTCGGCGATGCGAAAATCAACAAGAAAATATTCATGGGTGACACCGGCTCGCTCACCACTGGGCTGTTGCTGAGCTTTATGGCTTTTCACATCTGTAACATGAAGACTGCGCACGGACTGCGCTGCGATATGCTGGTGGCAGCATTTTCCCCTCTTATTATCCCTTGCTTCGATGTGTTAAGGGTGTTTGGCAACCGCATCCTGCACCACCACAATCCGTTTACGCCTGACATGACACACATCCATCACAAATTACTCGCATGTGGTCTCCGCCAGCGTTACGCTATGATAATAATACTCCTCGCATCAATGATGTTCACGGCAGTGAACGTAATGCTGTCTATGTATTTCAACATCACATGGCTCGTTATCATAGATCTTGTGGCAGTGTTTGCCGGCAATTATACCCTCAATATGATAATCAACCGCCACAGCCTTGCCAGGCGGCGCAGCCGTCTGGCATCTCCGCCAGCATCGCCACCCAAAGACGGATCACCCAAAGACACCCGCAAACCCCAATATCAGGCACAATAAAGCATCGGATGGCAGCTCCTGCCAGACACATAAACCACAGGATAATCACCGAAACATCATAATTTTTTTTGTAATGTCACTCCCTAAGATACTGAGCCGGGCACTGCTTATATGCACAACAGCCATAATAATGACCGCCTGTCATTCGCGTGAAAAAGTATTATACCTACAAGATATTGTAGTAGACACTCCTGAAGTAGCCCAGGCCCCACAGTACATACGCATCGAACCTGGCGACAAGCTCTCAATAATCGTATCAAGCAGCGACCCGCAAGTGGCTTCAGTGTTCAATCTGACATCAATGGACCGAGGAACTGCACTAACCACACAGACAAACGGTATCCGTAGTACCGGCAACAGCAACCGATACAACAACAACGGCTTCGGACTATATACGGTCAACGACCGTGGCAACATAGACTTTCCGGTCATCGGCGAACTCCATATAGCCGGATTCACTCGTCAGGAAGCATCAGAGTTCATAAAAAAAATGCTCATTGACGGGAAATATGTGACAGACCCGGTCGTCACAGTCGAATTTGCCAATCTCCACTTCACAATAATCGGAGATACCAATAGCGCGACATATTCCATATCCGACGACCAGATCAACATCATCGAAGCTCTCGCCATGGCCGGCGACCTGAACATCACCGCCGAACGAGACCAGATATATGTAATCCGTACCGAGAACGGGCTGCGCACCACCACCCGCGTAGACATGCGCACAAAGGACATATTCAACTCGCCTGTGTTTTATCTCAAACAGAATGACATAATCTATGTCGTACCTAACGGCAAAAAGACCGGCGAGTATTCCATAAACGAAAACCAGTGGAAGAATCCGTTCATCTACGCCTCCGCCTTCACTACTATCGTCGGCATAGCGACCCTGATAGTCTCACTTACAAAATAACAAATATCCCATATCCAACACTCTCCACATAACGGAATCAGGCATGCCCACAAAAATGCAAGCAGCCCCAAAACGTCCGGCTGACAGTATAAACATAAAAGAACTGCTATACTATTTTCTGTCCAAATGGTATTGGTTTGTCATATCAGTAGCTGTGTGTGTGGCTTTCGCATCATACAAGTTGATGAGCACGCGGCCTACCTATGTCCGCACTATCACGGTCATGTTCAAGACCGAAGAAAGCGGAAACGGCACACTTGCCATGCCCGACCTGTCGGCATTAGGCATCAGCAACAACAGCGGAGATCTGGCTAATGAAATGATTGTCATCCGTTCGGTAGACTTATTAACCGATGTGGTAGCAACTCTGGACCTTAACAACATGTACTATGTGGACAACGGTCTGCATAACAAGCTGCTCTACAACAATTCCCCTGTCACGGCGGTCAACATGGCTCCTGAAGATAAGAAACTCAAAGGATACTATTCGTTTACCATTACGATGGTATCAGCCACCAGATTCACCCTCTCGGATTTTGCAGGAGGCGCCGGAGACACCAAGAACCTCATACTTAGCGGAGAGGTCGGCCGAACGTACAAAACGCCAGTAGGTCCGTTCCGTATCAATACCACAGAGTACTTCACCAAGGAATACATCAATGAACCTGTAACCTTCATCCACAACACACCCGAAGCGTTGGCCGCATCATTTTCTGGCAACATCACATTCGAGCTTAAAGAGTTTTCAACTTCCATAATAAATCTGATAATGACCGACGAGTCTCCTCAGAGAGCCGAGGACGTACTCAACACCCTGCTTGATGTCTACAACCAACGCTATGTGATAGAACGCAATCAGGCAGCACAGGCCGCATCGCAATTCATAACCGACCGCCTGAATGTCATCGAAAATGAGCTCGGAGATGTCGAAAGCAACATATCCAACTACCGCAGCTCCAACCTGATTGGCGACGGGAGCTCTACCGCTAACGGAGCCATGCAGCAACGCCAGCAATCGCAAAACGCCATACTCGAGCTCAACAACCGCTTATCGCTTGTCAAATACCTGCGTCGCGAAGTCCAGAACGCATCTCTCGACCAGCCTCTTCCCAATCCCGCCGGTATCGAAGGGACTACTGTCGAGTCACAGATAGCTGAATACAACACCATAGTGCGCGAACGTAACCGTATGCTCGCCACATCATCTGACAACAACCCTCTGGTACAAGACCGTACCAACACGCTCAACACCCTGCGCAAGACCATGGTACAGTCAATAGACAACTATCTGCTGACCCTCAACACCACCCTTCGCACCCTCGAGCAGCAAGAAGCCAAAAGCACTTCCGAGCTCATCCGCAGTCCAAGCCAGGCCAAATACCTCCTGTCTGTAGAGCGGCAGCAAAAGGTCAAAGAACAGCTTTATCTGTTCCTGCTCCAGAAACGCGAAGAAAACGAGCTATCCCAGGCTTACACAGCATTCAACACCCGCATAATCAATCGTGCCAACGGTCCGGGAGCTCCCATCGCGCCACGCGGAAAGTCGACGATACTGATGGCCATAGCCATAGGTATCGCATTTCCCCTTATCATCATATTTATTATCAAGAATCTCGATTCTAAAGTCCGCAACCGTCGCGATCTGGCGCATCTGCCCATACCATACCTTGGCGAGATTCCCTTTTACGGAAAGAAGCCCACACTCAAAAGCCGGATATTGCTGAGCCGCAATCCCGAATCAGATATACGCTCCATAGTCGTAAGACCTAAAAACAGCAACGCCATCAATGAGGCTTTCCGCGTAGTGCGCTCCAATTTCCATTTCATAAGCCAGACACAGGGTCTTACAGCCCACAAGGATGACATACGCGTGATGATGGTAACATCGTTTTTCTCAGGTAGCGGAAAGACTTTCATAGCCCTCAACTTTGCGACATCGCTTGCTGTCCAGAACCACCGGACAGTACTGATAGACCTCGATATGCGCAAGGGGGTCATGAGCAAAACTGTAGGTCCGGGGCATAAAGGCATCTCGAACTATATCATAGGCCAGTCAGATATCAACGAAATAATCGTGCATAATGTCGATGACATCGAAGGGCTTGATATGATTCCCGTCGGAGCGATTCCTCCCAACCCCTCTGAAATGCTGTACTCATCGCAATTCGAACAGCTCATCTCTCAACTCAAGACCAAGTACGACTATATCATAATAGACTGCCCACCTATCGACATCGTAGCTGATGCACAGATTATAGGCCGCCTGACCGACATGACCGTATTCGTCGTAAGAGCCGGTATGTTTGATAAAGCAGACCTGCACCAGATACAGGAACTGTATGATACCAACCGCTATCGTAATATTGCCTTGATACTAAATGGTGTAGACATCAAAAATTCCTATTACAGCAACCGCTATTATGGTTATGGCAACAAGTATGCGGATTACATCAAAGAATGAGATATCCTCATGTATGTACGCGTAAGCCCATATAGCATCTGACACCCATGCCGGTGAAAATCTCGGTCATTACAGCCTCACTTGACAGCGCCGCCGTAATCACGTCGGCGCTGCAAAGTGTTATAGCCCAGACATACGGATGCGTAGAGCACATCGTGGTCGATGGGGCTTCGACCGACAATACTGTGGATGTGGTCGAATCATTCCGTCAAAGATACGGGCTGCGCGGCTATTCGCTCAAGGTAATATCCGGTCCTGACTCGGGCATATACGAGGCCATGAACAGAGGGATTGAGGCTGCCACGGGCGATATCATAGGCATCCTCAACAGCGACGACTTCTTTTCATCCACAGAAGAGCTATCAGCCGTAGCAGCTGCATATGCGCGCCAGCCGGCCATTGAGGCCGTTTACGCCGATGTCGATTACGTCTGTCCTGGCCATGAACACCGCATAGTACGCCGATACCCGTCAAAAGGTTTCCGTCCATGGATGATGCTTCTCGGAATGCAGCCGCCGCATCCGTCGTTTTATTGCCGCCGGGAAGTATACGAACGCTTCGGCAAATACGATAGCCGCTATCGTATTGCCGGTGATTTTGATTTTTTTGTGAGATGCCTCTATAAAGGGCGCATCGCCACGCTACGCCTTGACCGCACCATGGTGACCATGCGCACAGGAGGTACATCCGACAGATCGATACTGTCTCATCTGCAAGGCCTTTGGGAACATCAGCTCACATATATGCGCCATCGCATGCCTACTTGTATTCTGGCCGACAGCATACAGCTCATACACAAGATTATGCACCTGAAACCGTTTGCCCGCCCATGACCAGCCACTCTCCTGCCACACAAAGCATCGTAAATCGATATGCTTTAACGATATACCTTTCACTCGTCATGGCTACGACAGGCCTGGCCGAGCCTATGGCTTCTCTGCCAGACTCGCTTGCCGTAGACCTTCACGAAATAGACGTGACGGCTCTAAAAAGCGGGACACATCTACGTTCCGCTCCGATGGCATCGACCGCCATCGGCGTTACGGAAATCGACAGGCTAAACATCGCCACAGTCAAAGGGGCATCAAAGTTGGTCCCCAACTTCTATGTCCCTGACTACGGCTCGCGGGTGACATCATCGATATACGTCAGAGGGCTCGGTGCACGCATAGACCAGCCAGCCGTGGGCCTCAATGTCGACAACGTAGCGTTCCTCAACAAGGACAATTACGATTTCGACCTGCCTGACATAGAGAAAATCGAAGTGCTGCGGGGCCCTCAGAGCACCCTCTACGGCCGTAACACCATGGCCGGAGTGGTCAATATCCACACTTTATCTCCAGTCCGCTTCCAGGGATGGAAGCTCTCGGCTTCGTTTGCCGCTCCGTTCCAGACCAGGCTCTCCGCCGGATATTACACTATGATGTCTCCTCAGTTAGGCATGAGCGTCAACGCCCTTTACACCCACACCACAGGCGACCGCCGCAACAGCTACAACAACTCCCGCATCGGCTCTGAAAACGCAGGCACACTGCGCTGGAAGACCGTCTGGACTCCCCGAAGCAATTTCACACTTGAAAACACAGCGGCACTACAGCTTAACGAGCAGAACGGATATCCTTACGAATACGTGGATACACGCCGGATAAGCTATAACGACACATGCTATTACCACCGTTTTGCCGTCACTGACGGACTGACCGTCAACTGGCTTCCGAATGAACAAGTCAGCATAACCGGCATATCGAGCTTCCAATACCTCAAAGACGACCTGACGCTTGACAACGACTTCCTCCCCGACTCCTACTTCACGCTTTCGCAACGCCGCCACGAATGGATAGTCACGCAAGACATCCTCGCTCGCGGCAATGTGGCCGACAACACCTACCAATGGCTCGGAGGAGTCTTCGGCTATTACAGGTCATCACATACCGATGCCCCCGTAACTTTTCTCGACGACGGCATATCGCACCTGATAGAAGAAAACGCCAACAAGTATTTCCCCACCTACCCGATGATATGGGACGAACGCACATTCCCACTATCCTGCCGGTTCGATACACCCATGCACGGAGCAGCCGTGTATCACCAAAGCACACTGAACCTCGGCGACTGGTCGCTGTCGGCCGGACTGCGTCTCGACTATGAGCATCCATCTATCAGCTATGACAACAGCTGCCGCACATCCTACACGATATACGACTTATCATCAGCCGGGCAACCATCGGTCTATGACCGGTGCAATGTCGACATATCCGAGCGTGGGCATCTTTCAAAATCATACATCCAGCTTTTACCGAAATTCACCATCTCATACAGGCTGCCGTCAGGACTCGGCAATCTGTATGCAAATGTGGCCAAAGGCTACAAAGCCGGGGGATTCAACACACAGATGTTCAGCGACGTACTCCAACAGAAACTGATGTCGCTCGTAGGTATCGCCGAGCTCTATGACATAGACGAAATAATAAGCTATAAGCCCGAATGGAGCTGGAACTACGAAGTAGGGGCGCATATCGACATCCCACAGGCGCGCATCACCGCCGACATAGCGGCTTTCTGGATCGATTGCTATGACCAGCAGCTGACGGTATTCCCTAACGGCAACACTACCGGGCGACTGATGGCCAACGCCGGGCACACCCGCAGTCTCGGCTTTGAGGCCAGCCTGTCATGGCGCATCACCGACCGATGGCGTTGGGATGTATCATATGGCATGACCGACGCAAGGTTCAGACGGTTTGACAACGGCATATCAGATTTCAAAGGCCGCCATGTCCCCTATGCCCCCTGCAACACGCTCTGGACCAATCTCCGATACCAGTATCCTGTACGCAAAGGCGGCATCAAGTCTTTGGAATGTAATATCAACACCCGAGGGATAGGCGATATATATTGGGACGATGCCAATGAGTACCGCCAGCCGTTTTATTTAGTTCCAGGAGCCTCGGTCATACTGCGTGGCGACGCAGGATGGGAAGCGGAAGCATGGTGCACCAACTTTACCGACACGGATTATGACGTGTTCAGCTTCGTAAGCATCGGACACCGGTTCGTGCAGAAAGGGCCCGGAATCCGCGGAGGCATCACACTGCGCCTCACCATAGATTAGGTAAGTGTCGGAAAAATGTGTAATTTTGCAGCCGCTAAACAACTCGCAAAATTTCCAACCACACGTATATAAACATGAAAATTTCAAAAATCCACTCGCTCCTCGCCACGCTCTTCGTCGGCTTGGCATCCATGTCGCTGGCATCATGCGGCAGCGATGATGACGACGAACCCTCTGGCCCGGCAACAAATCCAGCCTACGACAATCCCGCGCTCTACAAAGGCACCACCACCATCAACGAACTGCAAGGAGACTTCGAATCCGACGGAGGGTCGCAGACAAGCGATATAACTTACACTGTCGATTTCAATCCCTCGCAAAACACGTTAACCGTAACCTGCAACAACTTCAAGGTACCCGGATTTGACAGTATGCCGGCTATGGTAGTGCAGTTTCCCGACATACCGGCTGTATATGACGGCGACAACTTCACCTTTGCGGCCGCAACGGTCAATGCCACCGCCGGCGGACGTCCAGCCTCCGAGATGGTGACCATCACAGACTTTGAAGGTAGCGGCAAAGTCGGCTCTGGGGCCACGCTGAGCGTCCAGTACAGATGCGCTGTCAAAGGTAGCGTCAACAAGACTTTCATTGTCCGTGCGACCAAGTTACAGCCGTAATCTATCAGCAAGCAACCATCGGACATACCCGAAGCACAGACTCATAATTTTATCCCGAAGAAGCGCGTCACCGAGAAGCGCTTCTTCGCTTTTTTTGTAAAAAGTCTCTTACAGCACCTAAAATGATTAAAAATGGCAGCGATTTTTTTGCGAGATTATAAAAATGCACTAAATTTGCAATAGTGTTCAATATACCATGCTGCATCTAACCTAAATCCTTAATGACTCCGGTTTTATCAGACTTATGGACACCTGCGGTCTTATGCGGCCGTTCCACTCTCCACTTAAGGAGGCTCTGTTTTGCCAACTTAACAAGAAAAACTTGTAAACCAATAACAACATCTTAAATTCTTTATTTCAGTATTTATTTAAAAACTATGGAAGCTCAAAAGCCCTCAAAACCCTCAAAGCCTACGACTGAGAAAATCAGCAACGTTCGCGGTATCCGCAACGCCTTCATGGTGATTGTCGCTTGTTTCATTGTCTGCGTCCTCCTATTCTGGTTCTGGTTCGGACATGAAAGCCACTTCGAAGAAGGCCATCCCATCGACATCTGGGGTACAATCTTCAAAGGCGGCGTAATCGTGCCTATCCTCCAGACCCTCTTCCTCACTGTAATCGTGCTCTCTGTAGAGCGTTGGATTTCACTTTCAAGCGCAAAAGGCAAAGGCAGCATCCCCAAATTCGTTGCCGCTGTCAAGGCTTGCCTCGCTAAAAACGACATCAACGGCGCTATGGCTCTCTGCGACAAGCAGCGTGGTTCTGTAGCCGCAGTCGTTAAGTCGGCTCTCATCCGCTACAAGGAAATGGACGAAAACACAGTCCTCTCTAAAGAGCAGAAAATCACCACTCTCCAGAAGGAAGTTGAAGAAGCTACCGCTCTCGAAATGCCCGCACTCCAGCAGAACCTCCCCATCGTGGCTACCATGACCACTCTCGGTACACTCGTCGGACTTCTCGGTACTGTAATCGGTATGATCAAGTCATTCCAGGCTCTCGCCGCTTCAGGTGCTCCTGACTCCACCGAGCTCTCTACCGGTATCTCCGAGGCCCTTATCAACACCGCCTTCGGTATCGCCACCGGTGCATTCGCTGTAATCTCCTACAACTTCTACACCAACAAGATTGACAACCTGACCTACGCCATCGACGAAATCGGATTCTCAATCGTGCAGACATTTGCAGCTACACACTAATCCCGTATGCTTTAAGCTAAAGATTTTTTAAACTATAACCTACTAAAAATCAGCAACTCAAAGTAATATGGGAAAAGTAAAAATTAAAAGAAAGAGCACTCTCATCGACATGACCGCGATGAGTGACGTGACTGTTCTTTTGCTTACTTTCTTCATGTTGACTTCAACCTTCCTTCAGAAGGAGCCTGTCACTGTAATGACCCCGTCATCAGTGTCAGAGGAAAAGGTGCCCACCTCCAATCTGGCATCCATCCTCGTAAGCCCCGAAGGAAAAGTATTTATCTCGGTAGCCGGCGAAGCCGACCTCATCAACAACGACCCGTCATGGGGAACCGAGGAAATGCGCAAATCAATCATCCGTGAAGCCGTCAGCGAATACAACCGGCTTCACCCCTCCAAGAAAGTTGAGCTCACCGAGGCCGACATATTGACATTTTCAAAAATCAACATGTTCGGTGTGCCATTCAGCTACCTCCACGAGTTCTTGAGCAAATCGCAGCTTGAACAGGATCAAATCATAGGCGACATGTCCAACCCCCGCGTAGGCATACCTATCGACGACAACAAGGACATGACAAAACCCAACGAATTCCAGATATGGATGCGAGCCATCCGTAACAGCGGCAACGAAAACATCGCCAACGCCATGAAGAAAGGCGAAGGCATCGCAGTCAAGGCCGACAGGAACACACCCTATGAGATCGTGCATCACGTGCTCGACAACCTCCAGTCACTTAAAATGAACCGTTTCGCATTGATGACGGCTCTTAAAACTGAGCAAGATTAATCATTATGGCACAGATAGAACAATCAGACAAGGGCGGCAAAAAGAAAAAAGGAGCCCAAAAGAAGATGTCTATCCACGTGGACTTCACTCCTATGGTGGATATGAACATGCTTCTGATCACGTTCTTTATGCTCTGTACCACGATGATCAAGTCCCAGACCCTCAAGATAGCTCTCCCTACCAACGAGAAGGTCGAGGACACTCAGATGTCACAGGCTAAAGAATCAGAAGCGATAACACTCATCCTCGCCACCGAACGCGATGCCGAAGGCAATATCCGTCACGGCGAAGATGGACGCCCCCTCAACATCGTTTACTACTACGAAGGTAAACCCGACATCACCGATGAAAACAAGGACGGCAAGCTTGACAACAACAAGCTGCAGCGTGAAACTTTCTTAGGTAACGATGGAGCGACCCAACGCGGCATACGCCGTATCTTGCACGATCGTAACAAGCAAGTACTCGAGAAAATCGATGTCCTCAAGCAGGAATGGCGTGATCGAAAGTTCTCGCCCAACAAAGACCTCAACGACTCGATCTACCAGGCCAAAGCCAAGGAAATCCGTAACGACTCTCTGCTGACCCGCCCCGTAGTCATCATCAAGGCGACACCCGAGGCATCATGGGAAAGCCTTATCGGAGCCCTTGACGAGATGCAGATCAATCAGATATCACGTTATCAGATTGACAACATCAACGCCGTGGATTCAGCGATGCTACTTGATTACATAGCGACCAACGGTAAGAACTAAGCGCATTGATGACTGATATATATTAACCCGACAAAAAGACACACTAAGCAATATGTCAAAAGATGTAGATCTTTCATCAAGAGAGTGGCGCGACATGATCTTTGAAGGCAAAAACAAAGAGTATGGCGCATATGAGATGCGCGCTAAGAGCGACTCTCGCCACAACCGTGCAATGCTCGTTATCATCATTGTCTTATTCGCAGTAGCCATTCTGGCTTGGACAGTCAACACCGTGATTGAGCAGGCCCAGGCCCGTCCAGAGGACACCACCGAACAGGCGATGGTCGAAATGGCCACCGACGATGTCCAGGAAGAAGAGCCGCAGGAAGAGGAACCGCAGCGCGTAGAGGAGCAGAAGCCCGAAGTGCTGCCTGAAGAAGTGCTCAACACCATGAAGGCTACCGAACTCAAGATTACCGCCGACGCCGAAGTGAAGGAGGAAATCAAGAGCCAGGATGAAATGAAGGAGACCACCACAGCTGTGGGTGCAACCGACTTTGACAAGGGTACCGACGACCTCAACGTAGTCCGCGAACACAAGGACGAAGTCGTAGTCGAAGAAAAGACGGAACCCGTTGATGACAATAAGGTATTTGACGTAGTAGAACAGAACCCCGTATTCCCCGGCGGTGAAGCTGCCCTGCTCAAGTATGTGGCAGAACACATCCGTTACCCGGCCATGGCCCAGGAAAACAACATCCAAGGCCGCGTGGTAGTACAGTTCGTCGTTACCAAGACCGGCTCTATCGGTCAGGTCAAGGTAGTACGTTCTAAGGACCCCGACCTCGACAAAGAGGCTGTCCGCGTCGTGAAGTCTCTGCCCAAGTTTACTCCCGGCAAGATGAACGGACACGCAGTGAACGTATGGTACACTCTGCCTATCAACTTCAAGCTCCAGGGAGTATAATCCCACGGATGCTGAGTAAGGCAGCGATTCCGACCGACAAGTTCTGAATCACTACCGACATCCCGAACATAAAGCCCCCGCGCACACACATGTGCGGGGGCTTTATTTATTGTTGCTTGTTTGAGAAAATTACGCTAAATTTGTGCAGAGCAGACCATCAATGTAATAGCTGTAATATGACTATTACAGCTCTTTGCAAGGCATATATTTATGAAGTAACAACTATAACCAACCTACCATGGCAACAAAACCTTTCAAGTATCAGAAGATGTTCCCTCTGGGACCGGATACCACTGAATACTACCATCTGACCTCCGACTACGTGAAAGTAGAAAACTGGGGTGGCCACGAGATGCTTGTAATCGACCCTAAAGCATTGACCGTATTAGCCCGCCAGGCCACCCACGATAATGCTTTCATGCTGCGTCGCGAACACAACGAGATGGTGGCTAAGATACTCAATGACCCTGAAGCCAGTCAAAACGATAAGTTTGTGGCTCTGACCATGCTCCGCAACGCCGAAGTCGCAGCCAAGGGACAGCTGCCATTCTGCCAGGACACCGGCACCGCTATCATCCACGGCAACAAAGGCCAGGCGGTATGGACAGGTGCCGACGACGAGGAGCTTCTCAGCAAAGGTGTCTACGAGACATACACCGAGGATAATCTGCGCTACTCGCAGAACGCTCCGCTCAACATGTACGACGAGGTCAACACAGGCTGCAACCTGCCTGCCCAAATCGACATCCACGCCACCGAAGGCATGGAATACAATTTCCTTTTCGTAGCCAAAGGCGGCGGCTCTGCCAACAAGACATACCTCTACCAAGAGACCAAAGCCCTCATCAATCCCAAGACCCTTATCCCCTTTTTGGTCGAGAAGATGAAGTCGCTCGGCACAGCGGCATGTCCCCCCTATCACATCGCATTTGTCATCGGAGGCACATCAGCCGAGATGAACCTCGCCACGGTAAAGAAAGCGTCCGTCAAATATCTCGACTCGCTGCCTACCCAGGGCAATGAGCTTGGCCACGCTTTCCGTGACATAGAGTTGGAAAAGGAATTGCTCAAAGAAGCCCAGAAATTAGGTCTCGGTGCGCAGTTCGGTGGCAAATATTTTGCCCATGACATCCGCGTAGTCCGTCTGCCCCGCCACGGTGCTTCTTGCCCGGTAGGTCTGGGCGTAAGCTGCTCGGCCGACCGCAATGTCAAAGCGAAAATCAACCGCGACGGCCTATGGATTGAAAAACTTGACTCCAACCCCGGCGAACTCATCCCCGAAGAGTACCGCAAGGCCGGCGAAGGGGATGTAATCACAGTTGACCTCAACCGCCCGATGCCCGAAATACTCAAGCAGCTCAGCCAGTACCCCGTGAGCACACGTTTGAGCCTCAACGGCACAATAATAGTGGGCCGCGACATAGCCCATGCCAAAATCAAAGAGCGTCTGGACCGTGGCGAGGAGATGCCCCAGTATCTCAAAGACCATCCCATCTACTACGCCGGACCGGCCAAAACACCTGCCGGCATGGCATCTGGTTCATTCGGCCCGACAACAGCCGGACGTATGGACAGCTATGTCGACCAGTTCCAGGCAGCAGGAGGCTCGATGGTGATGATAGCCAAGGGTAACCGCTCCAAGCAGGTGACAGACGCATGCCACAAGCATGGCGGATTCTACCTCGGCTCGATAGGCGGACCTGCCGCAGTGCTCGCGCAGAACTCCATCAAGAAAGTCGAACTGCTCGAATATCCCGAACTCGGCATGGAAGCCATCTGGAAAATCGAAGTTGAAGATTTCCCCGCCTTCATCCTCGTAGATGACAAGGGCAACGACTTCTTCACCGAAATCTCCGAGAAATGCAAATCTTGCGCCCTCTCCAACAACAACGCCCACTGACAATAACATCTATTCCTGTAAGAATATTGACAGAGGGAGCCGCTTTAGCGGCTCCCTCTGTCAATATTCTTGTCTTATATGTCACGGCAGCATCAGCTTCGCGGTGTAGGCGGCACGCTCGGTAGCCCCTACTATCACATAAGCTCCATGAGCAAGATTGTCAACGTTGACAGAGACTTCGCAGTCGGCACCACATTCGACAGTCTTGGCAACTACGCCAGCTGCATTGACAAAGGATATGCGAGTCATCGGCTCCGAGCAGGTGACTACTGCCGTGGAAGCATCCTGTGCAAGAGCCACCGAAAATTCCACACCAGGAGTAGTCGAACGGACATCGTCGACCGATGACTGGCCATCGGCTACAAACCCGAAAGGCTGTATGGCCGTCTCACCATATTTGTTGGTCAGCCGAGCCCTCACATACGACCCTTGGAAACCACTATAATCAAAAGTCTTGCCGATTCCTACCACAGTGCTCTTTCTTGACGAAGCCACACCTGACTGTTCCTGATGGGTAGAGCTAATCCATTCGATCATGTCGGCATCATCTGACACCACGGTAATCAGACTGCGGCTTTCATCCACGTCGATAGATGTCACAGCAGGGGCCTTGTTCTCGCCCGAGCCAGTATATTCATATGAGATCACTAACTGGCCCTCCCGCATGGCTTCCTTGAGGGCATCGATGGTCAGCTCAGGCATGAGCATGAACTCATAGTTGCGGAAATACTGTTCGGCCGTATGGGTATCGTCGCACGAATATCCCCATACCGGGCGTTCGGGCATCGTGAGGGTCAGCACCTGATCCCAGAGTATGCGGTCATTGGGTCGGCGGTTGCCCTGATTGTATACCTCAAGACCTATCAACGAGTCATAGAGACGGAAATTTTCGGCATGCCACTCAGGAGAGTTCTTAGCTCCGGGGGTATATGTCGTTGAAAGATTCCAGTACTGCCCCGGATGGTTGATAATCTGCATACCCCCTATCGCCTGGGTATAGGCATACGACTCGCGAAGCGACATGAACTCCTGCCCTTTGCGTCCTGTGAAGAAATCATTGTGATGGTTGAACTCCCCTCCTGTCTTTTCGCTCCACGAGTTACGCCTGTCTTTGCTGAGTTCGACTCCGGGGACGGCAAGCATACCCATCGACCACGGGTCGCGGTCCTCGGCAGCAGGGTTATACAAGCTGAACATGTTCCATGGATACGAGTTGGCATCATGGTCGGTAAGCGACAAGATGCTGTAACCGGCAGCACGATAGCGGTCAACGACTTCAGTCGTAGTGAATTTGGTATCGAACGACTGCGAGGTGTGCGTATGGAAGTTGGCCTTGTAACGTCCGATAGACGACCAATCGACCGACCGATAGGGATTAACGGTCAGCAGCGTAGATGCCGACGAGGTCGACGAGGACAACACTCTCACATTGATTTCGGCGGCACCGTCCAGCCGGTTGCTTCCGTTGACCAGATCCACCATAAATGTATATATGCCTTCCTTGACCCCGGAGAGCGTCATCTCATACGAGCCGTCGGAGCCACGACGCACATCGACCGGCACATCTTCGGCAAAATCTCGCTGGCAGCTTATCTCCACGCCGCAAGAGCCGTCAAGGACCAAAGAGACAGCCACATCCTGCCCCACACTGCATACAGCCGGAACTGCCGTAAAGCTTTCTACGACCACATCATCAAGCGACTGGCCGAAAGCGGTCTCTTCGACAGTCACTTTATTGAGATTGAAATCATATGTAACCACAGCCTCTACACAATTGTCGCTCACATTGCATACTGCGGAAATGGCTCCCATATCCGAAGCCGAGTTGACGCTGCCGTAATGCACCGAGAAGCTCTTGTCAGCCCCGGGAAATTTCACCGTAGCCGTCTGCAGATGAGCCTCGCCACGGGTCATAGCCGTGCTTGATGTGGCAGTAACGACTTTGAATCCCTTGGAATGTGCTGCCACATTGGCCGTTGTGCCGTCCTCCAGCACCGCTACGTTGTGCCATGATATTTCATCTTTTTTGGATGAGAACCCAATGCTTTTATTGTCAGCCAACAGCCATCCCGCCGAAGCATCTTCTCCGCAAGCCACATTCCAGTAGTATTTGCTTTTTAACGAGGCTGCAATGTCGTTGGTTATCACATATGCCTTTACAGCCGTCGAGCTGCCCTGCTTACGGAAATCTTCCGTGTAAGCCAGAGTGCCTATACGCTGCATGTTGTCAGCATCCTCACCTGCGTAGAGCGTGTAGACCGATGAAGCGAAGTCCGCAGCAGCCCTTGACACCGCTTTGCTGCGCACTGCGTTCACCTTGGCTGACGGGCTGCTGCCGTCGGCCATCGCCCGGAGGATGTTGCCGAATGACGCTCCCCAATCCTCATCGTCATGGGCTGCGCCCTCAAATACGACATTGTGTACGACAGCCCCGGATATGCCGCCGAGGGCATCTGCCAGTGAAGACACACCTTGCGTCATCCAGCCTGGCTCAAGCGAGCCTGACGACAGATAGAAATACTGCGCAGCGGTGCGTTCAGATGCCGATGCTGCCAGCTCATCAAAAGTACCGGGATTAATCCACAGCATAGGCGACATGGCAACGCAGCGCCCGAACAAATCAGGCCGCGAAATAGCGGTATACAGACCGAACAACGCTCCATAGTCGGCACCGACGATTGTAGCCGCTTCGTCAGCCACGCGGTAACGCGAGTTGATAGCCGGCATCAGCTCGCCGACAAATGCTGTCAGCCATTCGTCAGCACAGCCGGTGCCTTCAAAATCTTCATTGTAGTCCACGGTGTTCTCCGGCAGGAAGCTGCTCACCTCCACCATGATATACGGACTCACACCCTCGGAGCGGAGAGCCTCCATAGTCTCGTGAGCATTCCACGACACAGACCCGAAGAAATCATCGCCCCGGTCATCGTCAGCACCAGCATTGTTATATCGCTGCTGCACGGTGTTGTAGTACATGACCGGGTATGCCTCTGACGACTCATCGTAACCTTCAGGAAGATAGACCCTCACCTGCCGGCTGATGCCATTGAGTACCATTTCCAAAGTCTCCACCTCCCACTGGGGTACAGAGGCCCATGAACCCACAACGTCCGGCGAGCCGGTGACAGTACGGTTGTCTATCTCTCCTCCTGATGCGCTTTTCTCTACATACGCCCAGTCACGCCCGCAGAGATACTTGAACCCGTTGGCGACATCGCTCTCGCTTACATCGGGAAGTTCCAGCTTGAAGCGGTCAGTGTCGACCATCGTCATCGCTACTGCGTCAACAGCCGACCAGCCATTGAACTTGCCGCATACATAACATTTTTTAGTCCCTTCAGGCACCTTGACATCAAAAGTGGCCGAACGTCCTATCTGCACGACAGCAATCACCGCCGATAGCAGAACAATCAACTTTTTCATGGTTGCATAAATTGAATTGGTGAATACACCGCAAAGTTATGCATCCATATCCGTCCATACAGGTCTGATTAGAACCGTCAAGTAGATGCGTTTACCACATATATTAGTGGTTTATAAGCGTTTAATGTGTCATCCACAGACCTACAAAGTAGATTAACTCCACGCGATAATTAGATAAATAGGTCAAAACTAACGTAGTCAGATAGCGCTCACAGCAGCTTCAAATTCGTCTTTGGGGACGACGAGCATGGAGCGGATGGCGGAGCGGTAGTTGTAAACCGTCTGAGGGGTATAATGCAACATGCTGGCGATTTCATCGGTGGAGGTTATGCCCAACCGCATCATAGCCACAACCCTCAATTCGGGCGACAGCCGCCCCGGCGACTTCAACACAAACGGTGACTTGAAATAAGCATTGACCTTGTCTATGAAATCAGGGAACATTGACATGAAGGCTTCGTCAAACATGGCATGGAAATCGGAAAGCTCCCGCGATTCAAGCCTGTCGGATTTCACCAAATCCATGGTCTGCTGGTACTGGCCGGCTTTCATTAGCCTTGACACCGACTTCCTGAATTCCTTGAGTTTGGATATATACCCGGCATAGGCCATCATAAGTATGTTGATGTACTTCAACTTTACCGCCTCGGCCTTGACAAGAGCCGAGTTTTGCAATTCCAGACGCTTGTTGACATCGGCTATAGTGGCAAGCATCTGCCTGTTGCGGCGCAGGGTGCGGATGAGAAACAGTATCGACACCAGCAGTACCGCTACCGACAGGAACGCCACACTCAGATATCGGCGATTGCGCTCAGTTGCTTCCCTTTCAGCCATATGGAAAGCAGCGTCTATGACCGGCATGACTTTCATAACCTCCGCCGTGCGGAAATTTGCCTTGGAAAATATGGCATCCTCGAATGCACAGTTGATATACTCAAAGGCTCTCCTTATATCTCCTTGGTCATAAAGCACCGAAGCAAGCAATATCATCGACGCATATTCTTTTGTCCCCGACGAAACATCAAGAATAGCCGAACGGACCAGACACTCTTTGGCTTCATCCGCCATACCGGCAGCCAGATATATCTCCCCCATAGTGTACAGCATCTGTGGATTGTCAGAAAAGTCGAATTTCTCCTTAGCCGCCTCCATCTTCGCCACTGCTTCCTGATTCATGCCGGCATCACTCAAACGTTGCGCCTGAAGCATATAGTAGCTGCTCGAATTGACCGGCGATTCCGCCAGACTCAACGACCTGTAATGACGCAGCTTCTCCAGTGCGTCCACGCGTTCTCGGTCAAGCAGAGCCGCCCCGTACTTCATGCCGTAGACGGTACGGTATACGCTGTTACGGTATTTGCGGTGGTAGTCTTCAAGGGTCTCATCCTCCAGAGTGTCGAGCAGCTCTATTGCTTTGTCATAAGCCCCCGACTTGGCATAGCTCTCTGCGAGATTGATAGTCGCAGAGGCTATCTTCGACGGGTCTGCAAGCTCGTTGGCCAATGCAAGCCTCTCGTCCGCTACTATTAACGCGGAGTCGATGCGATACGATCTGTAGCCCTTATACAACCCGCGCAATACATTATATTTGTCGGCGGTCGTAGATGCTGTCATGTAATCTGCTTTGGCTTTATCTATGAGAGCCCTCCTGTCTCGCTCATAAACGCCCCTGTCGGGAAGCATCCGGTCAAGGCGTGTCAGAAGCGAATCGCAGACATCTGACGGCCACGATGTCAATGCGCATGACACATATACCAAAAGACTAAACAATCGACGCATGGGGAAAAACAGGTTAAGAAGTACCGCCTAATTTAATAACTTTTTACTCTTCTACCAAACGATATAGCGACATAGCCTGTTTCAGTATGTGATAACGTAAAAAGTGCGGCCCTGCATATCCGGGTCGCACTTTCCTGTAACTTTTTATATAGAAATACACAGAATGTGTGTATGTCAGGCTTATTCCCACTCGATGGTTGCCGGCGGTTTGGATGAGATGTCGTAGCAGACGCGGTTCACACCTTTCACCTTGTTGATGATGTCGTTGCTGACTTTCGCCATAAAGTCATACGGCAGATGCGCCCAGTCGGCAGTCATCGCATCGGTAGATGTGACGGCACGGAGAGCCACAGCACGCTCATATGTACGCTCATCGCCCATGACTCCCACGCTCTGCACCGGGAGGAGTATCGCTCCCGCCTGCCACACCTTGTCATACAGCCCCCAATCACGCAGACCCTGTATGAAGATGTCGTCAGCCTCCTGAAGCACAGCCACCTTCTCAGGAGTGATGTCGCCAAGGATACGCACCGCCAAGCCGGGGCCTGGGAATGGGTGGCGCTTGATCAGGTGGTCGGGCATACCGAGTTCATGGCCTACGGCACGGACTTCGTCCTTGAAAAGCAGCCGGAGAGGTTCGCACAGCTTAAGATTCATCTTTTCAGGCAGACCGCCCACATTGTGGTGGCTCTTTATGGTCGTACCGGTTATCGACAGCGACTCTATGCAGTCAGGATAGATAGTCCCCTGGGCCAGCCACTTCACATCGGAGATCTTACGGGCTTCCTCGTCAAAGACATCGATAAAGCCCTTGCCGATAATCTTGCGCTTACGTTCAGGATCGGTAACGCCAGCCAGTTCGCCGAAGAACTTCTCTGAGGCATCGACACCGATTACGTTGAGACCGAGGCATTCATAGTCATGAAGCACATTTTTAAATTCGTTTTTGCGCAACATGCCATGGTCGACGAATATACACGTCAGATTCTTGCCGATAGCTTTATTTAAAAGCACCGCCGCAACCGACGAATCCACGCCTCCGCTCAGCCCCAGCACCACCTTGTCGTCACCGAGCTGCTCGCGAAGAGACTGGACGGTCGAATCTATGAATGAGGCTGCATTCCAGTCCTGCTTGCCACCGCAGATATTAACCACGAAATTTTTCAGCAAGTCCGTGCCGGCTATCGAATGGAACACCTCCGGGTGGAACTGCACACCCCAGGTCTTCTCCCCTTTAATCTGATAAGCCGCTACTTTTACATGGTCGGTCGAAGCTATGATTTCAAACGTGTCAGGGACGGATGTTATCGTATCGCCATGGCTCATCCACACCTGCGTGCCGGCCTGTATGCCGCAAAACAGCTGATTGCGCGAATCTATATAGCTCAAGTGGGCACGTCCGTATTCCCGCGAAGCCGCCGGCTCTACAGAGCCTCCGCACTCGTAGGCTATGAACTGCGCGCCATAGCATATGCCGAGTACAGGATATTTGCCCCGAACAGTGTCGAGCTGCATCCTGAAAGCCTTATCATCGTAGACCGAGAAAGGCGAACCGGAGAGGATGACACCTATCACCGATGGGTCGTCGGCGGGGAACTTGTTGTACGGGATTATTTCACAATACATATTGAGCTCACGGACACGCCGGCCTATCAGCTGGGTGGTCTGCGACCCGAAATCAAGAATGATTATCTTTTCTTGCATTGGGAGTGTGTGGATAGAATGTGGATATGATACTACTATAACGCATAGATGAAGCTCTGCGCCACCGGCCATGCGCAGTGCAAAGGTACGCAATTTCCCATAAATATGACGCTACCGCTATAGCTCTTTTACGACAAGCAGATGATGCGCCGATACAATTCCGCCGACCGCCACCATGTATTATATATCATATGCATCATTTTTTGCAATTTACATAAGTGCCAAGGTATTGCATAAGCCGAAGAAAATCGCTACCTTTGCAGTCCGATTATGTCCAATTAATAACATTTGGGCATGTCAATATATGTGCTTTTGGCCGAGCAGATATATTTGATACGCCCACGCAACAAACTATTAATTAAACATTTAAGACAAGTGGATACTTTAAGTTTCAAGACTCCCTGCCCCAACGCCCAGAGCGTCGAAAGGGAATGGGTAGTAATCGATGCCACCGACCAGGTGCTCGGCCGCCTTTGCTCAAAGGTTGCGAAAATCCTCCGTGGCAAAAACAAGCCCTACTACTCGCCTAACGTAGAATGTGGCGACAACGTAATCATCATCAATGCCGACAAGGTGATTCTGACTGGCAAAAAGATGACCGACCGTGAATACCTGAGCTATACCGGCTATCCCGGCGGACAGCGCACAGCCACCCCCGAGATTCTGATGAAGAAAGCCCGCAACAAGCACCTCAAGCCGGGCTACAACCCCCTCTTCATCAAGGTTATGAAAGGTATGCTCCCCAAGAACCGTCTTGGCCGCACTCTCATCGGCAACATGCACGTGTACCTCGGCGCAGAGCATCCCCATCAGGCTCAGAACCCCAAAGTCATCGACATCAACACCATCAAATAACACTACGGCATGGAAACAATCAACGCAATTGGCCGTCGTAAGGCCGCAGTGGCCCGCGTAATCGTCAAAGAAGGCAACGGCACCATCACAATCAACAAGCGCCCCCTTGAGGTGTATTTCCCCTCATCCATTCTGCAGTACATCGTAAAGCAGCCTCTCACCAAACTCGATGTAGTAGAAAAATATGACATCAAGGTCAATCTCGACGGTGGCGGCTACAAAGGCCAGGCCGAAGCTCTCCGTCTCGCCATCGCCCGCGCCCTCGTCAAAATCAACCCCGAGGACAAGGCCGCTCTCCGCGCCGAAGGCTTCATGACACGCGACCCCCGCGCTGTCGAGCGCAAAAAACCCGGTCGCCCCAAAGCACGCAAGCGCTTCCAGTTCAGCAAGCGTTAATATCCGCGTTGCGGCACATATGCCGCCGACATCAAGGTATTTACGCACCGAATTTGCAATCAGCGCATGAAGATGCTGCTTGAATAGCAACGTGTTTAGTATCTAAACCCTGAAGATGGACCTGCGTTCCCTACTTCCGGGTTGTATAAATCAGAAGAACGTAAACCACATCAAAAAACCAAAATGTCAACACCAACATTTGACCAACTCCTCGAAGCAGGATGCCACTTCGGCCATCTCAAACGCAAATGGAATCCTGCAATGGCGCCCTATATCTTCATGGAGCGCAACGGTATCCACATCATCGACCTCTATAAGACAGCTGCCAAGCTTGAAGAAGCCGCAGCCGCTCTGAAGAATATCGTAAAAAGCGGCAAGAAAGTACTCTTCGTCGCAACAAAAAAACAGGCCAAACAGGTAGTAGCCGACAAAGCCCAGTCAATCAACATGCCCTATGTGATCGAACGCTGGCCCGGCGGTATGCTCACCAACTTCCCCACCATCCGCAAGGCTGTCAAGAAGATGGCTTCCATCGACAAGATGTCAAAGGACGGCACTTTTGACAACCTCTCAAAGCGCGAGAAGCTCCAGATTACCCGCCAGCGCGCAAAGCTCGAGAAGAACCTCGGCTCTATCGCTGACCTCAACCGTCTCCCCTCGGCTCTCTTCGTCATCGACGTATGCAAAGAACACATCGCCGTAGCTGAGGCCAACCGTCTGGGCATCCCCGTGTTCGCGATGGTCGACACCAACAGCGACCCCACCAACGTGGACTTCGTAATCCCTGCCAACGATGACGCAAGCAAGTCGATCGAACTCATCCTCGACACTGTATGCGCCGCCATCAACGAGGGTCTCGAAGAGCGCAAAGTAGAGAAGGCCGACTCCCAGGCTGCCGCAGAGCAGGCTGAAGAGGCCGCTCCCAAGCGTGAGCGTCGCCGCGTACAGCGCAAGGAAGAAGCAGCCGAAGCTCCCAAAGCCGAAGCAGCCGAGTAAACACTACCTACAAACAACAACAAAGTCTAACCTGATGGAGTGCCGGGCTCCGGCACTCCATCATCATAACAACATCACCACTACCATGGCAGTAACAATGGCAGAAATCACCAAGCTGCGCCACCTCACAAGCGCCGGCCTGATGGACTGCAAAAAAGCACTCGCCGAAACTAACGGCGACATAGAAGCAGCTGTAGAAATCCTCCGCAAGAAGGGTCAGGCTGTAGCAGCGAAGCGCGAAGACCGTCAGGCATCTGAAGGTTGCGTACTTGCTAAAAACGAAGGCACCTTTGCCGCTATCGTGGCCCTCAAATGCGAGACAGACTTCGTGGCTAAAAACGCCGGCTTCGTAGCACTCACCCAGAAGCTCCTTGATGCAGCTGTAGCCAACAAAGTCAAGACACTTGACGAACTCAAGGCTCTCGCCATCGACGGCAAGAAAGTTGAAGACCTCATCGTCGAAGAGGTAGGCAAGACTGGTGAAAAGATGGAAATCGGTGCCTATGAATGCATCGAGGCTGCATCGGTAACCTCTTACAACCACCAGGGCAACAAGCTCTCAACCATCGTCGGCTTCAACCTCGCCGATGTAGACTATCAGGTAGGCCGTGACGTGGCTATGCAGGTCGCATCGATGAACCCCGTGGCAGTAGACCGCGACAGCGTCCCCGCAAACATCATCGAAAGCGAGCGCAACGTCGCTATCGAGAAGACCAAGGAAGAGCAGATAATGAAGGCCGTAGAGGCTGCCCTCAAGAAAGCCGGCATCAACCCCGCACATGTCGACTCCGAGGCTCATATCGAGTCAAATATGGCTAAAGGCTGGATAACCCAGGAAGAAGCCGACAAGGCTCGCCAGATTATCAAAGAGACTTCTGAGGCCAAGGCTGCAAACCTCCCCCAGCAGATGATAGAAAATATCACCAAGGGTCGTCTCAACAAGTTCTTCAAGGAGTCATGCCTCATGGAGCAGGAGTATGTCAAAGACGCGTCTATGACCATCGGCCAGTTCCTCGAACAGTCACAGAAAGGACTCGTGGCTGTATCATTCAAGCGTGTCAACCTCAACGAGGACTAATCAGCAGGTATCTCTACTCCTCCATCAAGGAGAGAACATATCACCATCAGTTTACCGCCGTATGAGCAACTGCTGCTCATACGGCGGTAACTATTTATAACACATCCACTGTAGGGACGCACGGGCCCATGCGTCCCTACGCAGAGGACGGCATTGTTTGTCGCTACGTGTCAGGATTCGTTTGAATGTCAGCAGTTTGTCGCGATAGTGCTCGTGCCGCTCCTTTTGGCGGCGAGCGAGGCGTTTGCGGTGCTTTTCAAGGCGGCGGATTTGCGCGTTCTCGCGCCGCTTGGCACGCTTCTCTTCGCGTCTGGCGTTCATGGCTGATTGTGTTGCCGTTGCCTCTGCTGTAACAACGGATGCGGTAGTCGCTATCGACTTGGCGGTGTCGGTCGGAGCAGGAGTTGCTGCCGTGTCGGGTTGCACCTTGTTCTGACAACGGCGAGCGGCGGCAGCGCGGGCGCGCAGTGACCGTGCTATTGCCTTGTCTATCAAGGGTTGCAGGAGGATGAATACTACTGTCTCAGCGTCGGTGAACTCGACGTCGGCACTCCCATTGTCGATATAGTCGTCGACGCACTGCATCACGTTGCTCTCGGTGATGTCCTCGCTAAGGAGGCTGACTTCATGGATCTGTCGGCAGATTGACTGGTAGAATTTCCGGGACACGGGGCGAGTCCATTTCGCTTTGCGTCGGTTAGTTGTTTTGGCAGATTGAGTCTTCATAATTTTGTGTTTTGTCACAAAATTATGCCGCTCTGACCCCCTCGCCATGCGAAAATGTCAGCACCGTTAACGGATGAGAATCCCGGCTCTGCGATCGACGCAGTGCCGGGACTTTTTTGCTACCACAAACGCTTATAAGTAATAAGCTGTTAAGTGTATTAAGAAGTTAGAGCTTAGGATTTCAAGCCCAGCGGACAAGAGCGGTTGGCGCATCGCAATGCCCCTTTAGTTAAAAGCAAAAATGGTCAAATGCGATACCCCACGGCTTGCGCCGTCGGCTCTTGCAGAGCCATGTTGATTGGTTTCCTCCCTCAACGGGGCTTGCGCCCCGTTGCAATAGCGCACCCACATGATTAGCCCTGCAAGGGCTGGTGGCGCAAATACTGACCGACATCGGATGCCCCCCTTGCTGCCAACCGCCCTTGTCCGCTGCCCCGGAATCTTATAATTTTAACATAATTTATATTTAGGGGGGGTAATTCACTAATAAATGTTTAAATTTGCATCGAAATACAAACAAAACTGCATCGTATGGCAGATGGGTCTCTTCATTTCACAGCCCATAGACATACCTTTTTTGGATATAGTAAATTTTACTTTCGCATTTTTGATAACCCAATCTAATTAATCAATTTAAGTTTATGAAAAAAGTTTTATTTTCTTTGGCATGTGTATGCTGCGCTATGTCGCTCTCAGCAGAGGGCTACAACCGTATCGGCATTTCGTACAACAACACCCACTACGGCTTCAATGACGCTTACGGCAAAAATCACAGCGACAACAACTTCGGCCTCAATGGCGTAGGCATCGACTACATCCACGGCTTCAGCGTAAGCGAAAACATCCCTCTGTACATCGAAACAGGTCTCAATCTCGACTTCAACTTCGGCACAAAAAATTGGGATAAGGACTATGACAGCGATGGCGACTGGATCCAGGACAAGAACAAGTATAGCAACATCAACATGCAGGTACCTGTCAATGTAGCCTGGAAATTTGCCGTAGGCGATGACTTCTCTATAGCACCCTATCTCGGCATCAACTTCAAGGTACACTTCGTAGGGAAAACAAAGGATCAGATAGATGCCAGCTACGATCCCGATGGCGTGAAAGAGTGGAACGACAAGCAGGACTGGATCAGCGTATTTGACGATGGCGATGACGCGATGGGCGGCAAGGACTACACTTGGAACCGCTTCCAGATGGGCTGGCAGATAGGCGTAGGTTTCCAGTACAAGCCGCTCTACCTCGGAGTACAGTGGGGAACCGATTTCATCCCTGCATACAGCCACAAATTCACTTACGACAACGAAAGCGAGACTTTCAAAATCAACTCCAGCAACCTTAAGGTGACTCTCGGATACGTATTCTAATCAATACGTTCGGATTCATAAGATATATTAATGGATGAGAATCCCGGCTCTGCAATCGACGCGGAGCCGGGACTTTTTTTGCTACCACAAACCGCCTAAGAGCGTTAAAGGCGTTAAAACCTTGAAATTTCAGATGAAGCGGTCTATCATATCCCACAGGTCGGCGAGCGGTTTTTCACCGCCGTCACGCCATACCTCCTTGCCGTCCTTGAAGAGCAGCCATGTCGGGTACGAATTGACACGATATTCATCCATCAATCCAGGGTTGCCATCTCCCTCGATCTGTATGATACTAACTTTATGACTGACAATCTGCCGGAGTTCGTCAACGATGGGCTTCATGCGGCGGCAATGAGGACACCAGTCGGCATAAAACTCCACGAGCGTGGGCCGTGGCTCGCTGAGTGCCGCAGTCAGCGTATTCTTAAGGTCGGGCATAATGGCTGCTACCGGTCGATATCCCAGCCTTTGACATTAAGAAGTTCATTGATTTTGGCTACAAGCTGGTCGGCTTGATGTAGCCCCGCGCCGCGCCAGACTGGTTCACCGTCGCGAAATGCAATAAGAGTCGGGATTGACTGGACGCGATACTGGCGTGCGAGGTCTTGATTCTTATCCACATCGATTTTTATGACATTCGCTTTGTCACCTACTCTGTTTTTCACATCTTCAAGTATCGGAGCCTGCATCTTGCAAGGGCCGCACCATGTAGCATAAAAGTTGACCAACGTCAGTTTCGATTGGCCGATAATGTCTGTAAATTCGCTCATATTATGTTTTGTATATGTTACGTTAATATTCTTATTTAATATTATAACACCTCAAATAGATAATTTGTTGCGACAGCTGGGTATATTCTATTCGTTTGAAAAAGTGTAATTGCGAAATGGCGTGGCGGACGGCGGTTATTTCGGGTAAAATACGTAAATTTGCACAAAATTTCACGCAACAAGAGCTTATACTCGAATCGACATTGCAATATGCTTACAGCTAAGGAAATACGCGAATCATTCAAAGATTTCTTCCGCAGCAAGGGACACAAGATTGTACCCTCTGCCCCCATGGTCATCAAAGATGACCCCACGCTGATGTTTACCAACGCCGGCATGAACCAGTTTAAGGACATCATACTCGGCAACAAGGCCGCGAAAGAGCGTCGTGTCGCCGATTCACAGAAATGTCTGCGTGTGAGCGGCAAGCACAACGACCTCGAAGAGGTAGGCATGGACACCTACCACCACACCATGTTTGAGATGCTCGGCAACTGGTCATTTGGCGACTACTTCAAGAAAGAGGCTATAGACTGGGCATGGGAATATTTGGTCGACGTTCTCCACTTAGACCCCAACCGGCTGTATGCCACAGTTTTCGAAGGCTCTGCCGAAGAAGGGCTCAGCCGCGACGACGAAGCAGCCGGATATTGGTCAACGCATCTGCCGGCCGACCACATCATCAACGGCAACAAGCACGACAACTTCTGGGAAATGGGCGACACCGGTCCATGCGGCCCGTGCAGCGAGATACACATAGACCTGCGCTCCGACGACGAACGCGCACAGACACCGGGCCGCGACCTCGTCAACCACGACCATCCGCAGGTGATAGAGATATGGAACCTCGTGTTCATGCAGTACAACCGCAAGGCCGACGGCTCTCTCGAACCACTCCCTGCCAAGGTTATCGACACCGGCATGGGTTTCGAACGCCTATGCATGGCCCTGCAAGGCAAGCAGAGCAATTATGACACCGACGTGTTCACACCCCTCATCGGCAAGATTTCAAACCTTACAGGGCTGAAATACGGTAATGACAAGAAGGTCGACATAGCCATGCGCGTGATAGCCGACCATGTACGCACCATATCGTTCTCCATCGCCGACTCGCAGCTTCCCAGCAATGCCAAAGCCGGCTACGTGATACGCCGCATCCTGCGCCGAGCTGTCCGTTACGCCTATACTTTCCTTGGACAGAAACAGGCGTTTATCTACAAGCTCGTCGACACCCTCATCGAGAGCATGGGCGAGGCCTACCCGGAACTGCCGGCACAGCGCGAACTCATCATGCGCGTCATCAAGGAGGAGGAGGATTCATTCCTGCGTACATTGGAAAACGGCATCCGTCTGCTCGACAACGCCATCGCCGCAGCCAAAGCTCAAGGTAAGACCGAAATCTCAGGTCACGAGGCATTTGTGCTTTACGACACCTACGGATTCCCCCTCGACCTTACCGAACTCATACTGAAGGAAAACGGCATGACGCTCGACCACGCCGGATTCGATGCCGAGATGCAGCAGCAGAAAGAGCGCGCCCGCAACGCAGCCGCCATGGAGACAGGCGACTGGGTGACAGTACACGAAGGCGAGCCTGAATTTGTAGGCTACGATTCGACCCACTGCCCCACCCAGATACTCCGCTACCGCCAAGTAAAGCAGAAAGGCAAGGAATACTACCAGCTCATACTCTCCACGACTCCTTTCTATGCCGAAATGGGTGGCCAGACAGGCGACCGTGGCACTCTGACATGCGGCGACGAAACCGTAGAAATCTACGACACCAAGCGTGAAAACGGCATCGGAGTGCATCTGACCAAGAAACTGCCCTCAGACGTGGCTGCGACATTCGAGGCCGCCATCGACGAGGAAGCACGTCAGGCTACATCGGCCAACCACACCGCCACCCACCTTCTCCACCACGCGCTGCGTCAGGTACTCGGCGAACATGTTGAGCAAAAAGGGTCGTTCGTATCTCCCGACCTGCTCCGTTTCGACTTCTCGCACTTCCAGAAAGTGACACCCGAGGAATTGCGCAAGGTGGAGCATATAGCCAACGCGGCAGTACGCAAAGCCATAGCCCGCGACGAACACCGTAACATGCCTATCGCCGAGGCCCGCGCCATGGGGGCCATGGCGCTGTTCGGCGAAAAATACGGCGATGAAGTGCGCGTTATCAAATATGGCGACTCTGTGGAACTGTGCGGCGGCACACACGTCGACAACACAGGCAATATCGGCATGATACGCATCATCAGCGAGAGCAGCATCGCTGCCGGCATACGCCGCATAGAGGCCATCACCGGGGCGCGTGTCGAGAATGCTATAGACGAAATGACCGATACGCTTCGCGAGATAGCCACGATGTTTAACAACACGCCTGACATACGGGCAGCCCTCCGCAAGTCGATCGAGGAAAATGCCGGTCTGAAGAAACAAGTCGAGGACTATTTCAACGAACGTGTGGCCGCATTAGCAAAGAAAGTGCTTGATAATGCCAAGACCGCTAACGGCATCAAGACTGTAATGCTCACCGGCATCCGAATACCCGATGTCGTGAAGAACGTAGCCTTTGCTGTACGCGCCGCATCGCCCGAAAACACAGTGTTCGTGGGGGCGACCGTAGACCCCGACAGCAAGCCGCTGCTGACACTGATGATAACCGAGGACCTCGTCAAGTCACACGGCCTAAATGCCGGAAAGATAATACGCGAAGCTGCCAAGGCCATCAAAGGCGGAGGAGGAGGCCAGCCCGGATTCGCCCAGGCCGGAGGCAAAGATGCCGACGGCATATCAGCCGGAGCACAAGCCATCCTCGAAGCCATCCACTAATCCCAATTATCACTACAATAACAGAGCGTCCGCTACAGGATCAATGCAGCGGACGCTCTGTTATTGTCTGTTTATGCTGAATCTTTCACTATGACTCTATAATTTGATGTCATCGGTAGGATAGTCAAACTCATCGATTTCTTCAAAGTCGTCGTCGAATCCGTCATCAAAATCATCATCGTCAGGCTCCATTTGAGGTGTCTGCTCAAAGATGAACTCGTCCTCCTCGCGGACACGGTGGTGCTTGTCAAGCGGACGGTGGATGATGTCGGATGCCGCTATCTGGTTACGCTCATCGGTAATAGCCGACCACAGCTTATCTTTGAGTTCCGTAAGCCCGAAACCGGTCACTGCTGAAATGAACTGGTGAGGTATGTCACGCGGAAGCTCTTGCTCCATGGCCTCCATCAGCTCTTCGTCAAGCATATCGCTCTTGGATATGGCAAGCACACGTGGCTTGTCGACCAGCTCCGGGTTGAACTTGTGCAACTCCCCTATCAACACCTCATACTCCGCCTTGATGTCGATAGCATCTGCAGGAATCATGAACAGCAGCACTGCATTGCGCTCTATATGGCGGAGGAAACGCAGTCCGAGTCCCTTGCCCTCTGCCGCTCCCTCTATGATACCGGGAATATCAGCCATCACAAACGAACGGTTGCCACGGTATTCCACGATGCCGAGCTGGGGCTCCATGGTAGTGAACGGATAATCGGCAATCTTAGGGCGAGCCGCAGAGACAGATGACAGCAACGTCGACTTGCCCGCGTTGGGAAATCCAACAAGGCCGACATCTGCCAGCAGTTTAAGCTCCAGAATGATGGTCTTCTCTATAGCCGGTTCTCCGGGCTGTGCATAACGGGGCGTGCGGTTTGTCGCGCTCTTGAAGTGCCAGTTGCCAAGACCGCCGCGACCGCCTTTGAGGAGCTTCACCTCCTCGCCGTCATCAGTCACTTCGCACAGATAGTCGCCGGTCTCGGCATCAAACACTACAGTGCCGCAAGGGACTTCCACCACCACATCTTCTCCGTCTTTGCCGAAACTGCGGCCACCGCTGCCGCTCTGGCCGTTGCCGGCAAATATGTGCCGGCGGAATTTTAGAGGGAGCAGAGTCCACATATTGCGGTTGCCTTTGAGGATAATATGCCCCCCACGGCCTCCGTCGCCTCCGTCAGGACCTCCTTTGGGCACATATTTTGCCCTGTGGAAATGAAGGGAACCGGCACCGCCCTTGCCCGAACGGCACATTATCTTTACATAGTCTATGAAATTGGAATCAGCCATGAATTATTTTGAGTAGGAGTTGTATAAGTTGTAACAGTCAAACGCCCTGCTTGTTGCCAGAGTGGTAACGCATAAGTTCCTGGGCGCGTGCGTAATCATTAGGCGCACCGATGTCGATCCATGTGCCGTTGATTGGGAAAAACGACACACGCATCTTTTGTGCCAACGCACTCTCTATAAGGTCTGTGGCATCAGTGCGCGTATCAGAGCGCACCTGACGGAGCAAAGCATTGTCAATCAGATATATGCCGGCATTGGCGTGATGCGTATACGACGGTTTTTCGACAAAGGACCTCACCATGCATCCGTCAGTCTCCAATATGGCATACGGCACAGATATGGTATATGGTATCGCAGCTACAGTAAGCATAGCTTCAGTGGCGCGGTGATGCAGCCACATCTCCTCCAGCGACAAAGTCGTAAGCAGGTCGCTGTTCATCACTAAAGTAGTACCCGACTCAGGAATATCGGCCAAAGAGACAGCACCGATGGTGCCGAGAGGCGACACTTCACGCACACACTTCACCTTCACGCCACAAACCGCTTCGGCAAAATGCGCCTCAATCTGTTCGGCAAGGTAATGGGTTGTGACCGTTATGTCAGTTATGCCGGCATCAGCGAGCATGGATATATTATAGTCGATTATCGCTCTGTCGCCGACTTTAAGCAACGGTTTAGGCGTGGTAAGCGTCATCGGGCGCAGCCTTTCGCCACGACCTCCAGCCATCACTATGGCACGGACAGGCAGCAACGTGGACTGCTTGGAAGTGTCAAGCACACGCACGACCCTGCCGTCGGCATCAAGCACAGGAATCATCCTTATGCCTTTACGTCGATACGACGCAAGTGCAGCCACATCGATATTCCCGGCATCCAAATAGCGGAAACTGCGCTGCATGGCGCATGTCACACACGCACCAAGGCTACGTCCGGCAATGAGTGCCCGCCGGATGTCGCCGTCGGTAAGCGTACCTACCATCCTGCCGTCGTCTCCTGTGACTATCAGCGTCATCAACTGCCCTGACAGCTCATTTATAGCACCAAGAGCATCGAGCAGAGTGGCCTTGCTGTCGATTATATTTCTTTTCATCTGTCAGCATTTGAGAGTCGGTTACATATCATCTCCGCAATCGTCCAATCAAGCGGACTGTCAAGGTCGACCGAACGCATACGCGGCATCTCCACAGGCACACGTCGTGGCATGTCGCCGAAAGCATAACGCCTGAGCGACGCAGGGCGCATCACATATACAGCTCCGTTGTATTGCCACGCTTTAGGCGCATCCTGACGGCGCGTCAACTTGCCATCGCCCTTGGAGACATGGAGCATACCGTCGGCATCAGTCTCGAAGCAGTCGTAATACGGATTACACGCCGCTTCGGTGACCGTGACAGCCATGTCGCATCCGGGATGGGAAGCATAAGCCTCAATGGCCTTCAGTATGTCGTCGGTGGTGCGCAAAGGGGATGTCGGCTGCAGCAACACCACCTTGTCATACACCACGCCTATGGAATCGGCATAGTCCATAGCATCCAATATTACTTCGCGGCTTCCGGCCGTATCTGTGGCAAGCTCTATGGGGCGACGATATGGAGTTCCATATCCCATCCCTTTCGCCACAGCTGCTATCGCTTCATCGTCAGTAGAGAGAATAATATGCGCATCATCGGCCAGTGCACGGGCTGCATCGAGCGAATACGCTATCAACGGCCTTCCGCAAAACATCTTGATGTTTTTATGCGGAATGCCCTTGCTGCCGCCACGGGCAGGTATGACAAACAATGTATTCTCAACCATCAGTCAAAATCATTTGTATCTTATTCGCAAAGATACGAAATTTACAAGACTTCACACCTGCTGCGACATGTTTGAACAAAGCGAATCTAAAAAGATGTTTACAATTATTAAAATAAACGATGAAGCATTGCAAATTCAAAAAAACTGTCTAACTTTGTAATACAAACAAAACACCAATCTTTCGAACCTTCTATTTCTACTACCATATAACACTGAGAAGCGTCTCAAAAGCGTTTCAATAATCAGGATAATAAAAACATCAGTTTGTAAAATGAGAAACCGGTCCAGTCCCTCTGCCCAGAGCGACTGGATTTTTTTGCATCCCAATGCACTATGGATTAGAGACTGGACTAATTGCGGCTACCCTTTGGCTACCCAACAAAATAAAAATGACTGAAAATCAAAACGATTAACAGTCATTTATGGTGCCCAGAACAGGACTCGAACCTGCACGCCTCGCAGCACTCGCACCTGAAACGAGCGCGTCTACCATTCCGCCACCTGGGCATCGGTGTCTTTTTTGGTAGGGCAAAGGTACGCACTTTCTATGTGATATGCAATAGTGAGGTTGAATTTTTTGCGATAATATTGCCTCAAAGTTGTGCGAAGTTGTCATCCGTAGGAAGTGCAGGGGTGTCGGGATTTTGATAATCAGTGCCGTGGTAGTGTGATTCCCGAAAAGGATGGAAATGACGATATATGCGTAAAAGCCCACTGTGACATCTGCGTCAGGGTGGGCTTTGGGGGATTCAGTATGTTATTTAACCAAGCTACTTTCGTAAGTCCGATGAGGAAGCTTCTTAAATGCAATCGATATGCTTTTTTTTGGGGGGGCTGTTGCCCTGTCATGGAGCCACGGTGATGACGGCGGTGGTGTAAGTTACGCTGTCACGCGGTGTGGTGATGCGGATGTTGCCTCCGAGCGAAGTCTCGGGATTGGCGATTATCTGGCGGTCCCAGTCGCCCTTGGTAAACTTGAAGCACGCTGGCAGACGCAGTTTCAGGTCTATTGCGCGGACGGAGTCGCTGACCGCCTGCATCTTGACAGCTGATGGTTGCCACGCTCCGAGGGGTTCTTGGTTGCCTGTGATGTAGACATCCGTGCCTGCCAAATCCGCGCCGTGCAGCTCGATATGCACGGGGTGTTCTCCGGGGCTAAGCCAGTTGTCACGCTCTCCCATGAATGAGAAATAGCGCTTCAGTGCGTCCTGAATGGCCGGATACACTACTCGGTTATGGGTGTATTCGGGAAATACGGCAGTGATGATGCGCGAGTTACCGGCACCTTCCGATGCTATGGAATCGGCATGATTTTTGACTTTGAGCCATGAATCGCCCCACGTGGTGTCGTTGTCCCACACCCAAGTCTGGGGCTCGTTACCCATTGAGAGATAGACGAAACGCGGCTCTGCACGCTTTGTGAAATCATAATTGATGAAATCATTGGCAGGGCGGAAATCATCATAGCCACAGTTGGGCGACATGGCTATGACATCGTCAAACAGTTCGTCGTTGAGCATCGCATCAAGCACGAACGATGCACTCAGGGAGTGACCCACGGCAAGCGAGTGACCGTTGGCACGGTAATTCTTTTTAAGATACGGCATCAGTTCGTCGCGCAGGAATTTCTTCAAATCCTCAGAGTGGCCGAAATACCTGTCCTCGCGAAACAAGCCACGACCAACAGCCTTACGAGGCATGGGCGTGTAATCGCTGTTGCGTGTATAGCCTATCTCAGGCAGATGGGGCGAACAGATACCGACTACCACATATGGGCGCACGTTCTCATCAAACTGTTGCAGATGGAAGTGGGCCAATGATGTTATAAGGTCGAACAGGCCTCTGAATTGCGCATCAAACACGTAGATTACATCATAGTCGGTCATGGTCTCCTCATCAAAATACGAGGGGGTATAGATGAGTACCGGCCGCTTGTGCTGGAAGTATTTCGATGGCATGTCGATGCGTTCCATCCGTGCTATCTGCTGGCCGCAGACAAGCGATGTGGCGAATATCATCAGCAAAAGCGATGTAGTAATGAGCCGCTGCATGTTTGATGATTTTTACAACCAATCAGATGTAACCGCACTCTATTTGAACGCCTCGGGATAGCCCTGGATGAAAAGCTCGACGCGCTGCTTCAAGCGGTACACTGTCACGCCGACGTTGATTGTCTTGCCGTTGTTCGGTATCTGGAACACACGCTCATGGATTTTCTCGGAGTGGGTCTCCGTGAAATTGGATGCACGCTTGACATCCTCGTCCACCAGCTTCTCTATTTTATTGATAAGATCGGGATTTCCCTCGCGCACCTCTATCGAGCGGAAATAGTTTTTTTCGCTTTTGACAGTGGTCACCGAAATGCCTTTTTTGCCGTTGTATGAGCCGTCAAAAAGCGATTCGACGGCAAGCCGGGGGGGCTTGGCATACGCGAGAATGGCGCATACGAGCATACAGAGGGTTAAGATTGACTTTTTCATATTCTCACAGATATTTAAACGGTTTTCAATATTGCATATATTTCTGGTATTTGTCATAAAAGCGTTGCATCTCGTCCATCCTGAGCTGCTGAGCCTCCTGTACTTCGGCTGCACGGGCAAGCATCTCGTTGGCCTTGTCGATGTCGGCGCGGATGATGGCCTCCGCCTCCGCCCTGTCGTCTACCTTTGCACCGTCGACATATACGAGATAGGTAATGTCGGTCTGGCTGTCAGATGCGGAGAAATATGTCAAGGTTGCAGCCGAAGCCACAAGCACCAATAGCGACACTGCTATATTCGCTACACTCCAGCGTTGCCACCACCGGGTTCTGACTGCTACAGAAGCGGCAGCCGGCTTCTCGGCGACCTCGGACAGACGCAGGGCAAAATCCATCATGCCTCGGACTTCGTCGATAAGCTCCGTGCTTGCCTCCGTATGCAGAAGCACATAATGGAGTTCTCGCTCCTGCAAGCGGGTCAGGCGGCAGTCGAGGTAGAGGCGGCAAAGCTCCTCAAGCTCCTTGACCGAAAGTGTTGCTGTGTTATTGCTTCTATCGTTCATCTTAATCGGTTCTGATTATAAAGTTCTCTGATTTTCTTACGCGCACGGTACATGTTCATCCTGACGGCATCGACAGTCTGCCCGGTGCGCAGGGCGATTTCCTCATAGGCCATGTCGGCAAATGTCGCCATCTCGAATACATCTCGTTGGGCAGGAGTCAAGGAGCGGTACAATTCGCTCTTGATGCGTTCAAACTCGTCGGGCAGCTGCGGTTCGCACGGTTCGTCAGGCAGCATGTCCGTCCCCACGAAGTCGCGGCGGCGACGCAGACGGTCGATGCACTCGTTTCGCAGCACTGCCACGAGCCGGTGTTGCGCTTCCGACTCCGAGCCGGGCTCTGCGGGCGATTTCCACAGTTTGATATATGACTCTTGCATGGCATCTTCGGCCTCGTCGCCGTCACGTAGCATACCCATGGCTATGCGATGGAGCCGTGCCGTCAGTCCTATATATGCCGCTGTCAGAAAATCCTTTTTCATGTCTCTGCTCTATATACGCAGTCGCACCGCAAAACATAACAAAGATACCGAAATTTTTTTCAACTAAATTTATCCATCCAGTATCTCACCGATTTTGCTCCCTCGGCGAGCCAGACGTTTACGGTGTTTCTCGATTCTACGCTCCTTGGCCACCTCCCGTCGTCTGGCGCGTTTCGCTTCACGCGAAAGTGTCGTTACCGCCTCCGCTTCGGAGGGATTTTCCGCGACTGACGGCATCGGGCTTTCCTCATCAGCAACTTTCAGCTCTTCTATTTCATTTCCCTCTGCCAACGCCTCCGATTGCACTCTTGCCTCGCGGCGACGCGCTGCCGCCGCACGGGCACGACGTGAACGCTCCAACGCCTTGTCAATCTGCGGTTGCAGCAGCGTGAACACCACATCCTCCACTTCTGTGAAATCCGACTTAACGCTTCCCCGGTCGATATACTCGTCCAAGCACTTAATCAGATGCTGCACACCTATGTCGTCGCTCAGCGCAGACACCTCTCGGATTTGCCGGCACACCGCCTCGTAAAACTTCCGCGACACAGCCCGCTCCCATTTTGGTTTACCTTTTCGCATTCCTTTCATTCGTTTCATAATTTTGTGATACCTCACAAAATTACCATCCCTCCCCACCCCAACCATGCGAAAACGTCAGCTATCATCCTACATATCCGCCAGCAACATATCCTATATTGTATGCCCCGGCATAATTCCGTATATTTGCTCAATACAGCGACATCACGCCACCGAGCAAACTGTATCTGGATTTAGAGAGCCGTGCAAACAACTGCCCTTGACAGCTAAATACGCCGACACTACGAGATCCATTACAACGACAAAACCGTCTGGGCGGCCAAATACATCTGGGTCGGCTCAAACTGTCAGGCAAAGCCCAACCACCAACAAACCTTATAATATAAGACGCATGAAAACACTGATTTTCCTTTCGCTTCTTACGCTTTGCACCGTCACCATGCGGGCCCAAGAGATGCCCGAAATCGAAAGCCGCCAGCTTGAAACAGAAAGTATGGATAGCATACAACTGCTAATTGACAGACTGCTGTCAAGATGCGACAGAAACTTCGTATTCTACAACAGCAAAAAAGTCTCAAAAGACAGATACCAATTCCGCTACAAAGGAGCGTCGGCGGCAAAGCCAGACAGCGTGAAGCTCATTGTGACCGTAAAAGAAAAATACATCGGGGCCAATCCCAAACTGGAAATCCCAGGGAAGAAAATCTTCGAAATAGACCACATATGGGGCAAGTTTCTCGACCTTGCCGATATCTGGCAATTTTTCGAGCCTGGCTCGAAGGAGAACATCATAAACAAATCATACAACATACAATGCAAAGTCAAAGACCACTACGGCAAGGAACGGCACTACAAATTAATCAGTGACAACAACAGACCAAATGAGTACATGTGGATTATAAAACGCACATGGTAATTAAGACAGCACGCTTTATAGAGCATGAGAACACGGATAGATAGGCTGACGCGCCCTTATGGCAACCAGCCGGCCATGCGTCCACCAGGAAAGAACGATACCGCACCGGCAGTCCAAACGTCACGCCGCCTTCAGACGACGCGTGACAATAGTCCGTACTACGTGAGTCCATGCCATAGCATACGGCAACACCCTTGAGAGCAACGGAATAAAAAAAGAATGAGTAACGAAAGCCGAAGCTTGTCAATTACTCATTCTCCTCTCTCCTCTGCGGTATGGACGGGACTCGAACCCGCGACCCCCTGCGTGACAGGCAGGTATTCTAACCAGCTGAACTACCACACCATTCGGAATTTATATCGGCCGTAAATCATAATGATTATCTGACCTGTTTTGTTCAGACATCCCTACGGATGCTCTCTGAAGCGTTATTTCTATGTTCTCGTTGCAAGCGGTGTCATTTCCTTTTTGCTCTGCAAAGGTAAGAGCTTTTTCTGGTGCTTGCAAATTTTCCGTAATATTTTAACTAATTTTTGCATCTGATTTAGTGGCCGAAAACCGCATTGAGAGCCTCCAGAGACCGTTTTATACTACTCATCAGCCTAAATATCACGTGTTTACGCTCGTCTGCAATGTTAGTTAATAGGTTCACTCAGATAGTCGCGTTGCTTATGCGTATCGGCCGATGACGGCTTGGCTGTTTTAGATACGGCTTTGCGCTTACGCCCTGACGCAGCAGTGCGCCTGATGCTGTCAGACGGCAGCTTGACGGTATCGGTCACCGCATCAACAGACGCTTCCACCACAGCTGCCTCGGATGTCACATCCGACCCCTTATCGTGGGAATATACCGACAGGAATCTCACCGCGATGAACACCAACAGCGCGGCTGCAAGCAGCAAGAGTCCTGTACGTTCGGCAGATGTCATCTTCTTCATACCTCATCCCCCTCCTACTTAAGCAGATTGGAGAACAGTATAAAGCCTATGAGCACAGGGGCTATCCAACGAATCACGAAGAGGAAAAACGGTCCCAAATGGCTGCGCATGCTTCCACGGTTGGTGAGTTCGTCGATCAGCAGCCCCTTGGGCGCAAACCATCCCATATAGATACATGTCGCCATAGCTCCGATAGTAAGCATATATTCGGAGGTCAGGTTGTCAAGGAAATCGAAGATATTACGTCCGAATATGTGGATGTGCTCCAGCGGCCCCATGCTCAACGAGCATATGCTGCTGAACAGGAACAGGGGCAGCAGCACCGCGAAACAGGCATTGCGGCGGCGCATACCGAACCGGTCATACAAAAACTTAACAGACACCTCGGCGATGGATATTATAGAGGTAAGGGTTGCCACGAGCAGCAGCAGGAAGAAGAGCGCGGACCACAGCTGGGTTCCCGGCATATGGTCGAATACCTGGGGCAAGGTAACAAACACGAGCGTCGCGCCTTGGAACGACTCGTTTTCAAGGCCGAAACTCAACACCGCCGGGAAAATGATGATGCCCATCAACACCGCCACGAGCAGGTCAAGGATAGAGACGATGAAAGCCGTGCGAGTCAGGTTGGCCCGTTTCGGGAAATAGGAGGCATAGGTAACCAATATGCCCATGCCGAGGCTGAGGGAGAAGAAAGCCTGTCCCAAAGCACTGAGCACCATCGACATGGACACCTTGCTGAAATCAGGGGTAAAAAAGAACTCGATGCCCTCCTGCGCGGCCGGCAACGTCAATGACACGACGCAGAAACCGAGCAAAATGACAAACAGCACCGGCATCAAGACGTTGCTGACCCTCTCGATGCCTTTCTGTACGCCGCCGAGCAACACGGCCAGCGTCAGCCCTATCATCATATAAGTGTTGACAAGCGGATTCCAGTCATCGGCGATAAATTCGTTCATATGCGCAGTAAACATTCCCTTTGCATCGGCTGCTCCGGCAACCGGCTCGTAGAGATGGCCCGTGACAGATTGTATCAGGTACTCCAGCGTCCACCCTCCTACGACCGTATAAAAGCACAATATCAGATAGCTCGCAAGTATGACCAAATAGCCCACGGCCTGCCACCCCTTGCGGACGCCGAGCTTCACGAAGCTGCCGGCCGCATCGCTGCCGCCCCCACGACCCAAAGCAAACTCACTGAGCATCACCGGTATGCCGAGGACAAACACGCACAGGACGTACACTAACAGAAACGAAGAACCGCCGTTGGACTGGACTTCAGCCGGAAACCGCCACACGTTGCCGAGCCCGACAGCCGAGCCCACCGTGGCGGCTATAAGACCTACTTTTGATGAAAATTGTACCTTTTTAGCCATTATGACAAAATGCTAACTATAAGAGCCTGTTTTATAACAAAAATGTGCGTAAAATTAGCTATTTTTGCAACAATAAACAATTTTCCACAAATATAGAAGCTGTTTCTTAACAGACTTACAAAAGCAAATACCAACCCACTTACCACCCGGTTACGGCATGAAACCCCTGCACCAGCTGCTATACCACATACCCTCATGGCTGATCACTACGGTTGTGGCGGTCGCAATCGCCCTGCTGCTCCTGCTCCCCCAGCCACTGCCCGACGACATGTACCGGATACAATGGTTTGACGGGGCGGACAAGGTGGTACACGCCTTGATGTTCGCGGCTCTCGGAGCGGCCATCATTACAGACTCACGCCTGTATAAAACCACAGCCCGGTGGTCACGCACCCACCTCGCAGCGGCGATAACCGCCGCGACCCTTATAGCTACGGCCTATGGCGGAGCTATGGAACTCATCCAAGACTTCCTCGCCATGGGGCGTGAAGGCTCGTGGGGCGATCTGGCCGCCGATGCCATCGGGGCCGCCGGAGGCTCGCTGCTGCTCGGGTCCGTCAGGATATAGCATCAACCAACACTCTACAACACACCACAACATGTTACAATTCATAACCTCACACTCTGACAGATACTCCCTCATCCAAGAGGTAGAAATGGCGATAGCTGGCGGATGCCGATGGATAGAGCTGCGCATGGACCACATCGCGGCCGACGGGCGTAAAGCGGCATTGAAATCAGCCGCCGCAGAAATAAACGCGATATGCAAGGATGCTGATGCATTTTTGATAATCAACGGAGATGTGGACCTCGCCATCGAAGTGGAATGTCACGGCGTGCATCTCAACCGCGACAGCATGTCGCCGGCAGAGGCGCGTGACAAGATGGGACCGGCAGCTGTCATAGGTGTGACCGTTGACAGTGCGGACGACATCATCGCCCTGAAAAACAAGGATATAGACTATGTTACCCTCGACACAGACGACATCAACGCCATACGAGAGACAGTCACGACAGTACGGCAAGCCAGGGTCGGCATTCCGATAGTCGCAGCAGGCAACGCCGACATCGCATCAATCCCTGCCCTCAAAGCAGCCGGGGCCAACGGAATCGCAGCCTCCCGGAGCATAATCGACGCGGACAACCCCGAGGATTACACCCGCCGGATGCTCTCAGCCCTCGCCTAAGCAGCGGATAAAGAGTCTGGTGCAGCCAGCGTGATGATGGATGCCCCAACGTGAGTCCCATGGCTTACGCCGCCAGCCCTTCCGGGGCTAAATCCATTTGGCTCGTCCTTGCAACGGGGCTTGCGCCCCGCCCTACTGTTCGCCCGCCCTCTCCGAGGGTTCCGCATACCACACCATACTCGACGTCTACATTACTGGGTATGTAGGTTGCGAGTAATTTAGACGTAATCAGAGTGCCGACGAGATGGCGGCGAAGCTCTCGTCCATAACGGTCTGGAGGTCGTGGCCCTCGGCAGGTGCAACTATCGGATTGTGCACCGTCAGAGTGATGGTGCCCCAGTGAGGCAGTTTCTTGAACCTCGGCATCACATCGAATGCTCCGTCGATAGTCACAGGGACCACAGGCAGGTTAAACTCCATGGCCAGACGGTATGCCCCTTTCTTGAAGCGGCGTATCTTGCCGGTGTGTGTGCGCGACCCTTCAGGGAACACCACTATCGACATCCCTCCGGCAAGGCGTCGTTCGGCCTCCTCCATAGTGCGGCGCGTGGCTGCCGGAGAGGAGTTGTCGACATATATCTGCCCGGATTTCTCGCACGAATAGCCTATCAGCGGTATCTTGCGGAGACTCCGCTTCATCATCCAGCGGAAATTATGCCCGAGGTAGCCGTAGACGGTAAAGATGTCGTATGCGCTCTGGTGGTTGGCAACGAACACGTAAGAGGTGTTGCGGTCAAGCCGGCCTACATGGCGCACCTTGACCCTGACAAGAGTCAGGGCAAGCACTATCCTCGACCACAGTATCTCAGGATAATAGCCCCACCACCGGCCGCAGCCCAAGGCGCTCCCGATGATAGTAATCACAGCCGTAAGTATCGTGACCACGAGGCTTATCGGCATCATTATGCAGAAGAGGTATATTCTGTAAAGTACAATCATGGCGGAGATCTATGAGAGATTAAATCAATGAAATTCACGCATCGCTATCTGCTGGGGTGTCTTTTTCTTGGCCGTGGGGCGGAGCCGCTTGCGAACCGTCTTCTCCGTGTCGATGCGGATGCCTTCACCCTCTACGACATCCTGGACGGTGTCGGAAAGTATGGTGACACGCGAGTCCTTGGAGAGGATTTTATATACACGGCGTATCGACTCGTTGTGCATACGGATGCATCCGTGGCTTGAACGACCCGGCACCGAGTATGGAGCATTCGTGCCATGTATGCCGATGCCGAAAAACGGAGCAGTGTAGAGATGCACGAAAAACGGCCCATAGGCTTTCTGCCCGGTATCTTTATAAGTCCAGTCGGTAGAATTATATATACCTATTATTTCAAAAGTGCCTTCAGGGGTCTTGCAGTCATCCTTCCTGCGTTTCTGGCCACGGTTACGTGACGAGCAGACCGGGAAACGTGCCACCTCGTCGCCATGGCGCGTCACGAGCGACAGGCGGCGCTTGTCCTTGTTGATAACCACATCGAGCGGAAATGGCATGAAGCCGGGAGGATAGGCGTATTCATCGTCAAGCGACTCATAGACTGACTTGTCGGGCTTGGGCAGCTTTACCGGCTGGGTGTCTTTATATGCCGACACGGCATCGTAAAGTTCCGGGACAAACGGAGCTGAGGCGGAGACATCAGGCATCCCCACAATCAGGCACAACATCGTTACTGCAAACCAACGATCTGGTTTCAACCACCTTATCAAATGTATATTCAATTTAACTCAGAAACTGTTTAAATTTAACAAACATCCACATTTGCAAAAACAAACACGCCGCAAATTTACAAATAAAATCCGACATTAACACTTATATAGATTCAGCTCAATGCACTTTTCGTTGCTGTTAAATATAACGGTTAAATATATGTGATCGTCCCAACTGTTTGTTTTTAAGTCTGTCAAGATTTTGTTTAAATTTGTCCTTGACAATAGAGCATGAGATTTAATCAAAAATATACTATCTATATTTTGTTGCATATCGCTTTGGATAATAGTGTATCAAGTTGCGGCTTTAATCCCTAAATATCAATTATTTACGAGCTTATTTGGCAATCTACGGACAGTCTGCCCTGCGTGCCACAGGACTCTTCCGATAAGGCGCACGGGTGCCTACCTGCTACATGGCACAAACCACAAAATCATATGCCCGCACTGCAACCACTCGCTACAGCCACAGGAAGAACCGATTCCTTTCACGATATGCTACATGGTCGGATTCGCACTCATGGTCGTACCCATGATTGTCTGTCTGTACTATTTACATCTCGGATTTCTGCTGGCTGTAGGAATAAGCTCGATATTCGTATTTATCGGTATATTTATTGCATCACTCATCACGCTTCATAGACTCAATCTGAAAGATCGCCAATAAATCATAAGGGACAGCGGACAAGAGCGGCACAATCCGCGTCCGCTAAAACTCCCTGAAGGAGCGTAGAAACAGTAGGGCGGAGCGCAAGCCGTGGGGTATCGCAGCACCTCGGAACACCATCAGCCATATACCCTGTAGGGACGCACGAGCCGCGCGTCCTCAACGTCCAATCACACCATCGCGTAGCGATGCAAGATAATAGACGTGGGCGGAAGCCCACGGTAACGCCCTCCTCACGAAATCACGACCGATTTATCGGTCGAACAACTACGGCGACGATAATTATTGTTCAACCGCTACGCGGTTGCCGTAAAGAGGGTAACGCGTTGGTACCGTGGGGAAAGCCCACGGCTATTGTATCCACACCGCTACGCGGTGTCGCCGCCAATGCCACAATCCCTCCTCCGCCAAAGCTCCCTGAAGGAGCGTAGAAACAGTAGGGCGGGGCGCAAGCCCCGTTGTAAACGCCGGTCCCCAATGGTTCAGCCCTGCAGGGGCTGGTGAGACGCAAGACCTGACCGTAATATCAGGAGGCGTATTGGGGTGTGGCACATCGCGGCGAGGGATGCACAAATATAAGCTGGAGCATTGCATCGTGACGATACTGTAGCCGCAATGCCGCGAGGTTTGCTATACGACAACACACTATCTGTCAAGACATTTCGCCATCAAGGCATCCCACTCGCCGTCAGGGCAGCAGCACTTTTTTGCCGTTGACGATGTAGATGCCTCGGGCGAGGGTGTTGAGTTCCGCCTTGTTTTCGGTCTTAAGCACCATATTGCCCTGCATGTCGTAGACCACATAGCCCTGATACTCGGCGGCTTTCATATCCTCGATTCCCGAATCGGGGTCGTAGGCTCTCATATCCCAGAAATTCTTCCAGCCGTCCGCCTGTTGGTAAGCCTCCAATGACTCCTTGGGGACGTAGACCGTGTTGTTGATATATTGTGAGTTAGCGAAATCATTGCCGAAAGCCGGAGGAGTCGGATTAAGACAGTATATGACCGCAGATGTCGGTATCGTGGAAATCCTTCTATAAAAATCACCAATATCACTCAATTTTGGTCCGAATGTTATTTTCTCCAATGTTTCAGGGTATTTGTAAATATAGTAGCTGTCATAAATCTTTAAATTGATTTCTCTACCTAAATATAGCTCTTTCAATTGCAAGCTATAAAATGGAGATGGGAAAGAAGAAACACTAGAATGATATTCTTTACGATTATCTAGGGTTAACTTCTCCACGCTATCATTAAAAGTCAAATTAACGATATTGCTACAGCCATAAAATATTGCATTATCCTTACTTGAAGTCCAATATGCATAAAGCTCCGTTACATTAGCTGAGATTTTGACTTCCGTAAGACTGGTACAATCAGCGAAAGCAGAGCCGCCGATAGAGGTCACCGAGTCGGGGATGTCGACACTCGTAAGCCCGGTGCAGTCCATGAAGGCTCTGCGGCCGATTTCAGTCACCGAGTTGCCGATTGTCACGCCCGTAAGCCCGGTGCAGCCCTCGAAGGCAGAGCTGCCGATAGAGGTCACCGAGTCGGGGATGTCCACGCCCGTAAGCCCGGTGCAGCCCTCGAAGGCAGAGCTGCCGATTTCAGTCACCGAGTCGGGGATGTCAACGCTCGTAAGCCCGGTGCAGCCAGAGAAGGCACAGTAGTTGATTTCAGTAACCGAGTCGGGGATGTCAACGCTCGTAAGCCTGGTGCAGCCACTGAAGGCAGAATCGCCGATTTTAGTCACCGAGTCGGGGATGTCGATACTCGTAAGCCCGGTGCAGTCCATGAAGGCTCTGCGGCCGATTTCAGTCACCGAGTTGCCGATTGTCACGCCCGTAAGTCCAATGCAGCCATAAAAGGCATATTCCCCGATAGATGTCACCGAGTCGGGGATGTCAACGCTTGTAAGCCCGGTGCAGTCCTGGAAAGCATATATCCCGATATATGTCACCGAGTTGCCGATTGTCACGCCCGTAAGCCGGATGCAGCCACGGAAGGCCACGCTGCCGATAGAGGTCACCGAGTTGCCGATTGTCACGCTTGTAAGCCCGGTACAGCCCTCGAAGGCAGACGCCCCGATTGAGATCACATCTAATTGCTTGCTTTTATATGTGACGCTGGAGGGAATGTTGACATCTCCGGCATATTTATTATCTCCGGCTACCACTTCACAGGTCAAGTCGGTAGGTGAAATTACACTATAGTATATACCGTCGACTTCAAAATCGTATGCATACGATGGCAGGGATGACAAAAGCATAGAAACTGCCAGTCCTATTGTCAGGATAATCTGTTTCATTTTATTGGGGTATTAGTTTTTGGATTTAAATGACGATTAAAAATCTCACTGACTTCATTTTCTTGCATTTCGTCAAATACGACTTTGCCGTTTTCGATATACCCTTTGTCCTCCAGCTCTGTGAGAAGGGCGCATACATTTTTCAATGCTTTCTCGTTTGTACATAGAAGCCTTGCATTGAAACATAAACGAATAGTTTTTTTCATTATTGTTGGTTGCCGCCGGACTCCCCTCTTTGGCGTTAGATTGGTTAAAAAACAGAAATGCGTGAGAGCCGTACCTGCTGCCCGTCCCACGTTCTGAGGCCCTGGAATTGCCCGGATTAGTAGAACGAGCAAACATGCAGAAGCCTCACGCAGAATATGATATATGCCTGACATGGACACCACGCTCTCGCGCTGCCCACTCGGCTGAATATATACATATCCACATAAGCCATCTACCGTTTGCTACAGTCTTGACTAATCCTTTGAAATTTTCCAGGTTTCAGAACGTCAAGAAAGAGCGTCGAGTAAACGCTTTTCATTATATGTCAGGCGAGCCTTAGCACTTTGCCTCTGCAAAGCCCGGCAAGCCTTTTGCAGCCCCTCCCGCTGTGCCCCGTGACCGGCTGTCTTGCCAAGGGCAAGCGGCCATCGGGCCGGTATCTGCGTGAGACGGTCTGCAATTGCAAAAATAACGACAAATTATCAGATTTGCAACAGCAATTTTTTTTTTGCAGCAGCAGTGTTCGACCGATAAATCGGTCGGAATTTTGCGGGTAACGGATACCGGGGGCTTACGCCGCCCGGCTACTATATTGCCACCACTGACGCGGTGTCGCCACCCGACAAAGCCGCAGTTTAAAACAGATGAAATCGGATAAGATTCATCCGAGAGACCAAAACAATAACACGTCTGATATGACGGTCAGGGCTTGCGCCGCCAGCCCTTGCAGGGCTGAGGTTTATGGAACGGCCATCGTCAACGGGGCTTGCGCCCCGCCCTACTATCCACCCGCCCTCTCCGAGGGCTCCGTTGCCACGCCATGTAACCGCATCGCTACCCACACAACATCACCACGCCGCAATCCGCCCATCCCCTCCAGTGCCCCGTTTCCGTTCACATCGCGTAGCGATGCAAGATAATACGTGGGGGAAGCCCACGGTAACGCCCTCCTCACGAAATCACGACCGATTTATCGGTCGAACAACGACAGGCGACGATAATGATTGTTCAACCGCTACGCGGTTGTCGTAAAGAGGGTAACGCGTTGATACCGTGGGTTTACGCCCACGCATTGTATCCACACCGCTACGCGGTGTCGCCGCCAATCCGCGACATTGCAACAATAACGGCATTTTTACGGCCACGGCTCGCGCCACCAGCCCTTGCAGGGCTGACCGTTCGACAATGCTTTGTGACGGAGCTTGCGCTCCGCCCTACTATTCCCTCGCCCCTCCGGGGCTCCGCTACCTCCCCCACATCCGCCACAATCTACAGAGGGAGCGTCAGAGCTGCCAGATGCAGCCGCGACAACGGACAGGTGCATACGCCTCCGATTATGGCATCAGGAGGGCATCAGGAGGGCATCATGCGAGGTTGACGACGGTGATGCCGGCTCCACCGAGGCGGACATCTTCATCATGGTATGAGCTTACGCCCCGGACGGTGGCGAGGTAGTCGCGGATGCACTGGCGCAAAGCCCCGGTGCCGGTGCCGTGGAGTATGCGAACCCGCTGCGCACTGAACTGTATGGCATCATCGATAAAATACGTGACGGCCTGCAACGCTTCGTCGGCCCTCATGCCTCGGACATCTATCTCCTGCTTGAAATCGAGCTGGCGGTTGCGGAGATTTTCGGTAGTCGAGGCACTGATAAAGGATGCTTTTCCAGCCCCGGACTGCACTTTGGCTATGGTAGGACGCAACCGCGCGACATCGACCGTGGTCTTAAGCATACCGAACGCCACAAGAGCCTGTGTGCCCTGAATCTGGAGCACCTTGCCCACTGTGGTCGAGCCGTCAAGGCGCACATTGTCGCCTTCATGTACCTCCTCGCGCTTCTGCGGGGCTGCCGATGCGGCTGGCTTCTTCTTGGATTTCTTTGGGGCTTTACGCAGAGCGGCATTACTGCTCGCCGGCATGGATTCATCACTGCTCAGCGACAACCGCTCCTCTGACAGGCGGCGGCGAGCCGACATCGTGGCTTCCTTTTCGGCCTGTGCCTTGCGAATGTCATGGATGGCACGCTCGATAGCAGCATTGCTCCCCTTGAGTATATCGGATGCCTGCTGACGGGCTTCCTCGAGGATGACGCGCCGCTGCTGGCGCAGGTTATCGGCCTCCTCTTCGTAGCGTTGGAGAGTAGCCTCGAGCTTCTTCTCCTTGGCTTTGATGGATGTACGTTTGTTTTCCCAATAACGCTTGTCACGCGCTATGTCAAGCAGGTATTTGTCGACATCTATATAGTCGCTGCCCACTATCTGCTCCGCCTCGGCAATGATAGCCGACGGCAACCCTATCTTCCGTGCTATCTCCATGGCAAAGGAGCTTCCGGCATTGCCGATAGAAAGCGTGAACGTAGGCTGCATGAGATGACGGTCATAAAGCATCGAGCCGTTAATCAGACCGTCGGTATCTTCGGCAAAATGTTTGATATTCTGGTAATGGGTCGTGATTATGCCCCACATACCCTTGTCGTTGAATGCGTGAAGCGTGGCCTGGGCTATCGCGCCGCCCATGGTAGGGTCGGTACCGCTACCCATCTCGTCAATCAGCACGAGCGATGTCGGCTTTCCCGAATTGACGATATGCTTCATACTGCGCAGATGCGACGAATAGGTGCTCAGGTCGTTTTCTATCGACTGGTCGTCACCTATATCCACCATTATGTCGTCGAATATGCCGGCATGGCTGTTGTCATACATCGGGGGCAACAAGCCGCACTGAATCATGTATTGCAGACATCCTACCGTCTTGAGCACCACCGATTTGCCACCGGCATTAGGTCCAGAGATGATAAGCAGACGGTTACGCTCATCAAGATGTATGTCAAGCGGCACTATCTGACGGCCTTGGCGGGCAAGCGACTGCAACAACACCGGGTGACAGGCGTGGAACCAGTCAAGATGCACACCATGGTGTAGCGTAGGCATCGCGCCTCCTACTTCCCGGGCATACAGAGCCTTGGCATGTATGAAGTCAAGCGCGGCGACTATATCGAGTGCGGCAAGCATATCATCGATATGCGGACGGAGCAAGTCTGCGGTCATGACGAGGATACGGTTTATCTCCCGACGCTCGTCATTTTGGAGTTCGCGTATGTTGTTGTTGGCCTCAACCACTTGCGAGGGTTCTATGAACACGGTTTTTCCAGTGGCACTCTCATCATGTATGATGCCCGGCACACGCCGCTTGTTCATTGGAGCTACTGGAATGACCAACCGTCCGTCACGCATGGCCGGCGTAACATCCGACTCGAGTACGCCCTCCTGCACAGCCTGGGCGATGACCCGGCGCATAATGGCCGCCATCGAACTCTGCAGCCGCTGCAAACGGTGACGGATGTCGACCAACTCCGGCGAAGCATTGTCAAGGATGTTGCCGTAGCGGTCCATGATACGGTGGATAGCGGCAACGCACTGAGGCAACGGCATCAACGACGCTGTCACCCCATGCAGAGCCGGAATCTGCGAAACGCCGTCCTCGTCACAATGGCGGGCCATAAAATCGGCAATTTCCCCTACGGCTCCGAGCGAACGCCCCACACTTAGCAGCTCGGCAGCAGGAAGCCATGAGCCCGGTACACGCAGGGACTTGATCTGGCGCGTCACATCGCGCACATCGTCAAGCGGCATGTCATCGCTGGACGCTATCAGCCCGGCCATTTCATGCACTTGAGCCAACCGCCGGGCGATGTCATCGTAATCAGCGGAGAAACGCATACCGTCGAGCAGCTTCTCCCCAAGGGAGGATATGCACAGCTCACGCACATCGTAGCGGACACGGTCAAAACCTATCTTGTGTTCGAATGTATCAGGGAAAATCATAAGGTGCTGTTTAAAGTACAAATTTACGATTTTAGCAGTTGTTTTTCAACAAATACCGACATGGTATGTTTTAATGATAGTCCACAATACATTCACAACACATAAATTTTTCTTATTACTATGATGAAATCTCTCAACACTCGTTTACACAGCACACGCGCATGGTGGGTAGTCCTGTTAACAGGAATCCTGATGGTGCTGTGCGGATTCGCCTACTGGTTCTGGCCAGTGGCAGGATACGCCGTAGCCTCGCAGCTGTTCGGATGGCTGCTGATTCTTGTCGGCGCCGTGCAGCTTGTCGTTGCAGCTTCCAACAACCACCCACGCCAGTGGGGTTGGTGGATAGCCGGCGGAATGATAGACATGTTCATCGGATTCATGATGGTCCGCAGCATCATCTTGTCGGAAATAATACTGCCGTATTTCTTGGCTCTGATATTCATATTCTGGGGCATCAACGCGGTGTGCAACTCCGTCAGCGACAGGCCGAGAAAATACTGGTGGCTGCATCTTGTCAACGGCATCCTGCTGACGCTCATCGGCTTCCTCTTCATCGAATCAGGCTGGCTTCAGGACATGATGATGACAAGCTTCATAACATCGCTGGCATTTATCTACTGGGGATTCACGCTATCGATAGCAAGTTACGGACTACGTCCCGTAGCCGCAAACGGCGACAACGACAATTAACGAGGGCATATCCCTCGTCGCGCCAGGACAGAGCGGTCCGGCAACCGAGCTTTCAACCGGAGGTGTTTGTACCTCCAAGCTGGTCGCCGGGCCGTTTTTTCTCTGCGGTTTCTCTATTTTTTCATGCCTATACAATAGATGTCGTAGTTTTTCAGTATATTTGACTCCGTCCAATATACTCTCGCTCGGCAATGTACAAATAAATTTGACATTGCACTCGACTTATTCGTATATTTGTATTCAGGGGTTAAACTTTTCTTTCCCCTGTCGGTCTAATCAAATGATAGAAGTCTTGTTGAGGACCGAATACCACCTCTCTCTGCCAACTATTAACAAACACATACGATATGAAAACCCTGAAAGTATTGTTGCTTATGGCGGTTACCGGTGTAACATCATCGCTTACAGGTCATGCCCAAAGCTATGAGGACGACATCTACTATACCGAACCGTCAAAAAAAGAGACAAAAAAAGCCGCTACATCCCAATCCACGCCAAGCAGCAGTGGTGTGAGGTATGGCACAACTACCGTCTACGACTATCCTGCCGCCGACACATACTCCGTACCGCATACCCAAGGCGGGGCTATAATGGACGTGGATACTTACAACCGCCGTGGATTTTTTGCCACAGACACCATTTCGGCCAATGATATGCCGCAATACGAGCGTATTGCTTCGCAGTATTACTATCCTGATGCCGCGACTGTCAACATCGACGGATCGGGCAGCACGATTTACACATCCGGAAATGTCAATGTTGTCAGCTCAACCCCGTCGGTCAGCTACGTGTACGGCAATCCGTACTATGACACATGGTACGGCTATAACTATTACAGTCCGTGGTACGGATGGTACGACCCATGGTATTACAGACCCGGATGGTCGATCAGCTGGGGCTGGAACAGCTATTGGGGTCCGTCATGGTCATGGAGCTGGAATTATCCGTGGGGAGGCCCGTCATGGTATCCCGGCTGGCGGCCTACGCCACCTCCGTCCCACCGCCCTGGGTGGAGGCCTGGACGGCCGAGTCCCGGGCGTCACGACTTAAGACCTGGCCGTCTGCCCGGTCCTGCCAACCGCCCCGGCTACCGTCCGTCACATGGGACATCCTCTCCCGGTCGCGGCAGCTACTCGCCATCGTCGCCAGGACGCAATAGTTACTCCCCATCCTCTCCTGGACGTGGCAGTTATTCACCGTCTAACGGATCGTCTTCGCCTGGACGCGGCAGTTACTCGCCATCTAACAATTCTTCGTCACCCGGACGCGGTAGCTACTCGCCTTCAAACAACTCGTCGTCACCCGGTCGCGGCAGCTACACCCCATCGTCGCCCAGACGTGGGAGCAGCTCTATAGGCCGCGGCTCGTCAGGCGGAGGCCGCAGTTCTGGCGGTTATTCCGGCGGATCCCGAGGCCGTCACTGATGACATACAAATCTAAATCAGTCCGTTTACACAACACAAAATCCAAACTAACGTGAATTATTCGATGGAAGCGATCACGTTAACTTAAGTTCATAATCATGAAAATATCAAGATTGACACTGCTGGCCTCGGCATTACTGCCTCTGGCTGCCATGGGACAGTCCGCAGTCGACGGATTGCAGATGAACCGCAACGATCTCCGAGGCACAGCCCGGTTCATGTCGATGGGCGGGGCGTTCACCGCCTTGGGCGGCGACCTGTCGACCCTCACCCAAAATCCCGGTGGCATAGGCATATACCGCTCCAACGAAATCGGTGTGACCATGGACATCGACATCATGTCGAGCAAATCCGAGACACAGGGGCACACGATGACGACCGACATGACCAAGGTCTACTGCCCAAATTTCGGATATATCGGCACATGGCGCACAGGTAATGAGATTATGCCGTTTTTCAACTGGGGCGTGTCATACGGGCGCGCCCGCAGCCTTGACCGTCGCTATCAGGGATATGTGGACCAGCTCAGCGGCTCTCTTACCAACCATATGGCCACATATCTTACAGGCCAAGGATTTACCTCCGATCAACTGTCATCAGGCAGCTCGACATATAATCCCTATGACTACGATTATTCCTGGTTAGGGGTGCTGCTGTTCAACGGCGGAGAAATCAACCCGATTTCCAACAGCCCTACCAACAACATCTACCAAGGGTTATACACTCCAGGAAGTTCATCGGCCAACGCAAGCTATTTTGTGGAGGAAAAGGGATATATCGACGAGTACTCCATCAATTTCGGAGGCAACTTCATCAACCAGATTTACTGGGGACTCGGCATAGGCATAACAGATATAGATTTCAAGCAGTGGACTACCTATGGCGAGGGTATAGACAACGGCATGATGCCCTATGACGACGGTACTGAGATGAAAGTAGCACGAGGCAACGGAGCTTTCGCCCTCGACAGTTACAAACATATATGGGGCAATGGTGTAAACGTGAAATTCGGCATGATATTCAAGCCCATCAACGAGCTGCGCATCGGCTTCGCCATCCATACACCTACATGGTATTCGCTGACAGAGACCAATTACGGCAGTGTGGACGGAAGCTTCGAAGCCCAGACCACAGGAGCGGGCGGATCGGTACAAACACATCCGTTTAAATTTTCCACCTACACCAACGACGGGTATGAATCGCTGGTTGACTGGGAATACCGCACCCCGTGGAAATTCATGGTCGGTGCTGCCGGCGTGATAGGCCAAAAAGGCATCATCAGCGTGGATTACGAGTATAATCCGTATAACCAGATGCATTTCCAAGACACCAACGGCAGGGGCTACGGCATACAGAACGAGGATGTCAAGAACTACTACCAGGCATCCAACATACTGCGGTTAGGTCTGGAATACCGCGTAACCCCGTCGTTCAGTCTGCGGGCCGGATACAGTTACGCGTCATCGCCTGTCAAGAGCGAATCGGAGGTCAATGCGCTCAACCACTCCGACTTGTGCATGGCCACAGGAGGAGCATACGACACCAACACAGATGCCTCGTTCACTCTCGACAACGACACCAACTACATCACCTGCGGCCTTGGCTACCGCTACCAGATGTTTTATGTAGATGCGGCATACGTCTACCGCCACACATCGTCCACCTACTACCCCTGGACTGATTCTAACGAAACTTCAAAGCTGACATTCAGCGACCATAACATAGTGCTTTCCTGCGGGCTGAAATTCTAATAGGACACTAACAGCGCACAGCATCATTACGCATGACATATAAGTCGCGTTCGGACCGACAGACTCCCGGTGTCGAGATAAATCTTGACAACCGGGAGTTTCAAAATGCATGGAATCTCATCACAAATACCAACCAGTCAGTATTCCTGACCGGCAAGGCAGGCACGGGCAAATCCACATTCCTTAAGTACGTCACAGCCAACACGGCAAAAAAGCATGTCGTGCTGGCCCCTACGGGCATTGCGGCGGTCAATGTCGGCGGTCAGACCCTGCACTCATTTTTCAAACTGCCGCTTAAGCCGCTGCTGCCTGACGACGTGGAGTTCTCGTCCCGAAGGCTCCAGAAGCGCATGAAATACTCGACGAAATTCGTCAAACTCCTAAAGAGTCTCGAGCTTATCATCATCGATGAAATCTCCATGGTCAGAGCGGATATAATAGACTTCATCGACAGGCTGCTGCGGCATTACTGCCGCAATCCGCGTGAACCGTTTGCCGGCAAACAGTTGCTGCTGGTCGGTGACCTGTTCCAGTTAGAACCGGTTGTCACTGCCGACATGAAGCTGCTGCTCCATAGGTATTACCCCAACGCCTATTTTTTCTCGGCCAGCGTGTTCAAGCAGATACCTCTTGTGTCAGTCGAGCTTACCAAAGTGTACCGCCAGACCCAAGAAGAATTCATCAGTCTGCTCGACAGGGTCAGAATGGGTGTTCCTACTGCTGACGACATACTGAAGATAAACGCCCGCATCGCCAAGCCGACGACAGATTTACGCAAGGAGATGGTCATGACCCTCGCCACCCGACGTGACACTGTGGAGGCTATCAATGATGCCCGTCTCAAAGAGATCCGCCGTCCGATGCGTAGCTACGAAGGCATCGTCACTGGCGAATTTCCCGACAACAACCTTCCTACACCCCGCACTCTGCAACTTAAAGAGGGTGCGCAGATAGTGTTCGTAAAAAACGATTATGACCGCCGCTGGGTCAACGGTTCTGTGGGTAAAGTCACCAAATGCCTGCCAGAACGTATCGAAGTCACGCTTGAAAACGGCACGACACACGAGGTGGAGCAGGAAAGATGGTCCAACATCGTCTACGAATACGACGAAAGGCGAAAAAGCGTCATTGAAAAAGAAATAGGGGCATACGTACAATATCCGCTCAAATTAGCATGGGCTCTGACCATACACAAGAGCCAAGGACTGACATTTAACAATCTCATAATAGACATGGGAGCCGGTGCATTCTCATCAGGACAGACTTATGTAGCTCTAAGCCGATGCCGTTCGCTCGAAGGAATGCGCCTGCTGTCGCCTCTCAGTCCGAAAGACATATTCGTCAATCGCGCCATATCAGAATTTTCCAGAACATTCAACGACGAAAAACTGCTGCAAGATGCCCTTCGCCGTGGTCGGCGACGTGACAATCTCCAGAAAGCGGCGACGCTATGGGAACAAAACGAATACGCCATGGCTTACGACAAAATAAGGGAAGTGTTCACTGACGAACCCACACTGCTGGCCAATCCGCTTCTCGACCGGTTTATACGCGCAAAAATAACACGTCTGCAACAGGACACACAAGCCACAATCGACTGCCTCACCACACAACTCGGTGAAAAAGAGGCTCTTTTAGCCACCCTTTCGGACGAATACGTAGAGCTCGGCTACTACTGCCTCGAAGACGGACAGGAACTCACCCCGGCGATAGCCAATTTCGACAAAGCCCTCCGTCTGACACCTGACAATGTCAGAGCCATGATAGGCCGAGCCCTTGCGCTGATAGAGCAACGCGAATTTCATGACGCAATGGACACCTTGCTCAAAGCCCAGACAATCGTCAGCAAGAAAGATAAACGCTCCATCGAAATTATCGAGAGAGCCATATCGGAAATCAACCGCAAACTCGGCTGACAATAATCTACCATGTCACAAATACAACCCATTACAAAACATCAGAGGGTGCATCACTGATTTGTGATGCACCCTCTGATATGATTTGCTTGGCAATGACCACTAATCTGTCTGCCAATAAAAATACCCGGATTACTTCGTAACGGGAGTCTTGAGGCGACGCTCCTTGATACGGGCTTTCTTACCTGTAAGACCACGGAGATAGTAAAGCTTGGCACGACGTACCTTACCATACTTGTTGACTACGATAGAATCAATGAAAGGAGACTCGATAGGGAAAATACGCTCTACACCGATATTGTCGCTCATTTTGCGCACAGTGAAACGCTTCTTATTTCCCTCGCCCGAAATACGGATAACCACACCACGGTACTGCTGGATACGCTCCTTGTTACCTTCCTTGATGCGGTAGGCCACAGTGATGGTATCGCCAGGGCCAAATTCGGGATGCTGCTTGCCGGAAGCATATGCTTCCTCTACGACTTTGATTAAGTCCATAGCTCTATAAGTTATTTAAATATTTGACATTAATCGCAATATACGCAGGCTGCATGTCCTGCCAGAGATTACGAAACCGAGTGCAAAGTTACGGAAATTTCCGCATCTGCGCAATACATAGAGATAAATGTAAGGACGAAATCGGATAAATCTTATAGGTGGGCAGAAATCTTAGGAATCTTAGGAATCTTAGGAATCTTAGGAATCTTAGGAGTCTCAGGAATCTTAGGAGTCTCAGGAATCTTAGGAGTCTCAGGAATCTTAGGAGTCTCAGGAATCTTAGGAGTCTCAGGAATCTTAGGAGTCTCAGGAATCTTAGGAGTCTCAGGAATCTTAGGAGTCTCA